>WBZL01000797.1_pt1 | contig 34862 bp, 30 predicted proteins | sample 5204291 | NCBI WGS metagenome assembly WBZL01 (sample SAMN12344345, study PRJNA552823) | activated sludge metagenome | biome: Activated sludge suspended growth; feature: Nitrification reactor; material: Wastewater; isolation source: activated sludge from nitrification reactor of wastewater...
GAAGGTTCCCCGAAAAAATAGGGAAAAGGGGGATGTACATCCCCCTTTTCCCTATTTTTTCGGGAGAAACTCTGCCCTGGCTGAATAGTTACGAGAATTCAACTTCTCCTTTTTGTGAGTATCTCATTGGATGGATTGGAGTGTGCTATGTTTTCCAAAAAACGCATTAAAAAAGTTCTTATCGTCTCGACTGCGTTGAAAATCGTGGTGACAGTTGCAGGAATGATATTTATTCAAGCGACTGGGATCGTGCTCCCCAATCCGCTTCGGGGGGTGGAAACCCGGATCGCCCAGATGTTTAACGACGACTCGGATGTGAACCCCCAAATGTTGGCGGCCCTGTCTGCTGGCAAAGCGGGCAGAGGGCCGATGCGCCATCATGTGATGTGAAAAAGCCCTAAAGGGGAGGCGGGCTTCAAGCCCTTCGGTTGATGAGTTCCGAAGGGCTTATTCTTTTAATATGGGCTATAATTTGGCATCCCACTTTCACGAGTGTCCTATGCCCGCCGATCTTCTTTTTACCCACGCCCATCTCTTTACCGCTGACCCCCGCTCCGAAGCGCGCTCAGAAGCGCGCTCAGAAGCGGTCGCTGTTCAAAACAATCGCATCGTTTTTGTTGGAAGTCATGCCGAGGCCGAAGCCTGGCGTGGCCCCAATACCCGCGTCATTGACGGCGCGGGCCGAACCCTTCTGCCTGGTTTCATTGATAGCCATTTTCATTTGCTTTGGGGGTCGATTGAATTACGCGCCGCGCAACTGGGGGATGTCCGTTCGCTGGACGCGTTACGCGATGTTTTGCTCACTTACGCGGACACCCACCCTGATCAGGAATGGGTTCACGGACAGGGGTTGATTTATCTCACCCCCGCGGGGGGTGCGCTGTCCCGGCACGATCTCGACGCGATCCTCTCGGATCGTCCCGTGGCTGTCACAGCTTACGATGGGCATACCGTTTGGGCGAATACGCTAGCGCTTCAAAAAGCGGGGATTTTGCATGGGGGGCAGGTTCCGCCGGGCAGTGAAATTGTGATGGGGGCGGATGGCCTCGCGACGGGGGAACTGCGCGAGCGGGGAGCCTTTCATTATGTGGATGATCTCATTCCTGAGCCGACTGAACCCGAAACGCGTGCCTTGCTCCACAAAGGCTTACGCCTCGCCGCACAATACGGCATCACCAGCGTTCACAACATGGACGGCGATATGGCGCAACTCACGCGCTATATGGCCCTCGAAGATACAAGTGAACTCACTCTGCGCGTGTACGTCCCTTACACCATCCGCCCGGAAACGCCCATCGAGGCGTTGGCCGAAGCGGTTGACATGGCGAAAGCCAACCCCGAGGGAATGGCACGCGGGGGTGCCGTTAAATTTTTCATGGATGGGGTGATCGAATCTTTTACCGCACTGATGTTGGATGACTACACCGGCGCACCCGGCAACACAGGGTCTGCGCTCTTCACCGCCGAACACTTCACCCGGATGGCGACGGAAGCGGATCGGTTGGGGATGCAGATCGCCGTGCACGCGATTGGGGATGCCGCCGTGCGCCGCACCCTGGATGGGTACGAGACCGCCCAGCGCATCAACGGTAAACGGGACAGCCGCCACCGGATTGAGCACATCGAAGTCCACCACCCCGACGATTTACCCCGCTTCGCCGAACTGGGGGTGATCGCCTCGATGCAACCGTTACATGCCCCGGTCAATGCCACGGGACACGATCTTTGGCCCTCCCGCGTGGGGGCGGCGCGCTGGAATCGCAGTTTCGCGTGGAACCGGGTGCGCGAAGCCGGGGCACGGTTGGTGTTCGGGAGTGATTGGCCCGTTGTCAGCCAGAGTCCGTACCGGGGCATTGCCAACGCCCTCAACCGGAAACCCTGGCAGACCGGGTTGGACGAGCATCGTCAAACGCTCGAACAGACTCTTCTCTCGTACACCCGCGACGCCGCCTATGCTGAATTTAAGGAACACGAAAAAGGTCAACTCAAACCAGGTTATCTGGCCGATCTGGTATTGCTCTCGGAAGATATTTTCTCCGTTCCCCCTCAGGAAATCGAACGCGTCCACCCGGTGATGACGATCATGGATGGACGCGTGGTGTTTGAAGCGTAGATAGAGAAAATTTAGACAGCGTCAGTCGCTAGTTTTCTCTTCCGTAAGACCGCACTCACTTCGTGCAGGTAATCCAAAATTTCCACATACGAATGGAACATGCTCGTTTCGTGATAGCTGATTTCTAACTCGTCGCAAAACTGGCGGATAATTGTTTGGGCTTCGCGCAGTTGGTTGCGTGCCATGGTGGGGAACAGGTGATGCTCGATCTGGTAGTTCAACCCGCCGTACCAGAAATCGGTGATCGGGTGGGCGCGCACGTTGCGGGCAGTGAGCACTTGGAGCCGCAGAAAGTCGATCACCTCGTCTTTGCGGATGATGAGCATTCCTTTGTGGTTGGGGGCAAACACCGAGGCCATATACAAGCCGAACAGCGCCTGATGCACAAGAATGAAAGCTAACCCCAACCCCGCCCCGAGGGTGGAAAAAACGAGCGCAAAATACCACGCAAAATGCAGGGTGAGTAAACCGATTTCGACCGGGCGATATTTCCAATCTTTGCGTTGTGCGAGGAAACCAACACTACCCACCCGCAAACTGTAGGCTTCAAACAGCAAGAGCGGAAAGAAGAAATATTTCTGGTACTTGACGATGAACCGAGGCACGCCGCGTTTCTCCAAAGCGGCTTTTTCCGTGAATGCGACGACGGGGATATCAATGTCCGGGTCCATATCTTCCACGTTGGGTTGGGCGTGATGTTGATTGTGTTTATCCAGCCACCAGCCATAACTCATCCCGATCAACAGGTTGGCGTGAATCAGGCCAAAGAAGTCGTTTTGTTTGGGCAGGTGAAACCCCTGTCGGTGTCCGGCATCGTGGGCGATGAACCCGATCTGTCCGAAGACAAACGCCATATAAACGGCATTCAGAAGTTGAATCCAGACGTTATTCGTCACAAACAGGATGACGATGCTGACCGTCAGCATGATCGCGGTCACGACAATTTTTGAAGTCAGGAAGCCTGGTTGTTTGTCGAGCAGGCCTTTTTCTTTGAGCAGACGTTTGAGGGTGGCGTAATTTCGGTTATCGGCGGTTTCTGTAGGGGGGGGGATGGTTTTGGTTTGGGAAGGGGAAAGAACGGTCATAGAGTTCTCCTAATTGGTTGGGAAAAGAAGTTTAAATCGGATGGTAATCGGGCGAAGGCATTCGCTACTTGTTGGCGGAATTGTAACAGTATCCGGGAAGATGTTACAATCACGAACGGTGTTCCTTAAACAGGATGATGAAATCCGCAACTGCAAGCCCAACATCTACCCATGAAGCGTCTCCGCTCTTTCCTTCAATCTCCTGAATTTTTCGTGATCCTGACCCCGTTCATTCTCTTTGCCCCGGTCCTGTTCGGCAAAGCGTTGTTTTGGGGCACACCTGCCTTGCAGTTCCACCCCTGGCATGTCTTCGCCTGGGAGACGCTGAAAAGCGGACAAATGCCGTTGTGGAATCCCCTTTCCGGTCTCGGTGCGCCGCTGATTGCCAATTACCAATCCGCCTTGTTTTATCCACCCAACTGGCTGTATTTTTTCCTCGCGGCCCTCGGTGGGGAAACGGCGATGGCATGGGGCATGGGGTTTCTCACCGCCGCGCACCTGTCGCTGGCCGGGGTCGGCATGGTGCGCTTAACCCGGTCATTGGGGCTGAACGCGGTCGCGCAAACGGTCAGCGGTTTGGCGTTTGGACTGTCTGGCTATCTCGTCGCCCGTGCCCATTTTCTCAGTATGAATGTCGCCCTGGCCTGGCTTCCCTGGATTTTGTGGGCCGGGTTTGAGATGGTGGCTTCGTTGAAAAGCCCCAAGCCTTCCGTAAAAAACCCACGCCTTCCAGGCGGCACAGGGCACGCCGCTCTTCGTCTTACCCTCTACATTACCCTCCTTCTTCTCGCCGGGCACGCGCAGACTGCGTGGTACACCCTGCTCCTGACCGGTGTATGGCTCATTTTTTGGACCTGGCAATTTTCCCCACGCTTCTCGGCGTTTCCCCGTACCCTCCTCCTCTTCTCCCTGGTGGGGGTGTTTGCCGCCGCCCTCGCCGCGGTTCAACTGCTCCCCACGGCAGAACTGCTTTCGCAATCTCAACGCGCGAGTGGCGCAGATTACGATTTTGTGATGACGTATTCGTTTTGGCCCTGGCGGGGGCTAGGGTTGGTGCTCCCTGGGTTGTTTGGCAGTCCCGCGACGGGGGATTACTGGGGGTACGGGAATTTTTGGGAGGACGCGATCTATATCGGGTTACTACCGTTTTTGCTGGCCTTGCGTACGCTTCCTGCGGTGCTCAAAACGCCGAAGGATGAAATCCAAATATTGCAAGCCACGTTTCCGGCCACTCAGTTGATTCGCCTTTTATGGGGGGGGATTGCCCTCACTTTTCTTCTCGCCCTCGGCCAAAATACCCCCATTTTCCCTTTTTTATACCACTACCTTCCCACCTTTGATGTATTTCAGGCGCCGACCCGCTACATGATTTGGGCGGAATTTGCCCTGGCGCTGTTGGCAGGGCTGGGGGCGGAAACCTGGCGTCGTCCGGTGGGAAAAAAAGCCCGGGCGCGGACCCTGCGCGGGGTGGTGATTGCCGCGGCGCTTGTGCTCGCCGCCCTCGCCGCGGGGTGGGTGATCCCCGGCATCAAACCCTCCTTTCTCCGCGCGACGGGCCTGGCAGGTGCCCTGGGCATGGTGGCGGGATTGTTCAGTCTGTTTATCCCCAAGCTCGAACAGGGTGCGTTTAGTCTCACGACGGTAAGCGAAACGCTGGAGGCCGATCCGCAAAAAATCTACCATCCGCCGCGTCTCTCTGCCTCTTCCTTTTTTCCTAACCTGGTGGGGGTATTTGTGGCCTTTGATCTCCTCCTGGCGGGCTGGGGGCTGAACCCCGGCATCACCCTCGACTTTTATCGCGGGGAGGGGGAGAACACCGCACAAGTGCGTGAGATGCTCGGGGATGGACGCCTTTTCCTGCCCGCCGCCGATGAGTATGATTTGACCTTTACGCGTTATCTGCGTTTTACCACCTTTCACGCCGATTTTACCCATTTTCGCGCGTCCCTCCTGCCAAATCTGAATATTCTGGATGGTCTGGCCTCGGTCAATAATTATGACCCTCTGCGTCCGGCGCGTTACGTACAATGGATGGACGCGCTCAAAACCGCAGATGACGCCCAACAACGGCGCATGCTCGCGTTGATGGGCGTGACCGCGCGCGAACGGTATGTGCCTGAGACTGAAATTGGGATTGCAGTGGAGCCGTTGGAGGGTGGAAAAGGCCGTTTTCAGTGGTATCCGTGTGCGAGACCCGCGAAGGATGCGGAAATGGCCTGGCAAATGACATTGGCGGAAGAAAATGTAAACACAGTGGTGCTCGAAGATTTTCCGCCCGAGGTTGCGGCCAATGCTCAAACGATTTGTGGCTCTCAGGGCCTTTCGCAAAAACTCGGTCCGGACTTAACCGCCGAGATTACGGTGCTTGTTGAGACACCCCATGAAATTCGCCTGCGAGTGGAGGGGGACTCTTTAGGGTGGTTATTGGTGGCGGATACGTGGTACCCTGGCTGGACGGCGACGGTGAACGGGGTCGAGGTTCCTATTTATCGGGCAAATGTTTTGTTTCGGGCGGTGGATATTCCGTCCGGAGGGGGGGAGGTGATGATGCGTTATCATCCGGTGGGGTTTTGGGTCGGGATGGTGGTGAGTGGGGGGGCGTGGATCGGTTTGGGGCGTGGTTTTGGTGGAGACGGAGGGGGCAAGCGTAAGGGGAAAAATCAGCGTCCGGTTGAATGGTTACGCGGTAAACGGCTCTTGCGGGAAATCTTTCTTTGCCTGGACCAGCATGCGTTCCCGGCGCCCGCGTGCCCAGGCGTTTTGGGAATTACGCGCGAGAAGTTGGAGGGCTTCGAGGTACAGGGGCAAGGCTTCGTTTGGCCGGTTGAGTTTAAAAAGCGTTTCGGCGAGATCGCCCAGGGTGTTCGCGAGTTCAATTTCCTCCCCTGTCTGCCGCCAATAGAAAATGGCTTCGGTCAGAAATTGTTCGGCGTGTCCCAACCGATTTTGTTGGAGATAGACATTGCCCAGATTATTCGCACGGGTGGCGATTCCCAAAACATTTCCGGTTTGACGAAGAAAACTACTATCGACTTTTAAGAAGGTCGCCTCAGCTTCATCATAAAGCTCCATGAGAAAGTACATACCCCCGAGTAAAAAAAGGGTTTGGCTGTAGACAAATGTATTCTCGCCGTTCGATAACAAATCCAGGGCTTCTTGATAACCGGCCAAAGCCTGATCAAACTTATTTAGAGATTGTAGGGTAATACCCAGGTCGTTGAGTGCTTGTGCCAACAAAAGAGAGTTAGGCAATTGGCGACGAATCTGGACGGTTTGCATTAAGTGGATTTCGGCAACAGAATAATCCCCCCGCGCCTGAGCAATCGTCCCTAAATGATTGTGAATGGCCCCCAATTTGGATTGATCCAGAGGCGTGTTTAAAATATCGCTGGCGGCGAGAAATAATTGGAGGGCGTACTGTCCATTTTCTTCGGCTTGTACATAATTTCGGGCCGTATAATAAACGTGGCATAGCCCGAAATAGGAGTTGATCCACTCCCGTCGCGTATGGGTAGCGTGCGAAAGCTCTTGCGCTTGATGATGGTAGGCAATCGCTTCAGGGAACTGTTTCGCGAACGAATGGAAATAACCGAGCTGGTTGAGTAACCGGCATTGAAGTGCAGGCGGATGATTGGCATTCAGTGCCTGTTTCAAAATAGGGATCCACTCACTCCACTGACTACGAATTTCTACGAAATCATAGACATTGACGGCAAATTGTGCGGCAATTTCCTGGGTTTCCGGGAAGGATAAGCCCGTCTGAATGGCCCGGTAAACATTCTGCCGCTCTAAGTCTAGCAGTTGGAAGGCTTCATCATCGAATATCTCTGTACGCCCCATCCAAAAAAGCAGGTTGGCCTTGACGCCGCGGATGAAAGCAGGAGTAGCCATTACCCTTCCTCAGGCCAGTCAATGATCTCAGTCCGCAGAAAAGTTTCCGTCAGGCGGTGGATGCCATACCGCCGTTCCCACGCGGTGCCCCGCGTCTCAAGCAAGGAACGCGCCGCCAACTCCTGAATGGCCGCTTGAAGATCAAATTCAGTCAACTCGCTGATCGCTTGAAGTTGATCGAGTTGTGCCCCGGACATCGCGACCAGGGGCATGACTTGAAGCAATGCCCGCGCCCGCGGCGAAAGCGTTTGCCAGGATTTCCAATAAATACCGCGATACATTTTTTCAATGGGTTCACTCCGCCCAACTGGGAAATCGGCCAAAATGTCAGGAATGGAGAGCACCTGTGCCAGACTGACGATGAGTTTCAGCGCCAGGGGATTGCCTCCGGCGGCTTGGGTGATGTGTGCCAGGGTTTCGTCATTTGCCTGGGCCAGTTCGGGGAGGCCCGTAATTTCCGCCTGATGACGAATGAGGGCGAACGCGTCCGAGGTCGGTAACTCCGTCAGCGAGAGGGGGAAAACTCCGGCTTGCGCGGGGGGGCGGGTCCGGGTCGTGATCATGATCTTGCTGGGGCCGCCCAAATCCGCCAGTTGATTGAACAAGTAGAGGGTATCCGCCTCCGATTCCAGGTTGTCGAACACGATCAAATGGGGTGCATCTTTCAGCGCCTGCCGGATCAAATGATAGGGGCGAGGGGCATTGCCTCCCTCGGGAAGCAATTTCGCCGCCAATTGTGTACACAAATCCTCAAAGGTCAGTGCCGGTGAGGGGCTTTCCCCGCTCAGAGTATTGGCTTCGGCGCGGACCCACATGATCCGGTCGAATTGAAAACTTTGGATGACCCGCCGAAGCGCCGCATCCGCCAGGGAGGTTTTGCCTATGCCACCCAACCCTGTCACGGAAATGAGCCACGGTGCTTTTTTGCTTTTCAAGACCTGAAGAAGCGTCTCCAGGCTTTGTTCAGCCCCAAAAAGTTGGGTATAGCTTGAGGGCGGCAGTTCGCTCTCCATTTTCGCCGCTTCCTCCCGGCGCAAAAGTTGGTCTTCCATCGCGAGGATATCGGTCAGGGTTTCAAGCGCTTTGCGTTGGCGGCGATTGACCTGATCCTGTCCCATCTCCAACATAAAGGCGACTTTGAGCGTCGTTTCATCATTGAGAAAGCGCTCGCGCAGAATTTTGGAGCCGATCTTATCTTGGGACTCCAGTTTTTCAATTCCTTCGAGCAAAATTTCGTTCGTAGCCAGACGCCCGGCCAGGGACGCACCGTTTTGAATGTGTCTTTGTCGTCGGGCACGGACAATGAGAAGGTTATCAAGCAAGGTGTCTTCGTTGGCCTCAACTTCGTGCCAGGCGCGTAGCGCTCTGTGAATGGATTCTTGGAGAGTGTCGGGCATTTTGGGGGGAACCATGTTTATCTTTTGAAACTGCTCAGGTTTAGAGAGAACTCATTTTATGTAACTACTCACCAAGAGTAGAGGGTTCCGAAAAAAAAGGATGAAAGGGGGGATGTTCATCCCCCCTTTCATCCTTTTTTTTTCGAGTACACCCCCTTCCGTGTGAGTAATTACCATTTTATTGGAATTAACGAACCGGTGAAGGATTTTTGTGCCTAAAACCGCAGAAATTCGCACAAATCTCACAAAAAACGCAGACACTGATCGATTTGTGTCAGATCGGGGGCCGGAAAACCCGTTATGATCTTGTAATGAGGTTAGATGACTTTGTGCAAGCACAAGTTTATTTTTTCATCGCACCGGGGTATGAAGAAGATTTTGCGGTGAATTGTCTTGTGCAAATGCGTCTACAAGGGGTAGGAGTCGCCTTAGTCGGGACGACTCGAGGGGAGATGGTCGGGGCACAGGGAGTGTGCATTCGCCCCGACCTTTCTTTGGATCATGTGGAAAAGAAACCATTGCCACAGTTGTTAATTATACCTGGGGGAGAAGAGGGTTTACGGGGATTAATGATTGAACCACGGCTTCATCGTTTGGTACATTCGGCTTTGCAGGTGGGAAAGAAAATTGCACTTGGAAAAGGGGCGGAAAATTTTTTGAGCTTTAAAGACATCGTAGTAAACGCAAGATGTAAACGACAGATCATTTTTCAAGAGGGAACCAGACCAGACGATTTTATTCAGCAATTGATTCTTTGCCTTACTGCCAATTCAGACCCGGCTCTTCCCGGTTATCCCGACAGTACCCAAATTCCTCAAATTGGATAGCTCCCATGCAGGTTGGAGAAGCAGTCACTCAATCGAAGTCGTCGCGTTGATTCCTAATGTTGCCAGAAATTGGCTGACCGCGTCCATAAACACCTCCGGGCATTCTTCGTGGGGCACATGCCCACAGTCGGGGACAATGAATAAAAAAGCTCCAGGAATCTCTTCGGAAAGACGAATGCTTTGTTCGGTGGGGACGATGCGATCATCATCGCCGGTGATGACCAGGGTGGGAAGCGTGAGTTCGTCGAGACGGTCAGGCAAATGAGATTCCTGACTGGCCGAAGTCAACAACCACAGACCTTTATCCCAATTTTCCACGGTGAGAGGCTTCGTGTAGCCCACCCAAACGTCCTCGGAAATCTTCGAGGGATCGTGCCATGCGGATTTGGCGAAGTCGATGCCCCAATCACGAATATTGCGGACGAACAACGGCCCCAACCGTTGCATTTGTGGCGTCCCAAACAGGGGTCTGATCCATGACGGGGCACCACCCCCCGCGTAAACGGCGGGATCCACCAGCACGAGCGCGGACACCCGATCCGGGTGGGCCAGGGCAAACGCAAGTGACAGCGTGCCCCCCGCAGAATTTCCCACGAGAATCGCTTTTTCCACCCCCAACGCATCCATCAGGCCGAGCGTAAGTGCGATTTGTCCCTCCGAGCCGTAAGGGTTGGTGCCTTCCCATGCGAGGGGGCGTTCGGTCAGGCCAAAGGCAGGGCGGTCGAACGCGATCACGCGCCCATACGCGGCGAGGGGTTCCATCACCTCGCGCCAGCTAAATTCACTGGCGGCAAAGCCGTGGAGCAGGAGAAAGACGGTATCGCCACTGCCAGTTTCTTTGTAGTGAACCGTGAGCCCGTTAATGTCAATAAATTGACTGTCCGGGTCCGCGAGTTGCGCGGGAGGGGAGGTGTTTTCGAGCGGGGGAATGGGGATCAAAAAGGGGCCAACCACGAGCAGGAGGAGAAGAATGCCCAGGATGGTGAGGATGATTTTGTGTTGGCGTTTCATGGTTTAAAAATCCCCATCAAATTCTTCTGCGTAGCCAGTCATTTCGACATACCCGTTGCCGATGATGGCTTGTTCTTGGTGTGTGCCAGTGACCCGCACCGCCCCTTCCCAATAGATCACGGATACCTGTAATTCCTGGTCGGCCAACCAGGGTTCAAGCGTGAGGGTGAGATTTTCAGAGGGGATGGTCACTTGCCAGCGGGCGGGGTATTCTGCCTCGGAATGGGGACTGCGCCAGGTGTCGAGGACGGTGATGGTGAAATCGGCTTGGGTGAGGGCGCGGGTCGTTCCATCCGGGGAGATGATGGTTCCGCTGGAGAAGGGGTCGATGGTGCCATCGTCCCGGCGAAGTTGGAAGAACATCACTTCGGTCTGGTCAGAAAGTTGGACAGAGAACCAATCCCAGCCGATTTGCCCCTCGCTGAGGGCGCTGGTGCTGTATTCGTGATCCATCCAAACCAATCCGGTGAGGGGGAAGGTGTTGATTTCGGCGTCCCGTTCGAGGGTCACTTGCCCGGTTGCCTCGAGGCGGGTCTGGCTGACGTAGTAGGAGGCGTTGCCGGGTTCTGGTCCTTTTTGGCTGTAGCCCTGGTTGCCTTGTAGGATATTCCCTTTTTTGTCAGTGAGAATCAAGTCGAGTGAAAGGGTGCCTTGTTGTGCGAGGAGATGGAAGGTGCCGGGGGCGGTTTCTTCGACAGACCAGTTCTCCAGCCAGACACGGTACGGGGTGGCTTGCGCGCCTGCGAGGTCGGCGGCCCCGCGCGAGAACCGTTCAAAGCTATGAAATTGTGCGCCTTCGACATCCGTCAGGGCGAAATGGGCGAGGTAAACCTGATCGGTCGCCCAGTCCGAGGCCCTTTCTGCCGTCCGGTCCGCGGGGGCGACAAGGGCGCGGCGGAAGAAGGTCAGCTGGAACCCGAAGTGCTCGGTGTTGGGTACAACACTATCGGATGTGTCCAGATTGCCCGTGTAGTACCACCATTCGGTGAGGTAGTCGGGGTGTGGGCCATGATCGGCGGGGAAGGATAAGGGGATGGGGCCGTCCGCGCGGGCAAAGCCGCTGGGGTCGGGGATCGGGGCGTTGATGAGGCTGGACTGGATGGGGGTGGGGGTGTTTTCCCGGAAGGCGAACCAGGCGAGGGCGAGAACAAGAACGAGGAGGAGAGGAAGCGCGAGTTTTTTCATCGAGTGGATTGTATCAAAGTTGGGATACAAAACGGGGACAGACATGGTGTCTGTCCCCGTCAAACTTCGGAAGTCTTTACGCTTCGTTTTTTACGAGGTTTTGTGTGCAAACCGTGCGTTTGGAGCACGAAAAGCCGTTTGGAGACTTCCGAAGTTTTGGCTTTGCGAAAGGTTTATTGTTCTGGAGTGTGAATGACCGGCAGAAAGGCGTAATCTTCTGGGATACTCACCTCGTTGACGGTGACTTGCAGGGTATCCTGGGTGACACCGCCATCGTCATCCGTGATGGTAAGGGTGACGGTGTAGACTCCTGGCCCGGTGTAGGTATGGGGAGTGGTCAGCGTGCCGGTAATGGTGTTCCCGTCCCCGAAGTCCCAAAGAATGGTGTGGGTGTCGAGCGTGCCAGGGTCGGTAAAGACACCGGTGAAGCTGAGTTCCGTGCCATCATTCACGGTTTGATCGAGGCCTGCGTTTACAGTGGGGGTGACGTTGTTCACCGTGAGGGAGGTTGTGGTCGTGTCCGCGCCGCCATCATCATCCATCAGGGTGACGGTGATGGTGTACTGATCGGACGCTGTGCCGGTCGGGGCATCGTCCAGGTATAGGTGGGTGTGTAGGAAGTCGAACGCGCCCGCCGGGTAGGTGGCGGTGAGGATACTGCCATCGCCCCAATTGACCAGGACCGTGAAGGTGTCTTGCGTGCCGGGGTCGCTGAATGTGCCTACCAGCGTGGTGCTATCATCTTCAGTAATAGGACTGGTGGTGGCAAGACTGGTGAGGTTGGGGGCGACATTGGCAACAGAGGTGGTTGTCGTGGCGATATCCTGCCCGCCTTTGTCGTCCAGAAGGGTGACGGTGATGGTGTACAGGTCGGATGGTGTACCCGAAGGATTGTCGTCCAAATAGGGGTGTGTGTGCAGGAAGTCGGTCGTGCCTGCCGGATAAGTGGTCGTCAGGACACTGCCATCCCCCCAATCCACCCATAGGGTGAAGGTATCCTGCGGATCGGGGTCGTTAAAGCTTCCGGTGAGAGTGGTGATGCCATTTTCATCTACAGGACTGATCGCCAAGAGACTGGTGATCAGGGGGGCGTTATTTACGGATACGGTTGCTGTATCTTGTCCGGTGTCATCATCAGTGAGGGTGAGGTCAAGGGTATAGGAGGCAGGGGTAAGCGGAGCCTCCAAGCTAGTGGAATAGGTATGCGTTTCCGTGAATATTGTCGTTCCAGCAGGATAGGTGTAGGTCATTACCGCGCTATCACCCCAATCCACTGCGAGGGTGAAGGTGTCCAAAGGACTGGGATCGGAGATATTTCCGGTCAGAGTGGTCATGCCGTTTTCATCCACGGAGGTGGCGGCTAGATTGGATAGGGTGGGGGCGACGTTGTGAACATAGAGTGTGAACCACGAAACTGAATTACCACCCAAATCGTCGTCGAACTTGGTAAAGATGGGGTTGTAGGGATCAAAGAGGGTGCCACTTGGACTGTCATCAACGAAACTGTGGGTGATTGTAAAGAAGGTCGGGTTGGTTAGATTAGTATAGGTTATAACAGTGCCATCATCCCAGTCTATGGTAAACGTGAAGGTATCAAAGGGACTTAGGTCTTCTATAAACCCAGTTACTGTAAAGGTTTCCATTTCATCAATATTCGTTGTGTAAATAATCGTTCCTAATGATGGAGGTGTATTCTTAACAGTCACAATGGTGCTATCGATATCACTTCCACCCGCGCTGTCTTGGATGACCAGGTTGATCGTGTAATCATCTTCAGGTGTGCCGGTGGGATTATCATCCAGGTAGATGTGGGTTTCGGTGAACACGGTGGTTCCGGCTGGGTAAGTGTAGGTCATCACCGCTCCTTCGCCCCAATCTATATTCAGAGTAAAGGTGTCATTCACATCTGGGTCGAAGATGTCGCCGGTGAGGGTGGCGGTGTGGTTTTCCAAGATCGGGCTGGTGACTGCAACGTTATTCAAGATGGGGGCGGTGTTTCCGCCCGCAGTCGCGTTTTGACTGGGAAATAGCGTTGCGAAGATGACAAACAGGAGCGACGCAAGGAGAGTCGCTAGGGCAATGAACGCCCGGATAGGCGTGTTGATGGATTTGCTGGGATTGTGTAAAAAGTTTGGGGACATATTTTTTTTCCTTCCACATGATATGGGGACGCGTTAAGAGAAAACCCTCCAGGATTTAGGTTTTCAAAAGAGGCGATGCGAAAGTGGGTTCATTCAGGTGTTTCCTCCAATGCCGAATGGGTCAAAGAACTGCACGGAAATTTTTTTGGCTGGATCGTACTTCTTTTCATTACGTTTCATCAAGCCTTATGGTTTCACATCGTATAACTCCTCAAGGGCTTCTCAACTCATTTGAAACACACCCTACTGATTTACGCCATCACCACCGGGATTCCCAAAAACGCGCTGTACTGTTGCGCCGCAGCGTAAATGGCCTCTTCTTCTTCTACAGTTAAGGCGCGGAACGGGTTCAATTCGAGGACCACTTCGCGCTTTTTGAGCGTACGCCGCCAGGCCCCGGCGATTTGCCCATCCAACAGGAGAAAATAATAAAGAGCATTTCCCAGGTTCGTCAGTTGTTGCCCGTAAAGTCCCCCACCGATGGGCGTGTGATCTTTGTACCCGGAAACCATCTCATCGTAAATCGACAGCAGGTCAACGCGAGACGAGAATATTTTTGAAGAGGGAAAAATGTTAGGAAAATAATACGCCACCCCCTCCATCTCCTCCCCCTGAAACTCGTGTTTAACCCGTTCAAAACCGCGCCGACACTCGGTCAGCGTCAACCCCGACCATTTGGCGAAATCCTGCGCGGTCGCGGGGCCGCGGCTCTGTAAATACCGTCGGGTCAACTCCCCCAACGCATCTTCCGGTGTGCGAACGGGGGCGGAAGGAACACGCTCTTCCAACAGCATGTACGAAAACTGTTTGCCCAGCCGCGGCCCACTACAAATCAGCCCTTCCAACTCGGCGTGCATCAACAGATACACCATCCGTTGTTCAAATGTTGTGGGAATCCCGGCCTGTTCCAACACCGCGCGCAGGCCATCTCGCGTCATGGGGTTCCCCCCTTTCAGGGCTTGGGCCATGACCCGCTCGCTCAGGGAAAACGTTGCCCCATCCAGGTTCATTTTGCGGTACATGTGGGCATTTGCCGCGTGGACGCGCGGGGCTGTCAGCGCGAGGAGCCAACGAATATCGGCGGGCGTCACAAAATGCCAGGTAGGACGCAGGAGATGGGTTCGAAGGATGCGCCCGTCATTGAAGATTTCTTCGATCTGAGCGTCGGTAAAGCCATCTGATCGCTGACTCAGCGTCCACTTCGCCCCGGCAAAGTCTTGAGATTGGACGGCGACCAGCCAATCCACGACTTGTTCGGGGGTTTTCAGGGGTGGGCCAGCGAGATGTTGGTTGTAAAGGCGGAGGGAGGGGATGTCGGTGAGGTGCATAAACCTGATTTTACTCGTCCGAAGGCGACCGTCGCAACCGTTTGATGTCCCCGCGCTGTCGTTTGCCTTCCAATCGGCGTGTTTTGGAAGCCAGCGTCGGTCTTGTTTTGTGACGCGGTTTCGGGGCTTCGGTCGCCTTCTGGATCAGCGCAATGAGCCGTTGCCGGGCATCTTCCCGGTTTTGTTCTTGGGTGCGGAACCGACTGGCCTCGATGGTCAACACCCCGTCCGCGGACAAGCGGTTCCCTGCCAGTTTCCGCAACCGCGCGCGCACCGCGTCCGGCAGAGAGGGCGAATGCTCCACATCAAAACGCAGTTGGATTGCCGTGGCAACCTTATTCACATTCTGTCCTCCCGGCCCGGACGCACGGACGAACTTTTCTTCGATTTCACTTTCCTCAATAGAAAGGCTTTGCGTAATTACGATCATTTCACGGCTCACTGCTCACTGAATACTGCTCACTGAATACTGAAAACTGAATACTGAAAACTGCCCCTCTTCTCACTCCCCCCTCAACGCCTCCGCCGCCGCCATATCCCCCATCTTCCGCGCGGGGTACACGCCTGCCAGGAGCGCCGCCAGGATCGCCACCCCCAACGCCTGGGCGAAGGGTACCCAATCCAACTGCAATTGAAGCGTCCAGCCAAACGCCCGGCGGTTGATGATGTAAATCAAAATCAACGATAACACAAACCCCGTTGGCATCGCCAGCAATCCGGCTACCGTCCCCATCAACCCGGTTTCCAAAAGCACCAGCCGCCGTAATTGCCCCGCCGTCAGTCCAATCGCCCGCAAAATCCCCAATTCCCGCGCCTTCTCCAATTGCAGTGACAATAGCGCGCTCAACACCCCCACAAACGCCACCAACGTCGCCAGCAATTGCAACGCCCCAGTAATGGCAAACGTCCGGTCAAACACCACCAACGCGTCATCCCGCAACGCACGGTTCGGGCGGATGTCCAACCCCTGGATCGGGGCCAGCGCGGCCTCCAGTTCTAACGTCACCTGATCGGGATCAGCCCCCGGATCGAGCCGGAGCGCAATCGCGTTGATCGCCGCATCCTCCCAATATTGGTGATACACCGGCTGAAACATCAACATCACCCCCGTACTCGACGAATAATCGTAATAAATTCCTGCAATCGGAAACGCCACTGGTCCAGTGGGTGTCTCCAACGTGATCTCCCCTAAAAAATCTGTGCTTTTCTGTGCCATCTGTGTCCCATTCCCCTCCATCCGGTTCGCTAACGGCTCGGAAATGATCACTGCCCCAGCCTCCATCGCCGCCCACACCGCTTCCGGGGAGCCGATGCTCTCTTTAAAAATGCGTTCCGCCGTGGTTTCCGGGTTATCGGTGGCCCCCACCTGCACCTCCCCACCTGTATCCGGGGACTCCACCTGCACGATGCGGATCGTGTCCACCCGCGCCACGCCCGGCCACCCGCGCACCGCATCCACCACCGCCGGGTCAATCACATTCGACGACTGCACCGCACCTGTACTCGGCGGCGAAAGATACACATCCCCCTGCAAACTCTCGCTCAACCACGCCACGACCGTGTACCGGAAACTGCCGACCATTAAACTGATGCCAATCGTGACGGACACCGCCACCATCAACGCCGCCACCGCAATCGAAGTCCGGCTGAGTGCGTTGACGACGTTCCGCGGGGCCATGCGCCCCAAAACGCCTCCCACCCAACCCGTCAGCGGAATAGCAGATCGCATTAAAACTTTCGTCACAATCGGCGTCAGCATCGCAAACCCGATGATCACGGCAAACGTCCCGGCAAAGCCCAAAATTAAATCACCATTGGGGAGCCATAACAAGACACCCCCGACCAAAATCAACCCGACGCCACCCCCCGCGACGAGGGTCACCGCCCGACCCGCCTTCTGTTCCAACCCCGACCGGGACAACGCCGCCCGCGGGGGCACGGACGCGGCCTCCCATGCCGGAAAAGCCGCCGCGAGCACCGTCGAAATCACCCCAAGCCCGAACCCCTTCAGCAGACTCACTGTGGAGATGTCCAACCCGCGCACGGTCACGACGAAATACAAATCATTGATCGTTTGCGTCACCAACTGCACTGCCCCCTGCCCCAACACGATCCCCAACAGCACCCCCAACCCCGACCCGATGACCCCGACCGCCAACGCCTCCACGACGACCAACCCAAACACCTCCCGCTCCGTGACCCCCAAACACCGTAACGTCCCGAACAGCGGACGCCGTTTGACGACGGAAAAGGTCATCGTGTTGTAGATCAAAAACAACCCAACGATGAGTGCGAGCAGACTGAGCGCGGTCAAGTTGAGCCGGAACGCCGCCGTCATTTCTTCAATCGTCCCCGCGCGGGCGGCGATTTCTTGAATGTCCACTTCTGCGGGAAGCAAACTTTCAACCTTCGCCAAACTGGTTGTATCCCCCTCTGGAATGATCAGATCGATGTAGGATAGGTTTCCAACCTGCCCCGTTAACTCCTGTGCAGTGGCGATGTCGGCGAGGACGATGCCGTTGAGGGCGCGGCGGCTCAGGCTATCGGTGGCATTCAGCAGGCCCGCGATGGTGGCTTCGCGCGCATAGCCGGAAAATTGCAGGGTGAGGGAAGCCCCCGGCGTTAACCCGTACCGTTCGGCTACATCGACCGAGATCAGGATCGCGCCAGGTTGGGTGAAAAATGCGGTCAACCCCTCGGTCGGGGCTTGCCCGTTGGGGCCGGAGAGGTAACTGCGGAAGGGGCCTTCGGCGAAGGGATCGACGCCGAGGAGTTGAATGGGGACGTTGCCCAGTTCGGGCGAGGTGACGTAATCGGTCACGACGGGGGCGAGGGGAATCCCCACCCCCGCGCGGCGCAGGGTCACGTACACGGTTTCATCGACCCCTTGCGAACCGGCGTTAATCTGATGGGTGGCGCGTCCCGCGATGGCATCCGTGCTCAGATCGAAGGCGCGGCTCGCGCTCGCATTCGCCAGATCAATGGCAACCACCACCGCCACACCCAGCATGATGCCCACGATCATCAACACCGTTTGCCAGGGGCGGCGAATCAGGTAACGTAACCCGACGCGAAATAAGGTAGGGGAGAGGGAAAATGACATCAGGGTCGCTGGACGAGGGGGAGATAAATGACGGGTTCGGTGACGGTCATTTTGACGAGAACGGGATAGGCGGGGGTGATTATGTCATTGGTCGTCAACATCAACGTGCCCGTGTACACGCCTGTCGGCAGGCCCGTGGCGTCGAAGGTGATCCCGATGGGTTGGGTACTTTTTTTGCCCACGATGCCGCTGGACGGGGTCAGCGCGGTGATCCAGGGGAGGGTGTCGGTGGTCGTCATCGGCCATTGGGTGAGGGTCCATTGCAGGCCGAGGGACCCTGTATTTTGGATGTCAAAAAAGCCTGTTTTGTCGGCGTTTTGGACGACGTGGACCTCCACCGGGACGTCACTGACCGCGAGGTGCGGCGGAAGCAATTGGGCGTGTAGACCAATGTCGTCGAGGTACCATCCGGGCGGGCCAGGGTTGGTGCAACAGGTGTGCAATTGAAAATCCAGGGTAATCTGTTGCCCCGCCCAGGCGGACAGGTCCACGGAATGGTGAAGCCACTCGGGTTGGGAGGCCCCACCGTTATCCGTCCAGAGTTCGGTGTGGTTGATCAGGATTTGCCGGGAGTCGTCGCCATCTGTGCCGTACCAATCCCACCATTGGAGGGATAGATTCGTCGGGGAAACGGGCAGGGTGAGGGATACCGAGAGGGTGTGGGTGAGGGGGTTGTCGTTGACCGCGCCCAACAACGCCGTTCCCCACACTTTGAGGCCGCTGTGAGCCTGCTCGGGGCCGTCGAGAAAATTCGGGGAGGGGATGCCCCATTGCCAGTCACTGCCCGCGGAGGCTGAAAAATTCCCGTCGGTATTTTCAAAATCGCCAAAATAATAGAGTTCTTCGGCGATTTCTGTGGTGGCGGTGAGGAGTACAGGGGTCGTGAAGGTGGTGTGTGAAATGGAAACGACGTTGGTGAGGAGGTCCGTGGGGGCCGCGACCACGCGGAGGGCGAAGGTGATCGTGACCGGTTGGACGGGGACGAGGGCGAGGTCCACCACTTTATTGATGACGCTTCCGTCGTAACTGTCGTTGCTGGCGCCGTCCAATTCCCAGGCATTCAGGATGATCCCGTCAGCGTTCACTTCGATCACGTTGTCATCGAGCGTGAGGCTTCCGTTGTAATCGGGCATGAAGTAGGTGTTGGTGGAGGGGTTCCATTCCACGCCGTTGCGTTTGTTCCAAAGATAGGACCAATTCGGATTGAGATCGGAGAGGGAGGTGCTGAAGATGACGGTGTGGGTGATCGGGCCGATGTCCCACAGGGTGGCGCTGTGATCGCCCAGTTCTTCATGGACATACCGCACGAACCCTTCGGCGGGGTTGTATACCAGGCCGAACGCGGACTGATTCCAGGTGTTGGTGAAGACTTCGAGCACATCGCCGATTTCGTCGCCTACCCGTTGCAGTGCGGCGGGCGGGAAGATGCCGGGGGCTTCACACCGCGTGGTTTGGTTGCTGAGGAAATCAGTTACCCACACTTCGGGCGGGGTACTCCCTTCGAGGTAAGTGATCCCGCTGTTGAACCCGGAGGCGCTGGGGCAGGTGAATTGTGCGAGAAAATTCCCGTTCACGTCTGTCACGACGATTTGGTTCGAGGTGTAATCGGAATGGTACAGTACCCCGTGTTCGGCGTCGTAGTCGATCCCTATCGTGTCGGTGATTTCGGGCACCGTAAACTGTCCGACTGTGCGCCATGTCCCGGTCATGAACCATCCCTCGCGAAGGAATTCCGCCATGTAAATGGTGTTGGAGTTGTCGAGCGTGGTGAAAAAATAGCGGGTATGGGGGAAGGGCGAGGCGACGAGGTCGCCCTCCCACCGAATGGCGTTGGTTTGCGCGTCGAACCAGCAAACGCCTTCCGTACATTGCAGACTGCCCGGTTCGAGCACGGTACCGTAGGGAAGGACATCGTTCATCACCGTGCCGGAGAGGGGTTCGCCCAGATTGACCAGCGTGAGGGTGTAGGGGATCGGGTGATCCAATTGCGTTTTGCCGGGGGCGAGCAGGGTGGATGCGGTCAAATCTGCCCCCGACACGGGGGTTTTGATGTCCGCCGCGCTGACGGAGAGAAACAAGCCCACCATTCCCCACGCGGCCAGGAAGATGCCTGGGAGAAGAAAAAGCCTGGAAGGTTTCATGGTAACTCAGGGATTTGTTCTAAAAATTTGCCATCTTTGAGATGAAGCACCCGGTCCGCATATCCGGCGGCTTCCGCGCTGTGGGTGACGAGGATCAGGTTTTTGCCGCGTTGCCGGGTGAGGCGGTCGAGCAGATCGAGGACTTGTTTGCCCGTTTCTTCGTCGAGGTTTCCGGTAGGTTCGTCGGCGAGGACGAGGAGGGGATCATGCACGAGGGCGCGGGCGATGGCGACGCGTTGTTGTTGGCCGCCGGAGAGGCGGTCGGGGAAGGTCTCGCGCCGATCGAGCAAGCCCACTGCGTCGAGCAGGGATGCCGCTTGTTCGCGGGCATGTGCGCGGGAGGCGTTCAACCCGGCTTTTTTCCCTGTGCGCTCAGATTTGGAATGTCTTTGAAGGAAGCCGGTTTCCGCGAGTTCGAGGGGGAGGATGACGTTTTCCCACACGGTCAGGGTGGGGATCAGGTTGAAGAATTGGAAGATGAAACCGATGTGATTGCGCCGGAAAAGCGTCCGGGAGCGTTCGTCCATTGCGGTCAGGTTTTGTCCGTTGATCCAGATCGCGCCCGCGTCCGGGTAATCGATGCCACTGATCAGGTTCAGCAGGGTGCTTTTGCCCGTCCCGCTTTTGCCCAAAATAGCGGAAAACTCCCCCTGTTGGAAATGGGCGCTGGCGTTTTCCAGCACCACGCGTTGGCGGGTGCCCTCCTCGTAGCTTTTTGAAAGGTTTTCAAAATGAATGAAGGTGGACATTTATTGCAACCAAAAGCGGAATAATTGGAACCCATTAAAAAAGAGGAGCGGATCAATGCCGAGAACGGTGATCACCTGAAAAACATTGCCGAAAAACCAGGCTTGGAAGGGTTCCACGTAGAAAAATAAAGCGTAGATCAAAATAAAGGTGAGATTGCCCAGTGAGTAAGCCAGGCGCAGAATGTCTTCGGGCAGGTAGGGGGCGAGAATCCCGAACCCGTCCAGCCCCGGAAATGGGAGCATGTTGAGGAAGAGGGCGGTGACTTGCAGGGTGGCTAACATCCCCATCGCGGACCAGAAAACGAAATGTCCGGCTTCGGGCACCGCGAACAAAAACGGAATCGCCAGCAAAAGGGCCACACAGGCGGTAGCAAACGGGCCAGCGGCGGACACCAGGCTGTGTTTGTACTTTTCCCGGATCAGACTGCGGTCAATGTACACCGCGCCACCGGGCAGACCAATCCCGCCCATCATCACGATGATGAGGGGCAGTACGATGCTCAACATGCCGTGGGTGTATTTCAATGGGTTGAGGGTCAAGTACCCTTTGTCCACTACCGTGTCATCGCCCGCCCAATAGGCGACGATAGCGTGTCCAAACTCGTGGAGGCAGAGCGAAACCACCCATCCCCCGGTCACAAAAAAGAAGACACTCAGACCAGGCGCAATCCACTCGTAGTAGGCGGAAGCTCCCGCCAAAATCGTGAAGCCCAAAATCGCCAAAAACACCGGGCTGATCGAAAATTTATAAGGCACTTTGGCCGGTCTGGGTTTCGGTTTGGGGGCGGAAACGCCCGTTTCGGCGGGAAGCTCCACGGGGAGGACCTGATTTTTGATTTTGTCGGCTGTCACCCCTTGTTCCTGAAGAATGACCGCTGTATCCAGGCCGGGTTTTAATAAGCCCAATAACAAATCACGCGTATCGCCAAACGCTTTTTGTTGGTCGGTTGCGATTTTTGCGCCTTCTTCGAGCGCTTGCTGGACTGCCGCAGAAATTTGCACCTGCTTACTTTCGGGGACACTCAGCACCGCGTTCTGTTTGGCAATCGAAATCTGGCATTGTTTGCCCAGTTCGTCAATATTTACATTCAACGCCGCGAGAAGGTGGTACGCTCGATAATTGCGATACGCGGAGATACTCAACAGCAGGTGTTCGGGAAAAACAACAGCGTGTTTGTAATCCTGCGCGAGTTGGTAGGCATACCGCAGGACGATTTGGGCTTCTTCGGAAAAGGGAGTAGATTGGGTCATAAATTTTATTAAGGGTTAAAGGTTTCCAACAAAGCCCAATACGCAGGTTTCGGTTGGTAATCCATGTCTAAAATGAGGGGGCTTTCAAAATCCGGGAAAAAGTATTTGATCCAGGTGTCCTTGTCGCCCACCCCCCATTGAACGAATGTATCACAATTGAGGGCAGATAAACAGGCTTGTAACATCTGCCGATACAACTCCGCTTCCCCGATCAGATTTTCCTCGGTCGCAGGTTTCAGGACGCGGACATCGATCTCGGTGATGGCCACCTCCAGTCCCAACGCGTTGAACCGCCGAAAGTTTTCCGCGACCTGCGCGGGGTCGGGGGCAAAAACTTGGATCAAGTGCATCTGAAACCCGATGCCATCCAGCGGAACCCCCCGCGCCACCAAATCCTGCGCCAGCGCGTACAACGCATCGGATTTCGGGTTCAGGTTTTCGGTAGCGAACTCGTTGATAAATAACTGCGCGTCCGGGTTGGCCTCGTGTGCCCATTGCAAAGCGAGTTCGATGTAGTCCGGGCCAACGTGTTGGTACCATAGGGTCTCTTTGAGGGTGCCCTCTTCGGTCAACGGCTCGTTGATCACATCCCACTCGGTGATCTCATCCTTGTAATGGGTGACCAATTGCGTAATGTGTTCCTTTAACAACATCCGCCACTGCTCCGGCGTCAGCGAAAGCTCCCACACCCACGCGGGGATCTGTTGCTCCCAAACCAGGAGATGCCCCCGCACCCCCATCTGATTGGCCGCGGCAAATTCCAAAATTCGATCCATCTCGCAAAAGTTGTACCGCCCTGGCTCCGGGTGAACGACCTCAAACTTAAGCGCCACCCCCGGCACCACCATGTTAAACTCCCGTGCAACCGCCCGATTGTAATCACTCACCCCCATCAGCGCGCCCCCCCCAACCGCCGCCCCGAACGAAAACCCTTCTGGTACGAAGTCACGCAACCCGCCATTGGTGGCCGGGTACAGGCTCGGAATGGGGAGCCGACGCAGGCATTTTCCTTCTTGAGCGTTTAAAAGACTTTGCCCCTCAAGCACCGGAATCCACGGATAAGGGGTGGCTTCGGGCGTGGGGGGCAAGGTTGGGGTCAGGGGGAGCGTTGGGGCGGGTTGTGGTTGGCAGGCGGTCATGCAAAGAAGGCACATCCACCAAAAATGTTTTACGAATGAAGCAATTGCATAAACTCGTTGCGGGTTTTGTCGCTTTTGCGAAACGCGCCGCGCATCGCGCTGGTCGTCATACTGGCGTTGGCCTTTTTCACCCCGCGCATCACCATGCACATGTGCGTCCCCTCGACCACGACCGCGACCCCCTGCGGTTCCAACACCTCTTCGATAAACTCGGCGATTTGCACGGTCATCCGCTCCTGAACCTGTAAGCGGCGCGCAAACATCTCCACGATCCGTGGAATCTTGCTCAGGCCCACGACCTTGCCTTTGGGAATATAGGCGACGTGCGCTTTGCCGGAAAAGGGGAGCATGTGGTGTTCGCATAGGCTGTGAAATTCGATGTCTTTGACGACGACCATTTCGTCATATTCAACAGTGAACAGGGCACCGTTGAGCATTTTAACAGGATCTACATGATACCCGGAAGTAAGTTCATCGAACATGCGCGCCACGCGATCTGGCGTTTTGAGCAACCCTTCCCGCTCCGGGTCTTCGCCAATATTTTTCAAGATGGTGCGGACGGCGTCTTCCACGTTGGCCTTCCGGTTTTTCGCCACTGGACCGTTGATATAGGGCGTGATCTGAAACGACTCCTCAAGTTTTTTGACATCAATGTTCATGGTTCGCTCTTTTCGAAGGTATCAAAGGTGCGCCGCTTTCGACGGTGTCTACACCTTCAAAATTCGGATTTCCTCCCGTTCATTTCGGGAGGGGTGTAAGATTGCCCAGGTCGAGTATCCGTTAGAGACCTCGGCCACGTTGGCGCACCCACGATGAACTCCTGATTATATGTTAATCTGCCTTTTCATAGGATGATAAGAAGCTGAAAACTCCTCCGCTCTCCCTCCTTCCTACAAAACTGTTTGCGCCACGCGCATTCCCCCCAACGCTACCGCCGCGGTGGATTGACCGGGGAAAATGCTGTCCCCCACCATCCAGAGTCCGGGAGCCAGACGCGGCCCCCACGCCCGGAACAGGTTCGTCTGCGGAAAACCGCCCACCCAGCCCCCCTCGCGCCGCGTGAACCGCTGAAACGTGATCGGGGTTCCGGGCATGATCAGGGTCGCGGCCTCGCGTAAGTGGGGAATCGCCCGTTCCGCGGCGTCCAGCACCCGGTCGAGGTACACCTGCTTCCGGGCGTCGTACCCCGCGCGGTCGTGTTCGTACAAGTCCCACCACGGTTCCAGCGCGGTGTGGGTGCTCATCGTCAGGGCGCGGAACCCTTTCGGGGCGCGTCCCCGCTCCTCGTCGGGGGTAAGCGAGAGAAATACCGTATTCCCTTCGCCGAATCCCTTTGTATGAACACCGGGCGTGATCACTTGCTGGTGCAGGGCGACATCTGCCGGGAGGGCAGAGGCTTCCACCCCCACGTAAGCCATAAACGCGCCCCACCCCTCCGCAGGACGAGACGACAGTTTTTTCAGTTTTTGCGGGGCATCATCCCCCAGCAATCGGGCGAGATTCCACGGGGGTAAATTGGCGATGACGACTTCCGCGGGGAAAGATTGCCCTTTGTTCGTCTCCACCGCCACCGGTTTTCCGTTTTCCAACACGATCCGGGTAACCTCCTGCCGGAAAAACACTTTCCCGCCATTGGCCCGCACCGCGCGAACGAGCGTCTCCGCAATCGCCCCAATCCCCCCTTCGAGATGAACCACCCCGCGCCGGGGCAAATCCAACGCCGAGGCCCCGTACAATGCGTTCGTTTGCGCGCTGGTCGCTTGTGCGGAAATCAACAACTGCCCATCGACAAACTGACGCAGACGTTCCGGGGCGTTGGTCAGGTGTGCCGCTACCGGGCGGAAGGCGTCCGCCAGCAGAGTGGGGGAGACCCGGCGCGGGTCCGCGGTAAGCCAGCGGCTTACGTGCCCGGTCAGTTGGGCGGTTTCGGTAAACGTTTGGGGCGGCCAGGCGGGATTCCGAAGGGCGAAATCCCAGAGCGCATCGGCGGTGGTTTCCTGCCAGCGGAAAAACCGCTCCCCCGCGGCCCCGAAAGCCGCGCGGTGTTCGGCGTGACGGCGTGCGTCCCCCCATCGGGAGACCGCGACCCCGTCGGGCAGGTGAACGGTCATCGTGGGGGTATTCTGTTCGTTGGGCGAAAAGTGAATGGGCCAGGACTCAATCCCCGCGGCACGGGCGACGCGGTCCATCGGGCCACCGGGATAAAATCCCCCCGCTAACGTGGCCCCTGCATCAAAACGGTAGCCCTGATGATAAAACGTCCCCGCGCACCCGCCGGGGTACACATGCGCTTCGAGGACGGTGACCTCTAACCCGGCGCGAGCGAGAAGGGCGGCAGTGGTCAGCCCCCCCACCCCCGCGCCGATGACGACGATGTTTGGCATGAAGTTAGAAGATCAGCCCCAGGGCTTCCGGGCGGGTGGGTTCGGGAACCTGAGCGGGGTAAGCCTGGTGAAGAATTTGCAGAAGATCGTGTGTGGCGTGCGGGCTGAAGGTGTAAAACCCTTCGTAATACCGGTCTGTGCCTTCGAGTGAGGGCGTTTCGTGCGCCAGGAGCATTTTGCTGATGCCTTCTCCATAAGCGACCACGAACCAGTAGTCCAACATGGGGCTGTTAGAGGTGTCAATGAAGGTGGTTTTCGGAGAAGCCAGAATCCTGGCGGTTTCTGCTTCGCCCGCATCGGGGGTGCAGTAGAGCCATAGTCCTTTGGCGGCGAAGGCGAGGTCTGCGTAGAGGGCGCTTTGGGGAACCAGGCGGGAGAGATATTGAAACGACACATGCAAATCCGCCGCATTCGGATTGTCCGTGACGGCGTTTTCGATGATGTGGCTGACGGCGATCATGGCCTCGACGGAAAAGGTGTAGCGAAAGGCCAGTTGGTTGAACCGTTCCGGTTGCAGGGTGTAAATGAGTTTTTCGGCCTGCGGCGGAAAGGTGGGGAGCAGTTTGCCGTAGAAAGTTTCGAGAATATCCGTTTTCATTTTTTGAGCAGGTCTTTTAAGGCCACTTCCAGCGTAGGAAATTTGAATTTGAAGCCGAGGTCTTGCAGGTGTTTGGGAAGCACCCGTTGCCCGTCAAAGACCACGGTGACGACTTCGCCAAAGGCTGTTTGTAGAACGAAACGGGGAATTGGAATGAGTGAAGGGCGGCTTAAGGCTTTGCCGAGCGTTTTGCCGAAATCTTTATTTTTGAGGGGTTCGGGGGCGGTCAGGTTGAAGACGCCGCTGGCTTTGGGGTTTTCGATGACGAAACGGATGGCTTCCACTTCATCGTGGGGGTGAATCCAGGAATACCACTGTTGCCCGTTTCCGAAGGGGCCACCTGCGAACATTTTGTAGGGCAGGAGCAGGCGTTGGAGTGCGCCTTCTTCCGGGGTGAGGAAAATGCCCGTGCGGATGATCGCGCGACGGACCCCGTATTTTTCAACCGAGGCGGTGGCCGTTTCCCATTCTTTACACAGGTTTGCCAGATAATCGTTTCCGGCGGAATCCTTTTCGGAGAGGGTCTCGTCCCCGCGCGGGCCGTAGTACCCAATCGCAGAAGCTTGTACGACCACTTTGGGTTTGTTGGTGGCTTTTTCAACTGCCTCAGCGACCGCTTTGCCCGCGTTGAGGCGGCTCTCGCTGATCCGACGTTTGCGATCCTCGGTCCACCGCGCGGGGAAGAATCCTGATCCGGCCAGGTTTTCGCCTGCGAGGTTGACGATGGCGTCTGCGCCATCCGCTTCAGCGAGCCAACCTTCGGAGGTGCGGCCATCCCATTTGACGGCACGGGCGTTGGTGGGGAGGCCGGAAACGCTGGCGGGGTTACGGGTCAGGATGATGACCTGATGTCCGTTTTGGGTGAGATGTTGGGTCAGTTTGCGGCCAATGGAACCACTGCCGCCGGTAATAATAATTTTCATAGGTTAAGTTCCTGTTTGTGTGACAAGTGAAACAGTGGGCGTGTCGAGTTGTTTCACCGGTCTCGGTTCACGAGTTTTGGAAAGAACGCCGGGGTGTTTTTCATGTAATCTTCGTAGCCCGGTTTGATTTTCATGGCTTTTTCGAGCATAGCCACGCCCGACACGCGCATCAATAAAAAGGTCATTAAGCCAGGAGCGAAAATGGTCCATGCCCCTGCAGGAAGGGCGAAGAGAAAAAAGCCCCACCAAACGGTCGCGTCGCCGAAATAATTAGGGTGGCGCGTCAACGCCCAGAATCCGGTGGTGAGCAGTTTGCCTTTGTTCGCCGGGTTGGCTTTGAATTGGGCGAGTTGCCAATCCCCACCCGCTTCAAAGGCGAAACCGACGAGCCACACCAACAGACCCAGCCCATCAAAAAATGTCCAGGTGGCAGGCCCGAGTTTCATCGCGATCAAGAGAGGGGCAGAGACGATCCAAAGGATAATGCCTTGCAGGGCGAACACTTGAATCCAACTCCACCATCCCCAACGCTTTCCGTGTTCTTCGCGCCAGGCCTTGTACCGAAAATCTTCCGGCTGACCGTGATTGCGGCGGAAAATATGCAGGGAGAGACGCAAGCCCCAAATTGTGACGAGGAGGGCGAGAAGAATATTGCGCGGGGCAAATCCGTTGGCGAGGGCGACATACACCCACCCGACGATGACGAACCCTGTCCCCCAAAAAATGTCCACGATGCTGGAATTTTTGATTTGCAGGCTGTAGAGCCAGAGCAAAGTCATCAATCCCAGGACGAGGGCCAATCCGACAAAATAAATTTCAAACCAGGACATGCGATTTAACTATTGAAGCTGAATGGTTTGTGAATACTTTTCACCAGTCTCAGACTGGATTTGGATGGAAATTTTCCCATCCCGGTCCAATTGAAGAAAACCACGATTGCCCTGGTTATCTTCTAATTGAAGGTCTCCGTACCCTCGCACCTTCCATTGTCCCAACCCCGGCGCAAGTTCGCTATGGATGATGCCTGTTGCAGTGGCCTGATAGGTTCCGTTTGCATTGGTGAATTCAAAACGAGACGGGGCGGGCATCCCTAACCCGCGAAAACCGACGGTTGTCCCCAAAATTTTTTCATTGCCGACCAACCGACCACCATCGGGTAATTGTACTTCATAAACGAAAGCATAATTTTGAATGCCTTCTATTTGTTTGACGGTGATCAACGCGCCTGTTTCGGGATCAGCTTCCGAAATCGTAGTTCCGGGGCTGTCGAAGCGGGGCTGATACAGGGCAGGCCCCCAACTGGTTCCCGCGGCGGCGGCATAAACCCCCACCCGGGAAAGCGCCAATTGCGTATCGTCGATTGCCAAATCTTCAATGTCTTCGAGTAAACGGGTTTTGTGCATTCGGCGAACAATATAGGCGGTGATCGAAATGCCCTGGGGCGGGGTTTCATATTTCATGCGGCTGAGGCCAGCGAGAGGAAGAAGGGTGTTTGCAAGCATAATCAACTTTTCTGCGTGATCGGGTGGGGTTGTAAAGGGGTCGAGGCCAGCGCTTTTCGCGTCTGCCAATGTCGGTAGGTGAAGAGCATTCGAAGCGGAAGCCCATCAAACGCCAACCGGGTGAGCCATCCTGCCAGGCCTTTTCGGTGTTCAATCGTGATTCGGTCTGTCAACTTCGCTCCGCCGGGGACGCTCTCGAAGAGATGTTCGTGCTCCCAAATCGCCAGCGGGCCTTTGACCTGAATATCTTTGAAGGATGTAGGGATCGGGCCATTGGTGTGGCGGGCGAACCAGCGCACCGGAAAGGGGCCAAACCAGAGACGAAATTCAATCTCACCTTGCGTCAACGAGGTCCGGTCGTCCCGAAGCACTTGCAGAACGAGGGGCGGCATGGTGAGCCGACGCAGGACATCAGGCCGATTGTGGAAAGCGGTCAGTTCTTCGACGCTGGTGGGCAGAACCGAAACCTGGGTGAAGATGGACATGCTTAGTCTCCGGCACCCATCGGGGCGAGGGCGGCCCTCTGGGGGAGGGCGGCCCCCTGGGGGAGGGGGGGCATCCCGGACAGGACGTTCAGCGGGGCGGGGCGAACCGGTTCGAGCCGGGGCGCGCGGGGGGCACCAAACTGACTGCTTCCGGCGAGGGCATCAATCTCATGGCGGTCGCGCAGAATTTGGATCACTTTGCCATCCATCATTTGAATGACCGTGTCCACATATTTCACCATGCGGAGATCATGCGTGACCATAATGCCCGCGCGGTTTTGTTCGTGGATCAAGTTGGCGAAAGTCTCGACGACCTGATTGGCGCGTTCGGTGTCCAGGCTGGCGGTGGGTTCATCGGCGAGGACGACGGCGGGGTCGTGGACCAGCGCGCGGGCGATGGCGACACGCTGCTGCTGACCGCCGGAGAGTTGTCCGGGCAGGTTGTTGAGCCGATCCCCCAGCCCCAGCCGTTCGAGCAATTCTTGGGCACGTTTGCGGCCTACTTTGCCGTTTTTCCCGTTCAATCTCAGCATCAATTCGACATTTTCCACCGCGGTCAGGTAGGGGATTAAGTTATTTGACTGAAAGGTAAAGCCAATCTTTTCTTTGCGGAACTGGGTGCGGGCCTTGTCCGATAACTGAACCATGTCGTGCCCGTCGATCAGGACACTGCCCGAAGAGGGGGCTAGTAACCCGGCCAGGATCGCCAGGAGGGACGTTTTCCCGGACCCACTCGGCCCCACCAGCGCAACAAATTCGCCGGGGTGAACCCCGATGGAGACATGATCGACGGCGGTGACGGACAAATTCCCGCTGGAGTAAATTTTTTGGATATTTTGGGTTTCGAGAGCGAAGTTCATGATTTTTTCTCGTGTGTGTTCTTGTGAATAATTTTTTAAAAGCGCGTTGTTCAGGGCAATCAGGAATTTAAGCCGAGGGCAGTGAGCGGTTCGACCCGTAAGGCCAGACGTATGGCAACCATGCCGCCGATTGGGCCAATGACAACCAGTGAGACGATGGCCGTGATGACCGCGTTGCCCGTAAACAAGATAGGGATGTTCGCCGGAAAACCAAGCGAGAGCAAAAAGGTGGCTAAACTTCCCAAGGAGATGCCAATGAGCGTCACCAGGATGATTTGCAGGAGGGCGGCGGTGGCAACGATCAGGTTTGAAGCGCCAATCGCTTTCAGCATCCCGATTTGCGGGACTTTTTGCAGGGTTTGAATTTGGAAAAACCCGCCGATGACCAGCACACTGATGAGCAGGGTAAAGCCCTTCTGCGTGTTCAGCGTGGTTTGTTGGGCGGCGTAACCCGGTCCCGATTCGTAAGCGGTGACTTTGTCCGTCACTTCAATGCCGTCCACCTGTTCTTGCAGGACGGGGATCATTGCTTCCCAAGCGGTAGGGTCTTGCAGTTTGATGGCGACGACGTTCGAGGACAGTTCACTTTCGACGCCGGGGGTGGCTTGCGGGCGGATGCGGTTCCACGTTTGGTAGGGGACGAAGATCGAGGGCAGGAAGAAATATTGTTGTCCGGTGGTGATGCCGACGATGGTGAGTTCGAAAAATTCGTCTTCGGTGCCCTGAATGGTTTTGATCGTGATCGTGTCCCCGATCCCCATGCCGGTTTCGGCGGCGATGTCTTCATCGATGACCGTTTCCAGCCCCCGTTCGGTGAGCAGATTCCGTCCGATGTACGCAGGGGGTTCGCCAGGTTTCCCCCGTTCGACCCCGATCAGGGAGATGTCGAGGGGGTCTTCCAGCACGGGGAAGACGATGGTCGCGTTCGCAAACCCGATGGGGCCGATTTCGGCGACACCGGGGACGCGGGAGAGGTCATTCAGTTTGGAGCGGGCGATCCGGCTGGAGGTGGTCGAGTATTCGGTGTTTTCCTGAAAAACCAGGAGTTCGCCATTGATCTTTTCGATGTATTCTTTGTTTGCGGTGGCTAAACCTTCACCCAGTCCGGCGATGAAGAGGACCAGGATGGTGATGAGGGCGATGACCATGCTGAAGGTCGTGTAGCGGCTTTTGTTGCGCCAGATTTCTTTTAGGGTCAGATAGAGTGCCATGTGTTGTTCCTCAGGCGCGTTGAATATACCTCGTAAGAGTCACGCCTTTTTTGTTTGATTGGGGTGAAATTGATTAACTGCGAAGGGCCAACATGCGTTCGATTTGTTGAATGGCATCGTCGGCGGTGGGGCCAAGGAAGGTGCCGGGAACCTTGTTCGTCAGGGACGGGTTCAGCAAAAAGGCTTGCCCGCCTAACCCGATGATGGGTTTGGGGTCGGGAAGTTCCTCTAAGACCTGGGCGAGGGGGATGAGCGCTTCCGCCGCTTCTTTGCGTGTGGCTGAAAAGAGCACCATTTGAGGTTTGAGCCGGGTGAGGACTTCGGAGAGGCGATCCAGGCTTAAGTTGGCTCCGAGATAGGTCACGTTCCAACTTCGCAGGCGCAGAATGGTCACCAGCATTAAGATGCCAATGTCGTGCCATTCTTGGGGGGCGCAGGCGGCGACGATACTGCCATGTTTGGCGATGTCGTTGGTGGCTTCGAGGGCGTGCATCAGGTGCAGGCGGCAATGGTGGGTGGCAAAATGTTCGGTGGCAACGCTGATGTCGCCGCGATGCCAATGATCCCCGATTTCGACCATGGTGGGGGCGATGATTTCCAACAAAATCGTTTCGAGAGGGTACATGCTGAACGAAGTCCGCATGATCCGGTTGGCTTTTTCTTCATCTAAATCCATCAACGCCTTGATCAAAGCGGGTTGGATTTGTTCGATGCTTTGGTGAGGGGTTTCTAAAATGGTGTGGTCGTTGATCTGGTGGAGGAGGGGATTTTCCCCGGTATCCAATAACCCATGGAGCAATTTGATCGCCTGCCCAATCGAGAGACCGTTTTCGGTCTGCAAGCGTAACCAGTTCAGCGAGGCGATGTCATGTTCGGAATACAAACGATACCCGGTGTCGGTGCGTTGGGGCACAGGAAAGTTATAGCGACGCTCCCAGGCTCGTAAAGTGACCGGCGCGATCCCAGTTTTTTCGGAAACGGATTTGATATTGTGAATGGGGTTTTTGGATATTTCGACGGCCATATAAAAATGCAACCTTATTTAAGTATGCCGGTATTGTACATTTCTTGTACAAAAATGTCAATAGTTTGTACAATATCTACTTATGTGTTTCTTCTGGATGAATTTGGGGTTGATCATGATTAAAATTCTCTGCTCAGGAGCCATTCATGCCCCAACTTTTTGCCACCCCCTGGATTTCCCTTGCCCTGTTCGTTTTGCTCGGATATTTATGCGGTTCCCTGCCCTTTGCGCTTTGGATCACCCGTGCCGTCAAAGGGGTGGACGTGCGCGAAACGGGGTCCAAACACGCCACCACCACCAATACCATTCGTCAAGCCGGGTTTGGGCCGGGGGTGATCGTGGGAATTCTTGACATCGCCAAAGGATTCCTGCCCGTTTATTTCGCCACTCAGGCCGGGTTACCCGCGTGGGGCATCGGGCTGACCGCCGCCGCCGCGGTGGCCGGACATTGCTGGCCCTTGTTTGGCGGTTTCCGCGGGGGCATGGGGCTGGCGACGACGGGGGGGGCGATCCTGGCCGTGTCCTGGTTGGCGTTTTTGGTCAGCTTGGGGATGTTGATTGCGCTTACCCTCGGGCTGAAACATGGGGCACGGGCGAGTGTGATCACGGGCGTTTTGCTCGCCCCCCTCTATTTTGTGATGGGCCTGCGCGGGTCGGTGCTTTGGATCGGGGCGTTGGGCGGTTTGATTATCGCGATTCGGTTCGCGATTGATTGGCGGCGCGAGTACAAGGAGTTATGGCTCGACCGCGCACAAACGCCGACTGACTGAGGCCACAAACCCCCGCGCGGCCTCCGCCGGATTTACCCCGGTTTCGACGGCTTTTTCCACCACCTTCACCAGCGCCGACCCCACAATCACCCCATCCGCAATTTCCCCGACTGCGGATGCCTGATCTGGCGTGGAAATCCCGAACCCGACCGCGATGGGAACCCGCGCGTGTGCTCGAACCCGCGCGACAAATTCCCGCAACCCCGCGGCCACCCCTTCCCGCGCACCCGTCACCCCCATCACCGACACCAGATACACAAACCCTGTCGTTTTCTCGCACACGAGCTTAATCCGCTCCTCAGGGCTGTTCGGGGCCAGCAGAAAAACCAACGCCAACCCGTGTTCCTTGCACAACCCTTCCAGTTCCCCCGCTTCTTCCGGCGTCAAATCCGGCACGATCAGCCCGTTCGCGCCCGCGTCCGCCGCGTCCCGCACAAACCGCGCGGTTCCGTACGCGAGAATCGGATTGATGTACCCCATCAACATAAACGGGATCGTGATCCCCCGCGCCCGCAATTCCCGCACCCCGTCCAGGCACCGCGCCACCGTCATCCCCCGTTCGAGCGCGATCTGCGTACTGTGCTGAATCACCGGCCCATCCGCCAGCGGGTCCGAAAACGGCACGCCGAGTTCCATCAAATCCGCGCCCCCCTCCACGCAAGCCTGGACGATGTCGAGCGAAGTTTTAAAATCGGGATAGCCCAGGGTGAAATAGGGCATAAAAACGGGTTTGTTTTGAGAAAAAGCAGTTTCGATTTTCATATTCTTGTTTGTACGCAGATTTGCAGGATAACGCAGATTTTTTCTTTAAATTCTTATCTGCGTCATCTTTTAAATCTGCGTACCGGTTATTTTTTGAGCCAGGACAGTGAACCTTTTTTGTGGTTGTCGTAGGCGTAGCGTTTGTGTTTGGCTTCGGGGCCGAAGTTGAGGAGCAGGCCGACTTCATATGTCGTGGCCTTCAAATAGGTCAATACTTGTGCGTCATGTTCCAGCATAATCATTTTGGCAGATTTGAGTTCTACAATGACTTTATCTTCCACAAGAATATCTGCGAAAAATTCTCCAACAACCTGTCCTTCGTAATAAACCAGCAATTGTGCCTGATGGACGAAATGTAAACCTGTTTTACGGAGTTCGATAACGAGGGCGTTTTCGTACACCTTTTCAGAAAAACCATACCCAAGCATGTTGTAAACGGTGAAAAATGCGCCAATGATCTTTTCTGTGATGTCGGTATGTTTGAAATTTTCGTACATTGCCTTCTCCTTTTGAATTTTGTACGCAGATTTACAGGATAACGCAGATTTTCTTTTGAAAATTCTTATCTGCGTAATCCGTTAAATCTGCGTACGATTTATTTTTGTAGAACACTGATGACTGTATCGAGGTCTTTGTCGCCTCTTCCCGATAAATTGATGATCAAAATACTGTCTTTAGACATGGTGGGGGCACGTTTGATTGCCTCTGCGACCGCGTGAGACGATTCCAACGCCGGAATAATCCCCTCCAACCGGCACAAGGTCTGAAACGCATTCAACGCCTCGTCATCCGTCGCATACGTGTAAAACGCCCGCTCCAACTCCCGCAAACGAGTATGCTCCGGCCCAACGGCGGCGTAATCCAGCCCGGCGCTGATGCTGTGCGTGAGCGCGATCTGCCCGTCTTCATCCTGCATAACATACGTGTACGTCCCATGCAGAACCCCCGGCCTGCCCACGCGGGGATCAGCGAACCGCGCGGC
>WBZL01000798.1_pt1 | contig 34848 bp, 35 predicted proteins | sample 5204291 | NCBI WGS metagenome assembly WBZL01 (sample SAMN12344345, study PRJNA552823) | activated sludge metagenome | biome: Activated sludge suspended growth; feature: Nitrification reactor; material: Wastewater; isolation source: activated sludge from nitrification reactor of wastewater...
CCGACGCCGGCGCAGGCCCGGGCCATGGCCTCGACCGCTCCGGGCTGGGTGAGGTTCGTGCGGGCGGTCACCGCGACCATGTGGTTCGACTCGACCGCGACGACCGGGTAGAGCCAGCCCTCCTCGTGGATGCCGAGGCGCCTGGCGGTGCCCGCGGTGCAGAACAGCAGGGCGGCGGCCTGGTCGACGGTCCAGGTCGTGACCATCAGCTTCGTGTAGGGGAAGGCGACGTACGGGTTGGCGTCCGAGGGCTCCGAGAGCTCGGCGGCGGACCGGGCGTCGCGGCGGACCGCGTCGGGGTTGTCGACCGCGATCTCCGAGAAGCGGGCGTAGAGGGCGCCGAGCTCGGCCCGGTTCTGCGCCGGCGTCTGACCGCGGCGCACCCGGCGCTCGCTCTCGAGGAGGGCGTAGTAGCTGGGCGCGCCACCCGCCCCGGCCTCGCGCTCACACGGCAGGGCCAGGTCCTCGGCGGGGACGAGCACCTCGTCGGGCTCGACGGCGTCGTCCTGCGGGGTCGTGGGCGCGAGCTCGCCGGCCGACTGGGCCACGACGTCGCGGTACCGGGCCTCGCCCCCCACGACGAGGGCGAGGGTCGACTCGCCGGACTGGACCCGGGCGCAGGCCTGGGACACGAGGGTCTGCTGCATCACGCCGATGCGGGCCAGCACCGTGTGGGCGCCCGTCGCGCCGAGCGCGTCGGCCACGAGGCGGCCGGGGTCGGGGTAGTGGGTGAGGCCCTGGGTGGCGCCGACCCAGTCGACCCGGGCCAGGACCTCGTCGCCGGCGCCCGACGGCAACGCCGCCCGCGCGGCCGCGACCATGAGCCCGACGGCGTCGAGCGCATCCCGGTGGTCGCGGTGGCGCTGGTGCGCGGTGCCGTGGCCCACGAGCACCGGGGTGGGGTCGTCCAGCGGGTCCATGTCCGTCCTCGGTCGAGCGACGGCGCCCCGGTCGGGGCGCCGCCATCACTTTGCCGCGCGGCGCCGACCGCCCGGGCCACCGGCGGGTCCCTCGCCGACCCACCGACCGCGCGGTCGAACGCTCAGGACCAGTAGCCCGCCATCAGCTCGACCGCCCACGCCGGCTCGCGGACCTCGCCCCGCGGGGCGAAGCCGGTCAGGTGGGGCTTCACGTCGAGCACCGGGGTGCCGTCCACGGCGTCGAGGCCCCGCACCTCGATCCACCCCGGGCCGGCGGCGAGCACGCGGCACGTCGTGACCCCGATCCGGTTGGGCCGGTCCTTGGCCCGCTGACCGAGGATGCCCACGAGGGGCCAGTCCTCCCGGCCCCGTGGGTGGCGGGCGCCGGTGCAGACCGAGGCCGGGTCCACCCGGTCGAACACGTAGACCACCTCGACGTGCGAGAACTCGTCGAGCCCGAGGGTGGCCTCCGGCTCGAGCACCCCGCCGTCGAGCTCGATCCGGCAGGTCTCGGCATCCCAGCCGTCGTCCTCCACCACGGCCCGCCCACCCCGCACGTGCCCGATCGGCGCCACCTCGATCGCCTCCATCGCCGGCCCTCCTCGCTCGCGTCCGGCCATCCTCGCGCCGTGCCCGGTCGCCCCGCCCCCGGGCGGCGCGCCTCAGCCGGCGCCGGCCGCGGCGGCGAGGCTGCGCTCGACGTCGTCCTGCACCAGATCGGCGTTGATGGCGATGGCCGCCGCCGAGCCCTGGCCCGCGGCGGTGATCACCTGGGCGCGGGGATCCACGGCGTTGCCCGCGCCCCACACGCCGGGAACGCTCGTGCGCCCCGTGGCGTCGACCACCGCGAACCCGTCGGCATCGAGCTCGGCCCCCAGGCCGGGGAGGAGCCCGTCGGGGTGCGGCCGGACGCCGGGGCGGACGAAGACGGCCGTGCGCGGCACCACCCGGCCGTCGGCGAGCTCGACGCCGCGGAGGCGGTCGTCGTCGACCACCAGGCCGGCGACCGCCGAGGGCTCGATCCGGACGCCTCGGGCGACCAGCGCCGCCTCGTCCGCCTCCGCCACCTGCCCGCCGTGGGCGAAGAAGACCACGTCGTCGGACCACTGCCGCACGAGCAGCGCGTGCTGCACGGCGAGCGGGTGGGTGCCGAGCACGCCGAGCGGCTCGTCCCGCACCTCCCAACCGTGGCAGTAGGGGCAGTGCAGCAGGTCGCGCCCCCAGCGCTCGCGGACCCCGGGCAGGTCGGGCAGCTCGTCGCCGGCGCCCGTGGCCACCAGGAGGCGGCGCGCCGACAGCCGGCGGCCGTCCGCCAGGGCCACCACGAAGCCGGGCTCGACCTCCTGCACCCGGCCGTCGATCAGCTCGACGCCGTAGGCCCGCACCTCCTCCCGCCCGATGGCCACCAGCTCCGACGGCGGCAGGCCGTCCCGGGACAGGTAGCCCTGCATGTGGGTGGCCGGAGCGTTCCGGGGAGCGCCGCCGTCGACCACCACGACCCGCCGGCGGGCCCGGCCCAGGACGAGCGCCGCGCTCAGCCCGGCGGCGCCGCCGCCCACCACCACCACGTCGTACCGCCCCTGTTCGTTCGAACCCTGTGCCATGTCGCACCACCTCCGCCGGGGAGCGTGCGCCCTCGTCGCCGGTCTGACAACTCTTGTTGCCGAACCTGGGAATCCGTGGTTCGATCGCCGCGTGGCCGACGCCGACATCGACGCCGTCCTCGCCGAGGTCGGACCCCGCCTCCGCCAGATCCGCAACGAGCGGCACCTGACCCTCGTCGAGCTCGCCGCGGCCACGGGGATCTCCAAGAGCACGCTGTCCCGGCTCGAGTCCGGCCAGCGCAAGCCCAGCCTCGAGCTGCTGCTGCCCATCGCCCGCGCCCACCGGATACCGCTCGACGAGCTCGTCGGCGCCCCGGAGGCCGGTGACCCCCGGATCCGTCTGAAGCCCCAGAAGCGCAACGGCCGCATCGTCGTGCCGCTCACCCGCCACCCTCGCGGGATGCACGCCTGGAAGGTGGTGATCCCGCCCGAGCGCGGCGAACCGGAGCTGCGCACGCACGAGGGCTATGAGTGGCTCTACGTCCTCGCCGGCGAGCTACGCCTCCTGCTCCCCGGCCAGGACGTGACCATGCAGGCCGGGGAGGTCGCGGAGTTCGACACCGCGCTCCCCCACTGGTTCGGCGCAGCGGGCAGCCGACCGGTGGAGATCCTCAGCATCCTGAGCCGCGAGGGCGAGCGCGTCCACGTGCGCGCCGCCGGCACGCGCGCCCGGGGTGGCCGGTGACCGGGGACGCGACGGGCCCGACGACGCCGCCACTGCTGGCGACGAAGCTGGCACCGCCGCGGCGACGTCGCGGGACCATCGAGCGGCGGCGACTGACCGACCGGGCGAGCGGTGAGCTGCCGGCGCTCGTGCTCGTGTCCGCGCCGGCCGGGTTCGGCAAGACCACCTTCCTCACCGAGCTCCTCGACGCCGAACCGGAGCAGCGCACGGCGTGGCTGTCGCTGGACCCCGGGGACAACGACCCGGCCGTGTTCTGGGCCTACCTCGCCGCCGCGGTCCACGGCGCCGGCGACGATCGCACCGCCGAGGGGGTGGCGCCCGACGCGGCGGTGGCCTCGCTGCTGAACGACCTCGCAGCACGGGCCGACGACCTCGTCCTGGTGCTGGACGACTACCACGTCATCGAGGCGCCCGAGATCCACGAGGCGCTGACGTTCCTCGTCGAGCACCTCCCCGCCCACGCGCACCTGGTGCTCGCCAGCCGGTCCGATCCGCCGCTCCCCCTCGCCCGGCTCCGCGCCCGGGGCGACCTGCTCGAGGTCCGAGCGGCCGACCTGCGCTTCACCCCCGAGGAGGCGGCCACCTACTTCGACGAGTCCGCCGGCCTGGCCCTGACGCCCGCACAGGTCATCGCACTCGAGGATCGCACCGAGGGCTGGGCCGCCGCGCTGCAGCTCGCGGCGCTGTCGATGCAGGGGCGGGACGATCCGGCGGCGTTCATCGCGGCCTTCGCGGGCGACGACCGCTTCGTCGTGGACTACCTGGCCGAGGAGGTGCTGGAGCGCCAACCGCCCGAGGTCCGCCGCTTCCTGCTCGACACCTCGGTGCTCGAGCGCTTCACGGCGGAGCTCTGCGACGCCGTCACCGGCGGCGACGACGGCCGGGACCTGCTCACCCACCTCGACCGCGCCAACCTCTTCCTCATCGCCCTCGACGATCGACGGGGCTGGTTCCGCTACCACCACCTGTTCGCCGACGTGCTGCGGGCCCGGCTGCTGGACGAGGCCCCCGAGCGGGTCGACGAGCTCCACCGGCGGGCGGCCAGCTGGTACGAGTCGGTCGGTGAGCCGGCCGGCGCGATCGGCCACGCCCTGGCCGGCCACGACGCCGAGACGGCCGCCCGGCTGATCGAGCTCACCGCGCCGATGATGCGGCGCACCCGCCAGGAGGTCACCCTCCGCAACTGGCTCACGGCCCTCCCGCCGGACGTGTTCCCGGCCCGACCGGTCCTGACCATGGAGCTCGTGGGCGTCCGCATGCTCACCGGCGACGTGGCGGGGGTGCAGGCGCTGCTCGCCGAGGTGGACCGGTGGTTCGCCCCGGGAGCGCGCCTCACCGACGCCGTCGTGTTCAACGCCGAGGACCTGCCCCGCCTACCGACCCAGGCCGCGGTCTACCGCGCCGCCCTGGCCCTCGTGGCCGGCGACCTCGCCGAGACCGAGCGCCAGGCCGAGCGGGCCCTGGCCGCGGCAGTGCCCGGCGACCACCTGCAGCGCGGCGCCGCCGCTGCCCTGGTCGGCCTCGCCCGCTGGACCGCCGGCGACCTCGACGAGGCCACCCGGCGCTACACCGAGTCCATCGCCGAGCTGACCGCGGCCGACCACGTGAGCGACGTGCTCGGCTGCTCGATCGCCCTGGCCGACATGCGCCTGGTCCAGGGCCGCCTCGACGACGCTCGCCACGTGCTCGAGTCGGGGCTCGTCCTCGCCCGCGCCCACGACGTCGTGCGCGGCACCGCCGACATGCACGTCGGTCTCTGCGAGGTGCACCTCGAGCGCGGTGACCTCGACGCCGCGGCCGAGCACCTCGCCGCCGCCACGGCCCTCGGCGACGCCGCCGGGCTGCCCCAGCACCCGTACCGACGGCGGGTGGCCGCCGCGGGGCGCTGCCGGGGGGAGGGCGATCTCGCGGGGGCCCTCCGCCTGCTCACCGAGGCGGCGCCGCTCTACGACACGGACATGTCGCCGCCGGTCCGCCCCGTGACCGCGATGGCGGCACGCGCCCGCCTCTCGGCGGGCGACCTCGCCGGGGCCCGGCGGTGGGTCGAGGCGGCGGGGGTCCGGCCGGACGACGAGCCCCGCTACCTCCACGAGTACGAGCACGTCACCCTGGCCCGCGTCCTGCTCGCCGACGGCGAGGTCGACGCGGCGGTGGACCTGCTCGAGCGCCTCCGCGCCGCCGCGACCGCGGGCGGCCGGCGGGGAAGCCTCGTCGAGATCGCCGTGGCGCTCGCCCTGGCCCAGCAGGCGGGCGGGCAACGGGCCGAGGCCACGGCGACGCTGGCCGAGGCGCTGGCCGCGGCGGCGCCCGAGGCGCGCCGCCGTCCCTTCACCGAGGAGCGCCCGACCCTCGACCCGCTGCTACGGGCGGTCACCGCGACCGGCGGCGCCGGCGCCGCGTTCGCACGCACCCTCCTCGGCGCCGACCGACGCTCCGGGGGTGCGCCGAGGCCGGCGTCGGCCCAGGGCCTCGTGGACCCGCTGAGCGAGCGCGAGCTCGAGGTGCTGCACCTGCTCCGTGGTGATCAGAGCGGGCCGGAGCTCGCCCGCGAGCTGCACGTCTCGCTCAACACCCTCCGCACCCACACGCGCAACATCTACACGAAGCTCGGCGTGACCAACCGCCGGGAGGCCGTGCGCCGGGCCGGGGAGTTGGGGCTCTAGGCCACCTGGCCGCCGGGCCGCCGCGCGAGATCACCACGCGCGATCACCACATGTGGTGATGACCGCTCACCAGGTCCGTTGCGACGGTGCCTCCGTGAGCGACGACGACGGGGCCCGCACCCCGGAGACGCACTACGAGATCCGGGTCACCGGTCGTCTCGGCACCCACTGGTCGGCGTGGTTCGAGGGGCTGTCCATCGCCCCCGGCCCGGACGGCACCACCGTCCTGTCCGGCCCCGTGGGCGACCAGGCGGCGCTGCACGGCCTGCTCCAGAAGCTGCGCGACCTCGGTGTCCCGTTGCTCGAGCTCACGGCAGTCCCATCCGACGACGAGCCCCCGGGCCCGACCCCCAAGGAGCACTGACATGAGCACCTCGATGACCGACGAGCGCAAGCACAGCCTGGCCGCCGGGCTCTTCTACCTGGCGACCTTCGCCTTCTCGATCCCGGCCCTCGCCTTCTACCACGACGTCCTGAACGACCCGTCCTTCGTCCTGCACGCCGGCGACGACGGCGGCGTCCTCTGGGGCGCGGTGTTCGAGGTGATCACCGGGCTGACCGGCATCGGCACCGCCATCGCCCTGTACCCGATGATCAGGCGCCACGGGCCGAGCGGCGCGATCGGCTTCGTGGCCTCCCGCACGCTGGAGGCCGCGACCATCGTGGTCGGCGTCATCGCCCTGCTGGCGGTGTACACCCTGCGCCAGGACTTCGGTCCGGAGTCCGAGGGACTGGCCACCACCGCGGCGGCCCTGGTCGCCGTGCACGACTGGAGCTTCCTGCTCGGCCCCGGCGTCATGCCCGCCATCAACGCCTTGTGCCTGGCACCCGTGCTCTACCGGGCCCGCCTGGTGCCCCGGGCCCTGCCGGTCATCGGGATCGTCGGCGCCGTCACCCTCCTCGCCTCCTCGCTCGCCACCCTCTACGGGGTCTACGGCCAGGTGTCGTCCGCGGCGACCCTCACCGCCATCCCCATCGCCGCCTGGGAGCTCGGCATCGGCGTGTACTTCACGGTCAAGGGCTTCCAGCGCCCGGCCCTCGGCGGCCCGGCCACCCCGTCCGCCCGCCCCGTCGCCGAGCGCGAGCTGGTGGGCGCCGGCGCCTGATCCCCACCGCCCCGCACCGGCTCCCGATCGGCCCGCCCCGGCGAGCGGATCGGGAGCCGGCCCGCGTCCGGGGAGCCGGCCCTGCGCACGTGACCGGCGTCGCCGCGAAGATCTCGGTGTGCACAGGGTCCTGCTGGTCGTCGGGTCCACTGCGGTGGCCCTGACCGTGCTCGTCGCCGGGTGGTGCTGGCTCGGCGCCGAGAGCCCCGGCTTCGCCTTCCTCGTCGTCTGGGTGCCGATGACGTGGCTGGGCACCGTGAGCCGGGTGCTGCAGCCCCGGCTGCCCGACGGGTACCACCGGCTCCGGCCCTTCGAGCGCGACGGCCGGGTCTACGAGCGACTCGGCGTCAGGGCCGTCAAGCGGCTGCTGCGCCGGGGCCCGCTGGCGGCGTTCAACCCGGACCTGCACCTCCCTCCGGATCGCTCGCCCGAGCACCTCGCCCACCTCGAACGCCGGATGTGTGACGCCGAGGCCTCCCATGCGCTCCTGTTCGTGGCCACCCTCGCCGTCGTGGTGCACGCCGTGCTCCAGGGGTGGTGGACGGCGGCGGCGCTGACCTTGCTGTTCGACGTCCTCATGAACGGCGGTCCCGTGATGCTCCAGCGCTACAACCGGGCGCTGCTGCACCGGCGCTACGGCCCGATGCTCGGCGCGCCGTAGGTTCGACGACATGAGCGACCCGTCGCCGTCCGGGCGCGGCCGGCGCGAGCGGTTGAGCCGCAACGTCTACGTGGTGTCGCTGGTGTCGTTCTTCCAGGACACGGCGTCGGAGATCCTCTATCCGGTCCTGCCCTTCTTCGTCACCGGCGTGCTCGGAGCGCCGCCGGCGGTGCTCGGGCTGATCGAGGGTCTGGCCGACGGGACCGCGTCGGCCATGAAGGCGGCATCGGGGCGCCTGGCCGACCTCCGCCACCGGCGGCCCCTGGTGGCGACGGGCTACGGGATCTCGGCGCTCGGGAAGGCCCTGCTCGCGCTGGCGGGTGCCTGGCCGATGGTGCTCGCGGCCCGCTTCACCGACCGGATGGGCAAGGGGCTCCGGGGCCCGCCCCGCGACGCGATCATCGCCGACGAGACGACGCCGGCGAACCGCGGGCGGGCGTTCGGGTTCCACCGCGCCGCCGACACGACGGGCGCCGTGGTCGGCCCGCTGATCGGCCTCGCCCTGTACGAGGCGTTCGACCAGCAGTTCGAGCCGCTGCTGTGGATCGCCGTCGTCCCGGCGGTGCTCAGCGTCCTGCTCGTGTTCCTCGTGCGCGAGCGCCCCCACCCGGGCATCGGGCAGCGGCGGTCGTGGCGGGTGGACGAGCTGCCCCGCCGCTACTGGCGGCTCATCGGGGTCATCGGGCTCTTCGCGCTCGTGAACTTCCCCGACACGCTCCTCCTGCTCCGCGCCAAGGACCTCGGCTTCGACTTCGCCGGCGTCGTGGCCCTCTACGTGCTCTACAACCTGTCGTACGCCGTGCTCTCGTACCCGGCGGGCGCGGTGTCGGACCGGCGCAGTCGCCGCGTCATCTTCGCCACGGGGCTGGGACTCTTCGCGCTGGCCTACCTGGGCTTCGGCCTGGCCGGCACCAGCGGCTGGCTGTGGGTGCTCTTCCCGCTCTACGGCGGCTACACCGCCCTGACCGACGGCGTGAGCCGTGCCTGGGTCGCCGACCTCGCGCCGGCCGAGGACCGCGGCACCGCCCTCGGCATCCACGCCGCCGTCTCCGGCGCCGGCCTGCTCGTCGCCGGTGTGTGGGCCGGCCTCGCCTGGGGTGGCGACGGGCGGACGCCCTTCCTCGTGTCCGGCGCGGTGACCGCCGTCATCGCGGTGGGCCTCCTCGTCGTCGGGCGCGGTCGCCTCGACGCGGCGCCGGGCGCGACCTGACCGCGGGCCGAGCCGGCTCACCCGACACCCCGTCCGTGGGACGATCCCCTGACGGAGCGAGCGCCCTCCCACGCTCCCGGCGGTCAGCCGGCGCCGTGAGGTCCAGCGCCACGGGGAACGACCGCGCCGCCACGAGGTCGGGTCGCGGGAGGGATCCGCCGCCCCTCACCCGTAGAACAGGGTCATCGAGACCGGGGCGAGGGAGGCCTGGGTGTTGCCCATCACCATCAGCACCAGCACCAGCGCGACCGGCACCGTGGCGAGGCCCAGGGCGACGCGGGCGACCTGCGCCGGCGGCCAACGCCCGGGGTCGGCCCTCCACCGTCGCAGCGCGCACCGCCACGTCCGGGCGCCCACGACGAGGACGAGGAGCAGCAGGACGCCGGCGACGACCGCCTTCGGGCGTTGCCACGCAAGGCGATCGTCGACGGCCCGGGCCACGGCCTCCGGCACCTCCCTCCTCCCGGACCGCAGCCAGTCGGCGTACGCCCGGTCGTGCTCGGCGAGCGTCGTACCCGGGGCGGCGGTGCCGATCGCATCGACGGCGCCGGCGAAGCCCGGTCGTGGGTCGAGCGTCGTGCTCGAGTTGGCCACGACGACGAGGCTCAGCAGGACGCCGACCACGACGCCCGAGGCGACCGTCGCCAGGTGGGTGAGGGCGGGGAAGGCCGTCACAGGGACGCCGGCCCGACGCGCTCGTCGGTAGCGACGCGCACCCCCGACGGCCAGCGCGAGCGCGCCGACCGCGAAGGCGCCACCCACGACCACGAGGACCAGGTGGAACCGGACGTAGTCGGCGAGTAGGCGGTCGAGCACCGGGCTCGGGGGTGCCCCCGGGCGCAGCAGCTGTTCGAGGACGGCACGCAGGTCGTCGCTCACGGGCGGGGGCGACGGGGCCACGGCGGGACGAAGGAGCATGGCCACAGCATCCGGGAGCCCGGCGCGCCGGCGCATCGGCCGCCCGGCCGTCGGGGGGGCGCCGATCGGCCCAGGTTTCCGGGGTGCGGGTCGGCCGATCGGCCGATCCGCACCAGGGTGGCCGCCCGTACCCTGTCCCAGGTGCCCCGCCGCCCGGTCCCACACGAGCCGGTCACCGCGCCCGCGGGCCGGGCGCCGGACTTCGCACCGACCGCCCTCGATCGCCTGGTGGTCCGCGCCCAACGGGCGGCACCGGGACTCACCCGCGCCGCCGACGTGGTACTGGTGGCGGCAACCGCAGCGCTGCTGCTCATCGACGTGGCCGTGTGGGCGACCGATCCGGTCGTCGACCAGGGCCGCCTGTCGTTCAGCCTGGCCGTCCTCGTCCCCGTGGTCGGGGGGGTGGCGACCCTCGCCGTCGCGCTGCGAACGCGTCGGCTCGCCCTGGCGGTCGTGCTGCTCGCCACCGCGAGCGTGGTCCTGACCCTCGCCGCCTGGGCGATCGACAGCAGCCTGCCCCCGTCACTGGCCGCCCTCGCGGCCCTCGGGCTCCTGGCCGTGCGGGCGCTGCGGCACGAGCGGGGCCAGATGGCCGTGCTGCTCACGGCGGTCGCGGCGCTGGCCGTCGTGGCCGAGGCGGTGCGACCCCTCGTCGCGTCCGCGGGCTACCTCCTGGCCCTTTGCTCCGTGGCGTTCGGTGCCTCGGTGGGGGTGGGCGTCTACCTGCGCTGGACCGACTGGCGCCGACGGGCCGCGGCCGACGCCGCTCGGGTGGACGAGCGCCTCGAGATCGCTCGGGAGCTCCACGACCTCGTCGGCCACCACCTGACCGGCATGGTCGTACAGGCCCAGGCCGCCCGCCACGTCGCCGGCCCCCGGCCCGAGGCGGCGGTCGACGCGCTCGCCCGCATCGAGCGCGCCGGCCTGGACGCCCTGGCGACGATGCGCCGGATGGTGGGTGCCCTGCGCGACGACGCGGCCACGACGGTCGGGGGCACCTGGGACGACGTCGACCGCCTGCTCGAGGCAGCCGCGGCGCGAGGCGAGCCGGTCCGGGCCTCGATCGACCCCGGTGTGCGCAACCAGGCAGCCGCGCTCGCGCCGTCGGTGCACCGGATCCTCGCCGAGTCGCTGACCAACGTCCGCCGCCACGGACAGGCGGTGACGCGCGTCGAGGTGGCGGTCCGGGCCGCCGGCGGGTCCCTCGTCGTCACCGTGCTCGACGACGGCGCGGTACCCGAACCGGCCGCCGAGGACGGCTTCGGGGTCGTCGGCATGCGCGAACGGGCGACCGCGCTCGGCGGCTCGCTGGACGCCGGCCCGAGCGACGTCGGCGGCTGGGTGGTGCGGGCCGAGCTGCCCCTGGCGGCCGGCCGGTGACCATCCGGGTGCTGCTCGCCGACGACCAGGAGATGGTGCGGAGCGGCTTCCGCATGATCCTCGACGATGCGGAGGACGTGGAGGTCGTGGCCGAGGCCGCGGACGGCACCGAGGCGGTGCGGCTGGCCCGTCAGCTCCGGCCGGACGTCTGCCTCCTCGACGTGCGCATGCCCGGCATGGACGGCCTCGATGCGACGCGGTGCCTCGCCGGCCCCGACGTCGCCGACCCGCTGCGCGTGGTCGTCGTCACCACCTTCGACCTGGATGAGTACGCGCACACCGCTCTGCAGAACGGCGCCGCCGGTTTCCTGCTGAAGGACGCGGGGCCGGCGCTGCTGCTCGAGGCGGTGCGGGCCGCCCACCGCGGGGACGTGCTCGTGTCACCGTCGATGACCGTCCGCCTGCTCGCCCACGTCGTCGCGGTTGCGGCCCCGGATCCGACGGCGCCCGCAACACCCCTGACCGCCCGCGAGGAGGAGGTCCTCGAGGCCACCGCACGGGGGCGCAGCAACGCCGAGATCGCCGAGGAGCTCCACATGTCGCTCGGCACGGTCAAGACCCACCTCTCGAGCCTCCAGGCCAAGGTCGGCGCCCGCAACCGGGTCGAGCTCGCCGCGTTCGCATGGCAGAGCGGCCGCATGGCCCGCTGACCACGGGCCTGGCGGCGGCGCCCGCGCGGTCAGGCCTCGAGCGCCGCCGCGAGGCGGGCCAGCGTCTCCTCCATGGTGCGCCGGTTGTGCTCGGCCCGCTCGGCCACGCCCGAGATCGTGGCGGTGAACTCGATCACCTCGGGCGGCCGCCCCTCGTCCCACGTCTCGGTGACGATGCAGCCACCGTCGGTCGGCTCGATGCGGTAGGCCCACTTCGCGAAGCGGAGGTCGCCGAACACCCCGTCGAACGCGAACACCCGACCGGGGACCCACTCGGTCACCTCGCACTCGGTCGCCCACTCGAACTCGCCGTTGCGGTTCTCACCGGTGAAGATCGAGCCCACGCCCGGAGGCGTGGCCTCGTCGTTCCAGGTGCACGTGTGGCACTCGGGCGACCACTCCCCCATCCGGGTGACGTCGGCGATCGCCGCCCACACCTCCTCGGCCGGGGCCTTGATCTCGCGGGACACCTCGACGTGATCGGTCACGCCGCCCACCGTAGGGGACCCGCCACGGCGGCTCGCGCGAGCTGCGGTCAGCGCACGAGCACGCGCAGCGTCGCCAGGGTGGGGTCGGCGGCGTAGGCGATGCGGACGCCGGCGGCCCGGGCGTGGGCGAGCGCATCGAGGACCTCGGGGGTCAGCCGCTCGCCCGGTGCCACCACGGGGATGCCCGGCGGGTACGGGGCGATCAGCTCGGCGCTGGTGCGCCCCGACGCCATGTCGATCGGGGCCGTCTCGGCGGGCGCGAAGAACGCGGTGCGGGGCGGTACGTCCATGACGGGATCGATCCGGTACGACGCCGGCCCGACGACGGGACGGGGCTCGCCCCGGCGGCGTTCGATCGACGCCGTGAGGGCCGCCGTGAGCGCGCCCACCGTCACCTCGGTGTCCGCCAGGGACACGACGGCGACCAGCACGTCGCGGTCGGCCGACTCGACCGGCAGGCCTACGGCCAGGAGGTCCCGCTCGACGGCGTTGCCGTCGGCACCGGTGCCCGCCAGAACGAGGGTGAGCTTGAGCGGGTCGACGCCCGGCCCGTCGAGCACCAGCAATCCGTCGACGCCGGCGAGCTCGTCCCGGGCGGCCCTCGTCGCCGCCATCACGGCCTCGAGCAGCACCTCGCCGTCACGCTCGAGCAGCGCCCGGGCCGCGTCGATGCTGGCGAGGATCGCCCCGGCGGGGCTGGTGGTCGCCGTGGCTTCGACGCCGGCGTCCAGCCGGGCCGGGTCGAGCCGCGCCGTGCGGGCCAGCACGAGCGCCCCCTGGCTGTAGGCCGGGAGCGACTTGTGGGCGCTCGTGACCATGGCGTCGGCGCCGAGGGCGAGGGCGTGTGCGGGCAGTGCCGGGTGGAAGCCGAAGTGGGCCGCCCACGCGGCGTCCACCACCAGCGGCACGCCGTGCCCGTGCGCCACCTCGGCCAGCCCGGCGAGATCGCCCACGGTGCCGACGTAGGACGGGTCGCCCACGAACACGGCCCGCGCGGCCGGGTGCGCGGCCAGGGCGGCGGCGACCGCCGCCGGGGCCACCCCGAGGGGCAGGCCCGTCGCCGGGTCCACCTCGGGGCGCACCCACACCGGCCTCAGCCCGGCCAGCACGAGCCCGAGCAGCAGCGACCGGTGCAGCGTCCGGCTGACCACGACCTCGTCACCGTCACCGGCCACGGCGAGGGCGACGGCCTGGTTGGCGTGGGTCGAGCCACCGGTCGAGAACCGGCACACGTCGGCGCCCCACGCCGCAGCGGCCCGCGCCTCGGCCTCGGCGAGCACGCCGGCACCCAGCTTCATGGTGTCGAGGCCGGCGTAGAGGGGCACGTCGCCGGCGACGACGTCGCCCACGAGGTCGGTGCGCTGCTTGTGCCCGGGGATGGTGAACGGCGTCGGCGCCGCCTCCTGGAACCGCAGCCAGGCGTCGAGCAGCGGCGCCGACGCCCGCAGACCGCGGGGGTCAGTCGCCACCGGTCCGCCGGGTGGCGCGGTCCCGCAGCTCGGCGCGCACCTCGTCGCCGTGCTCGTCCAGCAGCGGGGCGCGGCGGCTCACCCCCGACGGCGTCCGAGTGAGCTTGATCGGCGAGTTGGCGAACACCGTCGGCCGCTCGCCGCCGGGGGTCTCGAGGGCGACGAGCATCTCGCGCGCCTCCAGGTGGGGATCGTCGAAGAGCATCTCGTTCGAGTTGACCGGCCCGACCGGCACGCGGCCGCCCAACGCCTCGAGCACCTCGGCCGTGGTGCGGGCCGCCAGCCAGCCCTCGACCACCCCCATCACCAGCTCCCGGTTGGCGTTGCGGGCGCGGTTGTCCCGGGTCCGCTCGTCGTCGATCAGATCTTCCCGGCCCATGATCCGGCAGAGGACCGGCCAGTGGTTGGTGGGGGCCGCCATCGCCACCGCACCATCGCTCGTCGAGAACAGGCCGAACGGGATGTGGATCGGGTGCATGTTGCCGTGCGGGTGGTCGTGGCGGCCCCAGTAGCTCCACCGGTAGACCGTCTCCTCGCAGAGCGCGACCAGCGCGTCGTACATGGCCACGTCGACGAACTGGCCCTGCCCCGTGCGACGGGCCTCGTGGACCGCCGCCACGATCCCGAGGGCGAGCAGCGTGGCGGGGTAGGTGTCGCCGACGCTCGGACCGACGCGGGTCCCGAACGTGCCCGGCTCGCCGGTCGTGGCCACTAGCCCGCTCATGGCCTGGGCGATGACGTCGAACGCCGGCCAGTCGGCGTACGGGCTCTCGCCCGTCCGCGGGTCGCCGAAGCCGCGGACCGCGCCGTACACCAGGCGCGGATTGAGCTCGGCGAGCGCCTCGTAGCCGAGGCCGAGGCCGTCGAGGACGCCGACGCGGAAGTTCTCCACGACCACGTCGGCGTCGCGGACCAGGTCGCGGAGGGTGTCCCGGTCGGCTTCCTGCTTGAGGTCGAGGACGATGCTGCGCTTCGACCGGTTCACGCTCGCGAAGTAGCCGCCGTAGTGCCGCTCGGTGTCGCCCTTGGTGAACGGCCCGCCCGAGCGGGTGAAGTCGCCTGCCGGGGGCTCGACCTTGATGACGTCGGCGCCGAGGTCGGCCAGGAGCATGGTGGCGAACGGGCCGGCCAGGGCGGCGGTGAGGTCGACGACCCGGACGTCGGTCAGCGGCCCGCGTCGCTCGCCGATCGGGCCCACCGCCCGCTCGTGCCCTCGTGTGTGGTCCATCGTCGCTCCGTTCCGTCGGCGAGCGCCGCGGGGCGGCACCCTGGGGCTGCGGTCAGTCGGTCGGGTACGGCCGGTTCTGGGTGGGCTGCGCGCCCCGGCGGACGTCGGGCACGGCCGAGGCCTGGTCCGTGTGGTCGGCGAAGTGCTGGAGGACGCCGGCCCGCTCGAGCAGCGCGTCGAGCGCCGGGGTGCGGGCCTCGACGTACCGGGCCAGCATCACGCCGCGGGCCTGGTCGAGGAACGGGGTGGACGCGATCGTCGCGGTGACGCCGTCCGCCAGCTCGACGGTGGCCGACCCCTCGACCGTCGCCCGGGCGACCCACGGCAGGTAGTGGCGGCCCGCCTCGGCGACGACCGCCACGAGGCTCGCCGGGACCGCGTCAGGGTCGGTCACGTCGACGTCCAGCCAGTCGCCGAAAACCTGACGCTGCGGCATCTGCAGCCGGTGGGTGTGGGCGACCACCGAGGGCCCGTGCTGGTCGGCCAGGTCACGGCGGTACGGGTCACCGACGAAGTGGGCTACGTCGGCGCCGAACACCGCGAAGTCGGCGAGGCACGGCCGGGCGCCCAAGAGGTAGCCGCCGCCGGCGAGGTGGGCATCGAGCACCCGGAACCACGGCACCAGCACCTGGTCCATCCACGCGTCGATGTTCTCGGGGGTGACGCCGAGACGGGGCAGGCTGGCGGTCATGGTCTGCACCACGCCGGCCCGGACCAGGGCACCCGGCAGGCCGGCGATGGCCGACAGCTCCTCGGCGATCTGCCACCCCGCGGTGGCCGTGTTGGCCGGGAACGACCAGCGGCTCCCGACCGCCGGCCGGTAGAACCACTCGTCCGAGACGTCGTCGAGCAGGTGGGCGAGGAACCGCAGCGTCGGGTCGGCGGGCAGCACCTGGCGGTCGGGGACGGTGGTCAGGTCGAGGTGCTCGATGATCGTCGTCGAGTCCCACAGCAGCGCCCCGTCGGGCGCGGTGACGACGGGCATGCCCCCGGTCCAGCCGGCGGCGGTCGCCGCGGGGTGCACGTTCGGCGGCATGGGCTCGAGGCGCCACGGTCGGTCGGTGTAGTCGAGGTACCCGGTCACCTTGCGGGTGAAGTACGACCGGGTGAGCCCGTGCACCAGGTGGGGAGCCATGGCCGCCATGGTCGCACGGCGCGCGGACGCATCCCGGTGCCAGGATCGTGTCGGGCGGGCGCCTGCCCGGAGAGGAGCCGTGAGCGCCCGCATGACCCTGGGCCCGCCGCCCGCGCTCCCCTGGGACGAGATCTTCGGGGTCACCACCTACGAGCTGGGCTGAACGGGCCCGGATCTGCGGTCACACCGGCGGCGCCCGTAGCGTCACGTCATCGCCTCCTCGACCCTCACCTCGACGCACCAGCGGCGTGGCTACGTGCTCGTGCTCGCGGGTGCCGCCCTCTTCGGGATCAACGCCAGCGTCTCGAAGGTCGTGCTGGCGAGCGGCCTCGAGCCCGCCCGCCTCACCGCCCTGCGGTGCACCGGCGCCGCCCTCGGCCTGCTCGTCGTGCTGACGACCGTGCGCCGGACGTCGTTGCGGATCCCGAAGGCGGAGATCCCGAAGCTGATCGTCTTGGGCCTCAGTGGGGCGGCGCTGCTCCAGTGGCTCTACTTCGTGGCCCTCGACCGCCTGCCGGCGGCGATCGCCCTGCTGCTGGAGTTCACCGCGCCGCTCATGGTGGCGGTGTTCTCGGTGGTCGTGCTGCGCCACCGCATCGCCCGGCAGGTCTGGTGGGCGCTCGGGCTCGCGCTGCTGGGCCTCGCCCTCGTCTCCCAGGTCTGGACCGACGTGGGCCTCGACGTCGTCGGCGTCCTCGCCGCCCTGGCCGCCGCCGCCTTCCTGGCCACGTTCCACCTGCTGGGCAAGCACATGCTCGAGACCCGGGACCCCCTCGTCCTCAGCTTCTGGATGTTCGCCATCTCGTCGGTCTTCTGGGCGTTCGTGCAGCCGTGGTGGCGCTTCGACCCGGGGGTGCTGACCGAGTCCACCTCGTTGCTCGGCCGCCTCGCCGCCTACTCGATCCCCGTGTGGCTCGGCGTGCTGTGGGTCATCCTGCTCGGGACCCTGGCGCCGTACGCGCTCGAGGTGTTCGGCCTGCGCCACCTGTCGGCCACGACGACCGGCATCGTCTCCATGATCGAGCCGGTGATCGCCGCCACCGTGGCCTGGGTCTGGCTCGAGGAGACGCTCAGCGGCGTGCAGCTCCTCGGCGGCCTGCTCGTGCTCACCGGGGTGGGGCTCGTCCAGGTCGCCCGCGCCGGCGGCGACGAGCCCGAGCCGGAGCCGCCCCTCGTCGGCGAGGCCACCGCCGTCCAGTAGCCGGCGCCCACTCCACTAGGTTCGCCGGTCGTCCCGAGGGGGAGGAACCCATGGCCATCCGTCGTCGGCGGGGCACCGCCGCCCTGCCTGTCGCCATCGTGCTCGTCGCGGTGGCCGTCTTCGCGAGCGCCTGCTCGTCCTCGGAGGACGACGATGCCGGCACGACGACCTCCACGCCGGCGCCGAGCTTCGAGACCCGCGCCCCGGTCGAGGTCGCGGCACCCCCCGCCGAGGGCAACGGGGCGGTGGTGCCCCAGCCCGCCGTCCCACTGCCCGAGGGCTACGTGCAGGAGGAGTACTTCCTGGCGGGGACCGCGACGCGGTTTGACGCCGTCGAGACCCCCGCGGACGGGCACTGGGTGGCGGCGCCGGGCGAGGAAGCCGAGTACCGCACCCGGGTGATCGTCCGTCGCCCCGAGTCCGCGGCGGCCTTCAGCGGCACGGTCGTGGTCGAGTGGTTCAACGTGAGCGCCATCGAAGCGTCACCCGACTGGGCCTACCTGGCCCAGGAGATCGGGCGCGAGGGAGACGCCTACATCGGTGTCAGCACCCAACGCCAGGGCGTCGAGGGGGGCGACACGATCCTCGACGTCGAGGTCGACGAGGAGGCGGCCGCCGACACCGGGGTGACCGCCGACACGAGTGGCCTGAAGAACATCGACCCCGAGCGCTACGGCACCCTCGTCCATCCCGGTGACGCCTACGCCTTCGACATCTTCAACCAGGTCGGCCGGGCCGCCCGCGACGACGCCGACCGGCTGCTCGGCGGGCTGGAGCCGACCCGGGTGATCGCCGTGGGGGAGTCGCAGTCGGCGATCTTCCTGTCCACGTTCGTGAACGCGGTGCACCCGCTCGATCCGGTGTACGACGGGTTCCTGATCCACAGCCGGGGCGCCACCGTCGCGCCGCTGGACGGTGACTTCCTGAGCGCCGCGGGCCGCGAGGATCCCGAGGCCGCCCTGCAGGAGGCCGTCCTGATCCGCACGGACCTCGACGTGCCCGTGCTGCTCTTCGCGACCGAGACCGACCTGACGCTCCTCGGCTACGCGAACGCGCGCCAGCCCGACACCGACCTCGTGCGGACCTGGGAGGTCGCAGGCACGGCCCACGCCGACGCCCACCTCATCCGGGCGATCATCGGCGGGCCCCGCGACCCCGGTGCCGGCTCGCTCCTCGGCTGCTCGCGACCGATCAACACCGGACCGCACCACGAGGTCGTCTCCGCGGCCCTGCACCAGCTCGTGGCGTGGGCGGACGGCGGTCCACCGCCCCCGACCGGTGAGCCGATCCAGCTCACGGACCACGCCGATCCGACCATCGCCCGGGATGCGGACGGGAACGCCCTGGGCGGCGTGCGCAACCCGCTGTTGGACGTCCCCGTCGCGACGCTGACGGGCGATCCACCCGACGGCGCCTCGATCGACGACCTGGCCGATGGTGGCGGCGACGTCTGCATCCTGTTCGGCAGCACGGAGCCGTTCGACCGGGCCACGCTCGCCGACCACTACGCCGACGCCGACGCCTACGTCGATGCGTTCCGGGCATCGGCCGACGCCGCGGTCGCCGACGGGTACCTGCTGCGCCGCGACGCCGACGAGCTCGTCGCCGAGGCCGAGGCCAACCGCGCCCTCTTCGGCTGACCCCTCGCCGGCCCTCCGGCTCAGGGCGCGGCTTCGACCGCGCGCCGCAATTGGCCGAGCACCGACGACAGCGCCTCGAACGCCTCACGGCCGATCGCCTCCGCGTACGCGTCCTCGATCGTCCGGATCGTCTGCTCGATGTCACGGACGAGCCCCTCGCCGGCGGCCGTGAAGGTGACCAGGACCGCGCGACCGTCGTCCGGGTGCGGTACCCGCTGCACGTAGCCGCGCCGGACGAGCTCGTCCACGAGCTTCCCTGCTGCCTGCTTGCTGATGCCGGCCCGGTGCGCCGCCGCCGTCACCGTCGTGGTGCCCGCCTCGTCGAGGTGGGGAAGGATCGAGATCAGGCTGCGGGTGAGCGGGTGCCCCCGTCGCTCCAACTCGACCAGCGCTCGACGTTCGAAGTCCCGGTGGATGACGAGCACGGCTCGCCCGATGTGGTCTTGACGGGGGGAGGGCGGCGGCACGGGACGATCATACCCTCAGGTCGTCAACCTACTTGACCATATAGTCAATCAGCTTTACTATCTCGCCATGACCATCACACCGACGAGCGGCCTCGCCGCTCCCACGCACACGCCCGGCGGCAACGCCACCACGGTCCTCGCCTCCCCCGCACTCGGCGCGCACGACCTCCTGGTGATCCACCAGGAGCAGGCCCCGGGCGGGATGAACCCGATGCACTCGAAGAGCACCGAGGCCGTCGTGATCGCGCTCGAGGGCGAGCTCGAGATCGTGGGGACGGACGAGACCCGCCGACTGCGCCGCGGCGACTCGGCCCTGATCACCGCGGGCACGCTGCACCAACTGCGCAACGCGGCCGACGTGACCGCGTCCTGGCTCGTCGTGACCCCCGGGGACGTGACCTTCACGAACCCCGACGGTGAGGTCGTGCAGCCGGGGTGGGCACGCTGACCGGCGGCGGCGGAGCCGCTCGCCGGGGCCTCAGTCGCCCAGCGCGTCCCGGAACTCGTCGCGTTCGCGTCGTCGGCGCCGCGAGACCATCGCCTCGAGGTTGATGCGGGGATCCTCGACGTCGAAGCGGACCTTCCCGGATCGGCGGTCGACGAGCAGCGGTGCGACCTCGCCCTTGTGCAACGACCGCATCACCTTGGCGCCGAACCGCTCAGTCTCCTTGACCTCGACCCGGGTCGGCGCCGCGTCGGGCAGGTGGTACTCGACGACGTACTTCATGCGCTGGTAGGAGGCGCCCTCCCCGGTCACGTGGCTCCGGTGCACGGCCGCGGCCACGACCGTGCCGTCGACCCGTTCACGGCCTCGACCGAACACGCACCAACTCTAGGGTCGTCGTCGCGGGCGCTACCGGTGGGCGGGTCAGGGTCCGTCCTGCTCGTCCTGCTCGTCCTGCTCGTCTCGTTCGGCCCAGACGAGCAGTTCGTCGATCGCGAAGACGGACTCGTCGATGCCGGCGTGGAGGTCGCCCAGCTCGGCGAACCGGGCGGGCACGGTGGCCATGGTGAGATCCTCGGGCTCGACCGCGTCGACCTCGTCCCACGTGATCGGCGTCGACACCGTCGCCGCGGGGAGCCCCCGCACCGAGTAGGCCGCCGCCATGGTGTGGTCCCGGGCGTTCTGGTTGTAGTCGACGAAGACCGCGGCCGGGTCCCGGTCCTTGCGCCACCAGGTGGTGGTGACGTCGTCCGGCGCCCGGCGCTCGACCTCGCGGGCGAAGGCCAGCGCGGCGCGGCGCACGTCGGCGAACCCGTGGTCGGGACGGATGCGGACGTACACGTGCAGGCCGCTGCCGCCCGACGTCTTCGGCCAACCGTCGGCGCCGAGCTCGTCGAGCACCTCGCGGACCACCCCGGCCACCCGTCGGGTCCGGTCGAGGGGACACGCCGGCATCGGATCGAGGTCGATGCGCCACTCGTCCGGTCGCTCCACGTCGGCCCGCCTCGAGTTCCAGGGGTGGAACTCCACGGTCGACATCTGCACCGCCCAGATCACGTGGGCCAACTCGGTCACGCACAGCTCGTCGGCCGTCCGGCCGTAGCGGGGGAAGAAGACCTCGACCGTCTCGAGCCAGGGCGGGGCACCGGCGGGCACCCGCTTCTGGTGCACCTTGTCGCCCGCCAGCCCGGACGGGAAGCGGTGCAGCATGCACGGCCGCTCCCGCAGGGCGTTCACGATGCCGGGCCCGACAGCGAGGTAGTACTCGACCAGATCCCGCTTCGTGGCTCCCGTGGCCGGGAAGTAGACGCGGTCGGGGTTGGAGATCCGGACCGTGCGCCCACCCACCTCGAGCTCCACCGCCGGCGCCTTCGCACCCATGGCGAGCACCCTAACCGGCGGTCGATAGGCATCATTCAACCAACTGGTTGACCATGGCGCCGTCTCATCGTATGGTGCCACTATTCAACCGATTGGTTGAACATGAGGAGGTGCGCATGACGGCGACGGCCACGGATCAGCTGTCCCGGGTGTTCTCGGCACTGGCCGACCCCACCCGGCGCGACATGGTGGCCCGGCTCACGCTGGCCGACGCCACCGTCAACGAGCTGGCCGCGCCGTACGACGTGACGGTCCAGGCCGTGTCGAAGCACGTGCGCGTCCTGGAGGACGCCGGCCTGGTCAGCCGCCGACGAGAAGCACAGCGCCGTCCCGTCCACCTCGAAGTGGAGGTGTTCGACCTCATGACCACGTGGATCGAGCGGTACCGCCGCCAGGCCGAGGAGCGCTACCAGCGCCTCGACGCCCTGCTGGCGAGCCTGCCCGACGAGGACCAAGGAGACCCCGAGTGAACGACGCCGAGATCATCGTCGACGACAAGGTGCCGGTGGTGCGGATCATCCGGGAGTTCGACGCCCCGCCCGAGAAGGTGTTCCGGGCCCACGTCGACCCCGGCCTGTTCGTCCAGTGGAACTGGAGCGACGACTACACCGTCACGTTCGACGAGTTCGACTGCCGCACCGGCGGCGCCTACCGCATCACGATGTCCGGGCCCGAGATGGCGGGCAGCGTCCACGGCTCGTTCCACGACGTCGTCCCGAACGAGCGCATCGTCCAGACCTTCTCCCCCGACGGCCTGCCCGACCTCGTCGTGCTCGAGCGCCACACCTTCGAGGATCTCGGCGACGGCCGCACCCGCCTGACGGCGCAATCGCTGGTCGAGAGCTTCGAGTACCGCGACGCCTTCCTCGACGCCGGCCTGGTCGAGGGTTGGGCCCGCCTCGACGACCTCCTGGCCATGCTCTAGCCCGGTGCGCAGGCCTCGCCGGCGCCGTCGTCAGCGGTGGCCCCGGCGAGGCGGGTCTGGCGGGCGACGACGAGGACCCGGCCGGCGGGAGGCTGTTGACACCCTCATCTCGGTGGGCACGCTGGCCGCCTTCACGTGGAGCGTCTACGCCCTGTTCTGGGGCGACGCGGGTGTGCCCGGCATGAAGATGGGCTTCACCCTCACCCTCGAGCGCGGCGCCGGGCAGTCGGAGCTCTACTTCGAGGTCGCCTGCGTGGTCGTGCTGTTCATCCTCGCCGGCCGCTTCTTCGAAGCCCGTGCGAAGCGCACGTCCGATGCCGCGCTGCGGGCCCTGCTGGACATGGGCGCCAAGGACGTCGCCGTGCTCCGCGACGGGGGCGAGGTCCGGGTCCCGATCGGCGACCTGGCCGTCGGTGACCGCTTCGTGGTGCGCCCCGGCGAGAAGGTCGCCACCGACGGGATCATCGAAGAGGGCACGTCCGCCATCGACGCCTCGCTCCTCACCGGCGAGCCCGTGCCCGTCGAGGTCGCTCCGGGGGACGACATCACCGGCGCCACCGTGAACGCCGGTGGCCGCCTCGTCGTCCGGGCGACCCGGGTCGGCGCCGACACCGCCCTCGCCCAGATCGCCCGACTCGTGACCGAGGCCCAGAACGGGAAGGCCCCCGTCCAACGCCTCGCCGACCAGATCTCAGCGGTGTTCGTGCCCGTCGTGATCGGCCTCGCCATCGCCACGCTCGGCTTCTGGCTCGGCACCGGCGAGACCCCCGCCACGGCCTTCACCGCCGCCGTCGCCGTGTTGATCATCGCCTGCCCGTGCGCACTGGGTCTCGCCACCCCCACCGCGCTCCTGGTCGGCACCGGCCGCGGTGCGCAGCTCGGCATCCTCATCAAGGGCCCGCAGGTGCTGGAATCGACCCGTCAGATCGACACCGTGGTCCTCGACAAGACCGGCACGGTCACCACCGGCCGCATGACCCTCGTCGAGGTCGTGACGGTCGATGGTGTCGACGTCGACGAGGACGAGGTCCTCCGCCTCGCCGGTGCCCTCGAGGACGCCTCCGAGCACCCGATCGCCCAGGCCATCGCCGCCGGTGCCCGCGACCGCATCGGCGTCCTCCCGTCGGTCGACGAGTTCACGAACCTCGAGGGCCTCGGCGTCCAGGGGGTGGTCGACGGGCACGGCGTCATCGCCGGCCGAGAGCGCCTCCTCACCGAGTGGGCCATTTCGCTGACCCCCGAGCTCGTCGCCGCCCGGACCGCGGCCGAGGAGCTGGGCCACACGCCCGTGTTCGTCGGGTGGGACGGCGCCATCCGCGCCGCCGTCGTCGTCGCCGACACCGTGAAGCCCACCAGCGCCGCCGCGATCCGCGAGCTCCGTGACCGATGCCGAACCTCCCGAAACAACCTCGCCCCACCAACCAGGCCGCCATCCGCGAGGCGTGGAGCGCCGAGCGCGCTGCGGCCCACGACGCCCGGGCCGCCGGCGACCGTGTCGCCGAGTGGGCGCACCTCGAACGAGCGCACATCATCAGCCAGCCGCTCGCCATCGCCCACGTCCGGACCCACGTGGCGATGCTCGGGCACGCGGTCCGCGGCCACGACCACCACGAGGTCGTCGGCCAGCTCGTGCGCCTCCTCGTCGCCGGCCCCGGCTCCGCGGTCGGGCGCTACCCGCTCGGCAACACCGGCGGCGCCGACGTGAGCGCCGTCACGCCGATGGCGATCCCCACAGACCTCCGGGCCCTGCTCGGCGACACCGCGGCGGTGGCGCCGTGACCTCCGTGGCGGTCGCATCGACCACGACCACGACCTCGGCCACGACGATGAAGCGGGCGCTCAGCTGGGGCGTTGTGATCGGGGTGGCCCAGGCGGCCGTGGCCATGGCGTTCTGGTGGCTCCCACCGTCGACCGTGCACGCCCTGATGGTCACCCTCATCGCCGCCGTCTACGTCGGGTTCGCCGTGGCCGACGGCCGCACCAAGGTGATCGTCGTCGAGGCCACGGTGGTCGTGGGGTTCTTCATCGCCGCCGCCACGGCCGTGGCGGCGACCCCGTGGCTCGTCGTCGCCCTGTACCTCGCCCACGGGGCCAAGGACCTGTGGCAACACCGCACCCGCTTCGTCCGCGGCACCCGGTGGTGGCCCCCGTTCTGCTTCGCCGTCGACGTGACCGTCGCCGCGATCGTCACCGCGCAACTCCTCGCCGGCGCCGCCTTCGGCTCCTAGCCCCGAACAGCCCAGGGAGCGGGCTCTGCAGCCGCCGGAGCGCCCGCTCAGGGGATCACGCGTGCGGGGTGACGACCGCCCGCCCGGAGAGCTGGCCGGACTCCAGGCGCCGATAGGCCTCGAGCGCGTCGTCCATGGAGTACCGCTCGATCTGGGGGCGGATCTGACCGGCGCGGTACATGGCGACCACGTTGTGGAGGTCCTCGATCGTGCCCCAGTAGGTGTTCGTCAGCGTCGACTCGTAGGGCGTCGAGAAGAAGCTCCACTCGGTGACCCCACCGGCGATGCCGACCACGGTCAGGCGACCGCCCTGGGCCATGCACGCCTGCGCGGTCTTGATCGTCGGCGCCGCGCCGACGATGTCGAACGCCGCGTCGACGCCCCGTCCGCCGGTGAGCTCTCGAATGGCGTCGACCTGGCCGTCACCGCCGGCCACCGTGACCGCGCCGTTCTCCTCGGCGCGCTGCATCGCGTCGGGCTTCATGTCGGTCGCGATCACGGTCGCGCCCGTGAGTGCCGTGAGGATCTGCACGGCGATCTGGCCCAGACCACCGAGCCCGATCACCAACGCGTAGCGACCGCCGCCGGCCAAGTTCGGCAGCGCGTTCTTGATCGCGTGGTACGGCGTCAACCCGGCATCCGCCAACGGCGCCGCTGCGACCGGATCCGCGTCACCCAGCGCTACGAGGTTGCGCGCCGGAACCGTCACGTACTCCGCCATCCCACCGTCACGACCCAACCCGAGAGCCAGATACGGCATCGTCGCCGCGTTCTCGCAGTAGGTGTCCTGACCGATCGAGCACATCCGGCAATGCCCGCAACCGATCGGCCCGTACACGAGATACGCATCACCGACATCGATCCCGGACACACCGGGGCCGAGCGCTTCCACCCAACCGGCGTTCTCGTGGCCGAGCGTGAACGGCGGCGGGATCGCCCCCGGCGTGTCCTTCGCGAACTCCTTGTAGAGCGCCACGTCCGAATGGCACGCACCGGCGCCTGCGACCTTCAGGAGGACCTCGCCAGGCCCCGGCTCGGGCACGTCGACCTGCTCGATCGTCGGAAACGTCTGCCACTCGCTGAACACCACGGCACGCATCACGATCTCCTCCCCCGAACCGTCGCATGCGGGCGGCAGGATCTTCTCGTCGTCTGCCGCCGACCGTATCGGCTGCATCGCCATCGTGCGCTTCGGACCGTCGCCCTCGACCTGCAAGGGTGGAGTGAAACGAGAGGAGCCGACCATGACCACCTTCACCGTGGAGACGATCGAGCCCCGAGCTGCGGCGGGCATCCGGTCCGAGGTGCCGATGGCCGAGCTGCGGGACGTCTTCGACCGGGGCTTCCCCGCCGTCGCGCACACCGTGGAGGCCCAGGGCATCGGCATCGTCGGGCCGCCGTTCGGCTACTACCCACGCATGCCGGCGGCCACCGTCGAGGTCGTGGTGGGCTTCCCGGTGGCGGGGCCGATCACCGCCGACGGCCAGGTCGAGCCGTTCGAGCTCCCCGGCGGGCGCGTGGTCACCGGCACCCACGTCGGTTCCTACGAGGCGCTGGAGGCGACCTACCAACAGCTCATGGCCTGGACCGAGGCGGAGGGCCTCACGTTGGCCGAGGGGATGTGGGAGTCCTACCTGAGCGATCCGAGCGCCGAACCCGACCCCGCCACCTGGCGAACCCTCATCGTCTGGCCGCTGGCCTGACCGTCGGAGGCTGCACCGCGGACCGCCGGCGCCGGGCGGGCCTCCCGATTCAGGGGTGGGAGAGGATCGCGACGAGGAAGTCCGACGCCGGTTCGAAGGGCTGCAGGTCCCACGTCGCGAGCCGCATCGCGACGCGGAGCCCCGCCGCCTCGACGTCGGCGAAGAACTCCTCGAACGGGTAGCCGCGCTCCGCGCCGAAGCCCACGACGACGCGGCCCTCGGGGGCGAGGTGGGCACCGAGCCGTCCGAGGACGGCACGACGGGTCGCCGGATCCAGGAAGGTCATGACGTTGCCGGCGCTGACGATCACGTCGAAGGGCTCGTCGATGCCCGTCACGGTGAGGTCGAGCTCGCTCAGGTCGGCGGCGAGCCAGGTGGGCCCGGGGTGATCCGCCTCGGCGGCGGCGATGAGCGCGGGGTCGAGGTCGACGCCGACCACCCGATGGCCGAGCCGGGCGAGACGGCCCCCCACGCGACCGGGCCCGCACCCGGCGTCGAGGATGTGGGCCGCGCGGGGCGCCATGGCGTCGACGAGGCGGGCCTCACCGTCGAGGTCGGCGCCCTCGGCCGCCATGGACCGGAACCGCTCGATGTACCAGGCCGAGTGCCCGGGGTTCTCCTCGAGCAACTGCAGCCAGCGATTCCCGGTCATGGCCGACGACCGTAGGCCGACCGAGGCGCCCCCGCCTGATCGGGCCCGGCCCAGCGGCCAGGTGGGCCGCTCTCGCTGCGATCGGCGACCGGTCGGCAGGGGCCGCCGTCAACGGCTCGACGAGCACCAGGGCGGTTCACGTGGGCGGTTCGGTCGCGGTCCGGTTGCTCTCGGTGGAGATGGTCCAGCTCGTTTCCGTCTCGGGCCGGTAGCTGCAGTACCGACCGGTGAGGATGCTGCGGTCGAGGTGTCGGGCGAGGTCAGGGGCGGTGTCGGCGATGGCGCGGATGGCGGTGGCGATGCGCATGCCGACGGCCTTTCGGGCCCGCTCAGCCGGGTCGCCGACCGTCCGGGCCCGACCCCCGGGCCCGTAGGCGCGGGTGATCTCGGTGACCAGGAGGTCACGCTCGTGTTCGAGTCGCGCGACCCAGCCCTGATCGGCCATCGCGATCGCCTCGTCGAGGTCTGCCTCGAGCTCCTCGAGCCGGCGCTTGTACGCGCGACGGGCCTGGTCGTCGAGCATCGGCCCCGCATCGCCGAGGGGAGCGGTGCCCGTGGGATCGACCAGATCGAGGGCGAGGATCTCGGTCTCGGGGCGTTTCAGGAGCAGGGCGATGTCCACGATGCCCTTGGAGTGCCGAACCGTGGTGGCTCTGCCCATCCACCGGAGATGCCAGACGGGTCCGTCACGGGAGAGCTCGTTGATCGACGTCTCGGTGTCCGAGGCTCGATCGGCCACCCGTGGCGTGAGCGAGCGCCCGAGCGCAGCCGTCGTCGCGGTGAGGGCGGTCGCTCCGATCGTCTGGTGAGCGTGCCCCGCGGCATCGAGCCACTGTCGCGCTTCGTCGGGGCGGTCGAGGGCGGCGCTGAGCCGGCCGAGCTGGTGCGAGACGATGCCGTAGCAGGCCGCGCCCACGCCGTCGATGACCCAGCGATGCGCATAGGGCGCCAGCGCGTCGTGGATCGCCTCGACCGCGTCGGGCTCCGCCAACGCCACCGCGGCCTCGCCGAGGTTCCACAAGGTCTCGAGCCACTCCGAGTCGCGTGGTATCGACTCGATCCCGACGGACATCCGCCGCCGGAGCACCCGACGGGCCTCGTCATCGCGATCGGTGAGCACGAGGTGGACCACCCGCATGCCGTCTGCCGCCGGATACCCGTCGTACGCGCCGAGGATTCGTTCGACATCCGCCTCGAGTGCGGCGGTCGAGCCCCCGGCGCGTTCGATGGCGAAACGCAGCGAGAAGGTGAGTACGTCCGCGTTGCTGCTACCCGCGGCTCTGCCGAGTGCCTCGGCGGCGTCGCAGTGCCGTCGGGCACGTTCGTGGTCGCCATCCATCAGGCACCGCATCCCACGCCAGACCGGCACGGTCCAGGAGTACAGGGGGAGGCGGAGGTGGTCGCTGGTCCGGGCGTAGGCGGCGATCTCGTCGTCGGCCCTGCCGATCTCGCCGTGCTCGAGGAGCGCCAGCAGCCGTTGCCGTCTCGCCACCAGGAGGGTCACGGGGTCGCCGTGTTGCTGGGCGAGTTGGACCATCCGCGTCGTTGCGGCAAGGCGGTCCTCCACGTGATCGGGGCCGGACAGGATGTCGCAGCGAGCTGCGAGCGCGGCGACTTCGGCGGCGATGTCGCGGCTCCGGGCCGCCATGGCGGCAGCGTCGTCGGCGAGCGCGGCACGATCTTCGACGGTCAGGGAGGTGTCGACGAGGGCGATGCGTGCGAGGACGGCGGAACGCAGTCGACGGTCGTCGTCGCCGATCAAGGCGAGGACGTCGCGCAGCCGCGGGACCTGCTGCGGGTCGCGGACGTCGACCTCGTAGCCGCCGACACCGGAACCTCCGGCCAACACGGCGCGACAGAGCAGGTCCCCTCGGCGTTCCGCCGAGGCGCGGACCGCAACCGTGGCCAAGGTCTCGCGACCTCGGGACAGCTGCCCGGCCAGTACCTGCGCCTCACCGAGGTCCGTGAGCGTGTCGAGGCTGTGGTCGCCGAGCTCCTGGGCCCAGCGGTAGAGGGTGGCCGCGTGGTCGTGGGCGAGTAGGTCAGCGGCCTGGCGGGCGGCGTCGACCGCGAGGGCGGCCGCCCTCGATCCCCCGCCCGGGACGCGAGCCCGGTGGGCGGCGGCCTGCGCCGCCAGAGCGCCGCGAACAGGGGGAGGCGACCCCTCGAGCCGCGCCTCGAACATGTCAGCGGCCCGCTGGTGCAGCATGACGCGCCGTCCATGAGGTTGGGTGTCGAGCAGGGTGTCGCGGAGCAACTCGTGCGCGAACCGGTAGTCGTCGCCGTCGGTGATGACGAGCCGGGCCGCGAGTGCCTCGCCGAGCCCCTCGGCGACCTGCGTCGCGGTGAGGTCGGTCAGGCCGGCGAGCACGTCGAGGTCGAATTCGTCGGCGACGGCCGCCGCGGCCAACACGGTGTAGGCCTCGTCGGTCAGACGGGCCAGGTGGCGGGTGATGACCTGCCGGACCCTCTCCGGGACCTGGAGGGGAGCCGAGATACCCGGCTCGGCGAGGAGACGGGCGCACTCCGCGACGAACAGCGGATTCCCGCCCGTGCGGGCGTGCAGATCGTCGACCATCGTCGCGGAAGGCTCGCGGCCGAGGACGCTGCGCACGAGGTCGAACGCCGCCGACCGGTCGATCCCGCCGAGGGAGAGGTGGACGACATCCGCCGGCAGCTCGGCCAACCAGCTCGTCAGGGGTGGGCTCCTCTCGCCGGCGTCGTCTCGCACCCCGAAGGCGAGACCGATAGGAAGCCCTGCGCCGGCCGCCGCCAAGTAGGACGCGAGCGCAAGGGAGGACTCGTCGGCCCACTGGAGGTCATCGACGGCGATGAACACCGGCCGCTCAGCGCTCGCTTGCTCGAGACAGTCCGCGCCGGCCGCGAACAACGCCGCTCGTCCCTTGCTCGCGATCGCGAACGGCCCCGTCGATCCGCAGAGCGCCCGGAACACCCGGGGCCATGGCCAGTAGGGGGGTGACTGGCTCGGAGCGCACCGTCCCAGCGCCACGGCGAAGCCACGCTGGGCGGCCCGGTCCACCGCCGCCTCGAGCAGCGTGCTCTTGCCGACACCCGCCTCGCCCGCGACGACCACGACCGACGCGTGGTCCTTCGCCACACGATCGAGCAGCGCCTCGATCCGGGCCAGCTCACCGGACCGGCCCACCGGGCCGTCCTCGACCAGCGGCATCGCGGTCGAGCTTAGGAGTCATGGCGATGCCACGCCCGATGTGGCGCTTCTCAGGTGTCAGCGAACACACCCTGCGGGGAACCCTCGTGACGGCTCACCACACGATCGGTCAGGTGGCGACGCCGGCCGCGACCGTCGCCGCCGCGCTGACGACCACGACACCACCCCCAGCCGCCTGACAGAAGGAGACACGTCATGCCGAAGGCATCCAAGCGCACCGCTTCGGAGACCGTCGAGGTCCCGGGCTACGAAGGCCACCTCGAGGACTTCGACGGCGGCTACACCGTCGCGTTCGAGCGGTACACCGACGACGCCGACCTCACGCCGGTCTTCGCCGGGCTGCCCGACGACCGCTGCCAGTGCGAGCACTGGGGCTACGTCCTGAGCGGCAGCGTCACCTTCCACACCGCCACGGGCGACGAGACCTTCCGAGCCGGCGACGCGTACTACGTCGCACCGGGCCACACCCCCGTGCTCTCCCGCGACACCGAGGTCGTCGAGTTCAGCCCGACCATCGAGCTCCGACGCACCCTCGAGGTCGTCACCAAGAACATGGAGGCGGCCGGCGACTGACCGCCGTCCCCACCCGCAAAGCACCACGTCCCGAAGGAGGAAACCACCATGACCATGACCACCACCACCAACCTGACCGATACGGCGCGCCGCTGCTACGAGAACCAGGACTGGGACGGCCTCGCCGCGCTCTACGCGACCGACGTTCTGTTCGACATGCACCCGCCCGGCTGGCGCTACCAGATCCAGGGCGCCGACGCGGTGTCGGCGCAGTGGAAGGCCATGATCGACCAGTTCGATGACTTCCGAGTCACCTGGGTACGCGCGACCACCATCGACGGTGGCGTCGTCGTCGAATGGGAGATGCACGCCGGCCACGGTGACGACGAGCACCTCTGTCGCCAGGTCGACATCCTCCACGGTGACGGCGCCGAGATCACCGAGCACGTCTGCTTCTGCGGTGGCGTGTGGGACGCCGCCACCATCGCGCGGCACCAAGACGAAGCGCCCATGATCCGCTGGTGAGCCAAGGCAGACCCGGTCCCGCTGACCGCCGCGGTGGCGACGGTCAGCGGCCCCCGTCCGTCGCCGGGTGGACGCAGGTCGGGTCCTCGGCCAGCGGGTCGCCAGAGGCGGCGAAGGCCTGTGAGCGCGAGCCACCGCAGACGTCGCGGAACTCGCACCGGCCACACCGGCCGCCGAGTCGGTCGGGGTCACGCAACGCCTGCAGGAGCGGCGAGCACCGGTAGATCACCGGGAACGGCTGGGTGCGGACCGAGCCGGCCGGTTCGGGCAGGAAGCCGCTCGGGTAGACCGTGCCGTGGTGGTCGATGAAGGCGAACCCGCGGCCGGCGTTCACGTCGAGCGGGGGGCGGGGACCGCTCGGTCGCATCGCCACGTCGGCCAGCACCGCGGCGGTGCGGGCGGCCAGCGACCGGCGTAGTGCGCCCGGCGCCACGGTCGCACCGGCCGCCCGCTGCAGCCCGATGCGCCGGAAGTGCGGCGCCTCGGTGCTCTTCACCGGGACGTACGGCGAGACGTCGTGGAGCCAGTGCAGGACGCCCTCGGTCTGCTCCGCGGTCAGCTGCCCGAGCGCCGAGCCGCGCCCGGTGGGGACGAGGAAGAACACGCTCCAGAGGCCGGCCTGCAGTTCCAGGACGATGCGGAGGATGTCCGGTAGCTCGGCGACGTTGTTGGCGGTGACCGTGGTGTTGATCTGCAGCCGGTAGCCGAGGTCGCGGACGTGGCGGGCCGCCTCCATGGTGGCGTCGAACACGCCGGGAACGCCGCGCAGGCCGTCGTGCGAGGCCGCCGTGTCGCCGTCGAGCGAGAGCGACACCGCACCCGCACCCGCGTCGCGAAGGGCGGCGAGAGCGTCACGGGTGAGCAACGGTGTGACCGACGGCGAGAGGGACACGTTGAGCCCCGCGTCGCTGCCGTGGGCGACCAGCTCGACGAGGTCGGGACGCTGGAACGGGTCACCACCGGTGAGTACGACGATCGGCCGGGGCGGGCCGTAGGCGGCCAGGTCGTCGAGGAGCCGCCGGCCCTCGTCGGTGTCGAGCTCGAGGGGGTCGCGACGGGGCTGGGCGTCGGCGCGGCAGTGACGGCAGACCAAGCCACAGGCCCGGGTCACCTCCCAGATGACGAGGAACGGCCGGTCGGTGGTGTCGGTGCGCAGGGACCGGATGGCGTGGACCGTCATGCCCGTCCCACCTCCCTCGACCCGGCGAGGGAGAACGCTCGCACCCGCCGGCGATCGCCTGGATCGGTCCGCACTCGTGCTCCCTTCGAGCCGCGCCCGGTCGGGGCGACCGAGCGGCCGTTCGGGCGCTCATTCTCGCAGAGGAGACCGCCGGCCGGGCCCGGGTGTGACCGATGACCACCGAGACCGGTGACGCTTCACGTCGCGTCGACGGGCTCCTCGACGGCCGCACCGGCGGCATCGGGGTCGACGGGCGGAGCGGCGGTGACGGTGAGCTGCGTGCCTTGGCGATCGGCGGTGGCGGTGCGGCGCACGGCGGTGGAGATCCCGGCGCCGCCGGCGATCGCGGCGAGCGAGCCGAGCGTCTGGAAGGGACCGAAGGCGACGCCGAGGAACGCGATGAGCGGACCGGACGCCCCGTAGGCGATGCGTGCCCACCGGGGGACACCCTCGATCGCGGCGGCGGCTCGGGCCAGCAGCACGGTCGCGATGGCGAACAGCAGCCCACCGCCGACCAGCGTCACGATGGCGGGGATGCCGTAGACGTCGTCGTAGACGGCGCTCGCTCCTGTGTACTGCTGGATCTCGAGGTCGCCGATCGCCGGCTGGGCGAATGCGGCGACGCCGAACCCCGCGAGCAGACCGGCCGAGCCGAGCACGGTGAGGCTGAACCCCCACGTGGCGGCCCGCACGTGGCGGCCCGACGCCAGGGTCGCCCAGGTGAGCGCGCCGACGCCGACCAGGTTGAGGGCGAGACCCAGGATGCTGCCCACCAGGTGCTTGGCCAGGAACTCGTCGGTCGTCACGAACCGGGCCCACGACGAGAAGTCGGTGCTCGGGTCGGGCTGGTGGGTGATGGTCGCCCACAGGGTGAGCACGCCGAACACCGGCAGCAGCCACACCCCCCTCGTCACCTGGCGCAGGGAGGGCAGGTCGACGGCAGTCGACCGGTGGCGGTCAGGGACATGGGTGGTTTCCATGTCGCAATACCTATACCCCCCTCGGGTATCTGTCAACCCTCGGGGACTGCGACGGCTGCCGATGCCCGGCCGCAGACGGTGGCCGGCGCACGCTCGACCCAACCCAAGCGCGTGAAGCAGACCGCTCGCCGCCGTTCAGCGATAGGCGACGGGCATCTCCTTGATCCCGTTGAGCCAGCCCGACCGGAGCCGGCGTTGCGGACCGGTGGGAGCGATGTCCGGAAGGTGATCGGCGATGGCGTTGAACATCACGTCGATCTCGAGCTTGGCCAGATGCGACCCCGGGCAGAAATGCACGCCACCCCCGCCGAAGCCCACGTGCGGGTTCGGCGAGCGGAAGATGTCGAAACGACGAGGATCGTCGAACACGTCCTCGTCGTAGTTGGCCGAGCCGTACAAGAGCCCGACCCGTTGTCCCCGCGTGATCTCCTGGCCGGCGATCTCCGTGTCCTCGGTGGCGGTGCGCTGGAACATCTGCACTGGGGTGCCGAACCGGACCACCTCGTCGGCGAGGGTGGCGGGGCGCTCCGCCTTGTATCGCTCCCACTGGTCGGGATGGTCGAAGAACGCCTGCATGCCGTGGCTGATGGCGTTGCGAGTGGTCTCGTTCCCGGCGACGGCGAGCAGCAGCACGAAGAACGCGAACTCCTCCGAGCTCACCACCTCGTCGTCGGCGGCGGCCACGAGACGGGTGACGATGTCGTCCCTCGGATGGACCTTGCGGTCCTCGCCCATCTCGGCCGCGTAGCCCAGGATCTCCGCCGCGGCCGACGCCGGATCCACGTCGTAGTCGGGATCGTCGTAGGCCATCATCTCGTTCGACCACTCGAAGATCTGCTTGCGATCGTCCTGGGGGAAGCCGACGAGGTCGGCGATCGCCTGGAGCGGTAGCTCGCAGGCGAGGTCGGTCACGAAGTCGCCCTCGCCGCGCTCGCGGGCCTCGAGCACGATCCGCGTGGCGCGCTCCCGCATCAGCCCCTCGAGCCGGGCGACGCCCCGGGGCGTGAACACTCCCCGTGACACGACACCACGGACCCGGGTGTGCCGCGGTTCGTCCATGTTGAGCAACATGCCCTTCTGGATCTCGCGCTCTTGATAGCCGACGGTCGCCCCGTCGAACTTGACGATCGCGGTGTTCTCCTCGCTCGACCATCCCGACCTCGCACACGACACGGTCTTCACGTCCGCGTGGCGGGACAGCACCCACAGCCCTCCGTCGTCGAAGCTCGACTCCTCGACCGTCTGCACGTTCCAGAACGCCGGTGCGGAGCGCCGCAACCACGCGAACTCCTCCAACGGAACCCCGTGGGCGTAGATGTCGGGATCGGTGAGATCGTGGCCGGCAGGTACTGGAACAGGCATGGTGCCTCCCCGTGTCGCTTCTGGGTCGAGGCCGTTCCCGACTCCGTGAATTTCTACTCTAGCGTAGAATAATTCTGCTCTGAGGACCGGCCCGAGATCTTCGAGGTGAGCGTGCGCGCCACGCGCCAGCGAGGATGACGATGGGTGAGGTCATGTGGGGGACTCCGGTTCGTGGGCGGGCTTGGTGGCGGTCGGGTAGAGGCGGCGCTTCGCCCACAGCGAGACGTAGACGAGCGCGATGAGGGCGGGGACCTCGATGAGGGGGCCGATGGTGCCGGCGAGTGCCTGGCCGGAGGTGACGCCGAACACGGCGATCGACACGGCGATGGCGAGCTCGAAG
>WBZL01000799.1_pt1 | contig 34838 bp, 22 predicted proteins | sample 5204291 | NCBI WGS metagenome assembly WBZL01 (sample SAMN12344345, study PRJNA552823) | activated sludge metagenome | biome: Activated sludge suspended growth; feature: Nitrification reactor; material: Wastewater; isolation source: activated sludge from nitrification reactor of wastewater...
TCAGTTTGGAAACTCGGTTTCCACTGCCGGTGATGTGAATGGTGACGGATTCAGTGATATTATTGTCGGCGCTATTTTTAATGACGCCGGAGGCTCAAATGCCGGAAGAGCATTCATTTTTTTCGGCGGCAGCAATATGAACAACACTCCGGATTTTTCACTGACAGGTGAGGCAGTTAATGATCAATTTGGTTCTTCTGTATCTGTCGCAGGTGATATGAACGGTGACGGATACAGCGATCTCATAGCCGGTGCACCTCAGAATGATGCCGGAGGATCTGGCGCAGGAAGAGTGTATTTATATAATTATTTTCCGGGAAATGAAATAACAGAAGACTTCATAATCACTCCGGATACTTCAAACGGCACCCTCGATGTTTCCGTCTCATCAGCAGGAGATGTCAACGGCGACGGCTATTCTGATGTGATTGTAGGAGCTTCCGGATATTCTGTATCTACAGGAAGAGCTTATATCCATTTCGGCGGACCATTGATGGATAATATTGCTGATGTAACAATGACCGGCGAGTCAACAGCCAACTATTTTGGATTTGCTGTCTCATCGGCAGGCGATGTGAACGGCGACGGTTACTCGGATGTGGTAGTTGGAGCTCCCGGATATTCAGGATTTACAGGCAGAGCATTTATATTCTTCGGCGGAGCATCAATGGACAACATTGCAGATGTGACAATGACAGGTGAGGCAGCAGGCATCTATTTTGGAATTTCGGTTTCAACAGCCGGTGATGTCAACGGTGACGGTTATTCAGATGTAATAATTGGAGCTGAAGGATATTCATCAAGTACCGGGAGAGCATACGTGTACTTTGGAGGAGCATCTGTAAATAATTCGGCAGATGTAATAATGACCGGAGCAACTTCAGGCAATTTCTTTGGAACTTCGGTCTCATCAGCCGGAGATGTTAACGGTGACGGTTATTCTGATGTGATTGTGGGAGCTGATGGCTTTTCTTCAAATGCCGGCAGAGCATATGTGTATTTTGGTGGCACAGTTATGAATACTATTTCAGACTTGCAAATAACAGGCGAAACGGCCGGAGACCTTTTGGGTTATTCCGTCTCTTCTGCAGGAGATGTAAACGGCGACGGATTCAGTGATTTGATAGTTGGAGCACATCTCAACGACGCGGGCGGTACAAATGCCGGAAGAGCTTATATATTTTTTGGAGGAAGCTCGGTGAACAATGTTGCAGATGTCACAATTACCGGTGATCAGGATCAAAATCAACTGGGAATATCCGTCTCATCGGCAGGTGATGTAAATGCCGATGGGTTTAGTGACGTAATAATTGGAGCATCCGGTTATTCTACAAGCACAGGGAGAGCTTACATCCATTTCGGCGGTGTTTCAATGGATAATGCTGCAGACATGGCAATGACGGGTGAAGCAATCGGCAACGAATTTGGAGTTTCTGTCTCATCTGCCGGAGATGCAAACGGGGACGGATATTCTGATGTGATTGTCGGTGCTGAGGAATATTCAAATACAGGCAGGGCATATTTGTATCTGGGATCCGCCATAAGCGCAAAGCCGATCTTGAATTATGTAAAGGATGTGCCGAATGATCAGGGAGGTTTTGTTGATCTGAAGTGGGCAAGAAGCAGTTATGATGTGATCGGGTCCGACATTATTACTCATTATATTGTAGAGAGAAGCGCTCCCCCGATAGGCGGAAATTTTGCCTGGGTGAATGTTGCACAAATACCTTCTAACAAGAATGCCTTCTATTCGTATCTGGCAGCAACACCATACGACTCGAGCTCGAACTCAAACGGTTCTTTCTTCTTCCGCATTACGGCAAGGACATCAGTTCCGTCGCAATACTGGAGGTCAGCCATCTTATCCGGCCGAAGCATAGATAACATAGCTCCGCTGATGGTATCGCCGTTTACAGCCGCACCGGTTGTGAATAATGTTCTGCTGAACTGGAACAGAAGCACCTCTCCTGATCTTCTCAACTATGTTCTCTATCGAAGCACATCACCGACGATCGATCCCGACACAGAACCGGTATTTGCAACCACAACAGACTCGACTTACCTCGACTCTGCGCCATTGAGCGGAGTGTATTACTATTTCATCATTGCGCAGGACATTCACAATAACAAGAGCCCTGTGGCAGTTGCAGAAAGTCCTAACATGACACTCAATCTTACAATGTTCATTGAAGGATTTTACAATGCAGGCAGTGATTCACAGGTGAGTGATACAATACAGGTTGAACTGAGAAATTCAACAGCTCCTTTTGCAGTGGCAGATCAGTCAAAAGCAGTTGTATCGTCAAACGGAACTGTTCAGCTTAAGTTTGGCAATGCTTCAAACGGAAGTTACTACATTGCCGTGAAACACAGAAGCAGTATTGAAACATGGAGCTCGGGCACAATAGCGCTGTCGCGCACAACGCCTGTAAACTACGACATCTCAGCATCCGCATCTCAGGCATTCGGAAGCAACATGTTACAGGTTGACACATCCCCGGTTCGCTTCGCCATCTTTGGCGGCGATGTAAATCAGGACGGAACCGTTGATGCAACGGATGTGAGCACGATCGACAATGACGCATCAAACTTCGTCAGCGGATATGTAGTGACCGATCTGACAGGCGATGACTTTGTTGACGGGACTGACTTTGCAATAGCTGATAACAATGCGGGGAATTTTGTATCGGTAATAAGACCTTGAACTGCAATTGCAAATTACGAATTACAAATTTCAATTTGTTCTCACACATTGCCGAGCCCCCTCTCCCAGTTTGGGGAGAGGCCTGCCCGGCTCAGACGGGGCCGGAGTGAGGGGGACGGAGGGGCAGGCTGCACGAAGCAGGCGACCCGGTGTGAGGTAGTGCAACGAATCCTTTAAACAATATCTTCTCTGACAGAGCTTACTTTGAGAATACAAGGGAGTGAAGAAAATCTCCTTTTTGAATATCACCTTCCCCTCTCTCCCAAGCCCCGGCTTGGGAGAGAGAAGGAAATGATTTTCAAATGCATAGGATCTTCCTGCAGTTCTTCATAACAGGCTTTACAGTTTCTCATTCCACTGAAATTTCCTAATTTCAGCGAATTTTTCCTAACTCATAAAGATTAATATGAAAGACATGTTGTTGTTTACGAATTTCAGGTCAATCTGCCTGATAGTTACTTATCTATTTATCATTGCAGCAGACACTGCATACAGCAACCGGATAAATTCCGGAAGAACTAGTCATGAAATGTCGGGCGGATCTGTTACAGAGAGCGCTGAGAAAACAGATTCACTCCCGGAAGGAGTTACGGATGACTGGCTCAGGCGTCTGACTGATGAAAACGGAAACAGAATAATTCCCGAAGATCCTGAAGGTGACGCTTTGCAAAGAAAGATTTTCAACGGATTGACGGCATCAGGAGGGTATGGAAATTCTGTTAGCAGTGCGGGGGATGTGAATGGTGACGGATTCGATGATATTATTATCGGAGCTTCCGGATATTCTTCGGGAACCGGACGTGCTTATATTTATTTCGGCGGATTGACTACAAACACAGTAGCAGATGTGGTAATGACAGGAGAGGCAAATAATAATTACTTCGGGGTTTCGGTTTCCTCTGCCGGCGATGTGAACAGCGACGGCTATTCCGATGTGATTGTAGGAGCCAGCGGAAATTCTTCAGACAGGGGCAAAGTATATTTATATTTCGGAGGAGCATCAATGAATAATACTGCAGACGTGACAATGACCGGTGAGGGAACTGGCAACATTTTCGGATATTCGGTCTCAGGTGCAGGAGATGTAAACGGCGACGGTTATTCTGATGTGATTGCCGGTGCAAATAATTATGGCGGAAATTTAGGCAGAGCTTATCTGTTCTTTGGGGGAGCATCTATGAATAATATTGCTGATGTCATTATGACAGGCGAATCAGGCAGCTATCTCGGATCAACTCTTTCAAACGCCGGAGATGTGAACGGTGATGGTTATTCAGATGTGATATTCGGAGCCCGGGATTATTCCGCAAGTACAGGCAGGGTATATGTGCTTTTCGGCGGAGCATCAATGGATAATACACCTGATGTAGTAATGACAGGTGAGACATCATTTAACTTTTTTGGATCCTCAGTCTCATCCGCCGGAGATGTGAACGGCGATGGTTATTATGATGTGATTGTCGGAGCTCGAGGTTATTCCTCAAATACAGGCAGAGCTTATATTTTTTTCGGTGGAGCAGCAATGAACAATACTGCCGATGTGACGATGACAGGTGATGCAACAAATATTTATTTGGGTAATTCGGTTTCATCCGCAGGAGATGTGAACTGCGACGGTTTTTCTGATGTGATAGTCGGAGCAAACGGATATTCATCAAACACGGGAAGAGCATACATTTATTTCGGAGGAGCGTCAATGAACAACACGGCGGACCTGACAATGACCGGCGAGACTGTAAATAATAATTTTGGAGTTTCAGTCTCCTCGGCAGGAGATATGAACGGCGACGGATACTCTGAAATGATTATCGGCGCGCCCGGACATTCTTCCGGCACCGGAAGGGTCTATTTATATGATTACTTCATGAAGAATGAAATCATACAGGATCTCTCAATGACAGGCGAAGCAGCAAACAGCATTTTCGGAGCTTCGGTCTCATCCGCCGGCGATGTGAACGGAGATGGCTATTCTGATGTGATAGTCGGAGGATTTGATCCCTTTGTAAATTATGGCAATGTATATATATTTTTCGGAGGAACAGAAATGAATGATACTGCTGACGTAGTTATGTATAACAGTGTACAGAATAGTAATTTTGGAAGGTCGCTTTCATCAGCCGGAGACGTTAACGGTGACGGCTATTCTGATGTGATAATCGGTGCTGAAGGATTTAATTTAAATAGAGGCGCAGCTTATATATATTTCGGCGGGGCATCAAAGAATATTACCCCCGACGTGACGATGACAGGTGAAGCAGCAAACAATTATTTTGGTAATTCGGTCTCCTCCGCCGGGGATGTAAACGGTGACGGGTATTCAGATGTGATTGTCGGTGCCAGCCAGTATTCTTCATTTAAAGGAAGAGCTTACATATATTTCGGGGGATCTTCAATGGATAGCATTGCGGACTTAAGAATAACAGGAACCGCAGGAGGCGACGTTTTCGGATCTTCGGTCTCAACCGCCGGAGACGTTAACGGTGACGGATATTCTGATGTGATTGTCGGTGCTTACGGATATTCTTCACAAACCGGCAGAACATTTTTATTCCTTGGAGGAACAACTATGGATAGTACTGCAGACTTGATAATGACAGGTGAGGCAACTTCAAACCAATTTGGATCTTCAGTCTCATCCGCCGGAGATGTGAACAGCGACGGATATTCTGATGTAATTGTCGGTGCTAACAGCTATTCTTCAAGTACAGGCAGAGCATATATATTCTTTGGAGGATTGCAAATGGATGCCGGCGCGGACGTGACAATGACAGGTGAGACAACAAACAACTTTTTCGGATATTCAGTCTCATCCGCCGGAGATGTGAACGGTGACGGATATTCTGATGCGATTGTCGGTGCTTTTGGAAATTCTTCAGGTACCGGAAGAGCATATGTTTATTTAGGAAGTGGCTCAATGAATAATACTGCGGATATAAGGATGACAGGCGAAGCAACAAACAATTCTTTTGGATCCTCGGTCTCATCCGCAGGAGATGTCAATGGCGATGGTTATTCCGATTTGATAAGCGGTGCACCCGGATACTCTTCCGATAGAGGAAGAGCATACATCTACCTCGGTTCTGCAATTTCCGTAAAGCCGGTATTGCTGGCAGCGAAAGATGTTCCGGATGACCAGGGCGGATACCTGAATCTAAAATTTGCAAAAAGCTCGCTGGATGTTCCGTCAAGTGAAGCAGGAGGTATTAGTTATCAAATAGACAGAAGCGTTCCCCCAAACGGAAATGGTTACCAATGGGTTTCTGTAGCTAATATTTCAGGAACAAATGAATCTTTTTATACAGCAGAAATTCACACGCCTTCTGATTCCGGTACTTCAGGAAATAACACTTACTTCTTTCGGGTAACCGCGGTTTCAAATTCCTCAGGAAAATTCTGGCGCTCCAATATTGTGAGCGGCTACAGTATAGACAATATTGCTCCGCCGATAGTGTCACCTTTTACAGCTACAGCGGCGGGTTCAAACGTAGCTCTTAACTGGGGAAACAATTCTGCGCCAGATCTTCTGAACTATGTGCTTTTCAGAAGTGTAAGCCCGGTCATAGATCCATACACAGCGACTCCGCTTTCAACAGTTACAGCAACAACTTATACCGACACAGCACCTCTCAGCGGAATATATTACTACTTCATTGTTGCTCAGGACATTAATGGAAATTACAGCCCTGTAGCAATCACAGAAAGCCCAAACATGACACTCAATCTTACAATGTTCATTGAAGGATTTTACAATGCAGGCAGTAACTCACAGGTGAGTGATACAATACAGGTTGAACTAAGAAATTCAACAGCTCCTTTTGCAGTGGCAGATCAGTCAAAAGCAGTTGTATCGTCAAACGGAACTGTTCAGCTTAAGTTTGGCAACGCTTCAAACGGAAGTTACTACATAGCCGTGAAGCACAGAAGCAGCATCGAAACATGGAGTGCGGGCACAATAGCGCTGTCGCGAACAACGCCTGCAAACTACGACATCTCAGCATCCTCATCTCAGGCATTCGGAAGTAACATGATACAGGTTGACACATCCCCGGTTCGCTTCGCCATCTTTGGCGGCGATGTAAATCAGGACGGAACAGTTGACGCAACGGATGTGAGTACGATCGACAATGATGCATCAAACTTCGTCAGCGGATATGTAGTGACCGATCTCACAGGCGATGACTTTGTTGACGGGACTGATTTTGCAATAGCGGATAACAATGCGGGGAATTTTGTGAGCACGGTAAGGCCCTGAGGAGCAGGAGGAAAGGAAAATTGGAATTTAGTTCTCTTTCCTGTGATGGTACATGGGAAAGAGAACTAAAAGACATAGACTACTCCCGTTACATGATCGCGGATCAATTCATTTCATCTTATAAGCACCATGCGTTTTGTTACAGAGGAATTGCCCGTAACAAGCTTGTATAGATACACTCCCGAAGGAATATTATCCGCTTCAAACCTCACTGTATGCCTTCCGGCAGAAAGCTCTTCGTTCACAAGGGTCCTGACTTCCTTACCGTCCAGGCTATACACCACAAGAGAAACGTCTCCGCTCCGTGAGATTGCGAATTCTATACTCGTGGAAGGATTAAAAGGATTCGGATAATTCTGGAACAGCTCAAACGAACTGATCCGTTCTGAAGAAGTTTCCAATGATGTGAGCCCTCCGGTAACAGTCTTATATATTATTCCCGATCTTCCAACAGCCCAGCCAATGTTCTTGTCTTCGAAGTGCAGAGCTGAGAAAACGCCGCCAAAGTTAGTCTGCTGAATCCAGTTCGCTCCGCCGTCATTGGTTCTGATTATTCCGGTTATCCCTGCGCACCATCCTGTATCAGGATTGACAAAGAATAGATTGCGTGAATTATTAGTCACAAGCCTGTTCATAGCCATCCATGTGTTTCCCCCGTCTGTAGTCCTGTAAAGCGCATCCCTGATAAGGTATCCGACATTTAGATCCAGGAATTGCAGATGTTTGCTGACATAATTTGTAGTGTCAATTCTGATCTCCTGCCAGTTCACGCCTCTGTTTGTAGTTCTAAGTACAAATGAAAGTCCGGGTGGAACGTCAGATTGCTCGACAGATGATGCCCAACCGTTGACGCTGTCCAGGAAGAATATGGAGTGGCTTGCCCTCCCGTAAGTGTAAAACCAGTTTGCACCGGCATTTGTGGTTGCATGTATTCCTCCTACGGATACGATACAAAACGGCGGACAGCAAATTCCGGCATTTGAAGTGAATGCAGATTGCGAATTTGTCACACAAAGGTCAGTAAGCAGATAGATGGTTGTGCTGATCTGAGTAATCCAGTTAATCCCTCCGTTTGTGGTCTTCAGAAGAACGTTATAATTGTTGCAGAGTGGTGTACTGAAAGGGTCACCGCCGAGAGCCCAGCCCGTCATTGCATCTGCAAACTCTATAGAGGTTAGTCTAAGGTTAGTGCCTGAGACTTGCCTTACCCAGCTATTACCTCCGTTTGTAGTCCGCAGAATGATTCCGGAGTCTCCGCATGCCCAACCGAGCTGTGTTCCTTTGAAATCAAGTGAGAATAGATTCTGTGAAGTATCGCTTGTTTGTGCAAACCAGCCGGACTGAGCATAACAACTGCTCCATGTGAGCACAACAGCCGAAATCGTTAAGAAGAGTCTTTTCATATTTCCTCCGTACATTCAACTTAAATTAAATTGCCATAAAGTTCAATCATCATCTGACATCTTAAATCCAATTCTGTACCTCATACTTCTCACCTCTTTCCCTAGCCCTTGCTTCTTTCCCAACTCCCTCTTTCCCTGGCCCCTGCTTCTTTCTCAACCCCCTCTTTCCCAAGCCCCTAGACTGTCCGAAAACAATCAAGAGCTTTCCCAAGCCGGGTCTGGCGAAAGAGATGAAAGCAATCCACAATATTAAAGCTGTTGTATTCAGCTAAGCCCGCGATTTCAATCGTGGGCATCAAGAGACAGCAATTCAAATTGAGGTTGTCTCAAAACCCAGCACTTTCCATCATTTCTATTGATTTTCCGTATGTTTTGTCCCTATGTATTTTCGAAAAAAATTTCTTTGGAGGATAAACCCTCATGAGATAATTTGCACATAACTTGATTTGAGTAATGGAAAACAACTGAATTCAAAACGTAACTGTCTAAACTTGAACAATAAAAATCAAAGACTAAACAACAACTAAAAAAATGAAAAATCCAACAAAGAAAAAACTGCTATTGTCCATTCTTCTTTGCTACTTGTTTGCAGTAACAATTAATGCAAGCGCGGTGCCGCTAACCGGAACAAAGAATATTCCGGGAGATTATGCAACACTGTCTTCTGCAATTACAGATTTGAATACTCAGGGAGTCGGAGCAGGCGGAGTAACAATAAATTTGCTTTCAGGAAATCCTCAGACAGCGCCTCCCGGAGGTTATGTGATCGGAGGAGTCGGTTCATTGGTTTTGACAACTACCAGCGCATTGAATCCTGTCATAGTAATCGGAAATGGGAATACGATCACTGCACCATCCAATCAGACTGCCGGTGTATTGACGGATGGAATATTTAAGATTATCGGAGCAGATTTCATAACCATTTCAGGATTCGTAATGACGGAAAACGCTGCGAATACAATTACGGCAGATGGTATAAACAATATGACAGAGTGGGGTGTTGCATTGCTTTATTCTTCCACTAATAACGGCGCACAGTTCAATGTGATTCAGAATAACTCTATCACATTGAACAGAACCTATCAGAATACTTTTGGAATTTACAGCAGTTCTACACATTCAGCAACTTCTCCAACAGTAAGCGCTTCATCTCGTACTCCCGCCGGCAATAACAGCAATTTAAAAATATACGGCAATACAATTTCCAATGTAAATTTTGGAATTGTCAATTCCGGTCCTAGCGGAGCGACCGATATTAACATTCTTTTAGACATAGGAGGAACGTCACCCGAACAGGGAAATACAATTACCAACTTTGGAACAACAGGAACTCATTCACCGTTTACCAGCATTCCCAACACAGTAGTTTACGGAATCTATGTACAGTACACAGTTAACATTAACATTTCGAACAATACCATCATTAGTTCAAACGGTGGAACAACAGTCGGCTCTTCCTTACGTGGTATCAATATTGACGGGTTCTTCTTTGACACGTCAGGTACTTTTTCCACTTTGATCAACAAAAACAGTATTTCTTTGAGAAGCGGTTTGGGAACAATGTCCATTGTCGGTATCACAGTTACTCAAACTTCAACAACACCTTCATCATCTGTTTCAATCACCAATAATGATTTCAATACGACAACACATACCGTTGCCGCCTCAGGAGTAATAATTTTTATACAGAATCTTGCTCCAGTTCGTACGCAGAGTATCAGCGGCAATACTTTTACAAATATTTCCTGTAATACGACAGGACTTTTAACTTTCATTTCAAATTCAGTAGCATTGGCAGCTACGGCAGTGGTGAATATAGATTCCAACTCAATAATTACAGGCTATACAAAAGCAGCAGGATCTACAACATTCTTTTCTACACTTGCAGCTTCTGTTAATGGAAGTATTCTGAATGTGAATAATAATGTCGTTTCCAACATAACATGTGATGGCTTTACGGGAATAGAATGCAAAGACGGACCAACACTTGCGAGCGGATCCGTAAAATCCATAAATTCCAACAAATTCGAAAACATCGTCACAACTCAGGTACCGGTCTTAATTTCAATAGATAAAAGCGGGGCCAACTCAACAGTAAATTCCAATATAATAAGAAATATTTCAGTCAACAGCACTTTCGATAACGGCTTTTCAGCAATACTTTTGGGAAGTCTGAATCAACCGACATTAACGGTAAGTCAAAACAAAATTCAGCTGATCTCACGTCAGCTTATCAATGGTGAAATAACCGGAATTGAGAACAGATCGCTGAACGCAGATGTCAGTAACAATACAATATCTGACATTACAGCATCAGCTAAGATTACCGGCATCAGCTCATCCGGGTCAACCATTCTTAACATATTTAAAAACAGAATTTGCGGTTTTCTGGGTAATGGAACAGCCGGCGGCGGCACCGGCATTTCTGTTACAGGAGGAACACAAACAAATATCTACAATAATCTCATTGGAAATCTGAAAGCTCCAAATTCAAATTCAACACTGTCATTGAACGGATTGTCTATTACCGGCGGCACATCGGTAAATCTGTTTAACAATACAGTATATCTGAATGCATCAAGTACCGGAGCATCCTTTGGCGCGAATGTACTGCTTGTAGTATCTTCAATAAACTTCACGATGAGAAACAACATTTTTGTAAACCTGTCAACACCCGGTCCGACCGGAAGAAATGTGATTTACTTCAGGGACAATACTTCACTTTCAAATTATCAAAGTGAATCCAACAATAATCTATTCTTTTCAGGAACACCTTCCGCAAATAATCTTATCTTTTTTGATCTAACAAATTCGGATCAGACATTGGCCGCATATAAATCACGTGTAGCTCCCAGAGATTCAAATTCAATTTCAGAGAATCCATCTTTCCTGAGTCTGATTGATTCATCTGCAAACTTCCTTCATATAGACCCTGCAGTTCCAACTTCAATCGAAAGCGGTGGGAAGAATGTTACAAGTCCTGTATTGATAACAGATGACTTTGACAATGAAATCAGGCAGGGAAATGCCGGATATACAGGATCAGGAACTGCACCGGACATCGGAGCTGATGAATTCAATTCAGGTTCATCAAAAATTCTGAATCTTACCATGTTAATCCAGGGACTTTATGATGCGGGAACAAATTCCATGATTCGTGATACGGTCAGGATCTATTTGAGAAACAGTACATCACCTTATGCAATAGTTGATTCAGCGAAAGCATATTTGAGTTCAACCGGTGCCGGAACATTCTCATTTCAAAACGCATCCAACGGCGTCAACTATTATTTGCATCTGAAGCATAGAAACTCTATTGAAACATGGAGCAAAACAGCTCAGTCATTCACGGGCAATTCAATGACTTATGATTTCACCACGGCAAGTACTCAGGCATTTGGAGATAATATGATTCAGTTGGATGTATCACCTTTGCGGTTTGGGATCTACAGTGGCGATGTAAATCAGGACGAAACAGTTGACGGGACAGATATGAGTGCAATTTACAACGATGCAGCAAACTTCCTAAGCGGCTATGTTGTAACCGATCTAACAGGTGATGAGTTTGTTGATGGAAGCGACTTTGCGATAGCTGATAACAATGCGGGGAATTTTGTATCAGTGGTCAGACCTTGAGGAGCAATTGCCCCGAAGGGGTCCCTTCGGGAAAAATTGAAAATTGAAAATTAAAAATTAAAAATAAAGCAACGAGTTTATTTCGTTCAGCCCACGACTTCCGTCGTGGGCATAATATTAATTCAATCGTGGGCGATTACGGAAAGCAATGCAAAGCACTGAAACAATATCAATCCACACAGCCCACGACTTCCGTCGTGGGAAGTTGTGTATTGAGTATTACAAAATCTTTGGCAGAGTGAAATTGATATTGAGCAAAAGGTAAGTGCTATTTCTGTTCAAAACAAATTGACACAACTAAAAATGTATCAGATTACCTCGGACTATTTCTAATTTATAATTTCTAATTTTTAATTGCTCTCCTCAGCTTCTGCCTCGGTCCAAGTTCGCTTTCGTAAACCCGCTTCACTCCGTCTCCCAGTGACTTTTCCACATCACGAATATTGTCAACAAGCCTTCTGAATCCGCTGACTTCTACGGATGCCGCCTGGTCAGTTCCCCACATTGCCCGGTCAAGTGTTATGTGTCGCTCTACAAACGTAGCTCCAAGTGCCACAGCCGCAAGTGTTGGTGACAGTCCTGTTTCATGTCCGGAATATCCTATCGGAACATCCGGATACGTTCTCTTGAGCGTCTGAATCATACGCAGGTTCAGCTCTTCCGGCTTGCAGGGATATGTAGAAGTTGAGTGTGCTATGAGAAGATTGTCAGTTCCTAAAAGTTCAACGGCTTCAGAGATCTCTTCCATAGTTGACATGCCGGTTGAGATCATAAGCGGTTTTCCAGTGGCTCTCTTTTTTTTGAGCAAAGCAAAATCTGTTAATGAGGCGGATGCAGCTTTGAAGAAAGGCACATCAAAACTGTTTATGAAGTCAACGGAATCTTCATCCCAGCATGATGCTGTCCAGTCAATTCCTTTCTTCCTGCAATACTCGTCAATCTGCTGGAAGTCAGCAAGACTCAGTTCAACTTTGTGGCGATATTCAATATATGTCATTCGCCCCCATGGAGTATCACGCTCAATATTCCATTGATCTTTTGGAACACATAACTCCGGTGTACGTTTCTGAAATTTCACGCAATCGCATCCCGCATCTTTTGCGCCTTTGATCAACTTCAAAGCGTTCTTCAATGATCCATTGTGATTGATTCCTATCTCTGCAATCACATAAACACTCTCATTATCACCAACCAGTCTCTTACCAATCTTTACTGATGCCATTGTATTCTGATTTATTTATTCTTGACTCAATTATTGTCAAAGTTGAACTGTCTACGAAATTCTCAAATCTCCTCAATGGAACCCATTTGACTCAATTGTTAACTTTCAACTTTCAATCTTCAATCTTCAACTTTCAATCTTCAATCTTCAATCTTCAATCTTCAATTTTCAATCTTCAATCTTCAATCTTCAATTTTCAATCTTCAATCTTCAATCTTCAATTTTCAATTTTCAATCTTCAATTTTCAACTTTCAACCTTCAATCTTCAATCTTCAATCTTCAATTTTCAATCTTCAATTTTCAATCTTCAATCTTCAATTTTCAATCTTCAATTTTCAATCTTCAATTTTCAATTTTCAATCTTCAATTTTCAATCTTCAATCTTCAATCTTCAATTTTCAACTTTCAATCTTCAATCTTCAATCTTCAATTTTCAATTTTCAACTTTCAACCTTCAACTCTCAATTCTCCACTCTACCACGCCGTCCATCCGCCATCCACCACAAGGTTTGCTCCTGTCATGTATGAAGAAGCATCGCTTGCAAGAAAAACTACTGCGCCTTTGTAGTCACGCTTATCCGCCATTCTGCCAAGCGGCGTGCGTTTTGAATAATTATTGACAAAGAATTCATTTTGCGAATTCTCTACTCCACCCGGTGAGAGTGTATTTACACGCACTCCCTTCTCTCCCCAGTAGGCGGCTAAAAACTTTGTGAAAGAGATCACAGCTCCCTTTGTTGCGGGATAAGCCGCGGATTTATAGAATTGCTGTCTGCCTTCTTCGTCTTTGTACAACGATTGATCCGGAGCGCTAATGCCGTACGTAGAAGCAATGTTTATGATACTTCCTTTGCCTTGCTTTGCCATCTCGCTGCCGAATATCTGTGAACAGAGGAAGATGCCTGTTACATTTACATCAAGTGACTTCTGCCACATCTCAAGCGGATAATTCTCAAACTTCGACATCTCCAAAGCCATTGCGGGATTTTCAAACATATCATTTATCGCTGCATTGTTGACAAGCACATCTATCTTTCCATACTTTGCCAAAACTCTTTCCCTTCCTTCTGAAATTGAGCTCTTAGAAGTAACATCAAGAGATATTCCTGTTGAATTGTTTCCGAGGGAAGTTGCGAACTCCGAACATCCATCACCGTCCAAATCAGCAACAATAACAGACGATCCCGCTTCGGACAATGCTTTGCAATGCTCCTTTCCTATAAGCCCAAGCGCCCCGGTTACTATTGATACTTTGTCTTTAAGGGAGAATAATTGATTCATTTGTCTTTTTAATATTGCACATTGTTGTCCTGAGATTACACTGATCTACACTGAAATGTCACAGAGTTTCACTGAGATTAAATCAAAACAGAAAAGAATGTCTGAAAATTATCTGCCGCCCATTGAAAACTACTTCAGCAATAGACAATTCTCTTGCCCTGTATTAGTATTTATCAACAGAACTATATGTTGCATGTTTAACTCTGCATCAGCTCCGTGTCCCTCCGTGTCCCCCTCCGTGGAACTCTGTGTCCAAGAAAAAGAATGTGCTAAATCAATTATAAGCAATTCAAGCGCCCGACTTTGGCTTGAAATTAAAATTGCTTGTCTTTCGAAAAACCGGTTCTACGGGCTCACCTTTCAGATATGAGGCAACACTATTTTCTTCCACGGCTTTCTTAAGGATTGGCAGAACATCTTCATAAGCACTCAGTGTATAAGAAATATCTTCATCCGTATGCGAGTAACACATGTTGTGAAATCCCCCCCATAAAATACCACGCTTGATCATTTCCTGCTGAACCAGCGATTTCATCTCCAGCGGATTTCCGGCAGAAGCATCAAATGTCATTATAGTCCTGCAATTGTATCCTGTACATTTTGTGTAATCAATTCCAAGTTTCTGAGCAATGGAATTGTAACCATTCTTTAGCTTTGCTCCCTGTTCATCAAGATATTGCGGAACGTTCTTTTCAACAATCTCATCTATCGTTGCCATTGCTGCTGCAAGCGACAATGCCTCTCCGCCGAACGTAGTAAAGAAGAATACCTCTTTATCAAACAAGTTCATTATATCTCTTCTTCCTGTGATTGCAGAGATTGGCATCCCATTGGCTATAGCCTTTGAGTAACATGCAAGATCCGGCGTAACGCCGAAAAATTCCTGTGCTCCTCCGACAGCTATTCTGAATCCGGTCCACATTTCATCAAATATGAGAAGCGTGCCGTTCTTCTCGCAGATGTCCTTGATGTTTTTGAGAAATCCCTTCTTAGCTTCTTCAAAGACAAAAGGTTCAAGGATCAAACAAGCTGTATCGGAATCAATTGACTGAATGAGAGAATCTGTGTCATTGTAGTTTATTGTATAAGTCAGATCCTTCACTCCATCAGGAATTCCTGCGTTACGGTCTGTCACTGCAATATACCAGTCATGCCAGCCATGATAGCCGCAACATAAAACTTTCTCCCTCTTTGTGAATGCTCTCGAAACACGCACTGCCGCAGAAGTAGCATCGCAGCCCGTTTTGGAAAATCTTACACTCTCTGCATTCGGAACTATGCTTTTGATCTTCTCAGACAATTCAACTTCCAGCGGATGCATAAGTGAAAACGTTATGCCGTCATGAAGTTGCCTGAGAATTGCTTCATCAACTCTGTCATAGCAATATCCAAGCGAGATCGGACCTATGCCCATGTTGAAGTCAATGTATTCATTCCCGTCAACATCCCATACGTGCGAACCTTTTCCGCGCTTGAGATATTTCGGAGCAATGCCTTTGATCCATTGTGTTGGTCCTTTTGCAAGCGTCTGCGTGTGAGCAGGTATCAATCCCTGAGATCTGGAAAAGATCGCATCTGATTCTTTGATTGATGGAAAATTTTCGTTGAACTTGACCGTGTTTGGCATTTGTGTCTTTTTAGAATTTACTTTCTGTAGTCGTGCTGCTTCATCCTGCCTATAACTTTGTCTGCTATTGCTTCTCCTGTGAATCCTTCATACTGCAATACATCACCAAGCAATGCCGGCTTAAACCATGTATCCTGCAATGCGATAGGCAATACTTCTGCTTTGTGATTGTTTCGCACAATTGCTTCGCAGACTATGGAATACAGTCCGCCTGTAACAAAATGATCTTCAATGGTAACTACAAGTTCGGTGGATTCTGCTGCGCGCAGTATTACTTCTTCATCTATTGGCTTCAACGTTCTCATGTTGACAAGCCCGGTCGAATATCCGGACATCTCAAGTATCTCTCTTGCCTTCAAAGCTTCAGCAAACATTAGTCCGTAAGTAAGCAGTGTAATGTCCGTGCCTTCTGCAATCACTTCGGCTTTACCGATCTCGAAATCTCTTGAATGCTTCACGGCAGGTTTGGTGTTTATGTATCTTATGTAAAACGGGTCAGGGCTGATGAGAATTTTCTTCAGACCGATAAGCATATCTTCTTCATCAGCAGGGCAATATACATTTACATTCGGAATGCCTCTCATAATGGAAACATCCTCAATCGCCTGATGAGTTGGACCGTTGGCTTCCGAAAGGAATCCGGAAAATCCTCCGACAAGTTTCACGGGAAGTCCGCTAATGCCAACATCTGTCCGGATAAATTCAAATGCCCGCATCGTAAGGAATGTTGCAAGTGCATGTGCAACAGGTATCCTTCCGCGCAGTGCTAGCCCAACAGAAACTCCCACGAGTGTCTGTTCAGTTATGCCGGTGTCAATGAACCTGTCGCCTATTTGGTCAGGCAAATTCCTGATTGCCGCGCGGTTCTCAGCCGTTAGTACCATGAACCTCTTGTCATGTTCAACCAGATTTTTCAGGATATCTTCGTAAGTCATTTTGCTGTTTAATTCTTTACCTTGCAATTATTTCCTCCGAGGTAAGTGTTGTTGTTTTTCCTCCGTGCAGTTCAGCAAGAAGCTCTTTTACTTCCTCTGACGAAAAATTCACAAACCATCTGTTTGCCTGAGCTTCAATGCTGGGCAGTCCCTTGCCTCTGATGGTTTCAGCAACTATCAATGACGGGCGGTCCTTTTCATACGGGAGATTTGAGAATGATCTCTCAAGACTTTCAAAATCGTGCCCGTCAGCGGTAGAAGTTTTCCAACCGAAAGCTTCAAACTTGGCAGAGATCGATTCCAATGGCAGAAGTTTCTCTGTCTCAATGTTCGCCTGAAATTTATTCCTGTCAACTACGGCTACGATATTGTCAAGCTTCTTTGCCGCCGCAACAAGTGCGCCTTCCCAAATGCTTCCTTCGTTAAGTTCTCCGTCACCAAGCACAACTACGATCTTGTTGGTCTGTCCCTTTATCTTACAATCAAGTGCAACACCGATTGCAACACTCAGTGAGTGTCCGAGTGATCCGGAATAAAACTCTATTCCTGGAATGTTCATGTTGGGATGCCAGTATATGAAATCGTTTGTCTTGAGGTGATTGCTTAACCGGCTTCTTTCAATGAACCCAAGCTCCGCGAATGTTCCATACAATGCCGGAACATCATGTCCCTTTGAGAGAAAAAGATAATCTCTTTCGGGATCGTTAAGATTTCCCGGATTGACATTCAGAAACTGTTTGTAAAGATAGACCATGAGGTCCGCACATGAGAGAGATGCACCAATGAAGCATCCTCCGTCACCGGACATGCGGATTATGTGTTCTCTTACTTTGAATGAAATTTCTTTTAGCTCGTTTAACTTATGTTGTTCCAACTTGTCGGATGGTTGTTTGAAGGTGAAATTGATTAATATAAATTAAAGATTTCATGCAAATCTTGTCTGATCGGGTTGAATTGTCTTGAGATCATCAATGTGGTTTCTGTACCAATTTACGCCGGCATATTTTGAATTCAGCTCAAGAAGTTCCGGATTTTTGTCAAGCATCATCATTATATCGCAAAGAGTAAAAATGCTTTTCTCAGTGTAAAGCTTATCATAAACCGCTCTTATGAATTCGTAATCTTCCGGATAGTCAATTGTCATTCTGTGTGTCATGGAGAAATCGAGTCCAGTTTCCCATTCTACATTTCCTATTCTGAATCTTTCGGGATGCTCCCAAATAAATGGAGTAGTGTGCTCACGCTCAAAATCCTTAGTTGCATTCTTCCAGGCATCCTCCAGAATGCTTGAAGGCATGATCTCAACATCGAATCCGTCGGGATATGTTGCAGGATGAAGATTGCTTACAAAATCAAATTTATCTTCATTGTCAAAATAATAGTTTGCAACTCTGTCAATTACATTTGGACAAATGAGCGGACAATCAGAAGGTATCTTAGCCACATGATCTGCTCCAAACGCCAATGCTGCTTTATAATGCCGGTCAAGCAGATCTGTCTCGTGACCCCTGAAACATTTCATTCCATAATCTCCGCAAAGTTTTTCCACCTCGTCATCTTCCTTTTCATTAGTTGTTGCAATTACAACATCCTTATTTACTTTGGCGGCAAGAATTCTTTCATACATTCTGAAAAGCAATGGTTTACCGGCAAGCGGAAGCAATATCTTTCCCGGAAGTCGGGAAGAACCTGTTCGTGCCTGAATTACAATGAGTATTTTTTTCTGTGCTGAGATCAATATGATTTTATGCGGTCAATCCTGCGATTTGAACATTGGCAAGATTTTCTTCATGTGATTTAGCCGGATGTTTGCCCATGAGTCTCAAGCATTCTGCTGCAATTATTCCGGCCGAAGCGCCATTGTTCTGAATTGGCGTGAGTTTCTTAAGTTCATCCAAATCAAAAGAAGAATAAACTTTCTTGTTTAGAGCAATGCCAACATATACTACGGTTGAATAATGCGTAATGAGTATATCGCAATTAGCGATCATTTCATCCGTCTTGCCTTTGTGAAACACCAAAGAACTCGGTGCATATTTGTTGATCTCCCTTGTAGCTCTGGGAACATTCTCATTCGGATGAAGTTTGAATATCATTTGCTTTCCTTCAGAAAGACTCTTCGCTTTGAGAATGAATTTTTTTCTGTTCTCGGCTTTGTAAGTCTCCCTCGCATCCGAAGTGCAAACCAGTGCATAACCTTTGTGAGGAAAGTCATTGTTTAGATTTGCTGCACAGTTGTCAAAGTTTGGAAGCCCGGTTACTTTTATCTTTTCCGGCTTCACACCTTTCCTTATGAAGAGTTCTTTATATCCTTCAGAAGCGACGCAAAACATTTCATACTTGTCAGAAAGTCCTGTTGCGGCAGTACCTCCGAAGTACCCCGGAATTCCCAGGCGCTTGACGGCTTTGTAAGCAAGATTTTCAGGATCGGTCATACCTTCCTGTACAAGAACGATTCTCTTATCTCTTATATTCTTAGGGATAATCAGATCACTGCAAATAATAACAAGCTCATATTCCCGGCCTTCACCTCTGAAGTCAAGCTGCAGATTATTGGTGTTAAAATATTCGATTGCCTGCCTGTAGAATTCTCCTCCAAGGACGGAAAAATCGAGCAAGCCAAGCTTTGCCAAAATTCTTTCTATGCCATCGGCATAGTATGGTGTAAAGTAATGATTATAGCCCGGAAGATTCTTCGATATTGTATGAAGCATTGTGGTCTGATTTCTTGAACCACAGATATAGAGTATATTCTTTTTCATACTTTGACTTATGCAAAAATACAAAATTTCAAGAATACTACTGACACCTCATTGTTAATCTTTTTTAAAATTTTATTTGAGATGTTTACTGCAAAGATACGCTTTTTAATTAAGGAAGTTTACTCCGAACGATATCTGAAATCCGCCCACATTTGTTATCTCACTGTCTTCTACACTGTAAACCCCGCCTCCTATAACCGGAGTGTAGTAGTAATTGAAATTCATATTCATTGACACTCCCTCGCTCTGCTGATAAGTGAATCCAACGCCCGTAAACCCGCCGAATGCAAACTTAGTCTTGGTATCATCTATTGCACTGAAAAATTCCTGATCATATGGATTATACAAGACAAGTGTCGGTGCGATCCCAATACTGAACACAGGATTAAAGCTTCCGTCCAGGTCGGCCTTAAACGGCTCCACTCTCCAGCCAATGCTGAGCGGCATTGTGAATATTCTGTTTACCTTGTTTTCAATATATACATTACCGGTTATGTCAGTACGTTGAATTTCTTTTGAGTCAGAATACCCGGAAAATGATAATCTGAAGAGAAAATCTGAATTGCTTCCTGAAGGAAGGTAATATGCAATCATTGGCCCAAATCCACCTTCCGAATAATCAAGGCCGACGCCCCAATTGTTCCGCGGCTCCTTTGTATTGATCTTGCTCTTGTCCGGAATCTTGTATTGTGCAAGTGACTGCTTGTAACTTCCTGCTGTTATCAGCCATCCTGCGGCAATAATGATGATGAGGCTTTTCATGATTGTGAGATTTGTTAATTGTTTTTATAAGTTAAAAAACTAATCTTGAATACAAAATTCAAACAGCCTTGACTCCAAAAAGGTTTGCAAAGATCTCGGATGTTGTTTCAAAAAGGCAGAAATACTTAACACTTGTTCTCGAAAACATTCACGACCCCCACAATGTAAGTGCCATTTTAAGAACTGCTGATGCAGCCGGCGTAGGTGAAATTTATCTTATATATAACACAAATAAGTTTCCAAAGATCGGAAAGAACTCGTCCGGCAGTGCAAGAAAGTGGATAGATCTCAGAAAGTTCAAGACAGTAGAGAGCTGTTTTGAGACTCTTAAGGCAAAAAATTTCAGGATCTTCTCCACTCATATTGATGATACGAACAAAGGGAGGTCATTGTTTGATCTGAAACTGACCGGAAAAACCGCAATTGTTCTCGGAAATGAACATTCCGGGGTTTCAAATGAAGTTGTTGAATTGAGCGATGCAAATTTTTTCATTCCAATGCACGGCATGGTACAATCATTGAATGTATCTGTTGCCGCAGCAATTTGCCTTTATGAATCTCTCAGGCAAAGACAGGAAAAAGGAATGTATGACAGATCACAGTTTACCAAAAAAGAACTCAGGGATAAGCTTGAGGATTATTCAAAAAGATGAATCATGTTACCCGAATATTTTAAGAAAGAATTAGGACTTAAAAATACATCGAATTTCCTTCTGATCTCAGGACCATGCGTTGTTGAGTCAAGATCAGTTGCGTTCAGAACATGCGAAGCTCTTAAGGAGATAACAGACAAACTGAAGATTCCTTTCATTTACAAATCATCCTATTCAAAAGCTAACAGAACTTCGGGAGGATCATTCAGATCGCTTGGCATGGATAAAGCCCTCGGGATTCTTTCTGACATAAAAATGGAATTCAATGTCCCGATACTTACGGATATCCACTCAGAGATCGAAGCAGGCATAGCCGCGGAAGTTGCCGATGTGCTTCAGATACCCGCGTTTCTCTGCAGGCAGACTGAATTGCTTGAAACTGCAGGCGAAACCGGCAGAGTTATCAATATCAAGAAGGGGCAGTTCATGGCTCCCGAAGACATGAAGTATCAGGCGGAAAAGATATCTGCAACAGGTAACAGAAAGATTATGCTCACCGAAAGAGGTTCAACTTTCGGTTACAATAATCTTGTGGTTGATATGAGAAGCATTGTTATCATGAAGAAAATTGGATATCCAGTGATCTTTGATGCAACCCACTCCGTGCAGATGCCTTCAAAGGAAAGCGGCGTCAGCGGCGGAACTCCGGAATTCATTCCTCACCTGGCAAGAGCCGCTGCTGCCGTCGGTGTTGACGGATTCTTCATTGAAACTCATCCGAATCCTGCTAAAGCATTGAGTGATGCAAAAAGCATGATCAAACTGAGCAGTATGAAGGAACTTCTCTCGCAGATCAACTCTGTTACAAAACTCGTTCACTCTTTCACCTCATCAACACAATAGATTAGAAGAGCATAATGTCACCTGTTGATAAGTATCGTTTGAATTCCGGCTCACCTAATGTTATGATCTACCTTGGGATCTTTCTTACGGCAATGTCAACGCTGCTGCTTGAGTTTACGCTAACAAGGGTATTGTCCGTGTCACTCTGGTATCACTTTGCTTTTATGATAATCAGCATTGCCCTACTCGGATTTGGAATAAGCGGAGTGATCCTTTTCAGAAGCAAGAGCCTGGAAAAAATCCCAACAGGAAAGCTTCTTAGTATTCTCGGAATCATCTACGGATTCAGTGTCATTGCCTGTTTCATTCTTATGAACAAGATCCCGTTCGATCCGTTCAGTCTGATGACAGACTCTATGCAGTTTGTTTATCTGCCCTTGTATTATCTGCTTATCACAATCCCGTTTCTCTTTGCAGGATTGATCATATCAACTATTCTCACAAGATTTAAGAGTGATGTTTCAAGACTTTACTTTGCTGACCTTGTCGGTGCGGGGCTTGCTTGCGTCATGTTTGTCATTGTCATTCCGGCGCTCGGAGGTAGCGGAGGAATTGTAGTTGCTTCGGCAATTGGATTCTTTGCGGCAATGCTGTTTGGTTATGAATCAAACAAGGCTCTCTCTTTGGTCGCGCTGGTGTTTTTCCTTCTGTCATTCATATTCCTTATTGATGCTGATGAAAGGCTTCCGATAAGTGTCACGGAGAACAAGATCTATGGAAATTATATGAAGATGAATCCTGAACTAAGGATAAGAACCGATTGGAATACTTTCTCAAAAGTAGATGTGCTCAAAGATGATGAAGAAGCGCAGGACGGATACAATACTTATCTTGCAATAATTGATGCCGGAAATGCAACTACAACGATCCCGAATGTCAAAGCCGTACCTCCTCCAACTAAACCTGCAGATGCATCCAATATGGCATTTGCCTCAAAGGATTCTGTAGGAAGAGTCTATATAATCGGTTCAGCCGGAGGCGGTGAAATACTTTCCGGTTTGTATCATGGCGCGAAATCAATAACAGCAGTTGAGATAAACGGGATACTCAATGAACACATCAGCGAAAATCTTGCATACTGGACAGGACCTCTTGTAAAAGACAATAAGAAGGTAAAGCTTATAACGGATGATGCAAGAAGTGAACTTGCATCCAAAAGAATTCAGTATGATGTTATCATATCGGCACACACAATTTCTTCCTCGGCTGTGTCAAGCGGCGCAATGTCTATGGTTGAGAATTACATCCTGACAAAAGAAGCGGTTGAAGATTATATAAGGCATCTTGAATGGGATGGAGTTCTTTACATATCAAGGCCCGAGACACAATTGCCCAAGCTCATCACTACACTGAAAGCGGCAAGACTCGAAACCAGCCGGGGCATTGAGAACAGTAAAAAAAGTTTTGTTGTGTTCAGAAGGCCTCCCGGAGAATTCGAAGGTGACAAAGCGTTTCTTGGCGGAATACTTTACAGCAAGAGGGGATTCTCTGATAATGAAATTCTCGCCCTGCGTGCAGAAGCTGCTTCATTAAGTCTTGAGATACTTTATGATCCGAATCTGAATCAACCCGGTTTTTATACTGAGCTAATAGAATCACCTGTGGATGTATCAATTCTGAAATACGGCGCTAAAGTAGAGCCTGCAACTGACGACAAGCCGTTCTTTGATCAGAATATAGGTTTCGGGGGACTGACTCTCTCCGGCATCAAAGAAACTTTTTCGATGAACGACAAAGCTATCCTTGCACTCAAAGACAAACCCGTTGCAGAAACAACAATGATAGCAATTCTCATTCAATCATTACTCGCAGCATTTGTATTTCTCATACTGCCGTTCATGATTTCAAAACAAAAACCTGTTGCAGGCAAAGGAACAAAGAGTTTCCTCTTCTATTTTTCATTGCTTGGAATTGCTTACATAATGATGCAAATAGCATTGATACAGAAGTTTACTCTGTTTCTCGGACAGCCGGTTTATACTTTGCTCACAGTTGTTTCAACTATGCTGATATTCTCCGGATTAGGCAGTTGGTTCTCAAAGAAATTTTTTGCCGGAAGAAAACTCCGGCTCAATCTGATCTTTCTTGCAATCACAGTATCAATTCTGCTGATTGGGTTTATGAATCCGTTCTTGTTTGATGCAATGAGCAGGGCAGATATATGGCTTCGTGTCATAGTCTCGGCAGCCGTTATTGCAATTCCCTCATTCTTCATGGGAATGCCTTTCCCGATAGGGATAAGTCTGATCGGAGATTCTGAAAGAGGAGTGACAGCGCTTGCATGGGCAGTCAATGGGTTCTTTTCAGTAATTGGTTCTGTGCTTGCAATGATCTTTGCAATGACAGGAGGATTCAGATTCGTTTTTGTTTTTGCAGCGATAAGTTACCTTGCGGCAATGTATTTTGCAATCAGACGATCGGGTGATGTTACTGCAAAACCATCTAAAGCATAAAATAAAAATATTCTAAAGTTAAATAACAGTTATGGGAAAGACAGATGATCACTACAGAAAAAAGACACTGGCTATTCTGGTCGGAGGCGGACCGGCACCCGGCATCAATGGTGTGATTCGCTCGGCTACAATCGAGGCAATTAATTCAGGACTGACAGTCTATGGCATTTATGAGGGATTTGAATTTCTCAGCAAGGGCGACTCCTCTCACTTTAAAGAACTGAGGATCGAAGATGTTTCAAGAATTCATTTTGACGGAGGAAGCATACTTCAGACTTCAAGGGTGAATCCTGCCAAGAGCAAAGAAATGCTTGATGCATCTCTTAAAGCGCTGACTCAGCTTTCTGTTGATTATCTTGTTACTATCGGCGGAGATGATACTGCAACAAGCGCATACAAGATCGATCAGCTTGCAAAGGGACAGATACAGGTTGCACATGTTCCGAAGACAATTGACAACGATCTGCCGCTACCGGGAAACATGCCGACGTTCGGTTATCAGACCGCTCGTGATTTTGGTTTCAGAATTGTTCAGTCGCTCATGGTTGATGCACAGACAACACGCAGATGGTATTATGTTGTTTCGATGGGAAGAAAAGCAGGGCATCTTGCATTGGGCATAGGCAAAGCCGCAGGAGCAACACTTACCATAATCGGAGAAGAATTCGGAGATAAGACAGTAAGCTTCGAATGCATTTGTGACATTCTTGAAGCATCAATCATAAAAAGACTCGCTCAGGGAAATCCATACGGAGTTGCGGTTCTTGCTGAAGGAATAATTACAAGGATAGACCAGGAGGAACTTAAGAACCATCCCTATGTAAATCTCGAAAAAGATCTTCATGGAAATATCCGGCTGTCGGAAATTGATATTGGCAGGATCACAAAAGATGAAGTTAGAAGAAGACTTCGTGAAAGAGGTCTCAATGTAACAATAGTAAGCAAAGACATTGGATATGAACTGCGTTGCGCAGCGCCCATTCCATATGATTGCGAATATACGCAGGACCTTGGTTATGCCGCGGTAAGATACCTGCTTCAGGGAAATTCAGGTGCAATTGTTACTGTTGATAAGGGGCAGCTTATTCCGATCAAGTTTGAAGACATCATAAATGCCAATGGAAAGATCAGTACCCGCGAAGTTGATGTTGATTCAGACAGCTATCAGGTTGCAAGACAATATATGATTCGGCTTGAAGAAAGCGACTTCGATGAAATAAAGAATGTAGCTCGTCTTGCGCTTATCGGAAATATGACTACTGAAGAATTCATTAGAAAGTTCAAGTATCTTACTGAACTTCCTCCTTCACTTGAAAATAAAGAAGGTACAGTTGATTCTGAAAATATTGACAATTCACCTGCTCCCAAAGAAAATTAAGAATGACAAAAAATGAAGCAGCGCAAACCTAAAAAAGCACCGGCAAAGTTAACAAGTATTCCTAAGCACAAAGTTCTTGACGAAAAAAAGATTGGAGTGCTCACAAGTGGAGGTGATTGTCCCGGACTAAATGCAGTGTTGCGTGGAATCGTCAGGAAGTCAGCTGAATATGATTACCGGATAATTGGAATTCTGAACGGATGGAAAGGCATCTTTGATGAGACCTACATGCAATTGGGTTTGCCGGAGGTCTCCGGGATAATTCACAGAGGCGGTACGATAATCGGCACTTCCCGTTTCAATCCATTTACTGAAAAAGACGGGAAGAAAATTCTTCTGGAGAAAGTGGCAATGGCAGATTTTGATGTGCTGATCTGTATCGGAGGCGAAGGTTCAATGCACATTGCACAACAGGCGCACGAGGCAGGCATAAAAGTTATCGGTGTCCCGAAAACAATTGACAACGATATTTACGGAACAGATTACACGTTTGGTTTTGATACTGCCGTGGGGGTTGCGACTGAAGCCATTGACAGGCTGCATACAACTGCAGAGTCACATCACAGGGTAATGGTGGTTGAAGTTATGGGAAGAAATGCAGGCTGGATTGCCTTGTATGCCGGAATTGCCGGCGGTGCAGACATAGTGGCAATTCCTGAACAGAAGGTTGGGATCGATCATATGATAGATGTTATCAGAAACCGCTATATCCGCGGAAAGAAATTTTCAATAATAGTTGTTGCAGAGGGTTGCCAATTTAGACTCGATGAATTTAAGCATGTTAAATTTGATACGAAAAAAGTCAAACTTGATGATTTCGGAAGGCCTATGCTCGGAGGAATATCCAACTATCTTGCGGAAGAAATTGAGGCAAGGTCAGGCTTTGAAACAAGAGCTACGATACTTGGGCATACGCAGCGCGGAGGAATGCCTTCTCCGTTTGACCGGGTGCTTGGTACAAGATTCGGTGTCTATTCAGTTGAAATGGTAAGGGACAAGAAATTCGGAAAAATGTGCGCACTTCATGGAAATGATATTACAGAAATTCCAATCAGCAAGGCCATTGGAAAGCTCAAGACAGTTGACCTTGATATTTATAAGGTAGCTCAGGTATTCTTTAGCTGAGGATTTTCCCAACTAAACACAGACCGCTTGTGGATCAGAAAAAGGAAGTTCATTCGGAGGTGCATTCGAGCGGCCTGCTGACAAGGCTCGGACTGTTCACGGCAGTTCTGATTGTTGTCAGCTCAATGATCGGTTCCGGTATCTTCAAGAAAGCTGCCCCGATGTCGGCAGACCTGCAGTCCGGAGGCTTGCTTCTGTTGGTTTGGCTGATAGCAGGTGTAATAACTTTTATCGGAGCCGTAACAAATGCCGAGATCGCCGGACTTATTGCAGCGCCGGGAGGGCAATATGTGTACTTTAAGGAGATGTATGGAAAGGCATTTGCATTCCTCTACGGCTGGTCATGCTTTTCCGTTATCCAGTCTGCTTCCATTGCATCCATTGCTTATGTCTTTGCAGAATCTGTGAATGCAGTTATACCGCTTCCTCATCTTGGTCCTGAAATGGAGAAGATGAGCATCTTCGGAATATTCTATCCTCTCGACAGTTTCGGTGTCAAGGCATTGACCATACTCACAATAATTTTTCTTACTACGGCGAATTATCTCGGGGTTATCTTCGGAGGATTTATCAGCAACCTGTTTACGACGCTGAAAGTGCTTGGCATAATACTGATCATTGTTCTTGGACTGACTATAAGCGGCGGAAATGTATCGAACATTCTTCCGCTCGGAGAGAGTCCCACTGCTGAATACGGAACTTCTCTCGGCTTATTCGGCGCAATGTTTGCTGCAATGCTTGGAGCATTCTGGGCTTATGACGGATGGAATAACATCGGCTATCTCGGCGGAGAAATAAAGAACCCGAAACGAAACATTCCGCTTGCGTTGTTCACCGGGGTGACAGTAGTGATGATAATTTATCTGATCACAAATTTCACTTTCCTGTATGTCATGCCGGTAAGCGAGATCATTGAGGTTTCCAAGCAAGACAATACAATTGTTGCAGTTGAAGTAATGAGGAAATTTCTCGGCGGAGGCGGAGCATTTTTCATATCTGTGCTTATCATGATTTCTACTTTCGGTACTACAAACGGAACGATACTCGCTTCATCGAGAATATATTTTGCAATGGCAAAGGACGGATTGTTTTTTCCATCCGCGGGAAATGTGCATCCGCGGTTTAAGACACCATACACGTCGCTCATAATTCAGGGAGCATGGGCTTCATTGCTTGTACTTTCGGGAACATTTGACCAGCTTACGGACATGCTGATATTTGCATCATTCATATTTTACGGTGCGGGCGCATTCGGAGTCTTTGTTCTCAGGAAAAAAATGAAGGATCATCACAGGCCTTATAAGGTCATCGGATATCCGATCGTTCCTCTTGTGTTTGTCTTGTTTTGCATTACACTTGTTGTAGTAACGATCATACAGAATCCCAGAGATGCAGGAATCGGGCTGGTTCTGGTGCTAAGCGGAATTCCGTTCTACGTTTTCTGGATGAGAAAAAAAGAAATTACCTGACACAATCTGAAATCATAAACTCATTTTCAAAAAAATGGAAACAAACGTATTCGGTGAACCTCTGATTGAATGTGGTACCGATCCGCTTACCGGATTTGAAAGAACAGGATGCTGCGGATCTTCCGAGTATGATCCCGGTCTGCATATTATCTGTGCTGTAATGACAGAGGAATTTCTGAGCTTCTCTTCCATTCATGGCAATGATCTTGTGACGCCGTATCCGGATGGAGGTTTTCCCGGACTCAAGCCGGGTGACAAATGGTGTCTATGCGCTGCAAGATGGCTTGAAGCATATGATGCGGGCGTCGCTCCACCAGTTGTGCTGGAAGCGACAAATGAAAAAATGCTCGAGTTCATATCACTTGAAGAACTTGTGATCTACGCTAAAATGGATTTCAATCCGGACTAATCCGTTAGCATAAATCAATCGAAGGATTTCGCGTAAAATTCATCCACTGAATTATGAGGACTAAACTTACAAAGCTGTTTAATGAATTCTCCGAAAGTGAACGAACCGGAGGATATCTGCTGATTGTTTGCACAATAGTTTCGTTGATATTTGCAAACTCGGCTGTCTCGGATAGCTATATAAACTTGTTCAAAACAAAGATCGGATTCAGTATTGGTCCTGTCAGCATGCACTATCCCGTTTATCACTGGATAAATGATCTCCTGATGGCTGTATTCTTTCTGATGGTTGGGCTGGAGATTGAACGCGAGATATATATTGGAGAATTGTCTGATCTGCGGAGTGCAATGATGCCTGTCATAGCCGCAGTCGGAGGCATGGTTATCCCTGCTCTTATACACTTTTCACTTAACTCGGGAACCGAAGCTCAATCCGGATTGGGCATACCGATGGCAACTGATATTGCATTTGCATTGGGTATGTTGTCACTTCTTGGAAAAAGAGTGCCTGTGGCAATAAAAGTTTTCCTTACTGCGGTTGCAATCATTGACGATCTTGGAGCAATAATTATGATTGCTGTCTTTTACTCAAAGGGATTTTCATTGATTTATTTTTCTCTGGCTATTGGCATATTCATCATGCTACTGATCTTTAACAGGATTGGCATCAACAGACTGTCACTCTACCTTATACCGGGATTGGCAATGTGGTATTTCATGCATGAATCAGGAGTTCATGCAACCATAACGGGAGTGCTTCTTGCATTTGCAATACCGTTCAGAGACGGTTCGGAGAAATCAATATCCTACAAGCTTCAGCATTTCTTACATAAGCCGGTAGGACTGCTGATCATTCCTCTATTTGCGCTTGCCAATACAGGCATTAAGATCACTCCTGATCTGCTCGGAGGACTTACATCTGACAATGCACTTGGAATTATAGGCGGATTGTTTATCGGAAAACCCGTCGGGATTTTGTTGTTCACGATCATTTCTATTCAACTCGGTTTCGGCAAGCTGCCGGGAAATGTAAGCTGGTCACAGATCTTGGGAGCCGGAATGATAGCAGGAATTGGTTTTACGATGTCAATATTCATTGCATTGCTTGCTTTCAATAACGAGCTGATGATAGATACATCAAAAGTTGCAATACTATGCGGTTCATTGCTGTCGTGCGTTGCGGGGATGTTGGTGCTTTATTTTAGTGGGAAGAAAACTCTTGGAGTTGAGAGTTAAGAAGTGAGAGTTGAGAGAAGAGAATTGCCCCGAAGGGGTCCCTTCGGGAAAAATTGAAAATTGAAAATTGAAAATTGAGAAGTGCCCCAAAAGGGGTCCCTTTGGGAAAAAATAAGGGGAATGTGTTATCATGAAATAATGAAACATCGTTGAATGGATTTCTTAATCAGTTCAATGATTGATTAACAAATAAAATACTAACTGTAATGAATACGACATTGACACTTGGCAAGGAAGAGATCATTGCCAACAGTATGAATCACACTTTGACATCATGGTCAAAACAAAAAGGTGCAAAGCCGATCGTGATCGAGCGGGGAGAGGGTGTTTACATTTATGACATTGATGGAAAGCGGTATTTGGATTTTTCATCACAGCTCGTATGTGTGAATATCGGGCACGGACATCCGAAAGTTGCAGAAGCTGTTGCCGAGCAAATGAAAGGTGTAAGCTACGTGTTTCCGGGAATGACAACAAAAGCCCGTGCAGATCTTGGCAGGAAACTTGCAGAGATCACACCGGGCAGTCTTAACAGAACTTTCTTTACATTAGGTGGAGCCGAAGCCGTAGAGAATGCGATCAAGCTTGCAAGATTTTATACAGGCAGGCACAAGATAATCACCTTGTACCAGTCATACCACGGCGCAACGTATGCAACATTCACTGCGGGAGGTGATCCGAGAAAGCTTGCTTCTGATTCGCAGCAGGCGCCGAATTTTGTTCATGTGGAGAATCCGTATTTCTACAGATGTCCATGGAACAGTAAGACTCCGCAGGAGTGTACGGAAAATGCTCTGGCGCATCTGGAAAGAATTGTTCAGTATGAAGGTCCGGGAAACATTGCAGCTATAATGCTTGAGGGAGAATCGGGTTCATCAGGTTGCATCAAATATACTCCCGGTTATTGGCAGGGAGTGAAGAGAATTGCAGACAAGTATGGCTTGCTTATAATTGATGATGAAGTAATGAGCGGATTTGGAAGAACGGGAAAATGGTTTGCGGTAGATCATCATGATGTTGTCCCTGATATCATGTGCATGGCGAAAGGAATCACTTCTGCTTATCTTCCGCTTGGCGGAATCATTGTTAAGGAAGAAATAGCGACAGTATTTGATGACAAACCGATGCCATTAGGACTCACATATTCGTCGCATCCTGTAACTCTTGCTGCGGCAAATGCAGTGCTGGACATTTATACAGAGGAGAATCTCATAGAGAACGCCGCGGAAATGGGTAAGTATATTGGAATGAAAATGTGTGAAATGATGGGGAAGCATCCGTCAATCGGTGACTTCAGAAACACAGGACTTCTCGGCGCAATTGAACTTGTGAAGAACAGAACAACAAAGGAACCTATGGTCAGATGGAATGCTCCGCCCAATGAAATGGATGTGATGAACAAAGTCATGGCAAAGCTTGCTGAACTTGGAATGTACACAATGAACAGATGGAACCTGATCTTTGTTGCTCCTCCGCTTTGCATATCCAAAGAGCAGGTTGATGAAGGAATTGAAATGCTGTCTGAAGCAATTAAAATTGCCGACGAACATACAAATTAAGAAGGCGAATCCAATGTCGATAATTATTAAGAACGGAAGAGTCGTTACTTCATCTGAAGATTTCATTGGAGATATTTTCATCGAAAATGAAACCATCTCCGCAACAGGAAAGGATCTTCCTTATGAAGCAGAGCGGACAATTGATGCAAGCGGCATGCTTGTCTTGCCGGGAGGCATAGACCCGCACGTTCATCTTGAAATGCCGTTCATGGGTACATTCTCGAGCGACAGCTATGAGACTGGGACGGCAGCCGCGCTTTACGGCGGAACAACAATGGTGATAGATTTCATTCTGCAAACACAGGGCAAGTCTCTTAATTCTGCGCTCGAAGAATGGCGGGGGAGATCAAATGGAAATGCGGTGTGTGATTATTCATTTCACATGGCTGTAACCGACTTCAATGAAAAGACAAGGGGCGAGATCAGGGGTCTTGTTGAGAAAGAAGGAATTACTTCTTTCAAGATCTTCATGGCTTACAAGGGCGCGCTGATGATTGATGACAGGCAAATGATCGGGCTGATGAATGAGGTCCGTGACTGCGGAGGAATAGTAACGGTTCACGCCACTAACGGCGACATGATTGATTATCTTGTGGCAAAGCACAGGTCAGAAGGAAAACTGTCAACACTTTACCATTACATGTCACAGCCGGAGATTACAGAATCAGAAGCCGCAGGAAGATTTGTTGATATGGCTTTCTATACCGGAGTCAGATCATACATAGTGCATTTGACCTGTGAAGGAGCCTTGAATCAGGTACGCGAGGCGACATTCAGAAATCAGAAGGTCAATGTAGAGACCTGCATTCAGTATCTGCTTTTGGATGCTTCCTTGTATGAAAAAGATTTTGACGGAGCTAAGTGGGTGATGAGTCCGCCGCTTAGACAGAAAAAAGATCAGGAAACTCTGTGGGCTGGGATTGAGCAGGGACTCGTTCAGGTAGTTGGAACAGATCATTGCCCGTTCATGTGGGAACAGAAGCTGATGGGAGAAAAGGATTTTTCGAAAATACCAAACGGACATCCCGCAATTGAGCATCGGATGGAATTGTTGTTTTCCGAAGGCGTGAAGAAAGGAAAGATCAGCCTGAATAAGTTTGTAGAAATTACATCTACAAATGCGGCAAAGATATTCGGAATGTTTCCGAGAAAAGGAAATCTTGGAATCGGCGCAGATGCTGACATTGTAATATTAAATCCCGAGAAGAAGCATACAATTTCATCAAAGACGCATCACATGAATGTTGACTATTCCGCATATGAGGGATGGGAAGTTACCGGAAAAGTGGAGACTGTTTTAAGTCGTGGAAAGATTGCTATAGAAAATGGTGATCTGAAAATTTCAAAAGGTCACGGACAATTCATTCGCAGAAGCACATAAAACATTCATGCTGAGTTCAGTACGCGCAAGTTAATGCACAGTGCGGGAGAAACTTGGTCAAAGTATGGCTGTGAAAAGCTTAAGCAGCAGTGTGACTTCTGTGTGGATCTACTAGCTTGTTGAACTGCTGACCGAATCAGGAGCATCTATAAACTGCTCGTAAAATTTTTCATACAATGGCACGATCTTATCCTCGCTGAATTCCTCTGCTCTCTTGCGCGCATTCTTGGAAAAGAGTTCGTATCGCTTCTTATCTGAAAGAAGATCCACAGCATACTTTGCCATCCTGTCCACATCACCGATCTCGGCAATGTAGCCGGTCTCGTTGTGAAGGTTAAGCTCAGGCAATCCTCCAACACTCGATGAAATCACGGGCACCCCGCAGCTCATTGCTTCAAGAGCAGACAAACCGAAACTTTCTGATTGTGACGGTATCATAAATATATCTGATACTGAGAGAAGCTCAACAAGAGCATCCTGCTTTCCCATGAATCTGACGTGGTCGCTGATCTCAAGCTCTCTCACAAGCCGTTCGCAGTCACTTCTGTCAGGACCGTCTCCGACAAGTAAGAGCTTAGCTTCAAGTTTCTTTCTTACTTCATAAAATATCCTGATGACATCCTGCACACGCTTGAGCGCGCGGAAGTTTGAGATGTGAATGAATATTTTTTCCCCGTTTGGAGCAATGTTCTTTCTGAAGCATTTTGTCTTCTCATCATCCTCACGCTTGAATTTGTCTATATCTACAAAGTTTGGTATAACTTCAATGTGCTTGTCTATCTTATACTGCGTGTTGGTTTTATCAGCCAGAAACTTTGATACAGCCGTAACACCGTCTGCTTTCTCAATACTGAATTTCATGGTCGGAAGAAAACTCGGTTCGAGACCGGTAAGAGTAATGTCCGTTCCGTGAAGAGTTGTAACGAATCTGATACTCATGGAATTATGCGTTTCCGATTTGAGTATTTCCCTTGCAAGGAAAGCGCTTGTGGCATGAGGAATTGCATAATGGGCGTGAAGAATGTCAAGTCCGTGAAACCGTGTGACTTCTACCATTTTACTTGCAAGCGCAATTGAGTAAAGCGGAAATTCAAACAGCGGATAGTTATTCATCTCAACCTCATGATAGAATATATTGTCCATGAAAGTACTGAGGCGTGTAGGCATTGCATATGTGATGAAGTGTATCTCGTGTCCGCGCTTTGCGAGTGCTTTTCCTAATTCAGTAGCTACAACTCCGCTTCCACCGTAAGTCGGATAACAAGTGATTCCAATCTTCATGATCCCATTTTGTTTCGTCAAATATACTTGATGGTAATCTCAAGTGAAATACATTCAGTGTGTTGAATTGTTATCACTATGACTCAATTGTAGCATGAACTAACCGCAGAGGGCACAAAGGTGTTGCAAAGGCCGCAGAGCTTTTGTTGCATGTTTACATATAATATTCGAGAGAACCACCGTGTGCAATGCGCTTTCTCCGTGCACCTTGCGGTTTACAATCACTCGTGATATCTTGCAATGAAAAGAAGAGCTAACCGCAGAGGGCACATAGTTGTTGCAAGGACTGCAGAGCTTTTGCTGCATGTTTGCATGTAATATTCGAGAGCTACCATGTGCTATGCGCTTTCTCCGTGCACCTTGCGGTTTACAATCACTCGTGATATCTTGCAATGAAAAGAAGAGCTAACCGCAGAGGGCACATAGTTGTTGCAAGGACTGCAGAGCTTTTGCTGCATGTTTGCATG
>WBZL01000800.1_pt1 | contig 34828 bp, 32 predicted proteins | sample 5204291 | NCBI WGS metagenome assembly WBZL01 (sample SAMN12344345, study PRJNA552823) | activated sludge metagenome | biome: Activated sludge suspended growth; feature: Nitrification reactor; material: Wastewater; isolation source: activated sludge from nitrification reactor of wastewater...
CCCGTTGGCCAGTGCCACCGGGGCCGGCGGCCAACGCCAACATCTTGCGCACGGCGCGCGCGTTCTTTTCGGAAAACACGCGCACCCCCTCCACGCTGGCGCCTTCGGGCGCTTTCAGCAGCGTGGCCGGAATCACCCGCCCGTCGTGCGAGAACGCGGTGTAGGAATGCGCCATCTGGAACAGCGACGCCGACAGGCCGTAGCCATAGGACATGGTGGCCTGTTCCACCGGGCGCCAGCTCTTCCAGTGACGCACCCGGCCTGCCGCCGCGCCGGGAAAGGCCAGCTCCGGCTTGCGGCCATAACCGAGCGCGGTGTAGGTTTCCCACATTTCCTGCGCGCTCAGGCGCTGGGCGATCTTCAGCGAGCCGACGTTGCTGGACTTCTGCACCACGCCCTCGACGGTCAGGGTGCCGTAGTTGTGGGTGTCGCGGATGGTGAACTTGTCCAGCTTGTAGCTGCCCGGCGCGGTGGCGATCAACGTCTGCGGCGTCACCTTGCCGGCCTCCAGCGCCATGGCCACGGTGACCGGCTTCATGGTCGAGCCGGGCTCGAAGGTGTCGGTGACGGCGATGTTGCGCAGCTGCGCCCCGCTCAGGTGGCGACGGTTGTCGGGCGAATAGCTGGGGTAGTTGGCCAGCGCCAGCACTTCGCCGGTCTGGGCGTCGAGCACCACCACGCTGCCCGACCTGGCCTTGTTCGATGTGACGGCGTCGCGCAGCTTCTGATAGGCGAAGAACTGCACCTTGGAGTCGATCGACAGCTGCACGTCCTGACCGTCCACCGGCGGGACTTCCTCGCCCACCGCTTCGACCACGCGTCCCAGCCGGTCCTTGATGACGCGGCGCGAGCCGGCGCGCCCGGCCAGGCGCTTTTCGAACGACAGCTCGGCGCCCTCCTGCCCCTGGTTCTCCACGTTGGCAAAACCCACCACGTGGGCGGCGGCTTCGCCCTCCGGGTACTTGCGCTTGTATTCCTTGCGCTGATAGATGCCGGCCAGCTTGAGCTCGGCGATCTGCCGCGCCACCGACTCGTCCACCTGGCGCTTGAGCCAGACGAAGGTCTTGTCCTCATCGGACAGCTTCTTGTTCAGCTCAGCCAGCGGCATGCTCAACAGGCGCGCCAGCTCGCGCAGCCTGGCCGGGTCGCGATCCACGTCCTCCGGAATCGCCCAGATGCTGGGCGCCACCACGCTGGACGCCAGCAGCAGGCCGTTGCGATCGAGGATGCGTCCGCGGCTGGCCGGCAGCTCCAGGGTGCGGGCAAAGCGCACCTGACCCTGGCGCTGAAAGAAGGCGTTGCCGAACACCTGCACATAGGCGGCGCGCCCGATCAGCACCAGGAAGGCCAGCGCCAGCATGGCGACGATGAACTTGCTGCGCCACACCGGCGTCTTGGACGCCAGCAGCGGGCTGGAGGTGTAGCGGATATCCCTCATGGCCGCCCCCCCGCCGCAGGCGCCGAAGCCGCCGGCAGCGCCAGCGGCGAGCTCACGTACTCGGTGATGGCCGGCGTGATGCTGCGCATGGCCAGCTTGTCGCGCGCCAGCTTCTCGACGCGCAGCGAGGTGGCCTCGGCGCGCTTTTCCACCTCCAGTCGGGCGCGCTCGGTCTCCAGACGATGCGCCTCGGCGCTGGCCCGGTCGAGCTCGGTGAACAGGCGGCGCGAGTCGTACTGCACGCGCACCACGTACAGCGCCGACACCATGACGGCCACCAGCAGCACGATGGACAGGCGCGTCATGCCCGGCCCCCGTGATGCGTGGGCGCCGCGGTGCGCTCGGCCACCCGCATGATGGCGCTGCGGGCGCGCGGGTTGGCGGCCAGTTCGGCCGCACCGGGGCGCGATTTGCCCAGCGCGCGCAACCGTGGGGGCGCCGGTTCGGCAAACGGCGCGCGGCGATCCACCGGCGCGCGCGCGTGGCGTGCGATGAACTGCTTGACGATGCGGTCTTCCAGCGAGTGGAAGCTGATCACCACCAGCCGGCCCCCGGGTTGCAGCACCTGCACAGCGGCCTCTAGCGCCTGTTCGAGCTCTTCAAGCTCGGCGTTGACGAAAATCCGAACAGCCTGAAATGTGCGCGTTGCAGGGTTCTGGCCCGGCTCGCGGGTTTTGACCGCGCCAGCCACGAGCTCGGCCAGCTCGAGGGTGGATGCAACAGCGCGCCCCGCCTGTCGGCGAGCGACAATCGCCTTTGCAATGGCGACAGCAAACCGTTCCTCGCCGTAGTCACGGATCACCTGCGCAATCTGCCGTTCGTCGGCATGGGCCAGCCAGTCGGCCGCGCTCTGGCCGCGCGTGGGATCCATGCGCATGTCCAGCGGCCCGTCGGCACGAAAAGAAAAACCCCGCGCGGGGTTGTCGATCTGCGGTGAGCTGATGCCCAGATCCATCAACACCCCCGCCACGCTGTGCGGTGGCCACTCGCCCAGCGCAGCAAACCCCTGATGGCGGATGGCAAAACGCGCGTCCCGGATGTGCGCCGCCTCGGCCAGCGCCTCGGGGTCCTTGTCGAAGGCCGTCAACCGGCCCTCGGGCGCCAGCCGCCGCAGGATCTGCCGCGCATGCCCGCCGCGGCCGAAGGTGGCGTCCACGTAGCGGCCGCGCGGGTCCGTGACCAGGGCATCGACCGCCTCGTTCAACAGGACCGTGGTGTGTGACCATGCGCTCACTCGCCCCCGCCCCTAGAAGGTGAAGTCCTCGAACGAGCCGGGCAGCCCGGCCTGCATGGCCTGGGCTTCCTTGGCTTCGTAGGTGAGCTTGTCCCACAGCTCGAAATGCCGCCCCATGCCCAGCAGCATCACCTCGCGCGTCAACCCTGCGGCCTGGCGCAGTTCGGGCGACACCAGCACGCGGCCCGTGCCGTCGAGCTCCACATCCATCGCACTGCCCAGAAAGATGCGCTTGACCCACTGCGCCGACATGGGCAGCTGGATCAGGCGTTCACGGAACTTCTCCCATTCGGGGCGCGGAAACACCATCAGACAGCCGTCCGGGTGCTTGGTGATGGTGAGCTGACCACTGGCGGTCGCCGCCAGGACGTCACGATGCCGGGTCGGCACCGACAGCCTCCCCTTTGCATCCAGACTCAACGATGACGCCCCTTGAAACACGCTCTATCCCCGTGGCAAAGGCAGCAACCGGGAAGAAATGGCACTTTCCCCCACTTAACTGCACTTATTTGCACTGTAGCAGGAATCGGCCGCGCCACAACAGGGGTCAACAAATTATTTCAATGAAATCAACGCGTTAGCCAACTTCTTCACTGGTTATCCAAGGCGAAAACTCTTTCAAATGAGCGACTTAGATCGGATAGTGAAAGTCAGATCGATCCAGGTTGTGGATAACCTGCCCTGGCGCGCGGGACAAGCCGGGACTTTGCCCTGGCGATCGGGCGCCATGCCGTCAGGCATGCGGCGGCGCCTCATAAGCTATATTTTTTATAGCTCTTGGCGCTTGCTGGGAGCTCGCTCAACCGGAAAAGCCTTGAATGCCGGAAGTCGCGCCACGGGCGCCGGGCGTGATCGCCCCTGCAGGACGCGGGCCGGCATGCGCCATTACCCCCTCCTGTCACCCGGGGAACGGCAGTTGGACGCGTCCGCCCGTGCCGGGATCGGCGTGCCAGGCAAGACGCGACGACGCTGCGGGCTCCTGCCCGCAAGGAGAAGCAACGCCGCATGGCGCGGCGAGCGCGGTGCGGGTGGGTGCGCAGCGCGTTCACTCAGGAGGTGCAGGCCATCGCAGCCGCAAGACCCCGCATCGATGCGGTCTGCCCGAGGTTGGCAAGCGGTCAACTGCCGTTTCTAGGATCAGAGGATGTAGCGCGACAGATCTTCGTCCTGGCTCAGCACCGCCAGGCGCGCATCGACGAAGGCGGCATCGATGGTGAGCGTCTGCCCCTGGCGCCGGCTGGCGTCGAAGCTGACTTCTTCGAGCAGCCGCTCCATGACGGTGGACAGGCGGCGCGCACCGATGTTTTCGGTGGCTTCGTTGACGGCGCAGGCGATCTCGGCCAGGCGCGAGATGCCCTCGGGGCGGAAGTCGAGCGTCACGCCCTCGGTGGCCAGCAGGGCCTGGTACTGGCGCACCAGGCTGGCGTCGGTTTGCGTCAGGATGGCCTCGAAGTCCTGCACCGACAGCGAGGCCAGCTCCACGCGGATCGGCAGCCGCCCCTGCAGCTCGGGGATCAGGTCGCTCGGCTTGGACAGGTGAAAGGCGCCGGAGGCGATGAACAGGATGTGGTCGGTGCGCACCATGCCGTACTTGGTGCTCACGGTGGTGCCCTCGACCAGCGGCAGCAGGTCGCGCTGCACGCCCTGGCGTGAGACCTCGGCGCCACTGCCGCCGCCTTCCAGGCTGCGCGAGGCCACCTTGTCGATCTCGTCGATGAAGACGATGCCGTTCTGCTCCAGATTGCGCACCGCCTCGGTGCGGATGTCGTCCTCGTTGACCAGCTTGCCGGCTTCTTCGTCCACCAGCAGCTTCATGGCTTCGCCGATGCGCACGCGGCGCAGCTTGCGCCGGCCACCGCCCAGGTTGCCCAGCATGCCCTTGAGCTGCTCGGCCATTTCTTCCATGCCGGGCGGCCCCAGGATCTCCATGGTGGGCGCGGGCTGGGCCAGTTCCAGCTCGATTTCCTTGTCGTCCAGCTGACCTTCGCGCAGCTTCTTGCGAAAGGCCTGACGCGCGGCGCTGTCGCCGGCCGGCGCGTTGCTGCCGTCGGCCTGACGCGCGGGCGGCAGCAGCACGTCGAGGATGCGGTCTTCGGCCAGATCCTCGGCGCGCGTGCGGTGCGCCTTCATGGCCTGCTCGCGCTGCTGCTTGACGGCCATCTCGGCCAGGTCGCGGATGATCGCATCGACGTCCTTGCCGACGTAGCCGACCTCGGTGAACTTGGTGGCTTCGACCTTGATGAAGGGGGCGTTGGCAAGCCGGGCCAGGCGTCGCGCGATCTCGGTCTTGCCGACGCCGGTGGGACCGATCATCAGGATGTTCTTGGGCGTGATCTCCTGGCGCAGCTTCTCGTCGACCTGCTGGCGCCGCCAGCGGTTGCGCAAGGCGATGGCCACGGCCCGCTTGGCGTCGTGCTGGCCGACGATGTGGCGGTCGAGTTCGGAGACGATCTCCTGGGGGGTCATGGAGGACATGGCGGGAGCGTGACAGATGACAAACGACTTCGTCGCGGCGCGACGTCAATGGCGAACGACACGAGGTCATTCGCCATTCGTCATGGTTCAGAGAACCTCGATGGTGTGCTGCATGTTGGTGTAGATGCACAACTCGCCAGCGATTTCGAGCGACTTCCGGACGATCTGCTCGGCCGGCAGGTCGGTGTGCGCCAGCAGCGCCCGGGCCGCCGCCTGGGCATAGGCGCCGCCCGAACCGATGGCCACCAGGCCGTGCTCGGGCTCCAGCACGTCGCCGTTGCCGGTGATGATCAGCGAGGCCTCGCGGTCAGCCACCGCCAGCATCGCCTCCAGCCGGCGCAGCACGCGGTCGGTACGCCAGTCCTTGGTGAGTTCGATGGCGGCGCGCGTCAGATGGCCCTGATGTTTTTCGAGCTTGGCTTCGAAGCGCTCGAACAGCGTAAAGGCATCGGCGGTGGCGCCGGCAAAGCCGGCCAGCACCCGACCGTGGTGCAGCTTGCGCACCTTGCGCGCCGTGCCCTTGACGACGATGTGGCCCAGGGTGACCTGACCGTCACCGCCAATGGCCACCTGCCAGCCCTGCGGGGTCTGACGCCGCACGCTGACGATGGTGGTGCCGTGAAATGCTTCCATATCTTTTCCAGATGATGGTCAGCTGTTGCGATTCAAGTGCGGGCCCTTCCCGCGCCTGTACCCTTCAATCCGTGCGCAGCAGCACACGCGAAACGTCGGTGATGCCAATGACGCCGAAGAACGCCGCGACCAGTCGGTTCACCTGCTTGAAGCTGATGCTGCGACCACTCCCCTGCTGCTCGGTGGCCCAGTTCAGCAGGTCACCTGCGGCGCCGAAATCCACCCGGACCAACTGCCTGCAGTTGAACTCGAAATGCCGGACCTCACCCCGCTGCGCCAAGGGCTGCAGCAAGGCACTCATGGAGCCACTGTAGGCCCCGTCCAGCACTGTCCTGACGACCCCCTCAGGTGGCTCTTCAGTGTCGTGCGACGGCGCCTCATCCCCACCTGGCTCGGGCATTCTCACCCCTAGGGTATCGCTGCCGAACCGACTCGACATCAGGGTCTCGCCCTCCTCGTTCATGCGGGTCCAGCCGTTGACCGGATCTTCCCACGCCGGCGGAGACACCTCGTAAGTGACACAGTAGTTGAGTGCCACCAGATCGAACTCGTCCATCTGCCCGAGCACGCGCAGCAGCGCCAGGCGGGCCTCCCACCACTGCGGATCGACCGTGCGATCGCCGGTGGGTGAACGCTCGGTCAACACGTCCATCAGACGCTCGATGCCCAGCAGCTTCAGCCGCACCGGCGTCCTTCCCCAGCGCTGCAGCTGCTCGACCAACGACGGCAGTGCGGCTGCCTCGATGGACTGGAGGTGACGCCAGTCGAGACGCCAGGGCGGCGCGTGGCGCTCCAGCGACATGCGCAGGGTCGCCATCGATTGCGTACCCAACGCAGACGGACTGATCCAGTGGAACGGCCCGGCGGCCGTGGCCCCCGGCGCTGGCGCAGCCGTCAACGGGCTCACCCCCGAGGACGGCCGATCGAGCATGCCCGTCCACTGCGGCGCCGAACGTCCGAACTGGGCCGCGAACTCGGGCGCGGCGTCGTCGAACCTCGCCTGATCACCGATACATCGATACAGGTCGAACAGCGTCAGCCAGGTATCGACATCCTCGCGTCGGGCACCGCCTTCAGCGACCAACGCGCGCAGCAGCGCCTCGGCGCCGGCGCCATCGCCATTGGCAAACAGGATCGCGGCCTCCTCGATCTCAGGATCCTGGCGGCCGGCGGCCATCACTTCAACGTTGAAGTCCTGCACCTCGCCCAGCCAGGGGATGGCGCGCGCAGCGGCTGCCCCTCCCGCTGATGGATGCAGTGGCTGGGCGGACAAAGACTCCTTGGCCAAGGCTGACGCCGACCCGTCTGCCGCGGCGTCCAGCAGCGGCGCGCCACCCTCCGGCGGCGGTGGCAGTGGCATCGGGTCGGTCTTGTCGTAGGCGTGGACCGACGGCTCCGATATGGCATCCGCCGCCGGCCCGGCAGCTTGATTCTTCCCCACTCGATGCCTGGACCATGCGGTCGACATCTGCGCCTCGATCTCGTCGATCTTCTTGAGCGTGAGCTCCCGTTCGCCGGTATTGGCGGGATGGCTGCTGGGGTAAAATGAAGGGGGGCCCGCGGCAAGGTCGCTGCCCTTCAGCGTCTCGCGGCGGCGCAGCTTGCGCAGCATGTCGAACTCGCGACTGCGCACAAAATCGTTGCGACGTTTGCGCTCGATCATCTCCTTGAGCGCCAGCCGCGACTGGCTGTCGCCATCCTCGGAATCGGGCTGATCGAGATCCGCCCAGTGCGTGGTGGGGTTCTTGACGAAACGTACCACCTTCGAAAGCAGTCCACCCGGCTCGGTAGGCTTGTTCATGGCTCGGTACCTCCCGTGGTCAGTGCATGCCCTGCGGCGGCGCGAGATTCAGAGACGAAGCATGCGGTCGCAGCAGCGTCGGCGAGCCTGCGGTGGCCGCACCGCACGGCACCACCATGGATCGCACCACGACCGGCGACCGCCTGCGCGGTGCGCGGCGCTGCAGCACGGCCGTCGGGCATGAACCCATCGTCTCGCCTCGGATCAGTCGCCGAACATTTTCTGTTTCAGCTCACGCCGCTGCTGGGCCTCCAGCGACAGCGTGGCGGTCGGGCGCGCCAGCAGGCGCGGCACGCCGATCGGCTCGCCGGTTTCGTCGCAGTAGCCGTAGTCACCGGCATCGATGCGGGCGATCGATTGCTCGATCTTCTTGAGCAGCTTGCGCTCGCGGTCGCGCGTGCGCAACTCCAGCGCGTGCTCTTCCTCGATGGTGGCGCGGTCGGCCGGGTCGGGCACCACCACCGTGTCGTCGCGCAGGTTCTCGGCGGTCTGATCCGCGTTCGCCAGCATGTCTTCCTTGAGCTGGACCAGCTTCAGGCGAAAGTAGGCCAGCTGCTTGTCGTTCATGTACTCGTTGTCCGGCATCGCAATGATTTCCGGATCACTGAGCTGTTCGACCGACTTGGTCTTCCAGTTGTTGGCCAGCTTGGGGTCTTTCTTGACCGGCGCGGGCATCGGGAGGGTGGCAACGGAGGGCATGGGCAGATTCCTGGATACCGGCTGCGGCGGCTTGGTCGGCACGGCGGGCGACGCCTTGGCGGCGGCCGAGCGGACCGGTGACTTCTTGCTCGGCTCAGGGGCGGACACCCGGGCCTTGCTGGCCGGCTTGCCGGCGCTCGAAGGTGCCTTGGCGGGTTTGGCCTTGGGGGTTGCCGGGCTCTTGGCAGCCGCAGTTTTCACTTGTCTCGTCTCCTGCCGGCACCGACCTCCAGGGTGGCGCCGACGACATGGCCAGCAGATGAAGCCGGGTCTGCCTCATCCGATCAGCGCCCTGTTGTTTGACCTTCTTGGGCGATGCGGGCACAGCGCCCCCGTTCACCGGGGTTGCTTACGAAGGCGGCGATTGTAGCCACGCCCGGCCGGCCTGGGCACACCGGGCAAACAAATCGTCGACCTTGTGCGAAAACCTTGACGCAAGCCCCAATCGGATGGTCCGGCGGTTCGGCAGGCACGCACCGAATCCCGCATGCCGAAAACGCGCACCGCAACGCGACCGGTCAAGGCGCGAGCCCCGGCGGCAACACCGGCCACGGCGAGCATCTGCCGTGCGGCGACGGAGCGGGTGGGCACACCGGGCGGGCATGAAAGACCCAACCACCCCTGTTCAGGCGGAGACCAGACACTGCTCCAGGCCCTGGGTGAAGATGTCGCGCGGCAGGTCGATCCCGATGAACACCATCTTGCTCTGGCGCGGCTCGTCGCCCTTCCAGGCCGGCCCCAGATCGCTGCCCATGAGCTGGTGCACGCCCTGAAAGATCACCTTGCGCTCGGTGCCCTTCATCCACAGCACGCCCTTGTAGCGCAGCATGCGCGGGCCGTAGACGTTGACGATGGCGCCCAGAAAGTCCTCCAGCCGCGCCGGGTCGAAGGCACGCTCGGCGCGGAACACGAAGCTCTTGACGTCGTCGTCCGCGTGGTGGTGGTGGCCGTGCGCGTGCTGGTGCGACGGGTGGTCGCAGTGGCCATCGTGGTGGTGATGGTGGTCGTGATGATCGTGGTCATGGTCGTCGGCCGCCAGAAATTCGGGGTCGATGTCCAGTCGGGCGTTCAGGTTGAAACCGCGCAGATCGAACACCTCGGCGATCGGCACCGCGCCGAAATGCACCACCTTCTGCGCCGCGCGCGGGTTCATGTGCTTCAGGCGGTGCTGCAGGGCCGCCAGCTCGCCTGCATCCACCAGATCGGCCTTGCTGATGAAGATCTGGTCCGCAAAGCCGACCTGGCGCTGCGCCTCGATGCGGTCGTTCAGCTGTTGCGCCGCGTGCTTGGCATCGACCAGGGTGACGATGGCGTCGAGCAGGTAGCCTTCCGCGATCTCGTCGTCCATGAAGAAGGTCTGGGCGACCGGACCGGGGTCGGCCAGGCCGGTGGTTTCGATCACCACGCGCTCGAAGTCGAGCTCCCCGCTGCGCTTTCTGCGCGCCAGATCGGACAGGGTGGCGCGCAGATCCTCGCGGATGCTGCAGCAGATGCAGCCGTTGCTCATCTGGATGATCTGCTCCTGGCTGTCGCTGACCAGGATGTCGTTGTCGATGTTCTCCTCGCCGAACTCGTTCTCGATCACGGCGATCTTCTGGCCGTGCGCCTCGGTCAGCACGCGCTTGAGCAAGGTGGTCTTGCCGGAGCCGAGAAAGCCGGTAAGGATGGTGGCGGGAATCAGTGACATGGCAGGGTGCGGGCGTGGCGCCCGCCGATGGGAGAAGACGTCGAACACGGCAGTGTAGCCACCCCCATCCACCGCGGCTGCGGCTGCGGCCCGCATGCCCAAGTGTTGCCCGAATCCACGATCAGAAGCTCCGCCACCGGAAAAGCGCAAGTCCAACGAGCTGTCAATCGTAAACCTTAGTTGTATTTTTTTGTAGATTGCGGTTCAATGGTGCCGAAGCTTCGGTCTGCAACGCGGTCAACGCGCACCGTGGCCACCGCTTGCTGGGACCCCAAGCGACTTCTCCACTCACCGTGCATCCATGTCCAAGTCTTTCAACCTTGTGGCCCTCGCCCTCAGTCTGGGCATCACCGGCGCTCAGGCGCGCGAGCTCGTGCTGGGCATCAGTGAAGGCACCTCGGGCGGCACCGACCACGCCCGAGTCGTGCAGAAGTACGGCGGTCTGGCCGAAGCCATAGGTAAGGCCATCAAGGCCGAGGTGAAGGTGGTGTTCGTGCGCGAGTTTGCACAGTTGGAGGATGGGATGAAGAGCGCCCGCCTCGACCTGGTGATGGCGCGCCCGAGCGACTACCCTGCGCGCGGCTTGCGCGACTACGGCTATCACTATGTGGCCACGGTGAAACCCGAAGGACAGTGCCTGATCGTCGTGCCCAAGGATTCGCCCATCAAACAGCTGGCAGACCTCAAAGGCAAGAAGATCGTCATGCCAGAGAAGGTCGCCTATATGACCAAATTCTGCAAAGCCGAGTTGCGCCACCAGGGCGTCGACCTCGACAAGGAGAGCGTCACCTACGTGCGCGAACAGGAGGCCGTGGTGTTCTACATCAACAACGGTTTCGGGCAGGTGGGTGGGCTGGCATCCTATTCGGGGGCGGCGCGCAAATGGCTGAAGGAAGGTGGCACCGTGCTGCACCGCAGCGTGCCGCAGCCCTATTCGCCACTGATTGCCTCCAAGGCGTTGAGTGCGGCCGACATTGCCGCCGTGCAGAAAGCGGTGCTGGCCTTGCCTGACAGCCCGGAAGGCCAGGTGGTGCTGAAATCCATCGGCATGCCGGGCGGCTTTGACACCGCCACCGAAGACAAGTTGCGCGGACTGCTCAAGTTTCTGGGCGACTGATCACGGCCTGCGCGGCCCCGTTGCTCAGCGCCGTCGCGCGCGCGGGTGGGCGGCGTCGTAGGCCTGCGCCAGGTGCTGAAAATCCAGTCGGGTATAGACCTGCGTGGTGCCGATGCTGGCATGGCCCAGCAGTTCCTGCACGGCGCGCAGATCGCCGCTGGACTGCAGCACATGGCTGGCGAAGGAGTGGCGCAGCATGTGCGGATGCACCGGCGTGGCCAGCCCCGCCTGCTGGCTGCGCCGGCGCAGGCGCTGCCAGACCGATGGCGCGCTCAGACGGGTGCCGCGCCGGCCGATGAACAGCGCCGCCGCGGCCTCGCCCGCGGCCATCACCTGGCCGCGCACCGCCAGCCAGCGCCGCAGGGCTTCGGCGGCCGAGCGTCCCAGGGGCACGGCGCGCCGCTTGCTGCCCTTGCCCTGCACCTGCACCTCGGCCTGGTCCAGATCGATCCAGCCACGGCCAGCGCGTGCGGCGGCGTCGCTGGCCGCCACGTCCAGCCCCACCAGCTCGCCCACGCGCAGACCGCTGCCGTACAGCAGCTCCACCATGGCGGCGTCGCGCGCGTCCAGCCAGGGGTCATCGCCCTCGTCGATGTGTTCGGCCAGTTGCACCGCCTCGTCCACCCCCAGCGCCTTGGGCAGCGGCCGCGGCTGGCGTGGCGCCCGGATGCCCAGCACCGGGTTGGCACCGATCCCTCCTTCGCGCCCCAGCCAGACGTAAAAGCCCCGCCAGCCCGACAGGATCAACGCAATGCCGCGCCCGCTGCGACCGCCGGCATGCATGCGCGCCACCCAGGAGCGCACATGGTGGTGCTGCACCTGGGGCAGCGCCACACCGGCCTGCGCGGCCAGGCGGGCAAGCTTGTCCAGATCCGCTCGATACAGCGCGAGCGTGCGTGGGGCCAGGCGCTTGAGCACCCGCGCATGGGTGAGGTAGCGTTCGACCAGCGCGGCGTCGGCCGCGGCGGCGGACGGGAGGGGTTCGACAACCGATGACATGCTATTTGAATGATAGCTTTTTGCGCAGTCGGATCAAGCACCAGAGCCCACATTCAACCTGGAAACGGCAGTTGACCGCTTGTCCGCTGCGGGCAGACCGCATCGATGCGGGGTCTGGCGGCTGCGATGGCCTTCACCTCTTGCGTGAGCACGCTACGCACCCACCCGCAGCGCATCGACGCCCGGTTGCCCAACCCGACCGGGCGCCGCCCCGGCGCGGCGGCGCTGCTAGCATCGCAAGCATGACCGCCCACGACGACCGCGTCACCGACGTGCAGCCCAAGCGCGAAACGCCGCGCCCCCCGGCGCACGCCCCGGTGCCGCGTGCCGAGGCCACCGCCGCCGCACGCCCCGACGCCCGATTCATGGCCGCGCACCCGGCGCACGCGCTGGCGCTGGGGTTCGGCAGCGGCCTGTCGCCCGTGGCTCCCGGCACGGCCGGCACGCTGTGGGCCTGGCTGGCGTGGTGGGCACTGGGCCTGTGGCTGAGCCCGGCGCAGCAGGGCTGGCTGCTGGTCGGCGCGCTGCCGCTGGCCTGGTGGGCCTGCACCGTCACCGCGCAACACCTGCAGACACCCGACCCGGGTGCCATCGTCATCGATGAGGTGGTGGCGTTCTGGCTGGTGCTGTGGCTGCTGCTGCCGGCGGGGTTCTGGGGCCAGGCCACGGCCTTTGCGCTGTTTCGCTTCTTCGACGCCGTCAAGCCGGGACCGGTGGGCTGGGCCGACCGCCTGCTGCACGGACGCCGCGGCTGGGCGGGCGGCTTCGGCGTCCTGCTGGACGACCTGGTGGCCGCCTTCTGCACCTTGCTGGTGCTGGCACTGTGGCGCCCGGGGTGAGCACCGATGCTACCAAAACAAGAGCTTTCGGCGCTTGCTGGATCTGCGCCAGAGGCCAAAATCGTTCATGACATCGCAGCCCTGCTGACCGCCCGCGGCTGGTTGCTGACGACCGCCGAGAGCTGCACCGGCGGCCTGGTGGCTGCCGCCTGCACCGAGCTGGCCGGCTCCTCGCTGTGGTTCGAACGCGGCATCGTCAGCTACAGCAACGCCGCCAAGAGCGAGTTGCTGGGCGTGCCGCCGGCACTGATCGCGCGCCATGGCGCGGTCAGCGAGCCGGTGGTGCGCGCCATGGCCGAAGGCGCCCTGGCGCACGCGCGCGCGCAGGTCAGCGTCGCCCTCACCGGCATCGCCGGGCCGACCGGTGGCAGCGCCGACAAGCCGGTCGGCACCGTGTGGTTCGGCTGGTGTGTGGACGGACGCACCGACACCCAGCGGTGCCGGTTTGACGGCGACCGGCAGGCCGTGCGCGTGCAGGCCGCCCTGCACGCCCTGCGCGGGCTGGCCGCCCGCCTGGCGGCGCCTGGTGGCGCCGCGACCCCGCTCACTTGACGGCGATCAGGCGCCAGTCGAGCCGGTTGTCGGCGCGGTGCACGACCTCGATGTTCTTCTTCATCGCCCAGGGAATGACCTGGTTGTGCAGCGGCAGGTGCGACACGTCCTTGTGCTCCAGGATCAGGGCCTGCTCGATCAGCTCGGCGCGGCGCTTCTGATCGACCTCGACCTTGACGCGCTCGACCAGCGCGTCCATCTGCGGGTTGGAGTAGCGCCCCACGTTGTAGTTGCCGTCGCCGCCCGCACCCACGCTGCGCACCAGCGACTGCAGACTGTAGAGCGCATCGAAGGTCGGCACGCCCCAGCCCAGCATGTAGATGCTGGCCTCGTGGCGCTGGATCATCGGGAAGTAGCTCACCAGCGGCATGGTGCGGAGCTTGGCCTTGACACCCACCTTGGACCACATCGCGGCCACCGCCTGGCAGATGCGCTCGTCGGCGATGTAGCGGTTGTTGGGGCAGGCGAAATCGACCTCGAAGCCGTCCTTGTAACCGGCCTCGGCCAGCAGCTTCTGGGCCGCCGCCGCGTCGTACGGATAGCGCTGGTCGGCGCGCTTGGTGTAGCCGCTCACCTGCGGCGCGATCAGCGTGCCGGTGTTCTGGCTCAGGCCGCGCATCACCACCTTGTGGATGGCGTTGATGTCGATGGCCTGATACAGCGCCTGGCGCACGCGCTGGTCTTTCAGGGGGTTCTTGCCCTTGACGCTGGAGCCCGGCAGTTCGTCGCGGTGCTGGTCCATGCCGAAGAAGATGGTGCGGTTCTCCGGCCCCTGCACCACCTTGAGGGCCGCGTTGCGCTGCACGCGCTCCAGATCCTGCGGCGTCGGGTCGAGCACGAAGTCCACCTCACCCGACAGCAGCGCCGCCATGCGCGTGGCCTCGGACTTGATCGGGGTGTAGATGACCTCGGTGACGTTGCCCGGCTTGGCCTTGGCGCCATGCCCCCACCACTGGGGGTTGTCCACCAGCACCAGCTTCTGGTCGGGCTGCCATTCCTTGACCATGAAGGGGCCCGTGCCCATGGCGTTGCGGTGGGCAAAGCTCTCGTCCTTGGTCTTGATGTCCTTGGGCTCGACCGACTTGTTCTTCTCGGCCCAGGCCTTGCTCATGACGCGCAGTTCGGTGAGCTGATTGAGCAGCACCGGGTTGGGCGCCTTGGTGAAGATGTCCAGCGTGTTCGGCCCCGCCACCACCACCTTGTCGATGCCCTGCGTGTAGACGCTGTAGTTGGAGGTCTTGGCCATGGCGCGCTCGATGGAGAACTTGACGTCCTCGGCGGTCATGCTGCTGCCGTCGCTGAACTTCACGCCGGTGCGCAGCGTGAACTGCATCTGGGTCGGACTGACCTGCTTCCAGGCCGTGGCCAGCATGGGCTCGATCTTGAAGCTCTTGCTGTTGTAGTAGACCAGCGACTCATAGACGGCGGCGTGCACGCCGTTGCCCAGCGCGTTGTTCTGCGAATGGATGTCCAGCGTCGGAATGTCGCTGGCGCTGGTCCATTTGAAGGTCCTGGCGTGCGCACCCAGGGTGCAGCAGACGGCCAGTGCGGCCACGGCGAGCGTGCGAAGCTTCATATCGGATGTCCTCCAGGGTGATGGGCAAAGTCGCGCAGTATGCCGCGCCGCCGCCAGACCACCCACAGGGAAGTCCCTGAAGCGCGCCGGCGGCCCGGCTCGCACCGCCGCATGAACCCGGCGCGCGGCGAGGAAAACCCTAATCGGTCGGCCGCCGCCCCACCCCCATAATGCCGCGTTCCCGGAACTTGAACAAAGCAGTCGAAGACATGAGTTCGGACATCATTCTGGAAACCCGTGGGCTGGTGAAGGAGTTCAAGGGTTTCGTCGCCGTCAACGACGTCAACCTTCAGGTGCGCAAGGGCACCATCCACGCACTGATCGGCCCCAACGGTGCCGGCAAGACCACCTGCTTCAACCTGCTGACCAAGTTCCTGGAGCCCACGCGCGGCCAGATCCTGTTCGACGGGCAGGACATCACCGCCGAGCGGCCGGCCCAGATCGCCCGCCGCGGCGTGGTGCGCTCGTTCCAGATTTCGTCCACCTTCCCGCACATGAGCGTGCTGGAAAACGTGCGCGTGTCCCTGCAACAGAAGCTGGGCACCTCGTTTCACTTCTGGAAGTCCGAACGTACCCTGGACCAGCTCAACGAGCGCTGCATGGAGCTGCTGGGCTTCGTCGGCCTGGCCGACTTCGCCCACCTGGAGGCGGTGGAGCTGCCCTATGGCCGCAAGCGCGCGCTGGAGATCGCCACCACCCTGGCGATGGATCCGAAGCTGATGTTGCTGGACGAGCCCACCCAGGGCATGGGCCACGAGGACGTCGACATGGTCACCCAGCTGATCAAGAAGGTGGCCGCCAACCGCACCGTGCTGATGGTGGAGCACAACATGAGCGTGGTGGGCAGCATCGCCGACCAGATCACCGTGCTGCAGTTCGGTCAGGTCATCGCGGAAGGGCCGTACGCCGAGGTGTCGCGCAACCCGCAGGTGCTGGAAGCCTACATGGGCAGCGCCGAAGAAGCCCTGCAGGGCGCGCATGGTTGAGGACAGTCACCGCATGAGCCACACATCCGCTCCCGCCATCGTCCTCAAGGACGTCCATTCCTGGTACGGCGAATCGCACATCATGCACGGCGTCCACCTGGAGGTGAAGCCGGGCGAGGTGGTCACCCTGCTGGGCCGCAACGGTGCCGGTCGCACCACCACCCTGCGTGCCATCATGGGCCTGGTGGGCAAGCGCACCGGGTCGATCCAGGTCAACGGGGTCGAAACCGTCAAGCTGGCGCCGCACCACATCGCCCGCCTGGGCCTGGGCTATTGCCCGGAAGAGCGCGGCATCATGACCTCGCTGACCTGCGAGGAAAACCTGATGCTGCCACCCAAGGTGGCCGAAGGCGGCATGAGCGTGGACGAGATCTACGACATGTTCCCCAACCTGAAGGCCAGGCGCAACAGCCCGGGCGGCCGGCTGTCGGGCGGCGAACAACAGATGCTGGCGGTGGCGCGCATTCTGCGCACCGGCGCCAAGGTGCTGCTGCTGGACGAGATCTCCGAAGGCCTGGCGCCGGTCATCGTGCAGGCGCTGGCGCGCATGATCCGCGAGCTGCGCGCGCGCGGCTTCACGGTGCTGATGGTGGAGCAGAACTTCCGCTTCGCCGCACCGCTGGCCGATCGCTTCTACATCATGGAGCGCGGGCTGGTGCTGCGCGAGTTCAGCGCCGCCGAACTGCAGGACAACATGGACATGCTGCACCAGTACCTGGGCGTGTGAGCCGTGACCACCGCCCCTATGGAACCCCGGGCCTGCCGCCGATCGATCTGACTTCTTTGCCCCCAGAGGAACACACCCCATGAAACGCAAGACACTGTGCGCCCTGATCACCGGCCTGGGCGCCGCGTTCGGCGGCGCCGCGTACGCCCAGATCTCGGGCGGCGTCGTCAGGATCGGCGTGATGAACGACATGGCCGGCCCCTATGCCGACCTGGCCGGCCCCGGTTCGGTGGTCGCCGCCAGGATGGCGGTGGACGACTACCTCAAGGCCACCAACTCCAAACTCAAGGTGGAAATCATCTCCGCCGACCATCAGAACAAGCCCGACGTCGGCTCCAGCATTGCCCGCAAGTGGTACGACTCGGACGGCGTCGACATGATCCTGGACGTGCCCACATCGTCGGTGGCGCTGGCGGTCAACGAAGTCACCAAGGAAAAGAACAAGGTGATGGTCAACTCCACCGGCGGCACCGCCGACCTGACCGGCAAGGCCTGCACGCCCAACACCGTGCATTGGACCTACGACACCTGGATGCTGGCCCACGGCACCGGCTCGGCGGTGGTCAAGCAGGGCGGCGACAGCTGGTTTTTCCTGACCGCCGACTACGCCTTCGGCCACGCCCTGGAGCGCGACACTTCCGACGTGGTCAAGGCCTCGGGCGGCAAGGTGCTGGGCAGCGTCAAGGTGCCGCTGGGCACGGCCGACTTCTCCTCCTTCCTGCTGCAGGCGCAGTCGTCCAAGGCCAAGATCATCGGCCTGGCCAACGCCGGCAGCGACACCATCAACTCGATCAAGCAGGCGGCCGAGTTCGGCATCGTCAAGGGCGGTCAGAAGATGGCGGGTCTGCTGGTGTTCCTGAGCGACATCCACGGCCTGGGTCTGAACACCGCGCAGGGCCTGCAGGTCACCACCACCTTCTACTGGGACCTGAACGACGCCACCCGCGCCTGGTCCAAGCGCTTTGGCGCCGCCCACCAGAACCGCATGCCGACCATGGTGCAGGCAGGCGTCTACGCCGGTCTGCAGCACTACCTGAAGGCGGTCGAGGCGCTGCAGTCCGACAGCGACGGCGCCAAGGTGGTGGCCAAGATGAAGGAGCTGCCCACCGACGATCCGCTGTTCGGCAAGGGCACCATCCGCGTCGACGGCCGCAAGATTCATCCGGCCTACCTGGTCGAGGTCAAAAAGCCCAGCGAATCCAAGTACGCCTACGACTATTACAAGGTGCTGCAGACGATCGCGGCGGACAAGGCCTTCCGACCGCTGAACGAGGGCAACTGCCCACTGGTCAAGTAAACCCATCCCCTGTCACCCCTTTTTTCACCCGGAGGACTTTCGATGAAGCGCAACGCACTGTGGTCACTGTTGGCTGGCCTGGGTCTGCTGGCGGCCGGCTCGGCCCACGCCCAGATTTCGGGCAACGTCGTCAAGATCGGCGTCATGAACGACATGTCGGGTCTGTACGCCGACATCGGTGGACCTGGCTCGGTGATCGCCGCCAAGATGGCGGTCGAGGACTACCTGAAGGCCACCAAGTCCTCGCTCAAGGTCGAGGTGGTGTCGGCCGACCACCAGAACAAGCCCGACGTCGGCTCCAGCATCGCCCGCAAGTGGTATGAGACCGACGGCGTCGACATGATCGCCGACGTGCCCACGTCTTCCGTGGCGCTGGCCGTCAACCAGGTCACCAAGGACATGGGCAAGGCCTTCGTCAACACCGGCGCCGCCACCTCCGACCTGACCGGCAAGGACTGCTCGCCCAACACCGTGCACTGGCTGTACGACACCTGGATGCTGGCCAACGGCACCGGCAGCGCGGTGGTGAAGGCCGGCGGCGACAGCTGGTTCTTCCTGACCGCCGACTACGCCTTCGGCCACGCCCTGGAGCGCGACACCTCCGAAGTGGTCAAGGCCTCGGGCGGCAAGGTGCTGGGCAGTGTCAAGGTACCGCTGGGCACGGCCGACTTCTCCTCCTTCCTGCTGCAGGCACAGTCGTCCAAGGCCAAGATCGTCGGCCTGGCCAACGCCGGCGGCGACACCATCAACTCGATCAAGCAGGCGGCCGAGTTCGGCATCGTCAAGGGCGGCCAGAAACTCGCCGGTCTGCTGGTGTTCCTGCCCGACGTGCACGGCCTGGGTCTGAACACCGCCCAGGGCCTGAACATCACCGAGGCCTTCTACTGGGACCTGAACGACGGCACGCGCGCCTGGAGCAAGCGCTTTGCTGCCGCGCACGGCGGCAAGCACCCGTCGTCCGACCACGCCGGCGTCTATGCCGGCGTGCTGCACTACCTGAAGGCGGTGGACGCCGCCAAGACCGACGACGGCAGCAAGGTGGTGGCCAAGATGAAGGAGCTGCCCACCGACGATCCGCTGTTCGGCAAGGGCACGGTGCGCGCCGATGGCCGCAAGATCCACCCGGTGTACCTGTTCGAGGTCAAAAAACCCAGCGAGTCCAAGGCCCCGTACGACTACTACAAGCTGGTGCAGACGATCGCGGCCGACAAGGCCTTCCGACCGCTGAACGAGGGCAACTGCCCGCTGGTGGCCAAGAAGTAAGTGCGAGCAGCCGCAAGGCATAGACAACCATGGAAATCTTCGGTATCCCGATCCAGGCCATGATGGGCCAGTTGCTCATCGGCCTCATCAATGGCTCGTTCTATGCCTTGCTCTCGCTGGGCCTGGCCGTGATCTTCGGCCTGCTCAACATCATCAACTTTGCCCACGGCGCGCAGTACATGCTGGGCGCCTTCGGCGCCTACCTGCTGCTCAACAAGCTGGGGCTGGGCTACTGGTGGTCGTTGCTGGTGGTCCCCATCCTGGTGGGCGCCACCGGTGTCGTCATCGAGCGCACCATGCTGAAACCGCTGTACAAGCTGGACCACCTGTACGGCCTGCTGCTGACCTTCGGCCTGGCCCTGATCATCCAGGGCCTGTTCCGCAACGAGTACGGCTCCACCGGCCTGCCCTACGCCATTCCCGAGGCGCTGCAGGGGGGCAAGAATCTGGGCTTCATGTTCCTGCCCAATTACCGCGCCTGGGTGATCGTGGCCTCGCTGGTGACCTGCCTGAGCACCTGGTTCGTGATCGAAAAAACCCGCCTGGGTGGCTATCTGCGTGCCGCCACCGAAAACCCCCAGCTGGTGCAGGCCTTCGGTATCAACGTGCCGCGCATGATCACCCTGACCTACGGCTTCGGCGTGGCCCTGGCCGCGCTGGCCGGCGTGATGGCAGCGCCCATCTACCAGGTCAGCCCGCAAATGGGTGAAAACCTGATCATCGTCGTGTTCGCGGTGGTAGTGATCGGCGGCATGGGCTCCATCATGGGCGCCATCGTCACCGGCTTCGGGCTGGGCCTGATCGAGGGCCTGACCAAGGTGTTCTATCCGGAAGCCTCCACCACCGTCATCTTCGTCATCATGACCATCGTGCTGCTGATCCGCCCTGCGGGTCTGTTTGGCGCGCAGAAATAAAGCCATGGCCAGCGCCCACAACCCCACCGCGCCTGCCGCCGCGCCGGCAGCCCACCCCCGGAACGCCAGCGATCCGGCACCCACCCACAGGGTGGCCTTCATCCTCATGGCCCTCATCTTCATCGGTGCGCCGCTGGTCGGCGTGTACCCGGTGTTCATGATGAAGGTGATGTGTTTTGCCCTGTTTGCCTGCGCCTTCAACCTGCTGCTGGGTTACGGCGGCCTGCTGTCGTTCGGGCACGCCATGTTTCTGGGCAGCGCCGGCTACGTGTCGGCGCATGCGGCCAAGGTCTGGGGCCTGACGCCGGAGCTGGCCATCGCCCTGGGTGCGTCGTGCGCCGGCGCGCTGGGCTGGGTCGCCGGCAGGCTGGCGATCCGCCGTCAGGGCATCTACTTCGCCATGATCACCCTGGCTCTGGCGCAGCTGGTGTTCTTCTTCAGTCTGCAGGCGCCCTTCACCGGTGGCGAAGACGGCATCCAGGCGGTGCCGCGCGGCAAGCTGTTGGGCCTGATCGACCTGGCCAACCCCGCCGCCATGTACCCCTTCGTGCTGGCGATCTTCCTGGGCGGCTTCCTGCTGATCTACCGCATCGTGCATTCGCCCTTCGGTCAGGTGCTGAAGGCCATCCGCGAAAACGAAGCGCGCGCCATTTCGCTGGGCTACGACGCCGACAGGTTCAAGCACCGCGCCTTCGTGCTGTCGGCCACGCTGGCCGGGCTGGCAGGTGCCACCAAAGCCATCGTGTTCCAGCTGGCCTCACTCACCGACGTGCACTGGAGCATGTCGGGCGAAGTGGTGCTGATGACCCTGGTGGGCGGCATGGGCACCTTGTTCGGCCCGGTGGTCGGGGCGGCCGTCATCGTCTCGATGCAGAACTACCTGGCCCAGCTGGGGGCCTGGGTGACGGTGGTTCAGGGCGCCATCTTCGTGCTGTGCGTACTGCTGTTCCGCCGCGGCATCATCGGAGAAATCGGGCACCTGCTGAAGAAATCGCTCTGAGCCTGCCCTTTGCGTCACCCCAAGCGCCCGTCACGGGCGCTTTTTTGTTCGATGGAGGGCGCTGAGACCCGGCTCGGTCCCGACCCGATCCGGGTGGCGGCTCACTCGACCACCGTGCGCGACTGTTCGCGCAGATACTGCGGCAGGTAGTAGAACGAGCCGATGGCTTTGCCGGTGCTGCCGCTGCCCTTCCAGCCGCCAAACGGCTGGTAGCCCGGCCATGCACCGGTGGTGGCGCCCTGCGGGCGGTTGGCGTAGGTGACGCCAGCTTCGATGTGCCGATGGAAATAGGCCACCTCGTCGGGCGTGCCATAGAAGCCCGCGGTCAGGCCATAGTCGCTGGCGTTGGCGCGGGAGATGCCTTCGGCGACCGATGCCACTTCGCCCACCAGCACCAGCGGCAGAAAATGCTCGTCCACCCAGGCGCGATCGTCCAGTGGCGCCTGCGCCACCGTGGGAGCGACGAAAAATCCACGCGCCAGCGCGCCCGCGGTCAGCCAGCGCCCGCCGGTGTCGATGCGGCCGACCTGCCGCAGATGCTCGGCCAGGCCCGCGTAGCGCTCGTAAGCGGCGCGGCCGATGACCGGCCCCATCCAGTGCGCCTGCTGCGTCGGATCCCCGACCGACAGCTCGCCCGCCAGCCGCACCAGGCGGGCACGCAGATCGTCCGCCACGGGCTGCTCCACATAGACGCGCGAGCAGGCCGAACATTTCTGTCCCGACAGACCGAACGCCGAACGCACGATGCCCAGCGCCGCCCGCTCCAGGTCGGCGCGGCGGCTCACGATGGTGGCGTTCTTGCCGCCCATCTCGACGATGCAGGGTCGGGGGAAGGGCCCCTGCACCGACTGGCGCAACACCTGCATGCCGACCGCCTGCGAGCCGGTGAAGGTGATGCCCGCCACGCCCGGGTGCTCGACCAGCGCGCGTCCGGTGGCGTCTCCTCCGGTGACGAAGTTGATGACCCCGGCCGGCAGACCGGCGTCGTGCAGGGCGTCCAGCAGCAGCCGCCCGGACAGCGAGGTTTCCGGCGACACCTTGAACACCGCCGTGTTGCCCGCCACCAGCGCCGGTCCGAGCGGCCCGCCCGCCAGTGCAAACGGAAAATTGAACGGCGCGATCACCGCCCACACGCCGTAGGGGCGCAGCACGGTGCGGTTGTGGCTGCGAAACTGCGGCAGCGGGTCGTCTGGCAGCGCGCGGTCAAAGCCGTCGTGGGCTTCCATCTGATCGCAATACCAGTCGATCAGGTCGGCCGTCTCCTGCACCTCGCCGATCGACTCCATGCGGTTCTTGCCCACCTCCAGCGCCACGGCGGCGCTGATGGCATAGACCCGCTCTTCGATCAGGCGGGCGGCACGGCGCAGCAGCGCCACGCGCTCGCGCCACGGCGTGGCCGACCAGCCCGGATAGGCGGCCTGCGCGGCCTGCACCGCGCGGTCGACGTCCTGGGCGCTGCCCTCCACGAAGCGCCCGATCAGCCAGTCCTGGTCAATCGGTGAACGCACCTCGAAATGCCGCGCCCCACCCACCGACATGCCACCGATCCACTGTGCGTGGTCGCGCCCCATGCCGTCGCGCCGAAAGCTGGCCAGCGCCGCGTCGAAGCGCGCATGCAGCTCCGGCGGCGGATTGAACATGGTCGAATAGGTCAGCTTGAAGCCGGAACCAGCGGGCATGTGAACCTCCAGAAGACTGCATTCAACCAAAAAACGACCGTGGGGCGCGCCCACCCGGCAGACGAGGGTCAGCCAAGCCGAGCCAACCGGTGTTCGCGTTCACCGCGGCGGATCCGCCGGGGGACGCAGCGCCGGCACATGCTGGCCCCAGCCCAGCAGCAACCACAACGCCACCAGCGCCGACGTGCCCGACAGCACCGCCGCCGGTCCCCAGCCCTTGAGCAGCCAGCCGCCCAGCGCCCCGCCGGCAAACAGGCCCAGCGATTGCAGGGTGTTGTACACGCCCAGGGCGGCGCCGCGCGCCTGGGCCGGCGCCAGGCGCGAGATCAGGCCGGGCTGGCTGGCTTCGATCAGGTTGAAGGCCATGAAGAAAAAGAACATCACCACGCCCAGCGTCCACAGCCCCGGCGCGCGCGAGGCCAGCAGCAGCAGAGCCAGCTGCACCAGCAGCAGCAGGGCAATGCCGCCGCGCAGCACGGCGCGCAGGTGGCCGCGCCGCTCCAGCGCGAACAGACCGCCCATGAACACGAACGAGACCAGCACGGCCGGCAGGTACAGCTTCCAGTGCTCGGCCTTCAGCAGCCCGGCCTGCACCAGCAACCCTGGCACCACCACCCACATCGCCATCTGCACCGCGTGCAGCACGAACACGCCCAGGTCCAGCCGCCACAGGTGGGGATGGCGCCACACCTCCTGCAACCGCCCGCGCGGCGCATCGACGTGCTGCACCGGTTCTGCCGGCGTGGCCACCAGCACCAGCACCACACCGGCCAGCGCCAGCGCCGCCGTCAGCCAGAACAGCCCGGACAGGCCGATCGCGCCGGTGAGCGGCGGCGCCGCCATCAGCGACAGCGCAAACATGGCGGCGATGCTGATGCCGACCAGCGCCATCGCCTTGGTGCGCACCTCGTCGCGCGTCAGGTCGGCCAGCAGCGCCGTCACTGCCGCCGACACGGCACCCGCACCCTGCAGCGCGCGCCCGGCCACCAGCATGTGCACGCTGCCGGCCAGCGCCGCCAGCGCGCTGCCCAGCGCAAACACCAGCAACCCGGCCACGATCACCTTCTTGCGACCGATGCGATCGGACGCCAGCCCGAGCGGCACCTGCATCACCGCCTGCGTCAGGCCATAGATGCCCATGGCCAGACCCACCAGTGCCGGGTCGTCGCCGCCCGGGTAGCGCGCCGCCTCCAGCGCGAACACCGGCAGCACCAGAAACAGTCCCAGCATGCGCAGGGCAAAGATACCGGCCAGCGACAGGCTGGCGCGCCGCTCGTCGGCGGTCATGCGGTGGACGTGGGATGCGTGGGCAGCAGGCGTGGCGGAGGCGGACATCGACAAACGGCGCAGAAAACGACGCCGGCTGTGCGCCGGCCAGCGGTATTGTCGGTGATCGTGGATCTGCTAGATTGCCGGATCATGAAAGCCACCCACCACCTGCCCCGCGCCACCGCAGTGCTGGCGCTGGCCTGCACCCTGCTTGCCGCCTGTGCCCAGCAGCCCGCCGCCCCCAACCCCTCGGCCGCCCAGGAACTGAAGGCGTTTCCCGCCACCCTGAAAGGCCACCAGCGCCACGTGATCGAGCTGCCGGCGCTGCCCGATGAGGCCGATCGCCAGATCGAGCTGATCGGCACCAAGGCCATGACGGTGGACTGCAACACCCGTGGCATGGACGGCCGCTTCGAGTCGCGTGACGTGCAGGGCTGGGGCTACAACTACTGGGTGTTGCAAAGCCGCGGCCAGGTGATGGGCACCATGATGGCCTGCCCGCCCGGCAGCCAGCGCCCCGGCGTCGCGCAGACCCAGGGCACGCTGCTGCGCTACAACAGCAAGCTGCCGGTGGTGGTGTTCGTGCCCGAGGGCATGGGGCTGCGCTGGCGCGTGTGGAGCGCCGGCGCCATGCAAGACGCGTCGGCTCGCTGAGAGCGGCCCCAACTGTCATCTTTCATAGCTGCTCGCGCTTGCCAGGCAAGCGCTGCAGCCTGATTCCTCTTGCAGCAACACGCCCGACCAGGCGTGCCCGCGCGAAGCTCGTCGTCGCTTGCCAGGACGACACGCGCGCACTGCGGTCGATCACCGCTTGTGGGCCGGCAGCGATCCGCGCAGCATGCGTGTCACCTCTCCGCGTCGACACCCGGTCGATGCCCGTGATGGATACACGGCACGCACACGCCGTATCCTCGGAGGGTGGCATCTGGCCGGAGGATCGGCATGTCCTTTCTTCAAAGCACTTCCAACACCGCCTTCTTCATTGCACTGGGCATCGTTGTGCTGCTCTCGGGCATCGGCTTTGGCATCGTGGCCTGGGTCGGCCGCCTTACCGGTGCGCTGCGCGGCCGTGAGCCTGTGCCCATCAACATGCTGACGGAAGGCTACCTGTTGGCGCGAGGCAAGGCCAGTGGACGGACGTTGCGGGCGCCGCTGTCGGGCCGTCCGTGTGTGTGGTGGGAGATGAAGGTGTGGGAGCGCCGGATCGAAATCGACCGTCAAGCCAGCAGCGACGAACCCGATCGGCGCGCCTCCTGGACCTTGCTGCGACACGACGTGTCGCGGCGCCCCATCCATTGCACTCAAGGCTTCGTGACTTGCACCGTGCAGCCCGATGGCATGACCCTGACCGTCCCCTCCGAGGTGCGCGACTGGAAGGGCAAGCAATATCCGCCGGAGAACCGCGACCCGCCAGTGCAGCCCGGTTCGGCGTTCTCCTATCGGCAGGTGCACGATACGGGCTTCACCATCGTCGGTGGCAAACTTTTGGGCGACCGCTATCGCTACGTCGAACTGCTCATCGCGTCGAACGCCGAGCTGTTTGTTCTCGGTCGTGTTGAACGCGTGGCAGCCCGGGCAGGGGCGGCCAGCACGCATGACGATGCGCCGGCACCCGAGGGCGAATCCGTTGCCCCGTTCGAGCAGGCGCAACGGGAGGAGAACGAGGACGAACAGATGAGCCCGAGCATGCGCGAGGTCCAGTGGCGCATCGCGCCGGAAAAGGGTCGTCCCTACATCGTGGCCACGCAGCCGCCGGAGCAGTGGATGGCCACGATCAAGCTGGCCAGTCAGGGCGGCCTGATCGTGGGCACCGTGACGGCAGCGTTGGCAGCCTTCATGCTCTGGGCGCGCTATCAGGGCGGCTGAACCCAGCAGGCCGATGGCGTCGGTGCTCTGGCCACCCGCCGGGCCGAGGCATCCCCGGCAGGCTCAGTTTCTGGCGAATGTCTTGGCCAGCGGTGCGTCGAACGTCACGCTGCCGGTGGCGCCCACATCGCCTTTGAGCGTCCAGCTGCCGGCCAGGCGCTGGTGGCTGTCCTGCTTGAGCTGCATGGTGGCCGGCTGGGCGGTGTCGGAGTGCTGCACCATCTGGCCCTTGCCGACGAACCAGTAGCCTAGGCGCGGGCCGCCGTCGAAATCCACCGTGACGCCGCTGTGCAGATCGGAACTCACGCAGCCCAGCCGATCGCACTTCTGGATCGCGGACGTCAGGTCGACCTCTGACAGCACCAGCCTGCGCATGGGCTTGCCATCGAATGAGGGGCCGGCCAGCAAATAGGCATAGCGCGGCGCGACCTTGACCACGCCGGAGCGCGCCTGCAGGGCCAACTCGCCAGACGCCTGCTGCGCCTGCGCGCCTGCTGCCACCAGCGTGACCAGAGCCAGGCCGATCGCGGCCCGACGGGTGGCCGATCGCAAGCTGCCGCAATGCATGGATCTCATGGCGATCTCCTCGGGGTCAGGGCAGCCGCTCGCGCCTGGCGCGCATGGGCAAGGCGCCGCAGCGGCAGGCAGGAATGCTACATCGGATCGGAACCCTGCGGTGGGCGAATCTGGGCTTCAGGGTCTGCGGGCCGGGTGTCTTGCGCCGCGGATCGGCCGCATGCAAGACGCAACCCAGACAGCGGCCAGGTAGGGCGTGAGCAGGCGCCAACGCCCCGATTTCGGATAATGGCCGGTTGCCCTGCGCCCGGGGCCGTCCGCCATGAACGATCTCGCCGCCCCTGATCTGTCCGACGCCGAAGGCCTGCCGCTGGCCACCGCACTGCGTCAGCCGCGCATCAGCGTGCGCGGAGCGCGCACGCACAACCTCAAAAACATCGACCTGGACATCCCCAAGGACCGGCTGGTGGTGATCACCGGCCTGTCGGGCTCGGGCAAGTCGTCGCTGGCCTTCGATACGCTGTACGCCGAGGGCCAGCGCCGCTATGTCGAAAGCCTGTCGGCCTATGCGCGGCAGTTTCTGCAGCTGATGGACAAGCCCGATGTGGACCTGATCGAGGGCCTGTCGCCCGCCATCGCCATCGAGCAGAAGGCCACCAGCCACAACCCGCGCTCGACCGTGGGCACGGTGACCGAGATCCACGACTACCTGCGCCTGCTGTTTGCGCGCGCCGGCACGCCCCACTGCCCCGAACACGACCTGCCGCTCACGGTGCAGACCGTCAGCCAGATGGTCGACGCCACGCTGGCCCTGCCGCAAGACACGCGCGTCATGGTGCTGGCGCCGCTGGCGCGCGCACGCAAGGGCGAATTCAGCGAGCTGCTGGCGCAAATGCAGGCGCTGGGTTACGTGCGCTTTCGCATCGACGGCCAGGTGGTCGAGGCCGATCGCCTGCCGGTGCTGCAGAAGAACGACAAACACGACATCGACGTGGTGATCGACCGGCTGAAGGTGCGCGGCACGACCGACGGCCCGGGCGGTGCGGCAACCGCCCTGGCCGCGCGCCTGGCCGACAGCTTCGAAGCCGCCCTGCGCCTGGCCGACGGCCGCGCGATCGCGCTGGAGATGGACGAGGGAAAGGAACACCTGTTCAACAGCAAGTTCGCCTGCCCGGTGTGTGGCCACTCCCTGCCCGAGCTGGAGCCGCGGCTGTTTTCGTTCAACGCCCCGGCCGGCGCCTGCCCGACCTGCGACGGCCTGGGCACCACCGACGTGTTCGACCCCGAACGCGTGGTGGCCTTCCCCTCGCTCAGCCTGGCCAGCGGCGCCATCAAGGGCTGGGACCGGCGCAACGGCTACTACTTCGCGCTCATCGAAAGCCTGGCCAAGCACTACAGGTTCAGCGTCGAGACGCCGTTCGAGGAGCTGCCCGAGGCGGTGCGCCACGTCATCCTGCACGGCTCGGGCGATGAGGCGATCCGGTTCAGCTACACCTTCGACAGCGGCGCGCAGGCCGGCCGCAAGGTCAGCAAGAAGCACCCGTTCGAAGGCATCCTGCCCAACATGGCGCGGCGCTGGCGCGAGACCGACTCCAACGTGGTGCGCGAAGAACTGGCGCGCTACCGCAGCCAGCAGCCCTGCACCGCCTGCGGTGGCACGCGGCTGCGCCAGGAGGCGCGCCACGTGTTCGTTGGCGAGGGCGCGCAGCGGCGCGCCATCTACCAGATCAGCCATGTCACGCTGGGCGAGGCGCAGGCCTACTTCGATGCGCTGCGACTGACGGGCGCCAAGGCCGACATCGCCGAGCGGGTGGTGCGCGAAATCGCCAGCCGCCTGAAGTTCCTGAACGATGTCGGCCTGGGTTACCTGAGCCTGGAGCGCAGCGCCGACACGCTGAGCGGCGGCGAGTCGCAGCGCATCCGCCTGGCCAGCCAGATCGGCTCGGGCCTGAGCGGCGTGATGTACGTGCTGGACGAACCCAGCATCGGCCTGCACCAGCGCGACAACGACCGCCTGATCGCCACCCTGCAGCACCTGCGCGACCTGGGCAACACGGTGCTGGTGGTCGAGCACGACGAGGACATGATGCGTGCGGCCGACCACATCGTCGACCTCGGTCCCGGCGCCGGCGTGCACGGCGGGCGCGTGATGGCGCAGGGCACGTTCGCGCAGGTGGCGGCCACACCCGCTTCGGTGACCGGCCAGTTCCTGCGCGGCGAACGGGCGATCGCCGTGCCCAGCCGCCGTCGACGCTCACATATCGATAGCTGCTCGCGCACGTCGGACGGGCGTCAGAGCCCGGAAACACTTGAAACGCGCCGCCCCACCCCGAGCGGCGTGCTGCGCATCGTCGGCGCCCGTGGCCACAACCTGAAGGACGTCACGGTGGACGTTCCGGTGGGGCTGCTGACCTGCGTCACCGGCGTGTCGGGCTCGGGCAAAAGCACCCTGGTCAACGACACGCTGTACACGGCGGCCGCGCGCGAAATTCACCGTGCCCACGCCGAACCGGCGCCGCACGAGGCCATCGAGGGGCTGGCGCAGTTCGACAAGGTGATCGCGGTCGATCAGTCGCCCATCGGCCGCACGCCGCGCAGCAACCCGGCCACCTACACCGGCCTGTTCACCCCGATCCGCGAACTGATGGCCGAAACCGCCATGGCGCGCGAGCGCGGCTGGGGCCCGGGGCGCTTCAGTTTCAACGTGCCGCAGGCCAGCGGCGGCGGCCGCTGCGAGGCCTGCCAGGGCGACGGCGTGGTGAAGGTCGAAATGCACTTTCTGCCCGACGTCTACGTGCCCTGCGACGTCTGTGCCGGCCAGCGCTACAACCGCGAAACCCTGCAGGTGCAGTGGAAGGGCCGCCACATCGCGCAGATCCTGGACATGACGGTGGAAGACGCACTGGCCTTCTTCCAGGACCAGCCCGCCATCGCGCGCAAGCTGCAGACCCTGCTGGACGTGGGCCTGTCCTACATCACCCTGGGGCAGAGCGCCACCACCTTGTCGGGCGGCGAGGCGCAGCGCGTCAAGCTGGCGCTGGAGCTGTCCAAGCGCGACACCGGCCGCACCCTGTACGTGCTGGACGAGCCGACCACCGGCCTGCACTTCGCCGACGTCGAGCTGCTGCTCAAGGTGCTGCACCAGCTGGTCGAGGCCGGCAACACCATCGTCGTGATCGAACACAACCTGGACGTCATCAAGACCGCCGACTGGCTGATCGACATGGGCCCCGAAGGCGGCGCCGGCGGCGGCACCGTGGTGGCCCAGGGCACGCCGGAGCAGGTGGCGGGCCATCCTGGCAGTCACACCGGGCGCTACCTGGCGCGACTGCTGGACGCGGCTCAGGCCGGCCAGTAGACCTTGCGCAGCGGCACCAGACGCTGCATCTCCGCGTCCAGCTTCTCGTAGTGCTCCAGCAGCGAGCGCACCAGATCGTCCAGATCCATCAGGGTCACGGGTATGCGGCCCCGTTCGGCCTCGTAGCGCCCCTCGCGGGTGAAACCGCCGGTGCTCACGTACAGGCCCTTGTCGCGGTCGTGCCGGCCGCCCAGAAAGCTGCGGATCTCCTGCGAGCCCATGGCGGCGCTGCGGTGCTTGACTTCGACCACGATGCGCGGGTCCTCAAAGCCCAGGCCGTCGGGCGACGCCACGATGTCCTTGCCGCGGTCCGAGCCGCTGGGCGAGATGCGCGTCTTGTAGCCCATGGCGCGCAGCAGGCCCGCCACCAGCTCCTGCATAGCGTCCCAGTCGAGCGCGTGGATGCGGTCCTTGATGAACTCGAAGCCGCGCGCCTGCACGTCCTTGTACAGATCGTCGGCCTCGTCGGCCAACGCGGGCGCCGGTTCCGGCTGCGGCGCGCGGGTGCCGGCACGCGCGGCGTCCAGCACGCCGCGCACCTCGCGCGCCACCGGCGGCGGGATCAGAAACAGGGTGGAGATCGCGCCCAGGCTGTTGCGGGCCGCCACCGACAGCGCATCGCGCGCCACGCTGCCCAGCCACCTGACGGGTCGCATGTTGGGGTAGTCGGTCAGCTTCTGGGGCTGGCGCTGGTAGCCGCCCGTCACTTCACCCACCAGGTAGACGCGTTCGCTGCGGTCGTAGCTGACCACCTGGTCGCCGACGGCGATTTCGCGCACGAAGCGATAGGTCTGCCCGGCCATCGACGCCTGCTGCCCGGCCTTGTGGCCCGGGTAGGCCTGCGCCGCCGCGCGGGCAAAGTCGGCCCGGGTTTTCAGTGCGCTCAGGTCGCCCAGATCCACCCAGCCGATGGCGACGACGGATTCGGCGCGAAAGGCCTCGATCGCCAGACCGCCTTCGCCGGCGCGCACCATCCACATGGCTTGCGATGTCATCGTCGTGTTGCTCCTCATGTCGGTGCGGCGTTCAACCCACCCGCGCGCTCTCGCGCTCGGCCACCCGGTCGCGCCAGGCCTGCAGGGCGGCAAAGCCTTCGGCGCCGGCGCTGAACTTCATCAGCCTGGCGAATTCGAGGGCGCAGAAGGCCGTGATGTCGGCGATGGTGAAACGCTCGCCGGCCACCCAGGGCTGGCGCGCCAGCGCCTCGTCCAGCCAGCGGGCACTCTCACGCACTTTCTGACCCTGCGACCGGCCGAACTCGGGGAACTGCGGCTGCTCCAGCGCCGCCAGGCCGGGGTGGGTGTGGCGCACGCAGTTGGCGATCGGCAGCAGCCAGTACCACTCCACCCGCCGGTCGTGCATTTCGATGAAGGCGCGCTCGTCGAAGCCCTCGCCCATCAGGTTCGGCTCGGGGTGCAAACCTTCCAGATAGCTGCAGATGGCGCGCGTTTCGCTCAGCACGCGACCGTCGGGCAGCTCCAGCGCCGGCACGCGCGCCACCGGCACCTTGGCGCGGTAGGCCGCGGACTGGTGTTCGCCCGCGTTCAGGTCGACCGTCACCTGTTCCACGCCGGCGATGCCCTTTTCGTGCATGAACATCAGCACGCGGCGCGGGTTGGGGGCGCGGGGGGAAGTGAACAGTCGCATAGTTTGCTCCTATAAATATAGCTGCTTGCGCTTGCCAGACAAGCGCCAGAGCCCAAAATCATTGTCAGCCATGGGGCGGCGGCACCTTCAGCACGGCGGCTCGCCAGCCGCCGACGGGTCCATCACCACCGCCGACAGATCGAAGCGCTGGCCGCGCAGGTGGTCCTGCACGCAGCGCCACACCAGCGGGCTGCGGTGCCGTGACCGGCTGGCTTCGATTTCGGCCGGGGTCAACCACAGGGTGCGCACGATGCCCTGGTCCAGCCGGCGCGCCGGGTCGGGCTCGCCGGCCGTGCCACAGAAGGCCAGGCGCAGCCAGGTGGCGGGCTGGCCCTGGGCGTCGGTCGAGGCCGCCAGGTACACGCCCAGCAGGGCGCTGGGCGCGAACAGGCGGCCGGTTTCCTCCAGCGCCTCGCGCACGGCCCCGGCCTGGGGCGACTCGCCCGGCTCCAGGTGGCCGGCCGGGGTGTTCAGTTGCAGACCGGCGGCGGTGCGCTCTTCCACCAGCAGGTAGCGGCCCTGCTGCTCGATCACTGCAGCCACGGTGACCGCGGGTTTCCATCGGCGTGACGTCATGCCAGCCATTATCGGCAGCGCCGCGCCGCGGTCGCCGTCGCGGCAGGCGGCGCACCAAAATGACGCACAATCGACGCCAAGAGCGCGCAGCCGCGCACTCGATCACCGACAAACCCGCCCAGCCGGCCCGCGCCCGAGCGGACCGATGGCTGGCTCACGAGAGGAGTGTTTCATGCTGATTGGCGTACCCGCCGAGACGGCGGCCGGCGAAACCCGGGTGGCCGTGACCCCGGAAACGGCCAAGAAGCTGGTGGCCCAGGGCCATGTCGTGCGTGTGCAAGCAGGCGCTGGCCTGCGCGCGGCCGCCATCGACGAGGCCTACCGCACCGCCGGCGCCGAAATCACCGATGCCGCCGGCGCCCTGGGCGCCGAGATGGTGCTGAAGGTGCGCAGCCCCGCGCCCACAGAGCTGGCGCAGATCCAACCCGGCAGCGTGCTGGTGGGCATGCTGGAGCCGTTCAACGCCGAAGGCCTGCAGCGCCTGGCGGCCGCCAGCCTGACCGCTTTTGCGCTGGAAGCGGCGCCGCGCACCACGCGTGCACAGAGCATGGACGTGCTGTCCAGCCAGGCCAACATCGCCGGCTACAAGGCCGTCATCATGGCGGCCGACCGCTACCAGAAGTTCTTCCCCATGCTGATGACCGCCGCCGGCACCGTCAAGGCCGCTCGTGTGGTCATCCTGGGCGTGGGCGTGGCCGGCCTGCAGGCGATTGCCACCGCCAAGCGCCTGGGCGCGGTGATCGAAGCCAGCGACGTGCGCCCCAGCGTGAAGGAGCAGGTCGAGTCGCTGGGCGCCAAGTTCATCGACGTGCCCTATGAAACCGCCGAGGAAAAGGAAGCCGCCGAGGGCGTGGGCGGCTACGCCCGGCCGATGCCGCAGAGCTGGCTGGAGCGTCAGAAGGTCGAAGTGGCCAAGCGCGTGGCCCAGGCCGACGTGGTGATCTCCACCGCCCTGATCCCCGGCCGCGCCGCGCCGGTGCTGATCACCGAAGAGATGGTGCAGAGCATGAAACCGGGCTCGGTCATCATCGACATGGCCGCCGGCAAGGGCGCGCCCAACGCCGACGGCACGGTAGGCGGCAACTGCCCGCTGACCGAGGCCGACCGCACCGTGGTCAAGCACGGCGTCACCATCGTCGGCGAAACCAACCTCGCCGCCCAGGTGGCGGCCGACGCGTCGGCGCTGTACGCGCGCAACGTGCTGGACTTCCTCAAACTGGTGCTGCCGCCGGCCGCCAAGGGCGAGCCGCCGGCCACCTTCAGGCTGGACCTGGAAGACGACATCGTCGCCGCCTGCCTGATGGCGCACCAGGGCGCGGTGACCCGCAAATGAGCGCCGCACGCCTGACGCGCAGCCGGGGCATGCTGGCGCTCGCCGCCAGCGCCCTGCTGGCCGCCTGCGCGGCGCCCGGGGGCGAGACCTCCGCCACCGGCGTGGCCGCACCGACGGCCAGCGTGGCGGCGCCGCACATCCAACCGCCGCCCACCAGCGTCGGCACCTGGGTCGAGCTCGGCCACGTGCAGGCCCCCTGGCTGGCCGGTGACGCCCCGGTGCCCGTCAGCGGCCCGGTGGCGCCGACCCGCGTTGCCGGCCTGCGCCGGGACGATGGTCGCTGGCTGGCCATCGTGATGGTGCAGCGCGCCACCGGCACCGCCGTGCCCTGCCCGCGCCCCACCGGGGTGTCGGTCGCCACCGAGGGCGACGGCTGCCTGCGCCTGCGGCGCGACGCCGACTTCGACCGCTGGCTGGAACGCCAGCATGGCGTGCTGCACCAGTGGGTCGAAAGCCGCGGCTGGGCGGCACGCCCGCGCGCCTGGGTCGCCTACCGGCTGCCGCACACCGGCAGCCAGGCGCTGGAAGCCCATGTGCTGCTGGACCCGGCCCTGATCGAACCGACCACCCGCGGCAGTGCCGACTTTCTGGCCGCCGGCCAGCCGGGCCTGGACTGGGCGCGCGCACTGGCCGCCGCCACCCGGACCGCCGACGGCAGCGGCGTGCTGGCGCTGCCGGCCCTGCCCTTCGCGCCGCCGGTCACGCCCGTCGCACCGCCGGTCGCCACCCCGGCCGTCGTGACCGCCCCGCCGGCGGCACGCACCCCGCCACCACCGCCGCGCCCGGCGGCCACCGCGCCGCGCCGCGATCGCGGCTGAGTCGGCCACCGCACCGACACGCACCCGATACCACCATCCCGAGGAGCCCTGCATGGACGCCGTATCCCCCACCCTCATCAACCTGATCATCTTCGTGCTGGCCATCTACGTGGGCTACCACGTGGTGTGGACCGTCACGCCCGCGCTGCACACGCCGCTGATGGCGGTCACCAACGCCATTTCGGCCATCGTCATCGTCGGCGCCATGCTGGCGGCGGCGCTGACCGAGGGCAGCTTTGCCAAGCTGCTGGGCGTGGCCGCGGTGGCGCTGGCCGCGGTGAACATCTTCGGCGGCTTTCTGGTGACGCGCCGGATGCTGGAAATGTTCAAGAAGAAAGACCGTCCCGCCAAGGCGGAAGCGGCCAAGTAAGGAGCGACCGACATGAGCATGAACCTCGTCACGCTGCTGTACCTGATCGCCAGCGTCTGCTTCATCCAGTCCCTCAAGGGGCTGAGCCACCCCACCACCTCGATCCGGGGCAACCTGTTCGGCATGGTCGGTATGACCATCGCCGTGCTGACCACGGCG
>WBZL01000801.1_pt1 | contig 34776 bp, 29 predicted proteins | sample 5204291 | NCBI WGS metagenome assembly WBZL01 (sample SAMN12344345, study PRJNA552823) | activated sludge metagenome | biome: Activated sludge suspended growth; feature: Nitrification reactor; material: Wastewater; isolation source: activated sludge from nitrification reactor of wastewater...
CCTCCTGCCTCCATGGAAAACCCCAAAAAGACAGAAAACTACACAAATCAATGAGCTGTGAACAGCCCATTCGTAACCAATTGAGCGTAAACGACTATTTCCCAGGGTTCACGACAATCGCATTCATGCGATTGCCCTGGGGTTCCCACTCGCCTCCTAGTGCAGTTCGTCGAGTTGTGCTTCGGTGAGTTCCAGGTTGATCATCTTCAGGCTTCAAAGCGGGGTGTTCAATGCCCCTCACCCAACATTGGCTTGATGTAAAACCGAAAATTCGGCCGCGCGCAGTACAGCGCTACAATGGAACCATCACGTAAACCCGGTGTCTGCTTTGGCTGAGCGGTGATCGTCTGTCACTAAATGCACACAATAACCCACAAAACATGCCCCGGAGGTCCTCCAGATGACCCGTTTCAGTCTACGTATACAACTCCTGATCGTGACCATTGCCCTGGCCAGCGGCTTCCTGGTTTTCGGCGCCTGCACCTGGCAGATCATCAAACAGACCAAGATCGGCAGCCCGCATTACGATCGCATCGTCCTCTACAAGGATCTGGTCGCGGACATCCTTCCCCCTCCCAACTACATTATTGAGTCCTATCTCACCGTCCTGCAAATCGCCAACCCCGACCGGATTGACGATATTGCCATACTGATCGGCAAGCTACAGCAACTGCAGCAGGACTACGACAAGCGGCACAGGTTCTGGACCGAACAGTTATTGCCAGCGAGCATCAAGACTCGTTTCCTGAACGACGCGCATGCGCCAGCCGTGCGATTCTTCGAGATTGCCAACAAGGAGTTCGTGCCAGCCGCCCAGGCCGGTGACGCGACAGCGATACGTACCTCGATGTACAAACTCTCTTCTAACTATGCCGAACATCGCAAGGCCATAGATGATGTGGTTTTGTTGAGCAGCCGGGAACAAACAGAGGTTGAAACCAGTGCAGCCGCTACCGTCCAATCCGGTCTGAGCTTGCTGCTCCTGGTCTTTCTCCTGAGTGCTGCACTCGCTGCCGCCGCCAACTACATCTTTGGCAAATCCCTGCTGGCAGGCATTCGGGAAGCCCGCCAGCGTTTGGGAAACATCGCCAACGGACTTCTCGATCAGCAACTCAAATCAAGTAAGCGGACCGATGAAATCGGAGACCTGCTGCGCTCCCTTGATACCACCACCAGCAACCTGCGGCTGACAGTCGGGGAAATTCGTGCTGCTGCCCAGACGGTCAGCACTTCCGCTGCGCAGCTCTCTGCGACCATTGCCACCATTGCCGACAGCGCGCACAGTCAGAGTGCCTCGGTCAATGACATGGTAGCCACCGTGGAACAGATGTCGAGCGGCATCTCGATGATGGCTGCAGAATCCGATGCCGCGAAAATCCAGGTCCAGCAGGCCGGTGAACGCTGCGATCAGGGTAGTGCCGAAATCACCAGCACGACACGAGTGGTAGAGCACCTCACGAACGATGTTCAAGGCACCGCGGAATCGATGCGGTCACTCGGCGAACATTCCCGTGAGATTTCCGGTATTGTCAGCGTGATTCGCGAGATTGCCGACCAGACCAACCTGCTTGCCCTCAACGCGGCCATCGAAGCGGCCCGCGCCGGTGAACAGGGGCGTGGTTTTGCAGTCGTCGCCGACGAAGTGAGAAAGCTCGCTGAACGTACTGCTCAATCAACCGACCGCATCACCACGATGATCACCCAGATCCAGTCAGGCATCGAGAATGCGATCAGCGCGATGGGGTCGGGATCGCTAAAAGCACGCGAAAGCATTCACGCCGTCCAGGCAGCCAAGGCGACGATGGACGCCATTGCCGTCGAGACCGGCATTCTGATCAACCATATCCAGCAAATTGCCCAGGGACTTGGTGCGCAAAACCAAAGCAGTAGCAAGATCACCGCGGCAATCTCGGGCATCGCCATTGGTGCCCGGGAGAACAGTTCGGCTGCCGCGCAGGTATCCACTACCGCGACAGACCTTGCCACGACAGCGCATCGCCTGCGTGCTGCCGCCGAGTTCTTTCGCCTTTGAAGGACATCGCCATGGAACTGGCAGGAAAACGCATCGTCCTCGGTGTCAGCGGCGGCATTGCAGCCTACAAGGCTGCTGAACTGGTTCGCCTGCTAAGCAGCGAAGGCGCCTCGGTGCAGGTGGTGATGAGTGAAGCGGCGACGCACTTTGTCACGCCGGTCACCTTCCAGGCGCTCTCCGGCAAACCGGTGTTTACCGATCAGTGGGATCGGCGAGTCGCCAACAACATGGCACATATCGATCTTTCACGGGAAGCCGATGCACTGCTGGTCGCCCCCGCTTCGGCCGACTTTCTCGCCAAGGTGGCCAACGGACTGGCCGACGACCTGTTGACCACCCTGGTCCTGGCACGCGACTGCAGGCTCCTGGTTGCCCCGGCGATGAACCGTCAGATGTGGGAAAACCCGGCAACCTGCCGCAACATCGCCAGCCTGCGTGCCGACGGCGTGGACATCCTCGGTCCGGCCTGTGGGGATCAGGCCTGCGGTGAAACCGGGCCGGGACGGATGCTCGAAGCGGCAGAGATCCTTGCCGAGATGATCGCCCACTTTCAGCCAAAATCGCTCGCCGGCAAACGCGTGTTGCTGACCGCTGGGCCAACTTTCGAGGCGATCGACCCGGTACGGGGGATCACCAACCTGTCTACCGGCAAGATGGGCTATGCGATTGCCCGCGCCGCCTGCGAAGCAGGTGCACAGGTAACCCTGGTCTCCGGGCCGGTCAGCCTGCCCTGCCCGCTGGGGGTCAGCCGCATCGAGGTCAGCAGCGCCCTGCAGATGCACGCCGAGGTACACCGTCAGGTCGCCAGCAATGACGTTTTCATCGCCGTCGCCGCCGTCTCCGATTACCGCCCGGCCAATCCCAGCGCGCAAAAGATCAAGAAAGGCGCGCAGCTGAAGCCGCCAACGATCGAACTGGTGCAGAATCCGGACATCCTTGCCGAGATCGCTGCTCTGCGCGCACCACCGCTCTGCGTCGGTTTTGCTGCCGAAAGCGAGAATCTGCACAAATACGCAGAACACAAACGGCGCAGCAAGAACATCCCGCTGCTCGTCGGCAACCTGATCGCCGACGGCTTTGGCGGCGACGACAACACGCTGATCCTGTTCGACGATGACGGTGCGCACCCGCTGGCACCCGCGCCCAAGCTCCAGCTTGCGCGCCAGCTCGTCAACCGTATTGCCGTCCTGCTCGGGCGGCGCCGATGAGCCGCCCGGACCTTCGGGTAGACGTCAAGCTGCTCGATCCCCGCTTGCGTGACCAGCCACCGCATTATGCCACCACCGGCTCGGCCGGCCTCGACCTGCGGGCTTGCATCGCCGAACCGGTTGAAATCCGGCCTGGGGAAACGCTGCTGATTCCGACCGGCATCGCGATCCATCTCGGCGACCCCGGACTGGCAGCGATGATCCTGCCGCGCTCGGGACTCGGCCACAAACATGGCATCGTTCTTGGCAACCTGGTCGGGCTGATCGACTCCGACTATCAGGGCGAGATCATGGTGTCGACCTGGAACCGCGGTCAGGAACCCTTCACCTTGCAGCCACTCGATCGTCTGGCCCAATTGGTGGTGGTACCGGTCTTGCGAGTCGAGTTCGAGGTTGTCGAAGAATTCATCCGCAGCGCACGTGGTGCATGCGGTTTCGGGAGCACCGGTCATTCCTGAACGGCGGTGGCCAGACGTTCTACCTGCGCTCGCTACGCCCCACCACCAGTAACCCGGCAGCGACGAGAAAGGCCAGGAAACATAGACCTGACCAGTTGGCCATCGACAGTCCGAGGAACACCCAGTCCCTGCTTGAACAGAAACCGGTGGCCATGAACAGCGATGGCCAGTGTACGCCAAACCAGTCGACGATCTGCTCGATCAGCGTCGGCTCACCAAAACCACATTCCATGCTCGCGTTGGGCAGATACTGCAGCCAGCTCTGGTAGGCCGCAGTCGCCAGTCCGCCGGCTGCAGTCAAGCCGAGCAGCACGCCCCAGAAGCGGGACCCGCCGGGCAACAGCACGCCAGCCAGCGCCAGCAAGGCGATCAGCAGATAGAGCAGGCGTTGAAAGATGCACAGGGGACACGCCTGCAGCCTCATCACCTCGCCGAGCAACCATCCGGCCAGCGTCAGACCGAGCGCCATCAGCCCCAGCAGGCCAAAGGCGACACGTGGCGAGACACGCATCGGATTCGATCAGGCCAGTACATAGCTGCGCAAGCGCAGCGAGAGTTCCTGCAACTGCCGAACCCCGGAGTTCTCGGCACGCTCGCACCAGTCCTGCAGCGCACGCAGCAGATGCTCGCGGGAAGCGTTCGAGCGCTCCCAGACGGCCGCCAGTTCCTGGCGCATGGCATAAGCAGTTTGCAGCGCACGGCTCTCGCCGAGCAGCAACTCGAGCCGACTGCGGTGTTCCTGCGGAACGGCATCGGCATCCGCCGCCAGCCAGCGCTTCATGCCCTTGAAGCGACTACCGTCCTGTAGCGTGGCAAGTTCCTCGCGGTATACCTGTTTCAGCGAACGGGCGTACTGAGAGAGCACATCGTAACGGTTGACGATCACTGCCTGCAGGGTATCGAAATCGACGACCGGCCGCAGATCCCCAAGACGCGGCCTGGGTGCCACCTTCTTCACATGCGCCAGGCCAAGCGCAGCGAGGATGCGGATATAGAGCCAGCCGATGTCGACCTCATACCAGTGAATCGACAATCTGGCGGAAGTCGGAAAAGTGTGATGGTTGTTGTGCAGCTCTTCTCCGCCAATCAGTATCCCCCAGGGAGAAATATTGGTACTAGCGTCCGGAGAACTGAAATTGCGGTAGCCCCAGAAATGCCCAAGACCGTTGATCACACCAGCCGCCCAGAACGGAATCCAGGCCATCTGCACAAGCCAGATCAGCGTGCCTGCCAGCATGCCGAAAACCGTGATGTCGATGAGCAGCATGAGCAGTACGCCAAGCTTGTGCCACGGCGTGTAGAGATGGTTCTCGATCCAGTCATCCGGTGTGCCGCGGCCGTAACGCGCGATGGTGTCCTGGTTGCGGGCCTCCCTGACGTAGAGGAAAACGCCCGCCCAGAGAACCCTATGGATGCCGAACACCTGCGGACTATGTGGATCTTCGGCAGTCTCACACTTGGCGTGATGCTTGCGGTGGATCGATGCCCACTCGCTGGTCACCATGCCGGTGCTCAACCACAGCCACAAGCGAAAGAAATGTGCGGCCAGCGGATGCAGATCCAGAGCACGATGTGCCTGATGGCGGTGCAGAAAGATGGTCACCGAGGTGATTGTGACATGCGTCAGACCCAGTGCCATCAACACATAAGCCCACCAGGGCCAATCGACTAAGCCAGCGTACATAAACCATCCTTTAAGGAGCAGACTCGTGATTCTAAGGCAATCAGCCGCCGCGCCAAAGCGTCTTGTCACAAGCCCGCAAGTCTGACCAGCTCTGGAAGTTGCGCTGAAGGCAAGCTAATCCCGGTCTTCTGGCCTGCGGGTGTGTACGCACCGCCACAAGCCGTTATCATTGGCAAATGAAAACACGTATCCTGCTGGTCGAGGACGATGAGCGCCTCGCCGATCTGACTGCCGAGTACCTGCGAAAGAACGATTTCGAGGTCCTGATTGAACCACGTGGCAATACCGCCCAGACACGCATTCTCGACGAGCGACCCGACCTGGTCATTCTCGACGTAATGCTACCCGGCAAGGATGGATTCGAAGTCTGTCGCGCCGTCCGCCCGCACTACGGCGGGGTAATCCTGATGCTGACGGCACGCGACGAAGACTTCGACCAGATCCTTGGTCTTGAACTGGGCGCCGACGACTACATTGCCAAACCGGTTCAGCCGCGCCTGCTGCTAGCGCGCATCAAGGCCCTGCTGCGCCGTTCGCCGGTCAATCCGAGCAACACGGGCAACAACACTGCGGAATCCAGCGAACCCTCCGAACTGGCTTTTGGCCGCTTTCGAATCAGCCAGGCGACACGCAGCACCCATCTCGGCGATGATGCCATCGACCTGACCACGGCCGAATTCGATCTGTTGTGGCTGCTTGCCCGTCACGCCGGCAACATCCTGTCACGCGACGATCTGCTCCAGGAGTTGCGCGGCATCGGTTTTGACGGACTCGACCGCTCGATCGACGCCCGCATTTCAAGGCTGCGCCGCAAACTCGGAGACGATCCGGAAAACCCGACGCGAATCAAGACCGTGCGCGGCAAGGGCTATCTGTTCAGTAAGCATGACTGGCAATAGCAACAAGCTGCTCGCCGTCCTCGCGACTTACAAGCCGGCGCCCTGGCGAGGGCGCTACAGCCTGTCCCGACTGTTTTTCAATTTCTACCTGCTGGTCATGGGCTCCTTCGTGGCTATTGCAATCTTTGCCGACTTCGTCATTTCGACTGCGGTCAAGGGCATCACCGACGACTACACCAGCCGGTTCATGCGTGGCACGGTGCTTCTGATCGAAGACGAACTGTTCCGCAGACCACGTTCGGAATGGCCAAAGGCGATCGAGGCGCTCGATCGGAAATTCGCCTACAAACTCAGTATCGTAGACCGCTGGACGCTCAATCTACCTCCGATACAGGCGGCGAGGCTTGATAGTGGCGAACTGGCGATTGATGTACAGGGAGACATCATCTACCACCGCCTCAAACAGACTCCGCAAATTCTAGTTGTCGGCCCGATCTCGCCCGAGCGCAACCCGGAATACCCGCGTGGAATTCCGCTCGACCTACGCATCAGTCTGCTGACCTGGAGTCTGATCGGGGTCTGTCTGGCGATTGTCGTATGGCTATGGGTGCATCCGGTCTGGCGGGACCTGGAAGCGATGCGCCAGACCGCACGCGCCCTCGGCGAGGGACTCTTCGAAGCACGTGCTCCAAGCATGCGCAGCAGTGCTTTCAGACCACTGGCAGAGACCCTGAACGGCATGGCCGAGCGTATCCAGCGACTGATCGCAACACAGAAGGAGTTGTCGAGTGCCATCTCGCACGAGTTGCGTACCCCGATCGCACGCCTACGCTTCGCGCTCGAGATACTGGCGGACACCCCTGAACCCTGCGAGCGCGAGCGTTTGTGGCGAACGATGGAAGCTGACCTCGATGAACTCGACGGCCTGATCGATTCCAGTTTGACCTATGCCCGCTTCGAGCGCGAGCAGCCTGAACTCGACCTGACCGTAGTCGAGATCGCTCCCTGGCTTGAAGAACAGGTGGAAGCCAGCCGCATGCTGGCGCGCAGGCTTGAACTGCGGGTCGACCACAGCACCTTGCCGCCGCTGCTGCGCGTCGAACTCGATCTCAAGAGCATGCCGTATGCGATCACCAACCTGCTGCGCAATGCCATCAAGTACGCTAAAACACGGATCATCGTCAGTGCAGAAGTCCTTGGTGACCAGATCCAGGTGCACGTCGACGATGACGGCATCGGCATACCGGTTGATGAGCGTGAACGCGTTTTCTCAGCCTTTACCCGCCTCGACCGTTCGCGCGACCGTGCGACCGGAGGTTACGGCCTCGGACTGGCGATCGCACGGCTGGTGCTCGAACAGCATGGCGGCAATGCCAGCGCCGCGGCATCGCCGCTTGGCGGGGCACGTTTCACGCTCAGCTGGCCACTGTCACAGAACGTCACGGAAAGCTGACGCAATTGCTGCAGACGGAGCGTCTGGTCCGCCCCTATCATCCCTTCCCATGTACAGAACGATGCCAAAGGAAGACCAGATGAGCGACTTCAACCTGAACTGCGAGACCTTTCTCGCCACCTCGCGCCAACACTTTTTCGCCAGCGACGCGGCCTCTGCCGACCGGCAAAGCATTCCTGAAAGCGATTCCACGGGCCATTGCGGTGAGAAAGAGCACGGCGGACATACTGGTAGATGAGGGGGGTGGCGCACCCCCCGCCGCCCTTTCCGTTGTCTGAAGGTATCGGTATCTTCATTGGGATCGTCGCCTGGGATGTGCTCAGAGCCGGAGAAATGGAACTTCTGAAGGCTTCTCTGATCGCCGCAACCGGCGCGCTGATCTGGTACGGCGCTCGCTGCTGGCTGAGCAGGCGCAAGCACCGCGGATCTCTTTGAAAGCCTCAGCGAATGGTTTGGTCTCCTCCCCTGTAGCCCATCGCAACGATGGGCCTTCAATCCCGTGCCGACTTCGGCGCGGGATTTTTTTCATTGCGGGAATCATTATCCACGGTCGCCGGCAATACCCCGCCCAGCAGGCGCACCTCGCGCTGGGGAAAGGGAATCTCGATGCCGTGTTCGCGGAATGAGTTCCAGATCATCAGGTTGATCGCCGAACGGACGCCACCGGTCCCCTCCTGCGGGTCGGCAATCCAGAAACAAAGCTCGAGATTGATACCACTTTCGGCAAACAGTGTCAGCAGTGCTTGCGGCGCAGGTTCGGCCAAGACGCGCGGCTGTGCCTGCGCTGCCTCGGTCATCAGGCGCATCGCCTGCTCGAGATCGGTGCCATAAGCCACCTGCACCGGTACCATCACCCGCAATCGTGAATCGGTGAAGGACTCATTGCGCACGATGTTCGACACCAGATACTCGTTGGGAATGATCACCTCGGTACCGGCCAGTGTGCGCAGGACCGTATAGCGGGAGGTGATCTGTGTGACGACCCCGGAAGTCGTCGCATCGAGAGCAACCAGGTTGCCGATGCGAATCGATCTGTCGAGCAGGATGATGAAGCCACTGACGTAATTGCTGGCGATTTTCTGCAGTCCGAGTCCGAGACCGACCGCGAGGGCACCGCTGAACACCGATAGCGCAGTGATGTCGATACCGACGATCGATAGGCTCAGCAACAAGGCCACCACCGACAGCACCGCCTTGACCAGGCGGCCCAGCACCACGCGCAGATTCGAGTCCAGCGTCTCACTGGCAAGCAGGCGAGTCTCGATCTCGCCCGAGAGCCAGAGTGCGACCAGAACCGTGACGACGACGGTCACCAGGCCGGTCAACAGGGTCCACAGGTCCAGTTTCTGCTTGCCGACGTGAAAATTCACCTGTTCGAGGATCTCGATCAGGGGTTCCGCTAGCCCGGTCAGATAGAGCGCCAGGCATAACCAGATCGCGGTGGCGATGAAGCGCTCGGAACTGGCCAGCCAGCCACTCGGCGAGAAGGCGTGGCGCAGAACATAGATCACCGCACGCACCAGCGCCATCGAGAGCAGCAATGGCACGGCCAGATCGAGCAGGCTGACCGGCCCGAGCTGCCAGTGCCGGAAACTCTGGCGGACAATCAACACCGACAGCAGCGCCAGCAGGGGAAAAGCGACGCGCTTCAGGCTGCCGGTACCGAAGGCGCGCAAGGCTCCGTGCGCCGTGCTCGCGCGCGCGAACTCGTGCCGTCGACCGAAGCGCGCGCCCCCCCAGGCGAGCAGCAGACTCGCAGCCAACGCCAGCACCTGCCAGAGAAAAGCCGGCTCCCGAAAATCCCGCCAGAGTTCGAACAGCAGGGCAAACATCGCCTTTTCGTTCATCGCCGGTCCATTACCGCCGCATAAAAGGCGTCGGTCCCGTGCTGATGGGGAAGCAATCGCAGGCGCTCGCCGACGTCGATCGCGATCCCCTGTCTGGCCAGGATGTCCTGGGCCGAACAGGGAACAAAGTCCGGGTGCTGCGCCAGGAAAGCCTGGACCACGGCATCGTTCTCGGCTTCGAGCAGACTGCAGGTCGCATAGACAAGGCGTCCGCCCACTTTGACCAGGCTTCCGGCGGCGGCGAGAATCGCCGCCTGTTTGGCACACAGCTCGGCAACACTTGCCGGCATCTGCCGCCACTTCAAGTCCGGATTGCGACGCAGGGTACCCAGGCCGGAACAGGGCGCATCGACCAGCACTCGATCGAGTTTGCCGGCAAGGCGCCGGATCTTGACGTCACGTTCGGATTCGATCTGCAGCGGATACACATTTGACAGGCCAGAACGTGCCAGGCGTGGTTTCAGCCTGGCCAGCCGCCGCTCGGCGACATCGAAGGCGTAGAGACGGCCCTGCGAACGCATCAACGCCCCGAGCAATAAGGTCTTGCCACCTGCACCCGCACAGAAGTCGGCGATCATTTCACCGCGCCGGGGCTGCACCAGAAAACCCAGCAACTGGCTGCCCTCGTCCTGCACTTCGATGCTGCCATCGATGAATAACGGATGCTTCGACAGAGCTGGCTTGCCGAGCAGACGGATTCCCAGCGGCGAATAGCGACAGGCCTCGGCCGCCAGTCCGTCGGCCAGCAAACGCGCCAACACCTCCGACCGACCCGTCTTCAGGGGATTGACGCGCAGATCCAGCGGTGCCGGCTGGTTGAGGCCGTTTGCCAGGCGCTCGACTTCATCGGCTGCGTACTGCGCCATGAACTCGGCGTACAGCCAGTCGGGCAGATCGAGGCGAACCGCCGGCGGCAGTTCATCAATCCTCACCGCCTTGGCCTGTGCTAGCCATTTGCTCTCGGATTCGCTCAGAACACCCTCCAGCTGGCGCCGGTTCATTCCCTGCAGGCACGCCAGCACGGCCAGGAGCAGTCGCCTTGAGGTCAGCTCGTCGGCACAACGCGCCGACAGCGAGCGCTTTCGGCGCAGCACCAGGAACACCGTTTCCGCAATGAAACCGCGATCGGCATGGCCGAGTTCGCGGTGCTGGCGAAAATAGCGGGAAACAACCTGATCAGCCGGAAATACCGAGCGCAACAATTCCGACAGCAACGCTTCGGCATGACGAAAAAGGGCATGAGAAAACCGTTCTTTACTCATGGTCATTGCGGTTCCTGGCTGATTTCAATGATGGTCGCAACCTGCACGTAGAGATCCCCCTTACGGTCCAGATGCTGAATTTTTACCGGCAACATCGCATGCTGATAAGATAGCCAAAGCTCGGTCGTGGCCACACCCGGTACGCGCAAGCGCAGGCAGTGAAAAGTCCCTGCCGGAATCTCGAGGTCCTCGTCACCGACGACTTCGACGCGAAAATCCGCGTACTTCTTGCCGGTCAAGATTGGCAAGCTGCGGCCCGTGCCGAGGTCAGGCAGCAAACCCAACTGGTAGGGAAAACTCAACAAGTCCTGAGTACCGGGGCGCAAGGCTTGCGCTGGCCGGCCGTCGATACGCAACTGCAGGGCCTCCCAGTCGAATTCGGCTTGCTGGCCGGTTGCGCGCCCCCTCTGGTGAGTCACGACCCGCTCGGGGAGCAATCCGGCAGGGGTCCACCGTCCGCGACTTTCGATCTCGAAACGCAATGGTCTGAAAAAACCGACCAGCCCGCTGGTTTCGGTCACCGCTGTGATCCGGTAGCTGCCGTCGACGACCTCCCAATCGTGGATCGAGAAACCGATCTCAAAACCCTGATCGCCGCGATCGACGCGATAACGAATCCTGCCATGTGCCGGTAACGGCGACGCCACAGGTACCGCCGCGACCGACGGCAAGGAGGAAGGCGGCAGATCCGGTGCGGCCTCGGGCATTTCTGTCCCCTCCTGCTCGGGTTCCGAGCCAGGTTCCTGCACTGGCTCCGGTGCGGGAAGCTGCACCGGCGAATCACGAACGGTCATTACCGACGACTGGGCTGGCACAGCCGGTGGGCGCCGCGCAGAACGCCGATTCGCGGCCTCGGGCTTCACAGGCCTTGCCGCTGGCGGCTGTGGCGTTGGCGTTGGCGTTGGCGTTGGCGGCATCTTGAGTTCAACGACCAACATCGGCGATTCGCTGCCGGTTGACAAGTCGACATCCGGAGCAAAGAGCACCAGTGAGTGGACACCGATCGAGGCAATGAAGGCGATGATCAGAACAACAGGCATCGGCTCGCCAACCTATCCGGCAACGGACTGCGGAGCAATCAGCGCCATGCCATCAGCCTGCGGCATATCCAGCCATACGCGTCCGTTGCGCAGATGCAGGCGACCTTCGGCAAACCAGCGTACCGCCAACGGGTAGACCTGATGCTCCTGCACCAAAACGCGTGCGGCCAGCGTCGCCTCGTCGTCGTCATCGAGTACCGGCACGGCCGCCTGCACGATGACCGGTCCATGATCCAGGTCGGGAGTCACGAAGTGTACGGTGCAACCGTGAATCCGAACACCCTCGGCCAGCGCGCGGCGGTGCGTGTGCAGGCCGGGAAAGGCCGGCAACAGCGAAGGGTGAATGTTGATCAGGCGATTCTCGTAGCGACGCACGAAAGCCTGCCCGAGAATCCGCATGAATCCCGCCAGAACCACGAGATCCGGTGTAAAACCGTCAATCGCGGCGGCGACGGCGACATCGAATTGTTCGCGCTCGGCAAACCCTCGATGGTCAATGACGCACGTCGGCACGCCGTGTGTTTCGGCCGTCTGCAGGCCCATGGCATCGGGCCGATTGGAGATGACGCCGACGATACGCGCCGGGATCGCTCCGGAGGTCGCAGCATTCAGCAGCGAAGTCAGGTTGCTGCCCCGCCCGGAGATCAGGACCACCATCTTAATCATGCGCTAGCCTTGCGATGTTGCAGCCAGCCGACCAACACCGGCAGCAGCGAAATCAAGATGATCACGACGATCACCAGGGTCAGATTCTGCTGAATCCATGGAAGATTGCCAAACCAATAGCCCGCCAGAGTCAGCGAGCCGGCCCAGCTGACTCCACCGATCAGGTTGAAAAAGGCGAATTTTCCGTAGTTCATCGCGCCGATGCCTGCCACGAACGGCGCGAAGGTGCGGAACAGCGGCAGGAAACGCGAAATGACCAGGGTCTTGCCACCGTGCTTCTCGTAAAAGGCGCGTGTCTTGTCGAGTGCCGTTCGGTTGAAAAAACGCGATTGTTCCCACTGGAAGACCTTCGGCCCGAGATAGCGACCGATCTGGTAGTTGAGCATGTTGCCGAGCACCGCTGCGACAATTAGCACCGCGAGCAGGACGCCGATCTGCATGCCCCCCAGCGCTGCCAGCGCACCGGCGACGAAGAGCAGCGAATCACCGGGCAGGAAAGGGGTCACCACGAAGCCGGTCTCGCTGAAGATGATCACGAAAAGAATCGCATAGATCCACGGCCCATATTGCTGCACCAGCATCGCCAGGTGCTTGTCGAGGTGCAGGATGATATCGATAAAGCTGGTCAAGTATTCCATTGTCAAAAAGGAGGCTGGAAGCAAGGAGCGATTCTACCGGAAGCCGGGCCGGTATAATGAGCCGATGCCTGAAACCACCCACATCCATCTCCTGCCCGATCTCTTGATCAGCCAGATCGCTGCCGGCGAAGTCATCGATCGGCCGGCCTCGGTACTCAAGGAACTGCTGGAAAATGCCCTCGATGCCGGCAGTTCGACGATCCAGATCCAGCTCGAAGAAGGCGGCGTCAAGCTGATCCGCGTCATTGACGACGGTGACGGCATTGCACACAACGAACTGGCGCTGGCACTGGTCCGCCACGCGACTTCGAAGATCAGTTCGCTCGATGACCTCGAACGGGTCGGCACGCTCGGGTTCCGTGGCGAAGCGCTGGCCTCGGTGGCTGCCGTCGCGCGGGTTACCATTGCCAGCCGGCAGCAGGCCGGGCAGCATGCCTGGCGGCTCAGTGCGGAAGCAGGGGCAACGCCCGAACCGGCCGCCCTGCCCTTCGGAACCGTGCTCGAAATGCGCGACCTCTATTACAACACGCCTGCACGCCGGAAATTCCTCAAGTCCGACAGCACTGAGTTCGCCCATTGCGCCGAGGCCGTCAGGCGCATTGCGCTGGCCCATCCAGAAGTGGGGTTCACGCTCACGCACAATGGTCGCGTCAGTCTGCACATGCCCAGGAGCGATGTGCGCACGCGTGCCGGTGCGATCCTTGGCGAGGAGTTTCTGGCCGAGTCGCGCTGCCTTGACGCCGCCGCCGGACCACTGCGCGTCTTTGGCTACTGCGCGCTGCCGGCCTACTCGCGCGCGCGCGGCGACGCCCAGTACGTCTACGTGAACGGCCGCTTCGTTCGCGACAAACTATTGAACCATGCACTGCGCGAGGCCTACCAGGACCTGCTGCACGGCAGCCGCTACCCGGCTTTCTGCCTGTTCCTGGAGGTCGACCCGGCGACTGTCGATGTCAATGTTCATCCACAGAAGACCGAGGTCCGCTTCCGTGACGCCCGCGCGGTGCACCAGTTTGTCTTTCATGCCGTGCAGCGGCTGTTGTCGGGTCCGCTGGCAACGCCGCCAGCGCCAGGCGCCCAGACACCGGCAGCACACGAGGCATCATCGCACGAGCCCGATCATCCGGCGCGCGCAACCCAGGCCGGGCGCCCGATTTTCGTCAACCGGGTGGCGTACCAGGGTTCGCTGGGTATCCGCGAACCCGCCAGCAGCCATACTTACCTTGCGTTCGCCCAGGCCGCGCAAACCCCGGCTTCTCTGCCGCCAGCCACTGCCACGATAGAGACCGAAGCCGCGCCGCTCGGTCATGCCCTCGCGCAACTGCACGGCGTCTACATCCTGGCGGAAAACCACCAGGGTCTGGTAGTCGTAGACATGCATGCGGCGCACGAACGCATCCTGTACGAGAAGCTCAAACACGCGCTCGACGAGCAAGGACTGGCGACGCAAGCGCTGCTGATTCCCGCGGTGTTCAATGCCGAGGCGATCGACATCGCCACCGCTGAAGAACACGCCGAGGCACTGCGGCAACTTGGTTTCGATCTCGCACCGGTGGGTCCCCGACAGCTTGCGGTGCGTGCCGTTCCGGTTCTCCTGCAGGCCGCCGACCCGGCCGCACTGGCACGCTCGCTCTTGAGCGAACTGCGCGAACATGGCGTCACGCAACTGCTGACCGCAGCGCGCAACGAGTTTCTGGCCAGCATGGCCTGTCAGGGCGCAGTGCACGCCCGGCGGCGGCTGTCGCTGGCGGAAATGAACGCCCTGCTGCGTCAGATGGAGGAAACCGAACGTTCCGGACTCTGCAACCACGGCCGGCCGACCTGGACGCAGTTGAGCATGACCGATCTCGACCGCCACTTTCTGCGCGGCCGATGAGCAAGATCACAGCGCACCCGGAAGTTCTGCCTCTGGCAATCCTGCTGATGGGACCGACTGCCAGCGGCAAGACCGCGGTGGCGCTCGAACTGTCACGGCGTTTCCCCGTCGAGCTGATCAGCGTCGATTCGGCGCAGGTTTTTCGCGACATGAACATCGGCACCGCCAAACCCGACGCAGCAACCCTGGCTGAATTCCCGCATCACCTGATCGACCTGATCAGCCCGCAGGAAGCCTACTCGGCAGCCCGTTTCCGTGCCGACGCGCTGCGCGCAATGGCCGCTATCACGGCGCGTGGCCGCGTACCCTTGCTTGTCGGCGGTACCATGCTCTACTTCAAAGCGCTTGTCGACGGCCTGGTCGACTTGCCGGCAGCCGACCCGGCAACGCGTGCGGCGATCGACCGGGACGCCGCTGCACGGGGCTGGCCGGCGCTGCACGCCGAACTCGCCGAGGTCGATCCGGCAACGGCCGCACGCCTGCAGCGCAGCGACGCACAACGCATCCAGCGCGCGCTCGAGGTCTTTCGCCTTTCCGGCCGCCCGCTGTCGGCGTTGATCATGAACGGCGAGAAAACGGCGCCAGGCTACCGCTTCGTGTCGATCGGCCTGCTGCCTTCGAATCGCAGCGCCCTGCACCAGCGTATCGCCGACCGCTTTGCCGCGATGCTCGCCGCCGGTCTGGAAAACGAAGTCGGGTGGTTACGCGGAAAATACCAGTTACAGCCTGCTCTGCCGTCGATGCGCTGTGTCGGCTACCGGCAGGTATGGGAGGTTCAGGACGGCCTCGCGCCACGTCACGAACTGCGCGAGCGTGGCATCTACGCCACCCGCCAGCTCGCCAAGCGACAGATCACCTGGATCGGCAACACGCTGCGGCCACGGACTGTCGATTGCCTGAGTCCCGACCTGGCCGGTCAGGTCAGCCGGCTCATCGGCAATCTCTTTGCCTGACGACAAATCATGAGGGAGTTCATCAATGTCAGAGCAACTGCGATCATGGAGCAGATCCAGAAAATGAACGCCCGTACCCGTTTCATTCTTGCGGTCATCATTCTCGGTCTGCTGATGACCGGCCCTTTCGTGGTGACAGCGCTGCTGATCTGGGTGAGTGCGCAACCCGCCGAGCAAGCGTTGCTCGTCCAGTTGGTCGTGCCGCACCTGTCTCTCGGCACGATGATGACCCTCTTTGGCTTCATTGTCGGTTTGCTGGTCATCCACCAGCTGTTTCGCCAGTATGTCCAGGGTTTGCTCAAGATGGCCGAGAACCTGCACCTGATGCTGTCTGCGAACCGCAACTTCAGGGTGACACCGGAAGGACCACCGGAAGTCCAGTTACTGGCGCAGGCGACGAATGACCTGGCACAGCAGCGCGATGGGCTGATGGACGATGTCGAGGCCCAGATCGCTGCCGCCAAATCCTCGGTCGAGGATGAAAAGAACCGCCTGGCGGCACTGATGTCCGAGCTGGCGCAAGCGGTGGTGGTCTGCAACCTGGATGGTCGCATCCTGCTCTATAACAGCCGTGCCAGACTGCAGTTCAGGGCCCTGGCACAAGGCAGCACGGCCGGAACAGGCGGTGCGCTGATTGGTCTGGGTCGCTCGATCTTCTCGATCCTCGAACGGAATCAGATCGACCACGCGCTTGGGGTGGTTCGTCAGCGTCTGCACAAGAGCGCCGCCGCAGCAATCGCCAACTTTATTACTGCGGCGCGGGGCGGGCAGCTCCTGCGCGTCCAACTGGTGCCCGTATGGTCTGCCAGCACGGATTCCCGGCAGCGGCAGATGACCGGTTACGTGCTCACCGTGGAAAACATTACACGCAGCCTGGAACAGGAATCCCGTCGCGATCAGGTGCTGCAGTCGCTGACCGATGGCAGCCGTGGCAGCCTGGCCAACATCCGTGTCGCCGTCAGCAACCTGACGGACTATCCGGACATGGAAGCGGAAATACGCGAACGTTTCGTCGGCATCATCAGCGACGAAGTCCTGCGCATGAGCCAGCGTCTCGATCAGACCATGAGCGAGTTTGCCGACTCGCTGAAAACCCGCTGGCCGCTCGAAGACGTGCTCGGAGTCGATATCATCGCTGCTGCCCAGCGTCGCATCGAGGAACAACTGAAACTATCCAGCAAGACCGAGGAAGTCGACGAAGTCTTGTGGCTGCGCGCCGAGAGCTTCTCGCTGGTGTTCTCGATCTGTTTCCTGGCATCGCGTCTGGTCGATCATTATCAGATCAAGGAATTACGCTTTCGGCTTCTCCCTTTTGGGAAACTCGCCTATCTGGATCTCATCTGGGCCGGGCACGCCATGTCATCGGAGACTTTCTACACCTGGGAAAACGATGCCATGCAGATGAAGAAGGAGAGTTCGCCATTGTCGCTGCGGGATGTCATTGACCGCCACGGCGGCGAGATCTGGTACGAGCGTGAAAAGGCCGCGCATCGGGCCTTCTTCCGCTTCGTCCTGCCGGTCGCCTCTCCGGAGACCATGGCGCCTGGAGAACTGGTCGACGACAGCGGTGCCCGCCCCGAGTATTACGACTTCGACCTGTTCCATTTCAGTGATCAGAATATCGATCTTGACCGGCCACTGGCGGATCTCAGCTACACCGTGTTCGATACCGAGACCACCGGCCTCGAGCCTGCGGCCGGCGACGAGATCATTCAGATCGGGGCAGTGCGCATCGTCAACGGCCGTCTGTTACGGCACGAGATTTTCGACCAGCTGGTGAATCCGGAGCGCTTTGTGCGACCCGAGGGGATCCGCATTCACGGCATCACCGACGACATGCTGCGTGGGCAACCGAACATTGACGTGGTTCTGCCCGCCTTCCATGATTTCTGCAGCGAAACCGTTCTGCTTGCGCACAATGCGGCCTTCGACATGCGCTTCCTGCAACTGAAGGAAGCGCGTACCGGCGTGGTTTTCAGCCAGCCAGTCCTCGATACCTTGCTGCTCTCGGGCGTGCTGCACCCCAACCAGGACTCACACCAGCTCGACAGCATCGCTACGCGCCTGGGGATCGCCATTGACGGCCGCCACAGCGGGCTTGGCGACGCCTGCGCCACCGGCGAAGTGTTCCTCAAGATGCTGCCCCTGCTGGCCCGGATGGGGATCGTCACGCTGCGGCAGGCGCTTGCGGCTTCCGAGAAAACCTACTTCGCACGCGTCAAGTACTGAAGCCCGATGCGCGCCGGGACTAGAAACCGGAGCCTGGCTGCTTCAGGAACTCCTCTTCCTCCGGCGTTGAGGCCCTGCCCAGTATTGTATTGCGATGTGGATAGCGGCCGAAACGATCAATGATGGCTTTGTGGCGGAGTTCAAACTCATAGTTGCTTGCCGGTGCCCACGCTTTGTAGAGGCGCTCCGCCTCAATATGAACTACGGTCGACTCGCTGTGCATGTAGGGCATGAGCAAGAATGCTCTCTCGGTCGGCGACAACTGTTCGAGCGCCCCAGAGGCAACCGCTTCCTGAGATAGAGCCAGCGCCAGGGGATCCTGGGAGAACGCTCCGGGTGTATTTCTATGGATATTTCGAGAGAACTGGTCTAGAACAATAATCTCGGCCAAGCGCCCTTGGCGCGTAGAACGCCAGGTGAACAGCTCACTCCGAGCCGCTTGATCGAGTACTGGCAGGAAACGACCCCTGATCCGGGCATCGAATTCCGGGTCAACGATCCACCACTGCTTGGGTTCAGCTTCCTTGAACCAGAACTCCAATACTTCCTCGAACATAATCGCTCCGGCACTGACACTTTTTGGGACTAACGCTTGAACTGAGCGGACCCGCCGGTGTGAAGGGTTAGGCGTCACCTGTGCCCAGCGCGCCCACGCGCCAGGGCGGCGCGTCTACTTCTTCTGGTTCTCGTTCCTGGATTGGCGTGTGCGGTCGAACTCGATGCCAGCCTTGACCTCAGCAATGGCCGCATCGACCGCCTGGATGGCCTTGACACGATGGCCACCCTTATCGAGGGTCGCTCGCTGCAGGCTCTCTTTGGCCTGCTGAAGACTGGCGAGTGCCGCCTCCATATTCGGCTGATCCGCCAGCGTCTGGCCAGAGACGAACGCGGATGAAGCGATGACGATGGCCAACAGGGTCTTCATGTATGTACTCCTTGTTCGGTGAATAGAGTCATTGGGATGCCCTCGAATGCAGGCGAAAAACACCTTGCTGGACCAGACCCGGGCTTTCGGCCTGGTATTGGCCAGAAAAACCGCTCGCCGAACACGCACCGACCATCTTCAGCAGGAAGCCTTCGTTCATCCATCCCTGCATCATACACTGCCCTTCCTGATACTGTCCCTGCAGGACGCCGGTAGCGAACAAGGGCGGGAAAACCCGGATGGCAGCCGTCACGCCGGTGCCGAAACGGCGCAATTGAAACTGCACCTGGGCGGTCGTGCCGACAGTGAGATTGCTGGCGGTTCCTTGCATCATGACGTCGAACCCGGCCTGTTTATCGGGCACTGTGATCGGCGGCAGCGCCGGCTGGCGCTCCACCGGCGGCTCCGACCTGGCTGACTGGGATTCCTGTCGCACCGGCTCACGTTCCTTCTGCGAGGCGCTTTTCAGCGCGGCCAGACGACGCCGGGCAACGGCAGCAAACTTGCCATCCGGGTACTGTTTGAGGTAGTCCTCGAAATCGGCGGGGTCCTGGCTGGTGCGCACCGACTCCCAGAGCGACAACTGGACCGCCATCGGGTCGACGCCCGCCACCGGCGGCAGGGCGACAGGCGCCGGCGGCGACTGGACGACCACCGTCGTCGGCCCAATGAAATAGAAATCCTGGGTCAGCGACGAATGATCCCAGGGAATCTGTTTGCCGTTGGTCTGCTCCTTGACCTGCTGGCGTACGCGGGTCAACATCTGCCGCACCTCCAGTCCAGGTGCGGCCAGGTTTTTCAGCAAGGCCTCGGTGAACGGACTATGGTCGGTCTGCCCGTCTTCGGCCACATTGCCTGGCTGGGTGGCGAAAACGATCAGCGAGCCCTCGCCGGCGGCAATCTGGGCCAAACCGCGGCCAACGGCGGCCGAACGGGTTCCCATGCTGCGTGCCAAAGAACGGGAAAAGGGGTTGTCGCGACAGGCATCGAGGAAGATCAGACTGACCGGGGTCGAAGTTTCCATCTGCGTCAGGACCAGGTCGGCGTCGACTGCAGCAAAAGGCAGCGAGCGCTCGTTTTCGATCCTGGCATCTGCCGGCACCAGGTAATTCCGGCCGCTGACCTGGAGGCCATGACCTGCGTAGAAGAAAAGGCCGACCTTGGCGCCCTGTAACTGGTCGCCGAAGCGCTTCACCGCCTGCTCCAGCCGGGCCTTGTCCGGATCGACGGCCAGTTCCACCTGGAAACCGAGTTTTTTCAGCGAATCGGCAACGGCGCGAGCATCCCTGGGCGGGTTGGGGAGCGCCGGGGCATTCTGATAGGCGCCGATCCCGACGACCAGCGCGACCTGGCCCTTGGCCGGGGCAGCGACCACCGCACCCCAGCCGAGCAGCATGAAAAGCGTTGCCAACAGCCGCAGGCATGGTCGTACCGCAGGCATATCGATTTCCCCGCATCAATGACAAAGGAAAATCATACACCCGGCAGAGCCGGATATGCTCACTGCGACAGCAGGTCGTAGAGGGCAGAAAACTCACCGGTCAGCTTGTGCCGTGGATCGAGGTGGATCATCGGCAGAGCCAGATGGTGCGACTCCCGGATCTTGATCGAAGCCGAAAGGAAGGCGTCGAGGATCGGCAAGCCCTCGCCACGCAGTTCGTCGACCAACCGCAGCGGCAGATTGGCCCGTGCCTGATACTGATTGACGACGATGCCTTCGACGCGCAAGGAACGGTTGTGGTCGCTCTGAATCTCGCGCAAATTGGCGATCAGCGTATACAGGGCACGGCGCGAAAAATCATCGCAATCGAAAGGAATCAGACAACCATCGGCGGCGATCAGAGCCGAACGGGTATAGAAATTCAGTGCTGGCGGAGTATCGATCCAGATCTCATCGTAAGCGGCAATCTTCTCCAGTGCCTCGCGCAGCTTGTACATCTTGTAGCGAGATTCAAGCTTGGGCTGCAATTCCTCGAGCCCGGGGTCAGCGGGCAGCAGGTCGAGACCGGGGAATGGTGTATGAATCACATAGGCACTGAGCGCCTCGGGAAGCAGACGGTAGCCAAGAATATTCTCGAAGAAGTGGACCAGGGTCTTCTGCTGCTCGTCCAGCGCCTTGCCGAGCAGGTAGCGGGACGCATTGGCTTGCGCATCCAGATCAATCAGTAGCGTCCGTCGGCCTCGTGCAGCAGCGATCGCGGCCAGGTTGCACGCGATGGTGGACTTGCCCACTCCCCCTTTTTGGTTGAAGACGACCCGGCGCATGATTTTTCCCAGTTCAGAAATAAGGATTTAAGGACAGTTTAGCCAACTCGGAGGCAAGCGTCGAGGAGCAGGGACAGAAACCTGGGCCCTGGTCAGCAAGGAATGCGGGAAAGCGCTTGCCCTAGGCAAGCCCTTTGTCCGAGAATTGGCAGGGTAAGCGGCCGCCTCCACAACAAGAACGGGCACGGATTTTCCGGCACGGCGCCGCTCCGACCTCTTTCAGGGAATTTCTCATGAAGCTTCGCCTGACGCTGGAGAACGCAACGGGATTACCAGCCACCGCCACTGCGAGCATCGAGTTCGGCGCCCGCGAGAGTCTCAGCATTGGACGCTTGCCGGGACTGGACTGGACCTTGCCGGACCCGAGCCGACTGATGTCGGGCAGGCATTGCGAAATCAGCCGCTCGCCCGAGGCTTACCTGCTCTACGACCTGTCGACCAACGGTACCTTCATCGATGGCAACACAACCCGGCTGACCAGTCCGCATGCCTTGCGGGACGGCGAGCGGCTGCGGATCGGGGCCTACCTGATCCGCGTCGAAATCAAGGACGACGGCGAGCCAGTCAGGCACGACGACCTGGCCGACGGGCATTCCCCACCCGCGCCCGAACCGCTGTTGCGACTGACGATCGAGAGCAAGCCCACGTCTGCCGACCAGCATCCTCTGACGAAAACGCTGGGTCACCAAGGAGTGCTCAGGATCGGCCGGGACGACAGTAACGACTGGACGCTACCCGACCGAACCGGCGGCATCTCCCGGCACCATTGCACGATCCGCTTCACGGACGGCGCATTCGTTCTCCAGGACAGTTCCTCCAATGGGACCTTCGTCAATCATAGTAGTGAGCGCATCAACGACCGCGTCAGCGACAATTACCCGCTACGCGATGGAGACCTCCTGTTGATTGGTCCTTACTTGATTGCCGTACAGATCACTGGCCTTGCGGACACTACCCCAGACGGCGCTACCAGTTGTCGCGTCGACCAACCCGCGCCTCTTCCGGTTGCGGACGAACCCCCCCCTGCCCAGGTTGCCCCCGTGCGCCCCGCCGGCAATGCGCGGCGCGGCGGTGACCCGGCATTGCTGCTTGCCGACCTACCGCCGGTTGCCCTGACGCCGGCCGAGCTTGGAACCGACAGGATGCCGGCGAACGTTCCAGCGGCCGACGACGGCATGACCCTCCTCGCGCGGGTGGTCAAGACACCGCCAGCACTGCCGAGCGAACCGGTGGTCACCCGGATTGTCGCGGAAGCCGCCCCTTCGCCCTCTACCGATGCTACCGACCCTACGCCGCCAGCGCAGGCGGCGACCGGCGACGACGTACTGGCCAGCATGGCCAGAGGACTCGGGCTGTCGCCCGAAGACCTCGAAGAAACCGACGCCGCAGCGCTGGGCGAACGGCTCGGGCAACTGCTCCTCCTGATCACCGACGAAATCCGGCAATTGCTGGCCTTGCGCAACGCTGCCCTCGACCAGCCGCCTGGGGTACGCCCTGGTCCGGCCCCCAGCAATCCGCTCAGCATCATGCCGACCAACGAGGAAGCGCTGCGCGTGCTGTTCGGCCCACCCCGGCGTGCCTACCTGGACTGCCAGCAGTCTTTCCAGACCAGCCTCGCCGAACTGGGCGAGCACTTTCGGCAGACCGAGGCTGCCGTTCGGACCGCTGTACAGATAATGGCCAACGAACTGGCCCCCGAGGCCATCGACCGTGCGGCGTCGGCCGAGAACCGCATTGGCCAATTGCTGAGCTCACGCAAGGCCAGGCTGTGGGACCTCTACGTCGAGCGTTGGGGCAGCCGCCAACCCTTGCAGCCACACCGACCGGTCAGTTCCTTCATCGCCACCTTCGCTGGCGAACCGGTTCGCAGCGACAAACTGGAAGAGAATTGACCCGGTCGACGCTTCCGCGAATAGAGATCGGTAGCCCTTGCGTGCCCTCGCCCGCCGACGAGCGTCTGGCAAGGCAAGGGCGAAGCCGGCACAGTCGACCCAGATCCGGCGAGCTTCCCTTCAGGGTTCGCTTTTGTTCATGGCAATGATCAGCGCCAGCATGCGGGCGCAGGAAGGCTCCGATGAAGTTTTTCAGCTACACCGATCCCGACCAACAGGTCACCGAAATCGTCGCTCCGGCAAGGCTGCGGCCTGTCCTGCGAGAGTTCTCGGACGATGAACTCGACAGCCTCGACAGCTTCGTCGCCGAATTGCGCTTTGCCTCCGGCAGCCGGATCATCACCGCCGGCGAGCGCAGCGATGCCTTATTGATCATTGTTTCCGGCAGCATCCGTATCACCGCCGGCATCAGCGTCCAGACCGAGCGCGAAGTGGACGTTCTTGTCGAAGGCGAACTGTTCGGGATCTCCTCCTTCCTTGATGGTGAAGCCAGCGCGATCACCGCCACTGCCCTGCAAAGTACCGAGCTGCTTGCCTTGCGACGGGATTCCTTCGCGCAGTTGGCGGCCTGGAAGCCGGCACTGGCGATCGCCCTGCTCCAGGATCTCGCTGCCTATACCAGCCGGCGCTTGCGCCAACTGCAGACGGCGTTTTAATCCTTGACCCGCGAAACCACGCCATGAGCCCCGAGCACTTCTTCGCCAATTACACCAAACGCAAGTCAGCCCTGCCCAAACCCTTGTGGCAGGTCTTGCGCGTCCTCACCCTGCTCGCCACCCTCGGCTTTGCCATCCTGCTGACAGTCGATCCCGCCGTCGGGCTGAAGCTCTGGTGGGGTCTGGCCATTCCGGTCCTGCCAGCAGTGCTGGTGATTGCGCCCGGACTCTGGCGGCAGGTCTGCCCGATGGCCTTCCTCAACCAGATTCCGCGCATGACCGGCGTCAGCCGCAGCCTGCCGCTTCCCGGCAAATGGAAGGAGCGTGCCTTTCTCATTGCCGTTGCCCTCTTCCTTGCCTGCGTCGCCGCCCGCTCGCCAGTTCTCAACCACGCAGGCGGACTGGTGGCCGCTGGCATCGTCGGCGTGCTGATCGCGGCCTTCGTCGGTGGCCTGGTATTCGCCGGGCGCAGCGGCTGGTGCGGAACCTTCTGCCCGCTGGGGCCGATCCAGCGTACCTATGGCCATGCCCCACTGGTCGTCGTTCCGAACGGCTATTGCCCGACCTGCGTTGGCTGCCAGAAGAACTGCTACGACTTCAACCCGCGCGGCGCCATCTTTGCTGACCTCGTCGATTCCGACCCGCGCTACGCCAGCCAGCGCCGCCTGTTCATCGGCCTGCTGCCTGGGCTGATCGGTGCCTATTTCCTGCAGGGACCGACGCAGACCTATGGCTACGAACTCTATCTGGCCATCCTGCTTGCTGCTTGCTGCGCCTCTGCCGGTCTATATGCCATCGCCACCAGCTGCTTCCCCCTGTCGCCGCATCGCGTCGCGGCCGTTTTCGCCGCCGTCGCGTTAGCCATCTTCTACTGGTTCGGCGGACCCATCGTGCTCGGCACCCTCTCCCACTTCCTCTCCTTTACGGCACCGGAATGGCTGACGGTTGCGAGCCGCGGCGTCGGCGTGGTCGGCGGGCTGATCCTGCTCGGCACCAGCCTTTACGCCGAAGGACTGTTCGCCAAAGCCGCCGCCCAACCCGCACAGCGCGCCCCGGAGCCGAGCGGCAGGACGCAGATGCATACCCGTTTTGGTGGCAAGCAGGGGGCGGAGGTGACCGATCGGGAAACGAAGATCGCCTTCCCGGTCCCGAAAGGCGCGACCCTTCTCGATGCCATCGAGAGTGCCGGGCTCAAGATCAACTATGGTTGCCGGGCCGGCCTCTGCGGTGCCGATGCGGTGGTCGTGTGCGCAGGCAGCAAGCACCTGTCGCCGGCTGGTGACGACGAACTGGCGACGCTGCGCCGACTGGGATTGGAAGGCAAAGCACGGTTGGCATGCATGTGCCGGGTCAGCGGCCCGGTGCTCATCGACCGCGACCCGAACTCCAGCACAGCGGAACAAACCGAGGCAGCACCCGCCGCGCCGGAAGTCGACCATGCGCTCGGTACAGGCATTTCCCGGGTAGTGATCATCGGCAACGGCATCGCCGGCACCAGCACCGCGGAACAATTGCGCCGCCTGAGCGCCTCGCTCCAGATCGACATGATCACCAGCGAACCGCTCCACTTCTACAACCGCATGGCCATCGGCCGGCTGATCTATGGCCGCACCGGCATGGACGGACTGCAATTGATCCCGGATAACTGGTACGCCAAGAACCGCGTCGAGGTCTGGCGCAACTCGATCGCCCGTGCAGTGGATCGGCAGAACAAGACCGTTCTCCTCGCAACTGGCGAATCCCTGCCTTACGACAAGCTGATCCTCGCCACCGGAGCCCACTGCACGACACCAGACCCCGACTTCCTATCGTTCGACAACGCCTTTGTCCTGCGCTCGGCGGAAGATGCGCAAGCACTGCGCAATTTCGTACAACTGCGGCGGGCACGTCACGCGCTGGTCGTCGGCGGCGGCGTACTCGGCGTCGAAGCGGCCGACGCCCTGCACCACCTCGGGCTGCAGGTCACGCTCCTGCAAAGATCGGACCGGCTGATGAACGCGCAGCTCGACCATCAGGGCGCCGCCCGACTCACCACTTACCTCGAAGGCATCGGTATCCAGGTTCTCACCGACGTTGCCATCAGTCGCTGGGAAAGCCAGGGTGCGACTTTGCGCGCCGCCTGGCTGGCACATGGGCCGTGCGCGCGGGCGGATTTATTCGTCGCCTGTCTCGGCATCGGCACCAACGCGCAACTGGCCCGCGCCGCCGGACTGGAAGTCGGCCGCGGGATCAAGGTGGATTCGTGCATGCGCACCAGCGACCCCGACATCTACGCCGTTGGCGACGTCGCCGAACTGCCTGGTGCCGTCGGCGGCCTATGGACCGTCGGCGCGGCCCAGGCGGCAACGGCCGCCAACGCACTGCTCGGCAGGAAACAACCGTATCAGGCGCCACGCATCGTCCTTCAGCTCAAGTGCGACGGGATCGACCTGCGCAGCTTTGGTGAAATCGCCGCCAAGCCTGGTGATGAAGAATACACGGCGGGACCGAACGACGCGGCATGGTGGCGCCTGATCCTGCGCCAGGGCGAATTGGTCGGGGCCCTGTACGTCGGCCCGCCGCGATCGGCCAAGGACTTCACCCGCGTCGTGCAGGCCGGAACCGACCTGACGCCAATCCACGCGGATTTGCGGCGCGGCAATCTGTCGGGTCTCGCAAAACTGGGGACGGATTGATCCGCTGGCAATGCTCGGGGATATTGCTGGGGTCAAGGATAGTGTCCGGGGCGAGGTCGGCTCCGACGCAATTGCCGGAAGTTTCCAGATAATGGCGACCATCATTATGATATAACTACTTTTTCGTCGTCTCCATTTCGGATGATGACCCAGCACGCCTTGACAAATCGGATTGCTACTTCGAATTGAGCCGCACATGACCATCGCGAGCCTCCGAATCTACTTCCACGCAGTAACCGAATCACGCACGCAGAGTCTGTCGTCCTCCTACTGGGGATTTGCGGAATGGTTCTCGCGCAGGCTCAGGCCCATTCGCGAGCAGCTTCGCGGCCCTGAGGCAAAGGGCGTGGACATCATGAACCTGATGCCATATGAAAACCCGGAACACGCCTGGAAGCCCAATCAGTGGCATCAGCGCGACAACTCGTTCGAATTCGACTTCGTCTGCAATCTGCGCCCGCTCGAGAAGAGCCCCGCCATCAAAAACATTCAGAAGCTGATACACTTACTTCTATGCCGAAGTTTCTGCAACTGCGCCGTGGCCACAGGCTGGGGCGGTCGCCGTGGTCTTGCGCCAACCACTGAGTGATGTCGATCGAATCACGCTGCTTCCGTATTTGCAGTGGCCACGTGGCGAAATGGTCAGCGAAGCCAAGGCCAGGCGAGTGGCAGCAAATGCAGCGCCTGACCCTTCGCTCGAACGGAAAGGCCGCGTGGAGTCTCTTGTGAGGGATGGAGGACGATGTGAGGAACGGTGTAGGTGTTGATCCTTGGCTACGACAAACCAACCATGGCGTCGGCAAGCATGATGCATTACCCGTTGCCCGGTCGTTGACGGTTGTTCTGTTCGCGATGACGGCGGTGACGCTCAGTCCACCGCTCGCCGCGCTCGATATCTCGGGAGCCAGCACAGTACAGCCGGTGGTCGAGAAACTCATTCCCCTGTTCACCGCTCAGGGCGGAGAACCGGTCAAGTTGTCTGGCGGAGGAAGCGGCGCCGGGGTGAAGAACACGCTCTCCGGAACCAGCCAGATCGGAATGGTCTCGCGCGAGCTTCACGCCGACGAAAAATCGACACTCAAAAATACGGTGATCGCCATGGATGCGCTGGCGATCATCGTCAACAAGGACAATCCGGTCAGCAGCTTAACCAAGGCGCAGTTGGTCGACGTGTACTCGGGCAAGATCAATAACTGGCAGGCACTGGGGGGGCCTGATCGCCCTCTCATCCGTGTCAGCAAGGAGGTCGGTCGCAGCACGCTCGAACTGTTCGAGCATTACACCGGTCTGCTCAGCCCTGATCGTAAAAAAAGCGACAAACCCACGATCAGTAAGCAGACCTATATCATCGGTTCAAACCTCGAAGCCTTGACCCTCGTCGGCGGGCTGTCAGGCGCTATTGGTTACGTCTCGGTAGGAACGGCCCGCTCGCTGGTGCACGCGGGAATGCCGGTCAAGGTCGTCGCTTTGGAAGCCATCGATCCGTCCGATGAGGCGATTCGCAGCAGGCGTTACCCGATCGTGCGCCCGCTCAATCTCGTCTATGCCCGGGAGTCTGACAGCATCAACTCCTTTCTCGAATTGGCGCGCAGCGAAGACGGCCAAAAAGTGGTGAAGTCGCTCGGCTTTCTGCCTGTCGAAAGCCGCTAGCGTTTGGGAGAGAGGCCATGCAACTGACGTTGACCAAGAAGATCCTGGCGCCATTTCTGCTGCTTGGTCTGGTTGTCCTGATACTGTTGATCCTGCTGTTCCGGTTTGAGGTCCGCCTGGAGAGTATCGCGCATAGGGAACGGGCCTTACTCGAGGTGAAAACCGGAATCAATGCGATCGCCAGCCGGATTCAGAGTGGCATTCTGACGCGCAGTGAATCCTTTGCCATCGAAGCGGCCAGGGCAGCGCAGCAATCCGGCGAGTCCCTGCGGAAACTCGGCGACGACGATGGAAATCTGCGGCAACGGTTCGAAGATTTTTTTGCCGCCGTGGTGGCGATCAACTCAGTTTTCCTGGAAAACCGCAATGAGGAGGGCGCCAGGCGATTGGACCAACTGCGCGACCAGGAAGGACGGATTGCCACGTTAGTTGGCGAGCAATTGGTCCAGACCGAGGCGGCGCGAGGACGCTTATCGAGAATTGCGCACTGGCTTCAGGTCGCGACTCTGCTCGCCGTTGTCGCCACGGCAGCGCTGGCCGGTGGCTTTGTGTTACGCAAAGTCGTCAAGCCGATTCGCCATGTCGTTACGGTCGCAGAAGGGATCGCCGCAGGCAATCTGTCGGCGACCATTGACGCGGTGGGTAGCGACGAAACGGCGCAGTTGCTCAGCGCGTTTCGTCACATGCAGGATAAACTGAACACGGTCTTGCAGGAGATAGAAGCGTGCGGCTTGAACATGGGCCAATCGGCATACCATGTTGCCGCGATCTCGAACGAAATCTCCCAGGTCAGCCGCAAGCAGGAAAGCCGATCGGAAGAAGTTTCCAGCGCCATGCAGCAACTGCACCAAATCTCCTCCAGTGTTCAGCAGCAGGCCACGGAAGCGGTCGGCCGCACGCGTGAAGTGGAGGCATTCGCGCGTGCCGGGATCGACAACGTGAAGCGCAGCATTGCTTCGATGGAAGCGGCGACGCATGAGGTGGGACGCGCTGCGCTCGAGATTCAGGATCTGGAGCGATCCGCCCAGCAGATTCACACCATCGCCAACGCGATCAAGGATATCGCCGGACAAACCAACCTCTTGGCCCTGAACGCCGCCATCGAAGCAGCGCGCGCTGGTGAGCAAGGACGCGGTTTCGCGGTGGTGGCTGATGAGGTGAGGAAACTCGCCGAGCGCACGACAGGTTCAGCGATGGAGGTGGGACAGATCACCGGCGAACTTTCCGGCAAGGTTCAGCAGGTGGTATCGACCATGTCTGTCGTGGTGCAGAAATTCGATGTCACCCAGGAACAAGCCAAACAAAGTGTTCGCACGATCGACGAAATGGCCAGCAATTCCCTAGAAACCGCGCAAGTCAATCAAAGAATCGTTGACGCCAGTTGCCAGCAGCTAGCGCAGTTCGAGCTGTTGAAATCGACCACCGAAACTCTATTTTCGGTGCTGAGGGAAAGCGGCGGCAAGGTTGAAACCACTGCTTTGATCGGCCAAGAACTGCGTAGCGTGATCAGCAGGCTCAACAATCTCATCTCGGGATTTACCTTCACCAGCCAGTCGGTCATTGAACAGGCGCAGGATGAGCGAAGACGTGTTCCGCGAGTGCAGCACTCCCTGTGAGTGACGCTGACCCAGCGCGGCGAATCGATTGATGCGGTCAGCAACGATTTTTCCTTGACGTGTTTGCGCTTAAGAGTTCCTCGACGACTGAGCGCGCAGGAACCGCTCGAACTCCTCGTATACGTACCGAAGAAAGATCTGCGGGAATATGAACAGCAGGACCCCTTACGGGTCATGGGGCGAGTTACCTGGCAATGCCTGGAGGAGAAAGACCTTCTGTGCGGGGTCGAATTCCTGAACATGAACGAATAGAACCGTCATGGGCTCAGGGAATGCTTTGACTATTTTGGCAAGAATCCAGAGTTCCAGGGCCATTCCGCGTTGTCTTGAGGTGATTGCCACGAATAGACATACCGTGCAGGCCGGGCCGATCAAGATGTCCTGCTTGGGTAGAATTGACCGCGGTTGATGGGAAAAAAATATACTTTCGCTGGTAGCGTTCGATTTCCTTCCGGTCCTGGCCGGGTTCCCTCACTCCGTACTTCGCACAATCCATGAGATCAGTTGGTCCGGGGATGTATGTCCGCCCGACGCGGATGACCCGCTTGCGGTGGCTAGCCATCCGGGTTCTGTTGCTGCTCGCTTGCCAGGGACTCCAGGCGGGCGAAAGTGTGCAGCCACCCGCATCGACAACAGTGGTCGCCAGGATGCGCGACCACGCTCGGGCCATCACCCACAGTGTCGGCGACTACGATGGACTGCTCGCTTCGATCGGCAACGCGAACATCGTCCTGTTGGGCGAATCGACACATGGCAGCGCCGAGTTCTACGACGAACGTGCCCGCATCACGCAACGACTGATCAATGAAAAAGGCTTCCGGGCCTTGGTCCTTGAAGCTGGCTGGGCACTGGCGAGACAGATCGACGATTTCGTCCAGGGGAAGTTGCGCGCAGCGGATGCGGCAACCGCCTTGCGAGTGTTTCAGCACTTCCCGCGCTGGGTGTGGCGAAATGAACAGTTCGCCGTTTTTCTCGAACATCTCAAGGAATCAAACGGGCATACGGCTCCCGCCAGTCCGGCCATCCCGGTATACGGAATGGATCTGTATGGTGTCCCGGAAGCGATCGTCCAGGTCGTGCGCTACCTTGAGGCATATGATCCGCAGGCAGCCAGGCGGGCTAGACGCGACTACCGGTGCTTCGCTCCATACACCCGGCCGCCGCTCGATCCACACCTCTATGGCCGCGATGTGGCCAACGGAGCCATGCCTTCCTGCGAAAGACAGGTGCAATCACGTCTGACGAAAATGCGCCAACTGGCCGGACCAGATCCGGCACCGGCCGCGTTTGCGGCGCTGATGAGCGCGCGCGCGATCGCCGGAGCTGAAGCCTACTACCGGACTCTGTATACACTCGGCGCTCGCGAGTCCTGGAATCTGCGCGAGCGCTTCCTTGCCGAGTCGCTGCGGATACTTCTCGAACGACACGGCAAGATCGTAGTCTGGGCACACAATACCCATCAGGGGGACGCCCGTGCGACCGATCAGGTGCTGGCGGGTGAACTGTCGATCGGCCAACTGATGCGGGAACAGATGGGCGATGAGGCGGTTTACCTGGTAGGCATCACCACTTCCGGCGGCAATGTTCGTGCCGCGACCGGCTGGGGAACACCGGATCGGGTCAAGCATCTGAAACCACTGATCGAAGGAAGTTGGAGTGACCTGCTGCACGACGTCGGCTTACCGGCATTCGTGCTCGTTTTTCGCGACAATCCAGATCTGATCGACTCGCTCGACCGCCAGCGGCTCGACCGGGACATCGGCGTCACCTACCTGCCCGATGCGGAACTCGAGAAGCACTACTGGCACTCGTCGCCAGCAAAGCGCTTCGACGCCTTGATCCATATCGACACGACCCGCGCCGTAGTGCCTCTGCGGTAGGCCTGGTCAAAAGAAATTGTCATGGCCAAGCTTCCTTCCCTTATCATGTTCCATGTGATCCGGAGGTAAGCAAATGGCCAAAGATAAAGACAGTCACCCCCACCATCACCCGGTCGTCGTCAGTGAGAGCTGTCTGGGGCCCTACCAGCAGACGGTGCGTGCCGGCCGGCATACCTTGCTTGCCGATGAGCCGGTGACCATGGGCGGCGGCGACACTGGCCCATCGCCCTTTGATTTGCTGCTCGCCAGTCTTGGCGCCTGCACCTCGATCACCCTGCGCATGTACGCCGAACACAAGCACCTGCCACTCACCAGCGTCAGCGTCGAACTGATGCACGACCGGATCGAGGCCGAAGGACATGGCAAGATCGATCGAATTTCGCGCATCATCACGCTGACAGGTGATCTGACACGCGATCAGCGCGGCAAACTGCTGGCGATTGCCAACAAATGCCCCATGTACCGTGTCCTGCATTCAGATCTTCGCATCGATAGCGTACTCGCCGACCGCGAGTCGGCAGCACCTGCCGCCTGACGGTCATCTCTATTCCGGGTGATCATGAAGGCAGAATGAGGTGATTATGGTCTTGTCACTAGAGACTTGCCAGACCATGTATGGTAAAATTGTTGCGCCGCAACATCAGCCTGTATGGCGTCTCTCGAACAAGAGACGAAAATCCTCATGCTAGAACATCACTACCTCACTACCCTCTTTGAACCCAAATCCGTTGCCGTCATCGGTGCTTCCGACCGGGAGAATTCTGTTGGCAATGTCCTGTTCAAGAATATTCTCGATTCGGGTTACAAGGGACGACTATACCCGATCAACACCGCCCACGAAACGATACAGGGCGTCCCGGCCTACAAATCGATCGAAGAGATCAGCGCCCGCGTCGAACTGGCGGTGGTCGTGACCAGACCGCAAACGGTCCCGAAAATCATCGAACAATGTGGGCACAGTGGCGTCAAGAACGCCATCGTGATCACCTCTGGCTTTGCCGAGGCGGGACATTCGGGCGCTGCGCTCGAACGAAAAATGATGGAGATTGCCCGCAGTTACGGCGTCCGCCTGCTGGGTCCGAATTGCTTGGGGATCATCCGCCCGAATCTTGGACTCAACGCCACTTTCGCGCGTATCTATGCCAACGTCGGCAATCTCGCGTTGGTCTCGCAATCAGGTGCGATCTGCTCGGCGGTTCTCGACTGGGCGACCAGCAACCGCGTCGGTTTTTCCAGTGTCATTTCACTGGGCGGCACCGCCGATGTCGATTTCGGCGAAATCCTCGATTACCTGATCTACGACAACCTCACCCATTACATCCTGCTCTACGTCGAAGGCATTCGTGATGCGCGCCGCTTCATGAGTGCGCTGCGTTCGGCGGCACGCATCAAGCCGATCGTGCTGCTCAAGGCTGGGCGCCACGCCGGCGGTCTGGCGGCGGTCGAAACGCACTCGGGCATGCCCGGCGGCTCCGACATCGTTTTCGAGGCGGCCGTGCGCCGCGCCGGTGTCGTGCGGGTCAAGAACATCGGCCAGTTGTTCTATGCAGCCAAGGCGCTGGCTTCGAAATTCCGCCCGCAAGGCAAGCGCCTGGCGATCATCACCAACGGCGGCGGACCGGGGGCCATGGCCGCAGACCGTGCCGGCGATCTCGAGATTCCGCTGGCCGAGTTGTCTGTCAGCACCATCCAGACACTCAATTCAAAGATGCCGCCGACCTGGTCGCAACGCAACCCCATCGACATCGAAGGGGATGCCACACCGAGGCGTTATCACGATGCCATTCTGGCCATCGCCGAGGATGACAACGTCGATGGTGTGCTGGTGATGCTCTCGCCGCAGGCCATGACACAGCCGATGGAGGTTGCCAAGGCGGTGATCGAAGTCGACCTGCTGACCGCCAAACCGATCCTCACCTGCTGGATGGGCGAGGAGCAGGTGTATCAGGCACGCACCATGCTGGAGGACGCCGGCATCCCCTCGTTCCGGATGCCGGAAACCGCAATTGAACTGTACTACCACATCTCGACCTATTACTGGAACCAAAAGCTTCTGCTGCAGACCCCCGCCCCCTTGTCGAAGCATTCGCGGCCGGAAACCGAAGGGGCCAAGATGTTAGTCGAGGCGGTATTGCAGGAACGACGCAAGGTATTGTCGGAGATGGAGTCGAAAGCCATCCTGCGCGCTTTCCGCATCCCGGTCGCACAGACCATGGTCGCGCATACGGCAACCGAAGCACTGCTGCTGGCTGAACAGATCGGTTTTCCGATCGCCATGAAGATCGATTCGCCGGATATCCTCCACAAGAGCGAAGTGGGTGGTGTGCGGCTCAACATCACCAATGCACCGGCGGCGCGCAACGCCTATCACGACATCCTCGAGACGGTCAAGAAGCGGCATCCGACGATGCGCGTCAATGGCGTTTCGATCGAACCGTATCTGGCGCGACCGCACGGCCGCGAACTGATGATCGGGGTCTCGCGCGATCCGATCTTTGGTCCGATCATCACTTTCGGAGCTGGCGGTACCGAAGTCGAAGTCTTCAGCGACCGGGCGGTTGCCCTGCCGCCGCTCAACCGCTTTCTGGCGCGGGACCTGATCGCCTCGACGCGCGCTTCCAAACTGCTCGGCACATTCCGCAACATGCCGCCGGTCAACCTCGAAGCCCTTGAAGACGTGCTGCTGCATGTTTCACAGATGATCTGCGAACTCCCCTGGCTCCAGGAACTCGATCTCAACCCGCTGATCGTCGATGAGAATGGCGGGATCGCTGCCGACGCGCGCATCGTCATCGATTATGCGGCGCCTTCGGGCGACCGTTATGCGCACATGGCCATTCACCCCTACCCGGCGCATCTGATCCAGGACTGGGAACTTCCGGATGGCCGGACGGTGACGATTCGACCGATCCGCCCGGAAGACGCCGAACGCGAGCAGCAGTTCGTCATCGGCCTGTCCGATGAAAGCAAGTACTACCGTTTCATGGATACCATCCGGGAACTGACGCAGACCATGCTGGTACGCTTCACCC
>WBZL01000802.1_pt1 | contig 34762 bp, 49 predicted proteins | sample 5204291 | NCBI WGS metagenome assembly WBZL01 (sample SAMN12344345, study PRJNA552823) | activated sludge metagenome | biome: Activated sludge suspended growth; feature: Nitrification reactor; material: Wastewater; isolation source: activated sludge from nitrification reactor of wastewater...
TCGTACAGGCCAGTCGTCGTGTTGAGCACCTGGGCGTGGGTCTTGGACCGGCCGGTGCGGGGGTTGAGGTCTCGGGGGACGTGGCCGAGGTAGCCGTCGTACTCCATGAGCGGGTCGTCGGGGTCGGGTCTCGGGCCGCAGACTCGGAGCAGGGCCACGGTGGTTGGGGTGCCGGTCATCGTGAGGTCTCCTGGGTGGGGCGGGGCTTGGCGGTGGCGCCCTCATCGGACTACGACGTCGACGTGGTCGAAGCGGATCGCTTCGGCGCGGCCCTGGAACCCAGTCACGTAGACCGCCACGACGTGGCCGGCGACGACCTCGCGCTCTACGGAGTGGACCTCGGCGGGATACCAGCGGGAGTCGAAGTAGACGAGGACATCGTCGCCCGCCAGGAACGGGGTGGTGAGTTGTTGGGCGTTGCGGCGGGCGAGCTGTTCGGCGGTGTGTCGGTCTTGGGCGTCCACGGGGTCAGCCTTCCTGTTCGATGCGGAGCGCAGTGCGGCGTTGCGGGCGGCGAATCGGGCGACCCAGGGTTCGGCGCCGTCGAGCATGAGCTGGGTCTGGGTCTGGGTCTGGGTGAGACCTCGGGCGTGGTAGATGCGGGCGATGGGGAGGGCGATGCGGAGTTCCATGGTGCTGTCCTTTCAGGTGGTGGGCTCGGTGGCCTGGCGGATGGTGTTGCGGGCGTCGGCCAGGGTGTTGCGGGCGTCGGCCAGGGCGCTGTCGAGCGCCCGCTCCAGGTTGAAGATGGCGTCTCGGGCGGCGGCGCCGTAGTGGGTGTCGGGGTCTCCGAATGCGTCCAGCCGGCGGGCCGTTCGGCGGTCAATGGACAGGACGACCTGGCGAACGTCTTCGATGTGGTCGAGCGCCCGCTCCAGGTTGAAGATGGCGTCTCGGACGACCTGGCGAACGTCTTCGATGTGGTCGTTGAGAGCGTCGATCGTGGCGAGCCATTCCACGATCAATCCCTCCCCGCGCACTCGCCGTCGTCGCAGCGGTCGCCGGTTCCGGCGACGTTGCAGCCGTGGCGTTGGCACACCGCGGCCGGTCCGCGGTCGGTCCAGAACTTGTGAGGGCGCAGCACGCAACCGCCGTTGCAGTAGCCGCGTTCGGCGTCCTCGTCGGTGTCGTAGGTGCAGTTGTTCATCTTGGGCTCCTGGGTCGTTTGAACGTCAAAACCCATTATATCAGGCTGTTGCGTCAAACACAACATCAACCCGACCTAGCCGTCTGATACGCTCCTGCTCGTGCCGCTACCCGACACCCGATCCGCAGCCTGGCCACCTCGATCCTGGGCCACCCAACAGAAGCTCATCGAAGAGGCGCGACGGTGGCTCGTCGGCGACGTGTCTGAGCTGGCCATGTTCTACCAGGACCAGCGCAGCAGCGACCGTCAGACCTGGAGACGACGAGTCGCAGCCGCCATGGCCGGCGCACCCGATGCACCCAACAGCGCCGGCCGACTCCACGTACCGCTCCCACGCCAGATCGCCCGCACCAGCGCATCGCTCCTATTCAGCGACGGGTTCAGCTTCCAATACCGAGAGGCCAGAGTCCGAGACATCGAAGGCCAGGCGCCGGCACCCGAAGTCATCGCCGCCCGAGCAGCCGAAACCGATCTGCAGACGTACGTGGACACCGACGGCTGGCAATCCAAGCTCTGGCAGGCTGCCTACGTCAGCAGCGGCACCGGAGGCATCTACCTCCTACCCGCCTGGTACCAAGGCGACGCCAGCACCACGCTGCGAATCGTCCACCACAACCGAGGCATCCCGACATTCATCGGCGGACGCCTGGTCGAAGCCATCCTGTGGACCGTGGTCGAGGTCGAGGCTAGCGGCGTCACGTGGCGCCACCTCGAATGCTACACCCGAGGCCGAGTGCAACACGGCCTGTACCGAGGCCAGGCCAACAACCTGGGCGAACGAGTCAGCCTGGGAGACCACCGCGCCACCGCCAGCCTGGTCACCGAACCAGACGGCTCCGTCGACCTCACCGCCTACGGGCTGCGACCCGACGAGCTGCTCTGCGAATACGTGCCCAACCTGCTACCTCACCCAGTGACCCTCGACGGCAACATCGGCGGCGCCGATACCCAAGGGTTCGAAGACCAGCTCTACGCGCTCGACACAGCCGATTCAGGCTGGGAGGCCGACGTACGAGTCGGTAAGCGGCGAATCCTCGTCACCGAAGACATGCTCAGCCGGACAGGTCGAGGCGGAGGCGCATCGTTCGACACCGACCGCGAGGTGTTCGTCTCACTGAGCCACTCGCCGCTCGAATCCCACGACCCGATCCGCCCCATCGACTTCGCCATCCGAGCGGCCGACTTCCAGACCACAGTGAAAGACCGCTACGCCCGCTGCTGCACAGCCGCCGGCTACAACCCCGAATCCGTCACCTGGGCACAGACCGACGGATCGATGACCGCCACCGAGGTCCTGTCCCGAGACGCCCTCAGCCGAGACACCACCAACTCGAAGCGCCGGTACTTCACTCCGGCGCTGGAGGCGACCGCATCCAAGGCGCTGCGTATCAGCGCAACCCTGGGCGGAGTGACCGCCACCGACCTGGCACCGAAGCTTGTGTGGCCGCAGACCGACGACGGAGACCAGGCGTCCAACGCCGACCTAATCAACACGCTGGCGCTGGCCGGCGCCATCTCGATCTACCGTAAGGTCCAGATCGCCAACCCCACCTGGGACGACGAGCAGGTACGCGAAGAGGTCGCCCGCATCCGAGAGGACAACGGCCAGAGCGTGCCCGACCCCGAGGCCGACCTCGAAAGCCGAGACCCGACCGACCCCGAGGTCTGATCCGTGGCAGCGGCCGACCCCGAGCTGGCTATCCAGCTCGCCCGTAGAGTCGCCTTCCTGTACCAGGTCGCAGAGAAAGACCTACAGCAGCAGGTCGCCCGCCGGCTGGCCCGAGGCGTCGAACAGCCAGGATGGGCAGAGGACAAGCTGGTCGAGCTGACCCGACTACGCCAGGCCGCAGACAGGCGGGTGGCGGCACTCGAAAAGGAAGTCACCCGCACGGTGGCCGACGCCCTGGCCCAAGCAGCCGGCGGACTCCGAGACCAACCGTTCCCGATCCGCACCAACACCCGAGCGGTCGAGGTCCTGGCCGAACAGACCCTAACCAAGCTCCGTGCGACCCACTTCCAGCTCCTACGGTCGGTCCAGGACGAATACCGCACAGTCGTAGCCAGGACGGCGAGCCAGGTGGCCACAGGCCAGACCACTACACGAGTGGCGGCACAGCGGACCGTGAGCGCTCTCGCCCGCCAAGGGCTGACCGGATTCGTGGACTCCAAAGGGCGAGCATGGAAGCTCGACCGGTACGCAGAGATGGCAGTCCGCACGGCCAGCGCTCAGGCCATGGTCGGCGCACGGTTGAACGAGTACGTCGATGCCGGCCGGTCGCTCGTCATCGTGTCGAACTCGCCGGACGAATGCGACAAGTGCGAGCCGTGGGAGGACAAGATCCTCGCCATCGACGGCGCGCCCCTGTCGCCGGAGGATCGCAGGCTCGCAGTGGCCACGGTGAAAGAGGCGACCAAAGCTGGCCTGTTCCACCCGAACTGCACTCACGACCTACGGCCATACATCCACGGCCTGACCAAGAGCTTTACCTCCACGACAGATAAGGCGGGCGAGGCGCAGCGCAAGACCGAGACCCGAGCCCAACGAAAGCTGGTCGAGGCTCAACGACAGGACGTGGTGACCGAGCCGTTCGGTGACTCACCTGAGCGGCAACGGGTGAAGGCCAAGCTGGCCGGCGCCGAAGACGAGGCGGTCGAGGCGATGGCAGCTCGGTACCGGCTGCAACATGGCACCGAGCCGAGGCCGGCGGACCTCGCGCGGTTCCGTCGCCAGGCCGGCCGCGGACAGGTGGCGGTACCGCCCGAGTGAGGGGTTACCCTAGCCGTCGGCTATCGTGTCGTTGATGAACCCGCACGCCCTACACCGTCGCTCCCTCTCTCTCTGGTCCTGTCTGTTGCTGGCGCCTGATGGTGGCGCCGGCGGCGGCGGCGGAGGCGACGCCGGCGATGCCGGCGGAGGCGATGCTGGCGCTGGCGCTGGCGCTGGCGGAGAGGCCGGCGGAGATGCCGGCGGAGCCGATGCGCCAGTCAACCTGTCCCAGCAGCAGCTCGACGCACTCATCTCCAAGCGGATCGGCGCCGCTCGCGCCGGCTGGGAGCGAGACCTCAACGCCTACTCCGACCAGGAGAACGAGACCGCCACGCAGAAGGCCGAGCGTGAGGCAGCCGAGGCTCGCCAGCAGGCCGAGGCGGCGACCACTGGAGCCAACGCCACGCTACGTCGTGCCGAGGCGACCGTCCAGGCTGGCCTGGCCGGCATCCGACCCGACCGGATCGCGGCGGCGCTCGCCATCGCAGCCAGCGATGCTGAGTTCCACGAGGTGGAGGTGAACGACTCTCAGGTGGACAGTGCAGCCATGGCCAAGATCCTGGCCAAGGTGGCCAAGGCGTACCCCGAGTTCACCTCCCAGGCGGCAGCTGGTGCGGCTGGCGCGTCCACGACTTCGGCCAACGATGCTGGCGGTAACCCGTCCGCCACGGCACCCAAGTCGATGCAGGATGCGGTGGCCGCACGCCTGGCCAAGGCGATGGGCTAACAGGTCTCAGCCGACGGGCTCTAAACGGCCAGCCGACGGGCTCTAAGCGGCAGTCCTGCCAGGACTTGGAAAACGGCATCACTCAACCGTTCGCAACGAGTCCAACAGGAGGACTGAACCATGGCCGTGAGCTTGGCCGAAGGCAAGAACAACGCCACCGACGACCTCGACGTGATGGTCATCGATGAGTTCCGCAAGGAATCGGTGCTCATCGACGCGCTCATGTTCGATGACGTGGTGAACCCCGCCGGCGGTGGCGACACCCTGACCTACGGATACCGACGGCTGGCCACCCAGGCCACGGCGTCCACCCGTGCGATCAACAACGAGTACGTGGCGCAGAACGTGACCACGACCAAGCACACCGTCGACCTGGCCGTCCTCGGTGGCTCGTTCCAGGTCGATCGGGTCGTGGCCAAGATCGGACCGGCTGCCAGTGGAGCGGTCACGCTCAACATGCAGCAGAAGATCAAGGCGACGGTGACCGAGTTCCAGGACCTGGTGATCAACGGCGACACGGGCGTGGACGCGAACGCGTTCGACGGTCTCGACGTGGCGCTCAGCGGCTCCAGCACCGAGTTCCGCGCCGACCAGATCACCGACTGGACCGACCTCGACACCTCGGCAGCGACGAAGTTCACCGCTCTCGACGCGCTGGACGAGTTCCTGATGCTGCTCGACGGCGAGCCGTCGCTGCTCATGGGGAACATGTACGCCATCGCCAAGGTGCGGGCGATCGTCCGCCGGACCGGCATGTACACCCGAGACCCGATCGAGGGGCTGGCCGGCCAGAATGGTCGACCGGTCATCCGTGAGACCTACGGCAACCTGACGTTCGTGGACCTCGGCGCCAAGTCGGGCTCGAACGCGCCGATCGTCGCTCTCCGCGATCCCGACTCGACCTCGTTCACCATCACCCACTCGGCTGGTACCGATGGCGGCACCTTCCGTCTGCGGGTCGAGGTCAACGGCGACGTGGACGAGACCGCCGCTCTCGCCTGGGACATCACCACGGCCAACCTGGACGCGGCGCTGGAGGGGCTCGACAACGTGCCGGCGTCGGCGGTCACGGTCGGCGGCACAGCCGGCGTCAGCTACACGGTGGCATTCGCTGGCGGCCTGGCCGGCGCCGATGTCAAGATGACCGTCGTGGACGACCTGCTGACCGACGGTGGCGTGGCCGAGCCCACGGTCGTGGCCGAGACCGGCGACACGGGCGGGCTCACCGACCTGTACGCCGTGCGTATCGGGCTCGACGGGTTCCACGGCGTGTCCACCATCGGCGGACAGATCGTCCAGTCGTGGCTGCCGGACTTCTCCACCAGCGGTGCCGTCAAGACCGGCGAGGTCGAGATGGGACCGGTGGCGGTGGCGCTGAAGGCGACCAAGGCCGCAGCCGTCTGGCGTAACCTGCGGGTGCGCTGAGGTCAGCCCTGGTGCGGGGCTTTCCTGGTGGGGGTTCGGATCGCAAGGTTCGAGCCCTCACCAGCCGATCTACCTCTCTCGAAAGGAAGACCTACGGTGGCCAGAGTGACAGCGCCCAACCCCGAGTTCTCGGGTTCTCGGTTCGGTGTCCGATTCTTCAACGGTCGAGCTTCCACGGACGACGCCATCGCCATCGGGCGCTTGCTGCGCGCCGGCTACCTGGTCGATGACCGAGGTGACCGTCCAGTCCAGACCCAGGACGAGCCCGAGCCCGAGCTGACGCCCGAGCCCGAGCCCGAGCCCGAGGCGGACCAGCTCGACCTGGAATCGCTCACCGTTCGTGAGCTGGTCACTCTGGCCGGAGACCGTAACATCGACTTGCAGGGCGCACGGCGCAAGTCGGAGCTGATCGCCGCTGTTCGAGCGGCCGAGGGCGCCTGATCCCCAGCCGGGCGCCAAGAGGGGCTCTCGGTTGCTCTCCGTTCTGTAGGGGTGCGGAGGAGCCCGAGAGCCCCTCACACGACCAAGAAAGACCCCACGGAGACCGAGGGAAAGGACAGGGCGAATGGACAGTCACGCGACAACCGTACAGCTCGCCGCCTACCTCGGTACGTCGGCGCCGGCCGACGCCACTCGGCTGTTGGCTCGAGCTTCCGAGCTGGTCGACTACTACACCCACTCGATGTACGACACCGACTCTGGGACAGGCCTGGCCACCGATACCGACCTGGCCACCGCCCTGGCCAACGCCACCTGCGCTGTGGTCGAGGCGTGGATCGAGGTAGGCGAACACAACGACCTCGACGGGCTGGCGTCGATGCAGGTCTCGGTCGGCGGACACTCGGGTTACCGGGCGCCACCGATGCCACCTCGGGCTCACCGCTACCTGGCCAACGCTGGGCTACTGCAGCCTGGTGGAGTCGCTCCGATCGAGGACGGGTTCGTATGATCCCGACTGCCGAACTCCCAGACCGCGCCGACCTGTACCAGCATGCTGGTGTGTCCGGCGAAGGCATCGACCTGTTCGTGGCTCCGGTCTCCGACGTTCCGTGTCAACTGATCAACAAGCGCAGCGTGACGGTTTCGGGACAGGGCGCCGACGTGACCACAGCGGCTACCATGTTGCTCCGGCCTGGCCAGGCGTTGCCGCCACGCACTCGGGTAGCGATCGGCGCCGATGTGTGGGAGGTGGCCAGTGTTCAGACCGAAAAGGAACTGCGGCGACCTCACCACGACGTGGTGTACCTGACGGGTCCGTTCGCACCTGAGGTGGCGCTCCCCGAGGCTCCGTTCCAGGATGCGCCCTGATGGCCGGCGGACTGAAGGTCAACGGTCGCCTGATCGCCAGGCCGATAGAGGTGGCGGCTGGTCTGCTCGAACCTGTGGGCCAGTACATCCTGCAGGAGGCGAACAAGACCATCCCGATCGACCAGGGTACGCTGCAGCGCTCCGGCCAGGTCACGGTCGGAGACCTCGAAGTGGTCGTGTCGTACGATACGCCCTACGCTGTGCGCCAGCACGAGGACACCAGGTTGCGCCACGCTCCTGGCCGGCGGGCGAAGTGGCTCGAACGCACGCTCCAGTCTGAAGCTCGTTACATCACAGATTGGCTCTCTCGTGAGATTGGGAGGCAGTTGTGATTGCTGCTGCGTTCGCCCACTACCTCGACTCGTTGGCCGATGCTCGCCTGGTGTGGGATGTGGACGGCGCCACCTCGACCATATTCGTGGATTGGATGCCCGACGCGCCGACCCAGGCGGTGGCGATCATGTCCCAGCCTGGTGGGTCGAACCTCGACAAGCTCGCCGGCCGCGATGCGGCGATCCAGTGCATCGTTCGAGGCTCAACGAACCGAGAGGCGTACGACCTGGCCGAGTTCATCAGCGAACAGCTCGACTGTCTCGCCCACTATACTGTTGGGGTCGGAACCGATGACGAGCTTACGGTGATCGGTTCCACTCTACAGCAGAGCGCTCCTGTTCCGATGGGGCGCGACACCCAGGGGCGCAGCGAGTATTCGCTGAACATCGCCGCTCGAATCCACAACCCAACATCGCACCGACCTGGTGCCTAACGCCTAGGGAGGCAAACCACCATGACCGTCACCGACACTCTGGCCCGAGACGATGGCGCCTGGGACATCAACACGGGAACCGCCGGGTCGCCCGTGTGGACGCCCATCGGCGGACTGAACTCCTGGTCGCCGTCGCCGTCGAAGAACGACGCCGATACCACGAAGTTCTCGAACAACGGCTGGCAGTCCCACCTGCCAGCGTCGCGAGGGCTGGAGCACACGCTGTCCGGCCTGGTCCAGGTCGATCCGTCCACGGGCGCCCGTGACGCCGGCCAGGCGGCGTGTGAGAGCCTCGCCCTGGAGATGGGCGTGGACGGCATCTCGCAGTTCCGCCACACGATGACCGGCGGCACGGTGAACGTGTTCGACGGCTCCTGCAACGTGACCCGAGGCGGTGGCGGCAACGACGATCCGTCGGCCTGGGAGTGCACCGTCACCATGTCGGGCGCTCCGGTCACCACGCTGGCGGCTGACGTGCCGGACGTGGTGACCTCGGTGACCGGCACGGGTGGCGACGACTTCGCCACGGTCACCTGGACCAACGGCGCCGAGGCCGGTACGCTCTTCGAGGTTCGGGTGTACAACAACGCGTCGGCTCTGGTGGCGTCGATCATCAGCTCGTCCAAGCCGGTCTACGTTCCGCTGGCGGCGGCGTCGGGCTACACGGCTCGGGTGCGGGCGCAGAACGACGCCGGCTGGTCCGACCTGAGCACCGCCAGCGCATCGTTCACCGTCACCTGATCCCCAACCCACTAACCCCTACGGAGGTAGGAATGTCTCGCACCAGGCTGAAGATCGATGTCTCGTTCAACGAGGAGGAGCAGCGCCGTGACCCGATCGAGGTGGAGATTCCTGGGTTGGGTGTGTTCGAGATGCCAGGCGTCATGAACGCACTCGCCACGGTTCGCGTCGCTCGTTGGGCGGAGCAAGGCAAGACGGAGCTGAACGCCCAGGAGGCGGTCGCCCTGTTGGGCGACCTGGTACCTGACGATGTGTTGCGTCGCATGCACGCTCGAGGGTTCGATATCCTCGAACCTACCAACGCTCCGATCGTGGAGCAGCTGGTGATGCAGCTCGTCGGTGAGTACCAAGAGCGTGCGCTGGCCGCTGGGTCGAGCCTGGGAAAAGCTCGGCCGGAACATCGGACGCCAGCTCCGTTTTCCGGTACTGGTCCATCATCCGAGCCGACTTCGTACGAGAGTACGGCGTCACCCTTCCGGCTGACCTAAAGTCGATGAGCTGGTCGCTGTTTCTCGACCTGCTGGCCGGCCTATCACCCAGGAGTCGCTACGCCATGGCGGTACAGAAGGAATCCAAGCGAGTCCGATTCGCCACCCAGGCCGAGGCTCAGGCGTATGCTGCCTCGGGTTACGGGTTCGGGGGCTCCAAGTGAGTCTCCAGGTGGGCGAGCTGCAGGTGGCATTCGGGCTCGATGATTCCAAGTACCAGGCGGGCGTCAAGGCATGGAAGGGCCAAGCCGACCAGGACGGGCGGCAGGCCGGTAAGGCGCTCGCCCAGGGCGTAGAGCAGGGCGTGGACCAGGCCGGTCAAGCTGCGAAGAGTGGCGGCAAGGCTGCTGGCGAGCAGTTCGAGACCCAGACCGAGGCGGGCGCATCGGGGCTCAGCGGCAAGATGGAGGGGCTGATGGATAGCCTCGGTCCCACCTTGACCGCTGCAGCCGGCGCACTCGGCCTGGCCGTCGGCGGTGCGTTCGTGGCGTCGATGGTCATGGACGCCGAAGCGGCCAGCGACAAGATGGCAGCTCAGCTCGGGTTGGACGAGTCGTCGGCCAAGATGGCGGGCGAGTCGGCCGGCCGAGTCTACGCCGAGGGGTACGGCGACTCGTTGGACGCTGTGTCGGAGGCCACGGCGGCTGTGTTGTCCACTGGGCTGTCTTCGATCGACGACACGGCGGAGCACCTGGAGGGGTTGACCAAGAACGCTCTCGACTACGCCCAGGCCTTCGACATCGACATCAACAAGGCGGTCAACAGCGCAGGTATCCTCATGAAGAGCGGCCTGGCCAAGGACGGCAAAGAGGCGTTCGACCTCCTGGTGGCCGCTAGCCAAAAGGTGCCGGCGCAGCTCCGAGAGGACGTGCTCGACGCCACCGACGAGTATAGCCAGTTCTTCGCCACGCTCGGCATTTCCGGTACCGAGGCGATGGACCTCCTGGTAAAAGCCAGCGAGAAGGGCATGTACGGCATCGACAAGACCGGCGACGCCCTAAAGGAACTCACCATCCGGTCGACCGACATGAGCACTACGAGTGTCGAGGCGTACCGGGCGGCGGGGCTCAACGCTGAAGAGATGGCGCGTCGGTTCTCCCAGGGCGGCGATTCTGCTCGGGGCGCTCTCGATGACCTGATCGGCGGGCTGCTTGGGATGGAAGATCCGGTAAAGCGGAGCAACGCTGCCATCGCCCTGTTCGGTACTCCGTTGGAGGATTTGAACGCCCAGGAGGTGCCGACCTTCCTCGAAGGTCTCCGGTCGATGGGTGGCGGTCTCGGCAAGGTGACCGGTAAGGCTGACAAGATGGGCGCCACGCTGGGCGACAATCTGCAGAAAAAGCTGGAGGCGGTCAAGCGACGAGGGTTCGATCTGCTGCTCCGAGGTGGCGAGCAACTGGCGGAGTTCTTCAACGATCGAGTGGTGCCGGTATTCGACTGGTTCGTGGACAATAAGCCGGTACTGGTCGGTGCGCTCACGGCTGGCGCGGTGGTGATCGGGTCGATATTGGTGCCGGCTTTCATCGCTTGGGCGGGCGCCGCCTGGTCTGCGGCGGCGGGTGTGATCGCCGCCACCTGGCCGGTACTGGCGATCGCGGCGGCGATCGGTCTCCTGGTCGCCGGCTTGATCTACGCATACCAGAACTTTGGCTGGTTCCGGTCGGCGGTCGATGCGGTGGCGTCGTTCCTGAAAGACACGCTGTGGCCGAACTTCAAGGCTGGCGTAGTGATCTTGAAGGATGTGTTGGGGCGGGCGATTAGCTGGTTGGCCGACGTGTGGACCGACACCTTGTGGCCGGCTCTCCAGGCGGTCGGAGGCTGGATATCGCAGACGTTGTGGCCGATCCTGCAGAAGATCGGAGACGTGATCGGTCAGTACGTGGTCGCCCATGTCCAAACGCTGGCGTGGGTGTGGTCGAACGTCCTGTGGCCGGCGCTCCAGCTCGTGTGGGCGTTCCTGTCCGGTCCGGTGAAGGCGGCGTTCGAGGTGCTCGCCCAGTTCATCGGAGATACGCTCGGACCGATCGTCCGCATGTTGGCCAACTTGTGGACCCAGGTGCTGTGGCCGGCGCTCCAGGTGGTCGCTCGGTTCATCACGGGTACGGTGGCTCCGGTCATCGGCTCGATTGCTAGCACGATGTGGGATGTGGTGAGCGGCGTCGGTTCCGCTATCGGTAGCGTGGTGGATTTCTTCGCCGGCATCGGTGGCCGGATCGGTTCGGCTATCAGCGGGCTGGCCAGTACCATCTCGTCGCCCTTCACCTCGGCGTTCGACGCGGTAAAGAAACTGTGGAACAGCACCATCGGCGGTGTCTCGTTCACTATCCCCGACTGGGTGCCAGGGCTCGGCGGTCGAGGCTGGACCTTCCCCAAGATGCACACGGGTGGGCGGGTGGCGGCGATGCCAGGCGAGGGCCAGGAGGTGCTGCGTCTGCTCCGTGTCGGAGAGACCGTCCGCACCGAGGCTCAGGAACGGGCGTTGCAGATGGGCGCACGAGCGGCGGCGCAGCTCGGGTACGCTGGCGCTGGCGACAACAGCTCGCCGGCTGCTGCCTCCACAGCGGCGGCGACCCGAGGCGGCAACACCTGGACAGGTAACCAATACAACTACACAGACGCCGATCCTGATAAGATCGCCACCGCAACGGCGTGGCGGTTGAAGACGAGCGGAGCGGCGTGATGGCAGCCGGCGATCTGATCACAGCGGACTGGCAGATGGAGTGGCGGGGGCTGCTGTTCGGTCCGAACCCATACGGCATCACTGAGGTGCAGGGGCTGGCCGATCTTCCTGGCCTGGTGACTGCCGACCGCGATCGTCTGCGGGCGCACGGCCAGATCGCTGGCGATGACTTCCTGACCGGCCGCACCGTCGAGGTCGGGTTCCGTATCGAGGGATCGAGCAGCGCCGACACGTTCGATCAGGCCACCGCTCTGGCGGCGGTCACAGCGCCTGGTGAGGCTGAGTCTCCGCTGGTGTTCCAGATCCCAGGAGTAGCAGCCGGCACCAAGGCCTATTTGAATGCTCGGGTACGGGCTCGGAGTCTGCCGATCGATCGGCTCTACCAGGTCAGCGTGTTGGGTGGTCGGTTTCAGTTCTATGCCACCGACCCGAGGCTATACAGCCTGGTGCAGTCAACCCAGACGGTCTCTCTGCCGACGGCGGGCGGCGGTCTTCCGGTCGAGGTCGACGTACCCGCCACATTGCTAGCGGTGGCAGATTCGGGCTCGATTCTTGTCCAGAACAATGGCAACTTCCGAGCGCCGTGGTCGTTCCGTATCAACGGTCCGGCGGTGAACCCGACCGTCCGCAACGTGACCGAGGGGCTGTACCTCGGGTTCAACATCACGCTAGCTACTGGCGAGTACCTGGACGTGGCCACTGGCCCGACTCAACGATCGGTGATCTTGAACGGCTCGGAGTCTCGCTATTACACTCTACAAGCCGGCTCGACCTGGTGGGACTTCCGGCCAGGCGAGACCGAGGTGGCCTTCCGTGCCGCCACCGACACAGCCGCAACGCTGACCGTCTACAGTCGGTCGGCCTGGTCCGCATAGAAGAGGACGACACCCGATGGAACAGAACCCGCCCGTTTGGATGGACGGCACGACCGTCCCAGGTGAAGATCTTCGCCGGCTCACCACTGCGTTGATGAGCGATGGGGTGGCGGAGGCGTCAGCTCTGGCGGTCTCGGAGAAGAGCGGTACGCCGAACATGAGCGTGGATGTGGCGGCGGGCGCTGCGTTCGTGTTGGGGACCAACCAGACCTACCAGGGTACGTACTTCGTGGAGAATCGAGCGACGGTCAATAAGACCATCTCCGCGGCTCACCCGACTAACGGTCGGATCGACCTGGTGGTGGCCCGAGTCCGCGAGAACCTGTACGACTCGGGCGGCGTCGATGCGTGGGATATCTACGTGGTGACTGGGACTCCGGCGGGTTCGCCTGTGACGCCGGCTGTGCCGGACAACTGCTTGGCCCTGGCCGAGGTGAGCGTGCCGGCGGCGGATACGGCGATCGGCAACGCTCAGATCACGGATCGCCGCTCGTTGGCCAGGCCGTGGAACAGCTCATGGGGCACCATCGTCCACGCCCCCGATCCGAACCTCCGATCGGGCTTCACCACGAGCGTGGCGGAGATCAACGCTGCTCTGCGTGCCTCGCTTCCTGGCAACTTCCCGGCCAACCGCAAGCTCAAGTTCACGTGTCACATCAACGTCGGGACCAACACCGGTACGCCGGGCGTGTTGCTGACGCTGCGTGACCTCACGGCTGGCGCCGACGTCGGCCGCTTCTGGCAGCAGAATGCAAGCGTGGGGAGCGCAACCTCGCACACGGGCTCGCTGATCATCACCAGCGTAGCCGGGGCTCGCACCTGGACGCCACGTGTCCAGGCGGTTATCGGCGGCACGCTCGACGTGAACGGCAACACCGACACGTCCTACATGCTCCTCGAAGACATCGGTCCGGCCTGATGGCCACCTCCAGCTACCGAGCGGTTCTGCAGAACTGCAGGACCGGGCGCATCACGGCGGAGTTGCCCATCTCCTCTGCCAAGTCGACTCAGGCGCTCAATGCGCCCGGGTCGGTCGGCGTCACCATCCCGTTGCAGGTGGCGGCCGGGACTATCGCCGCTGTCGACATCGAAGAGCGGCGCAACGCCATCTTCCTGGTGAAGGACGAGTCCGTAGTCGGGGAGGGTATCATCGAGACCCAGGACGCCGACGTAGCCTCGAACAGCCTGGAGCTGGCAGCGCTCGGGTGGCACCACTACCTACGGAACCTGTACGTGAAGCAGGACCTGGTGTGGACCGCCACCGACCAGACCACTATCGCAAAAGAGCTGGTCGAGTACGCCAGCTCGAAGCCAGGCGCCCTGCAGTTCGGTACGTCCAACGTGGCGACCTCGGGTGTCGTCCGAGACCGGACATACCGTGGGTTCGAGCGTGCGTCGATCGGTAAGCTGATAGACGACCTGGCCGCTGTGATTGATGGGTTCCACTTCCGATACCGGTCGATTCGAGGCGAGTTCGGTTATACCCAGGAGTTCCTGACCCAGTATCCGGCGAGCGGGCGCGTCACGAACTACGTCCTCGACATGGGCGGCAATGTCGAGCTACTCGGCCAGTCGGGCGACGGCGGCACCATGGCGAACCTGGTCGATGCGATCGGTTCCGGCGTGGGCAACACGACGCCGATCGCCACGGCGACAGGCGACCTCGACGCTGGCCCTCTGTGGGAGGCGGTCGAGACCTACTCCGATGTCTCGGAGTTGGCGACGTTGCAGGAGAAGGCCGACCGCCGGCTGGTGCTCGGCAGTGAACCCGTGAGGCTCCCCAAGCTCCGCATCGGCACCGACGTGGACCCGCCGCTCGGGTCGTACCTCCCAGGCGACCGGCTGCGGGTTCGAGGCCAGTACGGCCTGCTCGACCTGGACGCCGAGTACGTGATCCAACAGATCGATCTGACTGTGGACAGCGACGGTCAGTACGTCGATCTGACGACCGTACCTGTCGGAGTGTTCCTATCATGATCGATCCGACCCGACCTCCTGATGTGGCCCAGTATGACGACCTGGTGCGCCGGCTGGAGAGGCTCGAACGCGCCGTGCGTTTGGCCAACCTGGGCGCCCAGGCGGTGGCGGACGACGACATCGCCCACATACCTGGCACTTCGTGGGGTGCGGTCACTGGTGCGCCGTCGGTCGAGTTCGCGGCGCCGGCGTCGGGTAAGGTGCTCGCTCTGTTCAGCGTGAACGCTACGCTGGAGGTGTCGTCGGGCTGGCCGGCGGTCGAGCTGATGGTGGCCACCTCGACACCGGGCGTGTCCGACTTTGCACATGTGATCGTCTCCAGCAGCGTCTCGCCGTACACTCTGTCGTCTACCTGGTCGGAGGTCCTCGAAGGGCTGACGCCCGCCACCGTCTACACGCTTGGTGTGTACGGCAAGAGGTGGTCGAGCGGATCAATCTCGACTTTCACCTTGAACCTTGTGACTGTCGCGGTGGTGCCACTATGACCGAGGCCGTGTGGGTGGCGATCGTGGGTGGTGCTTTCACCTTGGCCGGCATCGTCATACCTCTGACGGTGAGCCAGCATCGTGTGACTCGCCAGCGGATCGAGAAGACTACCGAGGTGACCGAGACCGTCGATGCCAAAGGCACCCAGATCCTGGATCTGCTCGAACAGGTCCTGTTCCGAATGTGTCACCAGGACGAGCGGTTGGCTCGCCACGAATACCACATGAACAAGGTGCTGACTCGGCTAGGCAGAATCGAGGCCTGCCAGCGCCAGAATCACCAGCGAATCTCTGACCTGGAGGGTAAGACATGCGAGCAGTAGGGGTACCGTTCGACGGCGGGCGCCATCCACAGGGGCGGCTTCAGCCGACCGCTGTGGTCCTACACCGTACCTACGGTCTCCGAGGTCGAGACACCTACCGGTCGGCATATCAGATCGGCAAGAGCGGTCGAGCCGGCCAGGGGATCGGGTTTCACTTCCTGATCGGCAAGAATACTGACCAATGGGTTCAGTTCTACGACACGACGACCAAGGCGGCACATGCCAAGGGCGCCAACTCGTGGGCGATCGGTATCGAGTTCGACGGTGTGAACGAGGACGCACTGACGGACTGGCAGGTTCGAGCCGGCGCCTGGATCTTGGCTCAGATCAACCAGGCGCACGGTATCTCGGTCGACCACTACACGACGAGTGGACCTCGACGGCGGATCAACGGCTGTCTGCCTCACAGCCTGGTCCCGACCTCAGATCACACCGACCTAGTGACCGAGGCGGATTTCGGCCGCATGCGGTCGCTGATCCCGAGCCCCGAGTGTCACTGTCCCGATCCGCCGGCCGCGCCTGTCGATTGGGCGGCGGTTCGCCGGCTGGTGGCGGCAGACATCGTTCGCAGCGGCCTGGGGACGATGCCGACTCTGAGCACCAGCTCTCCGGACCGCCACGCTCTGTATGTGGTGCTGTTGCAGAAGGCGATCAACCTGGTCTCCGGTCGTGGCCTGTTGGAAGATGGCAAGTACGGACCGGCGACCAAGCGGGCGGTCGAGGACCTCGACCGACTGTTCGGTGTGCCGGCGGACCACGGCGTGTTCGACGCCACCAGTCGATTTGTTCTGACCTTGGCCGTCCAGGCCATCGCGGACGGTAGGACCGTATAAGGCTCCCCATAGGAGGGAACATCTAACATGGCAGACACACAGGCTCCAGGACCTCGACAGCGGGTCCGGCGTTCGGTTCTCCAAGTCGTGGTCGGTACGGCGGTCGCCGTGCCGGCGGCGATCGGCGCTCTCCAGGCGGCGGGCGTCGACGTCGATCCGGCCTGGGTGGCGTGGGGCGGCGGTGCGTCCGCTGCGTTCGTCATCCTGGCCAGCGCCGCACAGAACGCCTGGGAAGAGGCGCGGGGTCGCGGCTGAAATCATCCCTGGTCACGGGCGCCCGTCCTCGGACGGTCGGCCAGGGCGATGGGTGGCGGGGTCGCGCACCTGCTTGCGGGGTACGCAATACACCTGGTAGCGTGCGAGTCGTGATCACGACTCGGGCGACTCCGCCACCCACCTACCACTCAAACCGTGAGCTGGCCGCGGCACTGGGATGTGACTTTACCACAGTGTCTCGACTGCGCAACGGCATTCGCATCCCCGGTATCGCTCTGACGGCTCGGATCATCGAGGTGTTCGAGCTGGACGAGGTAGACCGAGGCGAGCTGCTCGGCGCCATGTGCGCCGGTCCGGCCGAGTGCGGGGCGTGGCTCAACGCTCGGTGTTTTGGAACAGCGCCCGTATCAGCGTGACGGTTCGGCTTTCCTGGCCGGCTGTGAGCGTGGGATCTTAGCTGACGAACCTGGCCTGGGGAAGACCAACCAGGCTATCTGCGCGTCGTCGGGTCGGACTCTGGTGGTGGCGCCGGCTGCGCTGGTCCACAACTGGCGAGCTGAGGTCGAGATGTGGCGCCGGCCTGGTCAGGAGTTCGAGGTTACGTCGTATTCGAGGCTGGCCAGGCGTGAGGGCAGCCGCACCTTTCCGGCACCTCGACCTGAGTACCAGGGGTTCGAGACCGTCATCTACGACGAATGCCATAACCTTAAGGGGCGCACGGCGAACTGGACCCGAGCGGCGATGAAGGTCAAGTCGGAGCGGGCCTATTTATTGTCGGGTACTCCGATGTCTGGTTGGGCGCACGAGCTGTGGCCGCTGTTGCGGATCGTCCACTCAGGTGATCGCCGGTACTCGTCGTTCTGGCGGTGGGTGGCGGAGTGGTTCGAGACCTGGCGTCCGCCCTGGGGCGGTACCGAGGTGCGTGGTCTGCGTCCTGGTGTCTCCTGGGACGACTTCGCTGCTGGGTGCGGGCTGGAGTCTCGGTGGCTCCGACGTGAGATGGATCTGGTGTTGGACGAGCTGCCGGCGATGTCATATCAGACTATCGAGCTGGACATGGCCGGCGCCCAGGCGACTGCGTATCGACAGCTCCGTAAGTCGATGGTGGCGGAGCTGGAGGCCGGTCTCCTGGTCTCCTGGTCGAGTGGTGACCAGTTCGTCAAGCTCGCCCAGCTCGCCACGAGTGTGGGTGCGGTTGACGGTACGTTCAAACCATCGGGTGCGAAGATGGACGCACTCCGAGAGCTGCTGGTCGGTCGGTCTCGACCTGTGGTCTGCTTCACTCACTTCCGATCGAGTGCGACTGTGGTGGCGGCGGTCGCTCGGGAGCTTGGGCTAGTGGTGGCCCAGGTCGATGGGTCGGTGGCCCAGGACGAGCGTGCAACGATCATCCAACGGTTTCAGGCGTTCGAGGTCGATGTCCTGGTCGGGACTTTCGCCACGATGAGCGAGGGCGTGACTCTGACTGCAGCGGATACGGCGATCTTTGTCGAGCGGTCACCTCGGGCGCTGTACAACTTCCAGGCGGAGCGCCGGATTCGTCGGTTCGGCCAGGATCGACCGACGAGGCGCATCGACCTCGTGACTCGCCAGTCTGTCGATGAGCGCCTGGTCCAGCGGTTGGCCGCTAAGGGAGACCAAGAGACCAAGCTGGTCGAGGCGCTCGACTTGTTGACTTGACACCGACGCAACATTCATGGTTCAATGGTGTTTGACAGGCCGAGCGGTTCGGCCACCGAGACAGGAGCCCCTACCATGACCAAGACCACCGCCACCGGCATCTGCACCTGCCTCACCGTCTTCGGTGAGCGCCCCGACGGCACGATCGTCGCCGGCACCTGCAACGAGCAGGTGGGAGCCAAGGCTCGATTCCGGCCTGGCCACGACGCCCGCACCAAGGGTACCCTACAGCTGGCCTACCGAACCGGCGTGCGGATCGAGCGTGGAGGCGTCAACCACAGTGTTCAGAACCTGGCCGACGAGTACGGATACGCTCGGTTCCTGACCGCTGCGCCCAAGCGGAGCCGCAAGTCGGCCAAGCCGGCGACCGACGCGCCGGCCTGGACCGAGGCCAAGGTCGGCCGCTGGTGGCGTCCGCTGGTGAAGGTCGTCAAGGCCGGCAACGAGAACAGCCTGGTGGTCTACACGACGGCCAAGGGCGACGAGGTGGAGGCTCGGGTGGCCAACATCCGCCTGCGGTGACCTCGCCCGCTGTGGCCCTCATCGAGCCTCGAATCTCTGCTCACCCAGAGGTTCGAGGCTCGACCTGTGTTTGACGTTGTGTTTGACGCAACATCGTGGTATAATGGGTTTTGACGTTCAAACCGACCTGGGGAGGTCCTGAAATGATGAGCTTCACCGCAACCTTGACGGCGGCGGACGCAGCCGATGCGGTGGCCCGAGCCGCTCGCCACGTTGGCCGGCTCGACGGCTACGAGCTGACCGGCCGAGTCCAGCTCGTGTCGGAGCGCCACCTCCTGTGGAGCGTGGAGGTCCAGGGCGACGGCGACGCCAACGACGCCTGGGTGGTGCTGACCTCGTACGGCATGACGCCGAGCGAGTCACTCGGGTCGACCTGGCAGACAGTGGAGCTGGACCGGTGAGCGGCACCGGCACCGATGACCGGCTGTTGACGTTGTGTTTGACGCAACATCGTGGTATAATGGGTTTTGACGTTCAAACCGACCTGGGGAGGTCAGTCATGGAAGACACCGACACCGCCACCGTCTCCGCCTGGTGCGGACGGTGCTACGGGTTCACCAACCAGACCCGCAACGTCTGCCATAGCTGCAACGATGTTGTGCCAGCGGACGACGACCACGACAGCAACGACCTGGGGAGGTCCTGAAATGATGAAGCTAACCAACCGCACCAGCCATCAGATCGAGGCTCTGATCCACGAGGGTTTCGTGGTCGAGAACGAGACAGCCTCGACCTGTGAGGTCCACGGATACAACACCTGGGCGGAGCTGGCCGCTCGTCTGGTCGAGGTGCGTAACCTGGCCAAGGCCGGCGAGAGCCACTACTACGTCTCGGGTAAGCTCGCCGTCGAGGTGGCCGACCTGGCCGACGGCGACGACACCCAGGCGGATCGGGTGCGGCGCAGCGTCCGCCGTGGCCACCTGACCGCCCTGGCCAGCCTCGACCGGTACGCCACCGACCAGGCGGCGATCGAGGCCGAGGCGCCGACGCCCAAGCAGACCGAAAAGATCGTCCGCCAGCGCAAGGCTGCAGCGGCCAAGAAAGAGCAGCGGCGAATCGACCACGGCCAGCCGTGTGGGTGTGGGTGTGGCGGCACGACCGGAGGCGGGCGCTACCTCCCAGGTCACGACGCCAAGCACAAGTCCGCCCTGATCAAGGCGGCGTTGGCCGGCGAGAACAGCGAAGACCGAAACGAGGTCGTCCTCGGCATGAACGCCCTGGTCGAGCTGGAGGAGCGCAACTGGCTCCGCTTCCTGGACAAGGCTCGGGAGGTCGCCGCCCGACCCAAGGCCGACCCCAAGGTGGCCAGGGCTGAGCGCCAGCAGGACGCCGAGGCCCGAGCCCGTGAGAACGTCGCCCGTCTGGAGCTGCTGAAGGCAGCCGCCGCCGAGCTGCGCCGGCTGGACCGCCACAAGGCCGGCAGCCTGCCCTGGGTCGAGGTGACTCGGGAGAACGCCCAGGCCATCGTGGACGGTACGTTCGACTACGAGGCGTACGACCTGGAGGTGGCCCGATGAGAGCCGCACGAGCAGCCCTCCTGGTCGCTCTCGTCGTCCTGGGCGCCTGCAGTGGCGGTGGCCCTACCGAGACAACCACGACGACCACCGAGGCGCCCACGACGACCGTGACCGGCGAACTGGGACCTGCCATCTGCGTGGTGGCCGGAGACCCGACGGTCTACACGCCAGGCGCCCCCGGCTCGCCTTGCTAGACGAGCAACATAGCTGGTATGCTCTCCAGTACTACTACCTGGAGGGGTACCTGTGATCTACACCGAGACCCCGAACCCGTCGCCCATGCGGCGGGTTCGGCGTATGTCCGCCCACAGCCCACGCCGGCTGTCCTGTTCGCTCCGGTCCGGTCTCGACTACCGGACCCATCCCTTCCCTCTCCAGGTAACCGGAGCGGGGCTGGACCGGAGCACCGACCGATGAGCTGGCTACTGGCCCTGCTCGTCATCTGGTGGAGCCCAGCCCTGGCCCTGCTCGTCATCCTGGTAGTCACCAGCCGCCACCACGACCGAGAGCGCCACCGCTGGATCCTCGACATGCACCACCGCTACTACTACGACCAGGAGCACCAACCGTGACACACCGATACTTCACCGCAGCAGCCCCACCGCCGGCCGGCGCCATGTGGATGGTGCGACTCGACGCCCACGACCTCTACGCCTACGGCAATGACCTCAGCGAGGCGACCGCTGCAGTCTGTGACCTCCTGACCAGGCGAGTGGATGGGCGACCCGAGCCGACCCACCTGGCCATCTACGAGCAGACCGACAAGACCGACATCGGCACGACCTGGACCCGACGGTACACCGTCCAGGCCACCGCCACCCACCTCGACCCCAAGCCGGACGAACGCCAATACGTGGCCCTGGAAGGATGGCAGTCATGACCGCCGAACCGCTCGTCACCGCATCCTGGTCCGAACTCGACACCGCCCGCCAGTGCCCACATAAGCACGACCTGGCCTACCGGCAGCGCTGGCGGACCGAACGCACCAGCCCAGCCCTGTCCCGAGGCACGAGCTGGCACCAGGGTATGGAGGTCTGGTACGACCGCCGGCTCGACGTCGAGACCCGAATCCAGACCATCCGAGAGCTGTACGGCCAGACCCTACCCGAGCAGGAGCGAGGGCCAGAGGACGACCTGCTGTGGTGGATGTTCGAGGGCTACAGCGACCACTACGGCCAAGACCAGCAGTGGAAGATCGTCGCCGTTGAGCTGCCCTTCCTGGTGCCGCTGCGAACCGTGCGTCCTGACGGTACCCTCGGCCGGCGTAGCCGAATCTGGCTCAAAGGCAAGATCGACCTAGTGGTGCTACACCTCGGCCGGCTGTGGATTGTCGACCACAAGACCTGCGCCAATCTGCCGAACGACAAAGAGCTAGCCCTGGACGACCAGTTCGGTCTGTACACCTGGGCGCTGCGAGAGCTTGGCCGACCAGTGTTTGGGTCCCTCCACAACGCTGTCCGCACCAAGCGCCCCAACCCGAACGACACTCGACCTGTCGACGCCCAGGGGCGCCGGCTCAACAAAGACGGCACCGTCAGCCGCAACCAGCCGGCTGGCTCCACGCCCGAGGATCGGTTCAAGCGCACACTACTGTACCGGACCGACGCCGAACTCAACACCATCGCCGCCGAGGCGTACCGCACCCTCCACGGTATCTACTTCCGAGGCAACGACGAGCGGCACCCGAACACCGACACCTGCAAGTGGCGGTGCGACTACCTGGAGGCCTGTCTCGGGTCACGCAAAGGCCAGGACGAGACGCGCCTACTCGAAGACCTCGGGTTCCGTATTGACCGTACCCGCCATTGACCAGCGGCCAGGAGACCTCGATGGACATGAGAGATAAGAGCTTGGGCGGGTGCGCCCTCGGGTGCGCCCTGGCGCTCCTATCCTGGGTGATCATCCTGGGCGCCGGCTACGCCCTGTGGCGCCTGGTGTCGTAGCTAGCTGCTAGTATGTGGTGCTACACAAGCAACAACCTGGGGAGGTTGAAGTGAGACCTGTTATCGAAGACCAGATGGCCCGACACGTGCCTGGAGAGGTCAGCGCCATCTGGACGCCCGAGGCACGAGTACGCATCCACCGAATGATCTGGTGCACCGTACTGACCGCCCACATGCAGGCCGGCGTAGTCGAATACGACGCCGACATCTTGCGCGCCCTCGACCGAGCGCTACCCGACATCGACCTGGCCGCAATCGAGCAGCGAGAGCGGATCACCCGCCACGATGTCAAAGCGAGCCTCGAAGAGTACATCCACGTGGCAGCCGTCCCCGAGGTGCTCCACCTCGGGATGACCTCAGCCGATGTGGTCGACAACATGTCGTTGATCCAGATGGCCCAGACCTGCTGTGTCCTGGGCGAGCTGGCCGACGACGACAATCTCCGCAACTGGTCGCGATGGCTCCCATTCCGAGGCATCGTCGGTCCAGTCGGGACAGGCCAGGACCAGCTCGACCTGATGCGAGGCGACCAGGACGCATATGACCAATTCCAGAGCTCTGTCTACCAAGCGTTCGGCTTCCGGTACCAGCTCACCTCGGTCGGCCAGGTCTACCCGCGATCCATGGACCTCTCCTATGCCACCGCGTTGATGCCGCTCGCCATCTGCCACCAAGCGACCGCCCGCCTGGCCGGCGGCTACATGGCCATGATCGCCGGCTACTCGGGCGACCAGTGGAACGAGGGCGACGTAAGCTCCAGCGTGGTGCGCCGAGTGGCCCTCCCAGGTATCACGTTCGCAGCAGCGGCCGGCCTGGTCGCTACCTTCTAGATCCCTACACCCAACAGAAAGAGAGGCCAAACGTGCCGACCCCGAGACAGCCCCGCAAGGCGACGGCGGCGACGCCACCGCCACCCACACAGGAGCCCACCGCCGCAGCGCCGGCCAAGCCCACCTTGGCCGACGAGGGCGAACGCGTCCAGGTCCTGTACTACGGCGACCCAGGAATGACCAAGACCACGTGTGCTCTGGCCATGGCCAGGCTTGGACGAGTCATCGCCATCGACGCCGAGAACGGAATGAAGCCGGCCGCACTGCGCCGACAGGGCATCCCGATCGAGAACATCGAACCCTACCGAGACATCAGCCACGCAGCGCTGCTCGACCTGCTGTGGTCGGTGCGAGGCCGGGTCAATGACGGCGAACCGATCGCCGGCGTCGTGTGGGACTCGATGACCGCCACGCTGCCCGCGTTCATCGATACCCTGGTGAAGGCGGCGGTGGCCAAGGCCGAGCGTCGAGGCGAAGTCCGAGAGACCTGGAAGACCTACCAGGACGACTACGGCGACATGACCAACCAGGTGCGTGAGCTGTACCGCCTGGTCCGAGACCTCCCCTGCCACCTGGCCATCACCGCCCACGTGCGGAAAGGCAAGAATGAGGAGGGCCTGGTCGAGGTCGGACCGAACGTCACGCCCGCCCTCCAGGCCGACCTGTTCGCATTCTCCGACATCGTGATGCACATGCGCTCGACACCGGTCGGCACCGACGGCCTGCTGTACACTGGCGTCACCACACCGACCGGTCGATTCAAGGCCAAGGATCGGTACAGCGCCCTACCACCGAACCTCGCCACCCCGACGTTCGACCGCATCGTGTCGTACGTCGAAGGCAGGATCGATCTGGACAGCGATATCGTCCAGACCGAGGCACGAGCCGCCCTGGCCCGAGCCAACAACACCAACACCAACAACAACAACGAGTCCCAGGAGGACTGACACCATGCCCAAGATGAACAAGCAGCTCGCCGGCCAGGCGACCGAGGCCGCCGACAGTGGCGGTTCGTTCGAGCCCATGCCCGACGGGCGCTACATCTGCACCCTGGTCGAGGTCGAAGCCCGAGAGGGCGCCAAGGCGCCGTACTGGAACTGGCAGTACGAGGTCAACGAGCAGGGCGAATACTGCGGCCGAAAGCTGTTCGACAACACCTCTCTGAGCGAGAAGGCGCTGTGGCGTCTCGGCCAGGTCTTCGCCGCGTTCGGCGTGCCGGCCGACACCGACACCGACGAGCTGATCGGCCTGGAGGTGGCGATCATCGTCGGCCACGAGACCGCCCAGGCCGGCAAGCGCGCCGGCCAGCTCGTCAACATCGTCTCGCGGATCGAGGCGCTGACCGACGAGGAGCGCGACTACCAGGCGGATCTGGCGCCCGAAATCTGAGCCCCCAGGCTCAGGCCCACGTTGGCCCTCGGTCATGACCCAGTACCCGATCGCTCCCACCTCCCCAACGATCGGGACAGGTCAGGCCGAGGGCCAACCCGTCCCTACTCACCGGAAAGGCTAGCCGTGCCGGCGCACCCGCACATCGAACAGCTAATCGACCTCGGCGTGATTGTTCTCCCAGGAGAGGCCGACCTCAGCTCCCAGCCCAAGATCGCCTGGCGCCGCTACCAGACCGACCCACCCAGCCAGACCAAGATGCGAGGCTGGCTCCGCACCACCAACCAGGCCTGGATCCTATGTGGCCAGGTGAGCCAGCTCGTCGTGATCGACGCCGACGACCGAGCCACCGCCGACTGGTGGCTCGACAACTGGCCCGAGCTGGCCGAGACCTACCAGGTCGAGACGCCACGAGGCCGACACTTCTACCTCAGAACCGCAGAGCCCGTAGCCTCCTGGTCCGTCCACCAGGACGACCGCTCGTTCGACGTGCGAGGCGACGGCGGCGGAGTCATGGGACCAGGCTCCACCCACCCGAATGGCCGCACCCGAGAGCCGGCGAGCCCGCTCCAGCTCCAGAGCCCCTCCGTGGCCCTCCTGCGTTACCTCCAGCGCTCCGGCCCCGAGAATAGCGGGCGCCCCTCCCAAGGCCAAGGAAAGGCCACGGAGACAAGCCAGCTCGCCACGCTCCTGCAGGAACCGCCCCAAGCCGGCGGGCGGAATACCTGGCTAACCGCCGTCGCCGGCCACCTGGCCCGACGAGAGCGCTACCAGGACGCATTCGAGGCGCAAGTCCGATCGGTCAACGCATCGCTAGCAGAGCCCCTGGACGACCACGAAGTAAACAAGATCCTGGGCTCGATCTGGACCTCGGAACAGGCCAAGAACCCGCCGGCCGACGCCCAGACCGGCTGGCTCCAGGGCGACGGCCAACAGCTCCTCATCCTGCAGAAAGGACGCAAACAGGACGAGCCCGACCGCCTGGTCCCATGGTCCGACTTCGACCCACTCGTACACGGCGTCGTCCACGACGACGACGGCCAGCTCGAATCATGGCAGCTCATCATTCGACGGTTCGACGGCACTACACGAGCCTGCACCCTGGAATCCAACACACTCGCCCACCCGCAACGGTTCAACCGCTGGTGTGTCCGCAACGGCGCCATCTGCTACAACACGCCAGGCGCCGGAGGCAGCATGTCGAGCCGAGACCGGCTGTACAAGTACCTGGTCAGCCAGGGCGCCACCGAGCTACAACTCGCCGACTGTCTCGGTTGGCACAACGGACTCGGGTTCGTCACGCCCACCCACGTGATCCGAGCTGACCAGGTGGCCACTCTGGCCGAGGCCGGCGTAGCTCTCCGCCACAACGACCTACCCTACCAGTACGGGTTCGACGGAACAGCCGGCGAGGCGCTCGCCGTATTGCGCGAGGTGCTCACCTTCCACGAGCCCGACGCCTGCTCGTTGTTCGGCGCCTGGTGGGTGGCGGCGATCCTGAAAGGTCAGATCCTCGCACGAATCTCACAGTTCCCGATGCTGGTCCTGTCCGCACCGAGCGAATCCGGCAAAAGTACCGGATTCTTCCCTCTCATGGTCAGCCTGTCCGGCGCCGTCATGCGCCACGGCGCCTACACGCCGGCATCGCTCCGAGACCTGATGAGCCTGAACCGCTCCGGCCTGGTTTGGATGGACGACATCACCGACCTGGGACCGCAACGGCTCGAATACCTGCGGCAGGCGACCGTCGAGGGCGAAGTCACCAAGAAAGGCGGCGAAGGATTCGCAGATTCGGTGACCGTCCGCCTGGTCTCACCGGTCATGGTGACCGGCGAAGGGTTCCAGGTCGTCGAATACGAGCGAGCCATGGCCGACCGTGTGCTCACCTTCCAGGTCGGATCGCCAGTCGGCCGGCGATCGCTCCACGGCGACTACCCGCAGTGGGACGACATCGTAGCCGTCCAGGAGCAATACCCGACCGGCCTGGGCTGCATCGCCGGCCACCTGGTGCAGACAGCGCTCGCCCACGGCGAACCCCTCCTGGACCAGCTCGCCAGTCTCCGACTCGGCGCCGGCCGCAACGGCGACAAGTGGGCGATCCTGAGGCTCGGCGCTCGGGTGCTGGACTCGATGCTCGACACGACCGAGCACACCAGCCGAGTGGACGCCTGGTGCGTCGAACAGCTCAAAGCTGTTAGGCAGGATCACTACCTGATTACCCGAGTCCTGCCGAGGTGGCTCCGCGAACACTGGTCGTTCCTGCCGAACGAGCCGAGCCCGACCGTCGCCGGCCATCTCCGAGACGGTCGGCTCTACGTCAACCTGCCCAAGGTCGCGGACTGGTGGCAGAACCAGACCCGAGACGAGCGAGAGCTGCAGCTCGGGAGCGAACAGGCGCTGCGCTCCCAGGCTGCAGCGCTCGGGCTCTCCTACGTCAGGACCCGAGCCGGCCGAGGCACAGCCGACAACCGCGACGGGCGCTACCAGATGCGCTGCCTCGAACTGTCGGAGGACCTCACCGAGAGCGTCCTGGCAGCCTGCGACCTGGCTCCGCAGGGTGCAGTAGGGGCGTGTACCCTAGCACATCCGGTCTTGCCTTTCGAGCAACATAGTGACGAGGAGTGACCGAATGACCGCAACGAGTGAACCACCTAAGAGGCCGGTAGGTGTCCAGGTCGTACCCACCGTGTCCCACTCGGTACCCCAGGCGAGGGCCATCCGAGCCCGTCACGACGCTACAAGAACACACATGGGGTACGTAGGGTACGTGGGGTACGTCCTAGAAAAGTATACTACGTGTGCGAGGCTAGGAGGGTCGTCGTGAATCCCCCAGGTATATATCTTTTTTCGGAGCGCGTACCCTGCACCCAGGAGCTACCGCCGGCCGGCGCCCTGGTAGCCCTGGACTGTGAAACAAGTGGGCTGCACCCGGACAACGGCGAATGGCTCAGCGTGGTCTCGCTCGCCTGGTACGACCAGGACGAGCTGTACACCTGGGTCGGCGCCTGGGACCACGGATGCCTCGACAAGACCGACCTACCGAAAAAGGTGCAGCCTGACCTGTTCACCGACGACCACGAGCTGAACCTGACACCCGAGCAGTGGCACCAACTGTGCCGCCGGCTCGAAGATTGTCACCTCGTCGGCCACAATCTGAAGTTCGACCTGCTGTTCATGCGCAACGGACTGCGACCCAGCCCGAGCCTCGGCCGGCCACACGCCCTCCCAGGGCCAGACCTCACCGACCGCGTAGCCTGGGACACCTCGGTGATATCGCCGCTGCTGTGGCCAGGCGAGAGCACAGCACTCAAAGCGACCGCCCAGCGGCTGTGGGGAGTGGCGGAGACCGAACACGAACAGAAGCTCCGAACCTGGGTCGACCAAGCCGGCCACAAGAGTATCGGCATCGGAGGCCGGCGAGACCGCAAACGGTACGACCTGGCGCCCTGGGAGTTGCTGGGACCGTACGCCGAACAGGACGCCGTACTCACACTCCGACTCGCCGGCCGACAGTGGGAGCTGCTCCAGGAAGGTGAGATACCCTGGCCAGTCGTGCACCGAGAGCTGGAACTCATGCGTACGCTGACCAAGATGGAGCTGCGAGGTCTCGGGTTCGACGCCGAACAAGCTCGCGTGGAGGCAGCCAAGATGAGAGTGGCGGCAGACCAGCTCGCCCACGAGCTGCCATTCCAACCGCCGACACCAGCCGGCGCCAAACGGTACTTCTACGGCGAGCTACAATATCCGCCGTCCAAAGTCAGCGCCCGAACAGGTCAACCAAGTGTGGACGAGGAAAGCGTACGAATCCTGGTCGAACAAGGCGTACCAGGCGCCGCCGAGTACGCCCGCTACACCAAGATCGAATCGGCGCTGTCCAAATGGTACAACGGGTGGCCGGCGATGGCCGGCGACGACGGGCGCCTGAGATGCGTATTCCACCAGACCAAGAGCGACGACGGCCGAGGTACGGTCTCCGGCCGGCTGTCAGTCCAACGGGTGCAGCTCCAGGCGATCCCACACGACTACCAGTTCGTAGACGGAGTGCGCCCCATCCGAGACCTGTTCCGAGCCTCACCAGGCCGACAGCTCTGGGAACTCGATCTCAGCCAGGCCGAGTTCAGAGTGGCGGCTGCTATCGCCCACGAAGAGGACATGTTGGCCGAGTTCGCCGCCGGCTACGACGCCCACGACGCCACCTGCCGACTAGTGTTCGACATCGATGACACCGACCCCGAATGGGATAAGTATCGAGCCGTGGCCAAGCGACTCGGATTCGGAATCCTGTACGGAGCCGGCGCACGCCGGATCGTAGATGAGATTGGCAAATGGACCGGTCTACAAGTGACCGTCCACCAAGTCGAGAGCTGGTTGAAGCTCTACGGCCAGCGTATGCCCAGGATGTTGCGCATGGGGTATACTGCCGAGACGCTAGCGAAGAGGCGAGGTTGGGTCCGCCTGGCCGGCGGACGACTGCGACACTTCGGACCCGACGAAGAGACCCGCAAAGCATGGAACGCCGTTGTGCAAGGATCGGTGGCCGAGCTGATGAAGGAAGCGATGATCGAAGTGGAACGCCAACACCCAGGCGCCCTCGTGCTGCAGGTCCACGACTCGGTATGGGTCGAGGTGGAAGACGAGAGCGGCGCCCACCAGGTCGGCGCCATCCTGAGCCAAGTATTCGAACAACACTACGAGAGTGCCGTGGCGTTCCCGACCGGAGCCAAGAGGTTGGACCGATGCTGAACAACGCCCGATGTGCCCACACCGAGCTGGACCTCGAACCGCCCACCGAACAAGATCAGGCCGGCAAGACACGCCGAGGCACCTGTGTCCGATGCGCCGAACAGGTCATCATCCGAGACCGGAACATCGCCGCCCGAGCGCAGCGGATCGCACGGACGTGGCTACGGTGAGAATCATTACCATCGACCCAGGCGGACGCCACTGTGGGGTGGCGGTCAGCCATGACACCCGACAGGTGAAGAAACCCAGGAGCTGCCACCAGTCGATGACCCTCGAACCGCGCCAGCTCGAAGACTGGCTCGCCGGCCAGGTACAATCACCGAACCGTATCGAGCTGGTGATCTACGAAGGGTTCAGACTCTACCCTTGGATGACCGCCGCACAAACCTGGTCGCGGTTCGAGACCTGCGAAGTCATCGGAGTCATCGAATACCTGTGCCGCACCAACGGAGTGGCCACCCACGAGCAGCTCCCACCGATCAAGAAACCGACCGCCCACGTGGCGCCACAGCTCGGCTGGACCTTCCAGACTGACGGCACCCAGCACTCGCTGGACGCCGAATACCACCTGGCCTACTACCAGCTCCGACTGGAGCAGAGGTCAGAACCGCACCAGAGCAACCAAAAGCCTAGGAGGGCTTGAACACCATGGAACACAACCCCAACCGAATCGGCCACCTCGACGTGATCGTCGGCGGACAGTTCGGCAGTGAGGCCAAGGGCCACGTGGCAGCGCAGCTCACCAAGCGCCGCTTGGAGCAGGGCCAGCGCGTCACCGCCGTACGAGTCGCCGGACCGAACGCCGGCCACAGCGCCGTGGGCCACCTCGATGGTCAGAAGTGGTCGCTGCGTCAGGTCCCAGTGGCGGCGGTCGTCAGCAACGAGGTGCAGCTCGTCATCGGCGCCGGCTCCGAGGTCGACGAAGAGGTCCTCGCCCACGAGGTCGAGACGCTCGACCAGGCCGGCTACCAGGTCAGCCGTCGGCTCATCGTGGACGACCAGGCCACCGTCCTGGACCCGAGCCATAAGATGCAGGAGGCGAGGCTCGAACTGAACCAGCGACTCGGCTCGACCGCCAAAGGTGTGGGCGCCGCCCGAGCAGCACGCATCGACCGTGTGGCGGCAGTGTGGGGAGGCAACAACCGAACCGACCAGATCTTGAACGACCGCCTGGAGCAGGGCGAGTGTGTCATGGTCGAAGGCACCCAGGGCTACGGGCTCGGGCTGCACGCCGGCCTGTACCCGTTCTGTACGTCGAGCGACTGCCGAGCGATCGACTTCCTGGCCATGGCCGGCATCAGCCCCTGGGCCAGGAACCAGCACTTCAACGTCTGGGTGGTGGCCCGAACCTACCCGATCCGAGTCGCTGGGAACAGCGGACCGCTCTACCACGAGCTGACCTGGGAAGAGATGCGAGAGGCCACAGGCGGCTACATCACCGAGCCCGAGCTGACTACCGTGACTCAGAAGCCCAGGCGGATCGGCGCTTGGGATAGCACGCTCGTCCGACGGGCGCTGGTCGCTAACGGTGCGCCCAGCCCGCACACCCACCTGGTCGTGACCTTCCTGGACTACATCGACCCGAACATGGCGAACGGCGGCGCTCTCACCGAGCGGGCGGCGCAGTTCCTGCAAGCCGTCGAGGCCGACACGGGCGTCGAGGTCGCCGGCTACACGACCGGCCCGGCCCACATCTCATGGAGGCACATCTGATGGAGCACGACTGGTTCGAGACGATGGGCGAGCCTGTCTCCGTCGAGTTCGCTGCCTGGTGGCGACAGCACATCTCGGAACACGCCGAGACGATCCAGGACAAGGCCGAGGAGTACGGATCGAACTCGCTCGCCGCCATGGGGCGTGTGTTCATGAGAGCACGAGGGGACCAGGCGCCGTACGACGACGCCGAGGCCCTGGAGATCGGCTGTGCGCTCTATGCGTACGGCAAGATGCAGCGAGTGATGGACTCGCTGTTCAAGAGCCGCCTGCCCAGCGTGGACACGTGGCACGACCTGGAGGTGTACTCCGTGATGGCTCAGTTCATTCGACAGGCAGGCCGTTGGCCATGAACATCTACCTGGCCCGACCGATCGACCAGGCGCACCAGGCGCATCCCTGGGTCCTGGAGGCACACCAGCTCCTGCAATACTACGGGTTCACCTGGTTCGACCCAGGCGCGGCGTTCGTCGCCCAGGGCGAGCTGACTACCTGGATCGACCAGGTGAACCTGCAGGCGTTGACCGAGGCCGACGCCGTACTAGCGCTCCTGCCGGCCGGCACCCCAAGTATAGGGGTGCCGGTCGAAGTGGCCCGAGCCGTCGAATACGACGTACCGGTAGTCGTCGTCCACGACGCACGCAGCTACACACTGGCCGGACTCGGAGTGCCAGTGTTTGGCAACGTGGCCGCAGCCGTCGCCCACCTCGAACAGCTCCCACCCAAGACCGACCGGTACCAAGTGAAGGTGGCGGGCAGCGGACGGTTCCAACGCGCCTACACCAGCGACGCCGGATACGACCTGGCCTACAGCGGAGACCAGCCCGTCGACATACCCGCCGGCCAGGTCGTGGACCTCCCAGCCGACGTGGTGATCGAATGGCCGGCCGGAATGTGGGCGCTGCTCATCGGGCGAAGCTCCACCTTCAAGAACCGAGGTCTCCTGGTCAACCCGAGCGTGATCGACGCCGGCTACAGAGGTGAGATGTTCGTCATTGTCCGTAATGTCTCGGTGTCAACACAGCAGGTCAACCCTGGGGAGCGGTTGGCTCAGCTCGTGCCGTTCCCGACGTACGCTTTGGGGATGGATGTTGAGCGGGTGTCTCGGGACCAGCTCAGTGCGAGTGACCGAGGTGTTCGAGGGTTCGGCTCTAGCGGAGTCTAGGTGGACAGGCAGCGGTTTCCGTTGAGACACCTTGCCCAGGCCATGGGGGTAGCTGTCGGCGCTCCTGGTGTGACGAGCGCCGACAGCTACCCGATCGGCCACGGTGCGATCGCTGAGAGGCTGCAGATCGATATTCGGACGGTGCGTCGGTATCAGCAGTTCGGGATACCGGAGCCGTCGGCGGATCTGTATGCGTGTCGGATCGGCAAGATGCCTTGGGAGGTCTGGCCCTGGTACTATCGGTGTGACAGGCCGGACTGTCCGGTGTGCCCTACACCCGAGGTAGAGTGAGCGACGATGGCAACCCCTCCGAAGAAAGTGACCGGTCCGGTTACGGATCCAGAGCGGGCGCGTATCATCGAGGTGTTCAAGGTTTGCGACAGTGTGGGTGAGACCGCTCGTCGCACTGGGCGCAGCAAGCCGACGGTTAGCCGTGTGTTGATTGCGGCTGGATTTGAGCCGTCTGGCCGGCGGTTCACCAGGGCGGCGAATGAGGCGAATGCGGAGGATGCTCGCACTCGTCGTGGCCGGCTGGCGGTTTTGTGGCGTGATGCTGAAGAGAGGACGCTCCGGCGGGCGTTGGGGTTGGACAGCGAGCGGTATCACCTGGTGAAGGGTACGGGTTCGGGTCGGGTGATCGATCAGCATGTGGATGTGGTGCCGGCGGACGACTTCAAGCATCTGATGACGGGTGCGGCGATTGCGTCGGATAAGGCGTCGATCTTGGAGAGGCTCGACGCACCTCGGGAGGGCCAGGGGCGCGGTCTGTTGGAGGATCTGGTGGAGTCGTTGCATAAGGGGCGGGGCGGGTTCGATGGTAAGTGATCCGTATGAGCGGTTGTTGGTGGCGGTGGCGGTGGCGTTGCGTGACGCGGCGGCGGAGGTGCTGGCGTTGCTCTCGGAGCCCACGGAAGGGGTCTCTGTTGCGTCTGACGCCCTGGGAGGGGTAGAGGTAGCGGGCGGGTGTTCCGTGGACAACGGAGACCCCACGGAGGGCGAGGGCGAGGGCGCCGGCTATCGAGACGTGCCGCTACCAGGGCTGGACGGCTGGTGACGGCCAGTCTGAGCCCGAAACAGATCGAGTCCATCTGCAGCGCTCGGGCTCGGGTCAACATCTGGGAAGGGGCGGTGTCGAGCGGCAAGACCCTAAGCTCGGTCATTGCCTGGCTCGACTACATCGCCACCAGGGCGCCGGACCGTGGCCGGCTACTGATGATCGGCCGGACTCGGGACACGCTGTACCGCAACGTCCTGCAGGCGATCGAGGAGCTGCTGCCGGCGGGCTCAGCCGAGTTCCGGTATACGAAAGGCACCGATACTGCGACGATATTCGGCCGGCCGGTCGACATCTTGGGCGCTAACGACGTATCGGCCGAGACTCGGATCCGAGGTCTGACGGCGGCGGGGTTCTATGTGGACGAGTGGACGCTACTGCCAGGTGAGGGCTACTGGCAGCAGCTTTTGAACCGACTACGGGTGCCTGGCTCGTGCGGGTTCGTGACCACTAACCCTGATGGCCCTGGCCATTGGGCGAGGGAGGTCCTCGACCAGGCGGATCAGCTCGGCTATCGGGTCTGGCACTTCCTGCTCGAAGACAACCCGGTATTGACCGACGAGTACGTCGAGGCGATCAAGCGTGAGAACACGGGCGTATGGTACCAGCGCAACATCTTGGGGCTTTGGGTCCTGGCCGATGGTGCGGTGTGGCCGATGTTCGACTCGGATCGCCACGTGTATCGGAAAGAGCCCGAGCGGTACCAGGCGCTAGAGGTCGCCGTGGACGATGCGACCGCATCGGTTTACAACTGTGTCCTGCTCGGGTTGACCGATGGCGCGGTTCACGTGGTGCGTGAGTTCAGGTGGGATGCTCGAGAGCGACAGGTTCAGTTGACTGATAAGCAGAAAGTCGAGAAGACTTACGATTGGCTCCGTCAGGTCGAGCTGGGAGCTGACGGTAACCCGCCGGTCGACGGTGCGTTGAACGCTCGTCGGGTCCATGTCGATCCGGCGGCGACCTCACTGATTCGCCAGTTCGACATCGATCGCTATCCGGTGACGAAAGCGAACAACGATGTTCGAGACGGGTTGCAGTACGTGGCCACTCTGCTCGGTCTCGGCCGGCTGCAGATCCACCACTCGTGCCAGGCGCTGCTGAAAGAGATACCTGGCTACGTGTGGGACTCCAAGGCAGCGAAGATCGGAGAGGATCGGCCGCTCAAAGTGAACGATCACTCGTGCGACTCGATGCGGTACGGTGTGATGGGAACTGTCCGCTGGTGGTGGCCCTGGCTACAGACACGAGCGACACCTCCAGGTTGAGGTGCCGCTCGGGTCGAGGTGGGGTTCGGTTGTGGGTGGCGGTCAGCTCCGCCGGCGGAGGCGGATGACGACGACTCCGGCGCGCTGGTCGGTGGTGATCGTGCCGGGGCCTCGGGCCTTCCTCACTGCTGGGGTCGCCATTCGTACAGGCCAGTCGTCGTGTTGAGCACCTGGGCGTGGGTC
>WBZL01000803.1_pt1 | contig 34761 bp, 31 predicted proteins | sample 5204291 | NCBI WGS metagenome assembly WBZL01 (sample SAMN12344345, study PRJNA552823) | activated sludge metagenome | biome: Activated sludge suspended growth; feature: Nitrification reactor; material: Wastewater; isolation source: activated sludge from nitrification reactor of wastewater...
CGAAAATCTTCCGAAACCGCCCCGTGTGCTAAATTTGTGCTAAACCGCTTCGGTTGGCACTCATCCAGCACGTTCACACCCTCTCTCAGACTTTCCGGCGAATGATGCGCATAGCGTTGCGTCATCAAATTTGTCTTATGCCCGAGCAGCCGTTGGACCTTGTAGAGATCCACGCCGCGCTGAACCAATCGCGTGGCGAAGGTGTGTCGCATGTCGTGAAACCGGAAATCTGGAATCCCGGCCCGATTGCGAGCCTCACAAAACTCCCGCACGAGAAAACGCACTTGCAGGAGGTTGCCAAGAGGCGTCTTGAACACTGGTCCGCGTGAAAGACCGGTAGAGGCCTGTTTTGCAGCCAAGAGTTCATAGACCTTGGTGTTGAGAGGAATGGTCCGACGTGTGCCATTCTTACTTTGCATCACGATCAAGGTTCCCCGTGAGAAATCCACGTCCTGCCATTGCAAGTTCAGGATCTCTCCTTGGCGCATGCCGGTATTCAGGGCAAAGACCATAATCTCTCGCAGCCACGGTGACGACGCGGCCATGAGCCGGTCTTCCTCCTCCGGCGTCAGCCAACGGTCCACTTCATTCCTCACCTGTTCCATGGAGACCCGGTGCATCGGATTTTCCCTGCACCATTCCCATTCCCGCATGGCCAGGTTGAAGGCATGCCGGACAAGCTGGAGCTCCTTGTTGATGGTCGCTGGAGCTGCTTGTTCAATTCGCCGCTGGGCCTTGTACTGAGCCATTACCTTCGGCGTGATATGGGCTAAGAGTTTTTCTCCCAATACGGGAAGCAGGTGGCCCAAGGCGGCGTGATCGCGCAAACGGCTCTTGACCGCTTTCAGGGGAGCCCGTTCGGTAACGTACCGTTCCATCATCTCCTTGAATGTGTGCTCCTGCTCCTCACGTCGTTCGAAAAACTGACCTTCCGCAATCTGGACCTTCACCTTGGCATAGATGGCTTCGGCCAATTGCTTCTTGCTCGTCCCCGTACTTCGCCGGACTTGCCGGCCCTGATACATAAAACTCATCCACCATACATCGTTACGCTTCGTGAGCCCCATCCTGCTCCTCCTTCCCGATGAGGCCTGATTTCGGTCTGGTTTCCCCGTGTCGGGGAGTATAGACCTCGCGTTTGGCGGCTTCAATGATCGCATCGACTGTCTGGAATTGGGGGCGCCGGCCAAACGACAGGGGCGAATGGGGCCGGGGCGATCCATCCAACCAAGCCTGGATGGCAGGGGTTTCGAACCGGATTAATCCGTTCAATCGACGGTAGGGAATCCTGTTCTGAGATACCCACAGATACAGCGTGGATTGCTTGACGTTCAGCCATCCGCATACCTCTTTTACGGTCAATAACGTTTGCATGGCTGGTTCCAATCGTGAAGGCCCTCAAGATCTCGGCCACTCATCGGTCTGGTGATTTCATCGAACATTCATTCGGAACAGTATCTAATTTGGGTGCGACCCGTGGCTGGGGAGCAGCGGACAGGCCTTGCCGGTCCCCTCCGTGCCGGTCTCCCCCCCTCCAGGCCTGCCCGCTGCGAGAGCCCCGTGCCGCCTCCTTCGTTACGCCCCACCCTTGGTTGGTGAAGGGTGGGGCTAGAACATAATTTCAGAAGGAGGCGGACATGTCCGTTGACAGTTCTCTCGGTTCCTCGAACGGTGAACGGCCACTGAGCCCGGTTCGGAAATACGCAGTCCCTCGGTATCGTGTCACGCTCGTCCGTGAGGGCCGTGCCCTTCCAGCTACGGAATCGGTGCATACCTCGGAAGGCGCTGCGGCGATCCTCCGGCCGTTGTTTGCCGGTCTGGACCGGGAACAATTCCTCATCTGTGGCCTGGACGCCAAACACAAGCTCATCGGCATCAATGTGGTCTCCACCGGCTCTCTGAACCTGACGATTGTGCATCCACGCGAGGTCTTCAAGCCGCTGATCCTGATGAATGCCGGTGCCTGGATCTGCGCCCACAATCACCCCTCCAATGACATCACGCCAAGCCCCGAAGACCGCACTCTGACCAAGAGGCTGCGCGAGGCAGCTGATCTGTTCGGAATTCCGCTGTTGGACCATCTCATCCTTGCCGAAGAACGCTACTACAGCTTCGCTGACCAAGGCTGGCCCGGCGCTTAGCGGAGCAGCCGCAACACCCAGGCCGCCCCGGCGGCCACCAACGCGAGACCAATCGCCGCCGTGCCCCAGGCGACCAGATCGACGGCTAACGCATTGCCAATGGTTTGAATTTGTGATGCCGTCATGCTCCATCTCCCTCGTCATCACTTTCAGCATGTTCTCTTAGTTTGAAGGAAAGGAGGCAGGCTGCTGCCAGCCTGCCTCGATGGGCTATCGCTTAGCCCACAATGGCGCGGACGCGCTTAAAGGCGTAAATCGCCAACGCCACGCCAATCAAGGCCGTGGCCCACAAGAGCAGATCGGCCCGCACCGTGGCCACATCCGCCGAGACCGGAAACAACTGCGCTTGCGACAGCGCCGGCACGCCCAGGGCGAACACGAACGCCATGAGCAGTCCCCCAAGCCCTTTGACCCAACCCCATCCCTTCATACGGCACCTCCTTGTGCTGTTAGTGGTTCCGTCCACCCACGCCGCCGGAACCCTCGCCGGCGGTCGAGCGCCTCAGTACTGCTGAGGCAGAATGAGTTTGATGATCAGGCCGACGGCAAAGCCTCCCAGCCAGAAGATCGCCGTGTAATAGGTCATCGTCTCAATCGCCGGCAGGTCCATAGAACACTCCTTCACCAATGAGCCGCATTGAGCCGTCCTCATAGACCTCCGAGACCGACACCCCGTACCGTCCCGTAATCTGCGCCGCCGTCAGGATCTCGCCGCTGTCCAAGAGATAGCGCCAACCTTGACGATCCTTGCTCATTCCCGCGCCGCCGAGGATTCGAACGGGTCGTTTCGGAACAGCGGGAGTGGCTGGCGCCGGCAGAGACATTCCCAAGGGGTTGAGTAGACTGCCAGACGCAGGGACTGGCCCTGCGACGGTCGTGGTGGGGACAGGAGTTGACCCATCTGCCGACGCTGGCTTACTCGCACTCAATGAAGACCAGGGCCGCCAGACCATAAGACCGATGGCAAAGAGGCCCGCGGCAATGCCAATGGCAATGCGCGCCGACTTGAAGACCGTATGACTGCGTTTTTCTTCCCGAATAGCTGACGACGCATAACTCGAATAGTAGGCGTAGATCGCCGGTGAGTAGGTCCCGACGAAGGCCCGGATCACTTCATGGTCTTCCGGGTTCCCCCGCACCTTGCCCTGATACTTTTTCGAGAGTCCCACAAACGCCAGCTTGCGAAACTTCACCGTCGCTTCAATGAGCCGGGTGACGCCTTGGGACATCTGGCGAAAATCCTGACTCATCAGCAGAATGTCCACCCCGTAATGGCGGTGCGTTTCGAGCCAGCGGAGGAGCCCCGGCTCGACCTTTTGCATCGACCGAAACACGGTTTGCGCTTCGTCGATGATGACGGCTGAACCGGGTTCGACATGAGGAAACGCCTGCAGGACCTCGACGGAGTCCTTCCAGATCGTGATCTGCTGTTCGAGCGTTTGAAGGTCGATGCCGGTGAACAGAGACAGCCGATCGAGATAGATCCCATCGACCGCGATATACAGCCGCCGGCCTTGTTTCATCCAGGGCAGAAACTTCTCGCAGATCGCGTGATAGGACTTTCCTGAGCCTGGTACCCCTTCATACAGTTCAATCATCGAAGACTCCTGAGATACACCCAGATCCAGAGCGCGAGGATCACTGTCCAGGCATAGGCCCACCCGATGACCAATTGGTTCATGAGCCCCACCGGACAAATGGAATGGTTTGGAGAATGAATCGAGTCCCCATGGCGCTCGCCACGATGGCCAGCGCCTGACTCATACCGGTTGCGCCCAGCACCCACGCGTATTGATCCGGAATCACCGGCAGGGTGAGGCCTGCCGTGCCGATGGTCGCGAGCGTGCTGTCCGCCACGGAGAGCACGGAATCCCAGATGCTTAATCCCCAGTCTGTCAGCGAGAAGAAGAACTCCTGCAGCCAGCAATAGATGAGGGTCAGAATGGCGGTCATGCCGTTTGACCTCCACCCACGAAGATGATGCGGTAGGCCGCAATGGAGGCCGTCGCAATGACCAGCGTACGCAGCACCGTGAAGAACCAGCCCCATTGATTGAAATCGACCTGCTGACTGCCAAAGAAGGCCGACGGCAAGGCAATCACCGGCAAGGTCGAGGGCCAGGTGAGCGACTTCAACAGGTTCAGCGTCCCAAGTAAGCCGCTGCTGGCCCAGATGGTTTGATGGGCTTGAAGAACGGTCCCAAAGGTTCGGTTTTCATGTGAGCCGACAGCGCAAGAGGTTGTCGCTTGGGTCTCTTCATGCTGTGTCGTGGAGCCGTCCGGATTCTGCGTGGTCGTCGTGGTCGTAGTCGTCGTCTGCTGTTGCGTGTTCTGCTGCGGCGTACTGGCCGGAGGGGGGACCGTGTCCACCACGACGATATCCCCAACTGGCACGGGCTTCGGCTTCACCGTTGTTGGCATCTCGGTCGGTGTGACCGCCTGAGAGATGGTGGTATCCGCCGGCTGTGTCGTGCCAGTGGTGCCCACAGGATTCGTATGGGCTTCAACGGACTTCGGATCGCTGGCGGGCAGCCCCCCGACGAAGTTGGCCACCTGCTGCTGGGTTGGCGGAATCAAGGCATCTTGAATGGGTGAAATTGAACCGGGAATGCCTTTGCGATGGCAGACATATAAGCTAAATCCGCCGACCGCAGGACCATTTACAAAGAAATTACCGGTGAAGAAGACGGCGGTGCTCAGGCTCTGGAACGGCCCGACCACCCAATCATGCAGATATTCGCTGTCCACCGCGCAGAGCGGAACATTGGTCGCGCTGAACTGAATCGTCGCATTCGGATAGGCCGGATTCCCCGGCGTGTTGGTGCCAAAACCGGGGAACGTCTGTACACCCGCATTCGTGCTGGCGACTTGCCAGCCGCCCGGCGTGGATGCGGCAGTTTTCACGGCTGACAGGTCAGATTGCGAGTAATACATCTGGGCCAAAACCAGCCCTGCACTTACTCCCAGCGCCGCCCAGCCGACCGGACCTGCCACCATGCGAACGGCCATCGAGGCAGCAGAAGGTGCCAGGGCTGCGGTCGCGACCTGGGAAGCGAGCGCCGACCGTTGAGCCGCCAGATAGGCGATGCGTTCGGCTTGGGCGACGACCCTCGAATACTGCATCACGGTTTGCCCTAAGGATTCGCCTGGCGCAAGGCAGAGTGACACGAAGAGTGCCCAGACAAACCCGAGATACGTCATGAGAGACAGGAATTTCACAATCGTCCGATTCCAAGACCGGTGAGGAAGGCCAGCAATAAGATCGCCACGAGAACAATGGTGAGATCCACCGGCCTTCCTCCCTCTGCCCTTACTTCACGACCTCAAGGCCGGTCAGATCGAAAAACGTTCGACCGGTCTGTTCAAACTTGCGGACTTCGATCGACGCCTTGGCCTGCTTGCCCTCAGCCTGCTTACAGACCTCGATCAGCGACATCTGATCGTCCGGAATGCCCAATCGCAGCACGCCCGGGTCCTTGCCCTTCACATAAAAGTCCACTGATCTGTAGACCTTGCCTTCTCGGCTCCTCCGTTCCACATACCCCTGCACCGCCCCCTCTGCTTTGACTTGCATCGTTCACCCCTCCTTGTTGTGAAAAGACTTTCGGATCAGCTCTGCGCCTGACCCACACGCCCCGGCCCGCAAGCCGGACTTTTGGCAGCAATTCATATTCAAAGCGACAGGCCTGGCACATGACAAACAACTTCCCCTTTCGGAAGTCCCCACAGGCTCCGGCAGCGTGGCACTCTGGACCTGGACAGGTCCGGAGGTACACGACGTTAGGTCCGAGGTTTGAGATGAAGCACATACGGCGTTCCTTTCCTTCGCTGCTTCAGCAACGCATAGTGCTTCTGCGTCCATCGTTTGGTGCCCGCATAGATCATCTCGAACAGAAACTGATCGCCACGACAGGCCACCACCACCGCGAGCATGGGACTGATGGCGTTCGCCAGCCAGGCCGCCACATCATCCAACCGCTGTTGAATCCGTTCGACGACGAGCCGGCATCGCATGAAGCCTTCTGTGAGGGCTTTCCACCAGCCCACTAACGGAGCTCGATACTTCTCATAGGATTCCGCCTCTCGTGTCGTCTCGCGAAAATCGACATAGGAGCGCAGTACCCCGACCAAGAAGGCCCGCCAGTCTTCAGCATCCAAAGTCAGCAGGGCCTTGGCACAGGCTTGGGCCCGGTCCTGTTTGAATTCCAGCTCCCATCGGACGCCGTATAAGGCCGCGTCCTCTCGGCCTTTGGCTTGAAGTTCGAGCCGTTTGTCATAGACTCGCAGCATGCTTTGGCTTTCCCGACTGCCGAAATACAAGGTCTCCCCAGTGCGGGTTCCCTCACGATGATTGGAAGCTTGGATGACTTTGAATTGCTTCGATCGGCTCACTAATTGTCCGGCCTCCACGGCCAGCCGGACGGTCTCCACTGCGACAGAGGCCTCCCGGTCGTCCAGTGCGACATCGATGCGCGTCACATGGCCTTTCTGGGCGAAGATCCAGGCCAATACCGTCTTCAGCTTCCTCTCGTCCCACTGGGAGACAATCCCAGCGGAGAGATCGACATGCACTTCTTTGGGATTGCGAGGAGCACCCGTCCCCAATTTCCCGACGCCCGTTTTGCCTTCTGTCATAAGCTGCGCCACGGGATACCCGCGAAACCCGGTCTCACTCTGGAACCAGTCGCCACCAATCAGCGCAATTACGTCCGCCACTTCAGCCTTTGGCAGCGTGAAAGCCAGCCAATCGATGGTCTGCGTGAATCCTCCAACACCGGTCATTTCTTCCCCCTTGGCTTCTGTGCGATAGACGCCCCCGTCTTACCAAGTCGGGGGCGGGGCCGCTGCGCGCGCCGCCGGCTGTCGCCGCCGGTCGCGCTGCGCTGTACCTGTTCCCGGATGCCGAAAAGAGACTGTCCTTGCCCGTTTCCCTGCATGGCAGCCTTCACCCGATCGAGATCAAAGCGGACAAACCGACAAATTCGTTCGACGGGAATCTGGCCCTTCCGGTAAGCACGCCGAATGGACTTCACGCTCACTTGCAGTTCCAGGGCGAGTTCGTCGATCGTCAACCATGTTTTCTTCATCGCGTCTCCTCTTCGGTTCAGCGCACGACGTATGAGCGGACCATACGCAACGGCGCGATTGTGGTGAAAGAGCCCGTTCGTGGACACTAGGGGACAGTAGGGGACACTGAGGGACAGTAGTTTCAGGCGGGAAGGTACCGAGATTCGTAGGGGCTCACGAGGTATCAGGCAGTGATTGAGTCATGAGTATTCCGACAGCTCGCAACTTGATGCTCACGGAACCCGCTCCAGCATTATGAATTGTGATGTTCTGAACTCTCTGCGTAGATATCTGAACGCTAAAACATGCCGACGAGCCAATCGCCATGAACTACGTAGGGAGGCGATTCGGAGATGCGTTTTGCCGAAAAAACATGAGTGCGGTCGAAAAATTGTGGCCAGGACCGAATGGCCCTATTGCAGGGCAATTCCTGGGAGCAATTTCTCCTGTCCACTCGAAAGCGGTTAGGACGCTATTGCAAAGCCAATGCGAGCGGGACGTCATGCCCAAGTCCGCAGAATGCTTCCAGTTAGGACTTATGCATTCGAAGAGGAATAGAAGGCGGGCAAAAAACCGTAGATAAAAGCCAAAAATTGTCTGGCTGGCCTCAAGAAGTGGGAAACGATAATGCCAAGAGAATGAAGGTGTTAGTAAGACTATTTTTGTGACGTGCCCATCGCAGATAGGTGATTTTGTTGATGAAAGCGGGTATCCTTCGGCCTGAAATGCTCACCCCCTACCATGCCAAGTACTTCGCCCACGAACTTACCAAACGCTGTCCGTCAGACAGCATCGAGAAGCTCGCCAGCGCGTTAGTGGATGCCCAGGTAGACCTGAATCCTCATCAAATCGAAGCGGCTCTTTTTGCCTTCCGGTCGCCCCTCTCAAAGGGTGCGCTGCTTGCCGACGAAGTGGGACTCGGGAAGACTATTGAAGCCGGTCTCGTGCTCTCTCAGAACTGGGCTGAACGGAAGCGGCGGGTCCTTGTCATTACGCCGTCTAATCTTCGGAAGCAGTGGCATCAGGAACTGCAGGAGAAATTCTTTCTGCCATGCCGCATCCTAGAAACCAAGTCCTACAATGCTGCTGTCCGCCAAGGAAGTGTTCGCCCCTTCGAATGCGGCGACCTCGTCATCTGTTCCTACCAGTTCGCAAGGTCAAAAGCGGCAGAGATCAGTCTCATGCACTGGGACCTCGTGGTGATTGACGAAGCTCACCGATTGCGGAACGTGTACAAGACGACCAACGTCATTGCCAATACGTTGAAGCAAGCCCTCAAAGATGCACGGAAGCTTCTCCTGACGGCTACACCGCTCCAGAATTCGTTGCTCGAATTGTACGGCCTCGTCAGTGTAGTGGACGACCGCATTTTTGGCGATCTCAAGAGTTTCAAGGAACAGTTTGCGAATCTCCACAACCAATCGACCTTTAATACTCTGAAGGCACGTCTGGAGCCGATGTGCAAACGCACGCTTCGTAGGCAGGTGTTGCCGTATGTACGCTATACCAAGCGTCTGCCGATGGTGCAGCCATTCACGCCGTCAGAGAGCGAAGATCGGCTCTACCATCTGGTGTCCGACTATCTCCGGCGTGACAATCTTCAAGCTTTGCCGGCTAGTCAACGGTCCCTGATGACCCTCGTCCTCCGTAAGCTCTTAGCGTCGTCTTCCTTCGCCATCGCCGGAGCCTTGAACTCGATGAGCCAGCGTTTGCGGGAACGACTTCGACAGGCTGAGGGTCCGAACCCACTAGAACAAGCGTTGGAGGGTGACTTCGAATCCCTCGACGAGATTGCCGAAGAATGGGAAGAGGACGGGGAGCAACCTGAACCTCTCACCGAAGCAGATCGCAAGGCTATTCAACAGGAGATCGACGATCTTGAAGGATTTAGTAAGCTCGCCGTTTCTATTACCCACAACGCCAAGGGGCAGGCCCTTCTGACAGCGTTACGGACGGCCTTTGGTAAAGCCTCGGAACTTGGAGCGGCACAGAAAGCCATCATCTTTACGGAATCCAGACGGACGCAGGAGTATCTGCTCCGAGTGCTTGCCGACAGCCCGTGGAAAGACCACATCGTTTTGTTTAACGGTTCCAACAACGATGAGAAATCGAAGCAGATATACCAAGATTGGCTGCAGCGCCATCTGGAAACCGATCGGGTGACCGGGTCTCGGTCTGCCGATATGCGTTCCGCGATCGTGGACTATTTCAAAGAGCAGGGCCAGATCATGATCGCCACGGAGGCGGGAGCCGAAGGCATCAATCTTCAATTTTGCTCACTCGTGGTCAATTATGACCTTCCCTGGAACCCTCAGCGGATCGAACAGCGGATCGGCAGATGCCATCGTTACGGCCAGAAGCATGACGTGGTAGTAGTGAACTTCCTGAATCAGAACAACGAAGCAGACCAGCACGTCTTTCGTCTCCTCTCTGAGAAATTCCAATTGTTCGAAGGTGTATTCGGCGCCAGCGACGAAGTGCTAGGCGCCATCGAATCCGGGGTGGATTTCGAGAAGCGCATTGCCGACATCTACCAGCGATGCCGCACCACGCAAGAAATCAAATTCTCGTTCGACCAGCTGCAGAGTGAACTCGGCAGCCAGATCGACGAAGCCATGACTCGCGCCCGCCAGCTCCTATTCGAACACTTTGATGATGAAGTCCGCGAGAAGCTGCGCGTGAGCGACGAGAGCTCACGGCTGTACCTGAATCGATACGAACGTATCCTCATGCAGCTGACACGCTTTGAGCTGCGAGACCATGCAGACTTTCTCGCCGATTCGTCCTTCAGGCTAAAATCTTGCCCCTTTGAAGGAGACATTCCGCTGGGGCTGTACGAACTCCCTCGTCGCACCGGAGAAGCCCATCTGTACCGACTCGCCCATCCGCTGGCCGAGCGGATATTGGCACAGGCGAAGGATCGGGCCCTGGAATTAGCTGCGTTGACGTTCGAGTATGGCAAGCATGATGGCAAAGTCAGTGTCGTGGAGCCGTTCATCGGCAAGTCCGGATTCTTGAATGTCTCACTCTTCACGGTCGAGGCGTTGGACCAGGCGGAGGATTATCTTATCTGTACTGGAGTCACGACCCAGGGCGACATCTTGGATGAAGAAGTCGTCCAGCGACTGTTTTCCCTACCAGGAACAGTCACACAGTCTGATCCATCAGCGATTGACGATGCGACACTTCGCACACAGAAAGAAGCACAACAGGAAGCCATTCGCCACCAGATATCGAAGCGCAACGCAGATTTTTTCGAAATCGAGGTAGACAAGCTGGATTCTTGGGCGGATGACTTAAAGGTCGGGTTGGAGCGAGAGATTAAGGAATTCGACCGGCAGATCAAGGAGGCGAGGAGGGCCGCCGTTGCAGCTCTCACCTTGGAAGAGAAGCTCGCCGGCCAAAAACAGATCAAGGCAATCGAAGCCGAACGGGGCAAGCGCCGACGAGCCCTCTTCGATGCACAAGATGAGATTGATCGACGGCGAGAACAGCTGATTAACGAGATTGAGGGGAAGCTGCAACAAAAGGTAAGCTCCCAGCAGCTCTTCTCGATTTGTTGGCAAGTGCGGTAAGGGCGAGGGTTTCTATGAGCGAACCAACCATCATCTGTCCCAACTGTAAGGCCGAGATCAAACTGACGGAGTCCCTCGCAGCTCCGTTGATCGAATCCACACGCCGCGAATACCAGAAGCAACTGGCCCAAAAAGATGCCGACGTGGCGAAACGCGATGCTGCATTGCGCGAGCGAGAAGAAGCGCTTTCCAAGGCACAGCAGACAATCGATGACCAGGTGGCAGAGAGGGTCAAGCTAGAGCGTGGCAAGATCGCGGTTGAGGAAGCAAAGAGGGCAAAGCTGGTTCTGCAAACGGATATTGAGCAAAAGACGCAAGCACTAGCTGATCTGCAAGAAGTCATTAATCAACAGAACGCCAAACTGACTGAGGCACAGAAAGCCCAGGCCGATCTCCTTCGAAAACAGCGAGAATTGGACGATGCAAAGCGTGAACTTGAGCTGACGGTCGAAAGGCGCGTCCAAGACGGGCTTGCTACTACCCGAGAACAGGCCAAGAAAGAAGCTGAGGAAGGACTGAAACTCAAGGTCATGGAGGCAGAGCAAACCATCTCTTCCATGCAGAAGCAGATCGAGGAATTGAAACGTAAGGCTGAGCAAGGTTCACAGCAGCTTCAAGGGGAAGTCCAGGAATTAGAGCTGGAAGCTCTTTTACGCGCAAAGTTTCCTAGAGACACGATTGAACCTGTTCCCAAAGGCGAACATGGTGGTGATGCGTTACAGCATGTTGTGGGACCAACCGGGCAACCGAGCGGGACGATCATTTGGGAATCAAAGCGGACCAAGAACTGGAGCGACGGCTGGCTGGCTAAACTTCGTGAAGACCAGCGGGCTGCCAAGGCTGAGATTGCCGTGATCGTCAGCCAATCCCTCCCCAAGGAAATAGAAACATTCGGGTTAGTGGAGAACGTCTGGGTTACACATACTAAGACCGTACTTCCAGTCGCTCTGACGCTCCGCCACACGCTCATCGAGGTTGCCTCAGCACGTCAAGCGTCCGAGGGGCAGCAGACCAAAACCGAAATGGTCTATCAATATCTCACTGGGCCTCGCTTCCGTCATCGGGTTGAGGCAATTGTCGAGGCGTTTTCCTCTATGCAGGAAGATCTCGATAAAGAGAAAAAGGCCATCATCAAGCAATGGGCCAAACGAGAAGAGCAGATTGATCGAGTCATGCAGGCAACGGCTGGCATGTACGGCGATTTGCAGGGGATAGCGGGAAAGACGATTCAGGAAATCGCAGGCTTGGACATGAGATTTCTCGATGCACCGAAGACTGATTCGGAGGGTAAAGCATAATGGCCAAGGTTATACCATCAAAACTCTTAGCCGAGACCGCTTCGGAGCTGCCTACGTCAACTGATACTCCTGCCGTCGTATCACCAGTGGCAAGCCCCACACATTGCCCGTATCGCAGGGCTACAGACCTCTTACAGCGACTTGCTCCTGGAAAGATGCGCGTCGGTTTCATTATTGGAGCAGGTTGTCCCCTGGCTGTAAGAGTGCCCGACGGCGAAAGAGCCAACCCACTAATCCCCGATATTGCAGGACTAACAAAGCAAGTTAAGGATACTCTTGACGCAGACACTGAGTTAAGAGAAGGGGCAAAGAGCGCCTGGGAGCGCGTGATCGGCCGCGGTATTCTCACACCAACGGTCGAAGATGTACTAAGCCATATTCGAACGTTAAAAGCGTTGTGTGGCAAAGGTGAAATCGACGGCTTCCCAGAAGCTCTCCTCATCAAGCTTGACCGTGCTATTTGTGAGCAGATACGGAAGATTGTCAGCAACCCTCTTCCAGCAAATGATACGCCCTATCATGTTCTGGCAAAGTGGATACAGGCGATTGATCGGGATAAACCCGTTGAAATTTTCACTACAAACTATGATCTTTTGCTGGAACAAGCCCTGGAAGAGCAGCGCGTTCCATACTTTGACGGATTCGTGGGTTCTGACAGTGCATTTCTCGATCTTGAGTCTATGGCAGAGGATGACCTGCCTGCTCGATGGGCCCGACTATGGAAAATCCATGGCTCCGTCAATTGGTGGATGACCATGAGACAGAAAATTCGCAGAAGTCGTGATGAGGGCAAGGGAGAGCAGTTATTGATTTACCCGTCACATCTTAAATACGACCAAAGTCGTCAAATGCCGTATTTCGCAATGCTTGATCGACTTCGCATGTTCTTACGATCAGATCAATGCGTGCTTCTGACTTGCGGCTACTCCTTCGGGGATGAGCATATCAACGCCTATATAGGACAGGGACTTTCCGGAAATCCAAACGCTGCATGTTTCGGTATGATCTTCAATGATCGGGGTGATGCTCCAAAAGCAGTTGAACTCGCAAAGCGGTATCCGAACCTGACGTTACTCGCTGCAGATGGAGGTATTGTCGGAACCATAGAGCGTAATTGGCATAGCGATTCCAATGATAGTAATCAAGCTTACTCAATTGCCGTAGGAACAGGACTGATGAACGGCAGGACAACGGCGCCAGAAAAGCAGTGCAAGTGGCTCCTCGGAGACTTCGCAGCTTTCGGACAATTTCTAGCGCACCAGTTGTCGAGCCGGGATGTCGAACGGAATGTTAAAGATGCGTTCTGACCCGACCCTCATAGGAACAGTACAGGATGTTGCAGGCACCACGGTGAGTGTCTCGCTAGTGAATGAAACATCGACCGGGTTGAGTTTCTTTAATGGTGAATCATACCGGATCGGTCAGGTTGGTAGTTTTGTCCGCATTCCGCTTGGATATACATCGTTATTTGGAATAGTTTCCCAGGTTGGAGCTGGTGCCGCACCAAGTTCAGAAAACGAAGCCAAGCCATGGGGCAATCAGTGGCTCAAGGTTCAACTAGTTGGTGAGAGAGGTCGTGAGGGGAGATTTGAGCGAGGCGTATCACAGCATCCTACAATCAATGATACCGTCCACATTGTTACTGAGGAAGATCTTCGTGAGATATACGGACCAGGTGATCCCGTTGATTTTGTGACTGTTGGGCACCTGGCGAGCGCAGAGTCAATTCCCGCACTCGTTAATATCAACAAGCTTGTGACCCGCCACTCGGCAGTTGTGGGGACGACGGGCGCGGGAAAATCAACTACTGTTGCTGGACTGTTAGCTGTACTGTCTGACCCGTCCCGATATCCTTCCGCTAGAATAGTGGTTCTTGATATTCATGGAGAATATTCAAATGCGCTAACCGATCGTTCAACGGTATTCAGGATTGTACCCGATGTGACTAGAGGTGAACGGCAGCTGCAAATACCATTCTGGGCCCTCAGTTTTGAAGAACTGGTGAAGCTTGCTTTTGGAGATCTGAGGGATCAGCCGCTAGCGGCTGTTGCTGATACAGTCCTGGCTCTTAAGCGCGAATCTCTAAATAAAACACCACGTGATGGAGTGAGACCTGACGCCATTACGGTAGACTCACCTGTTCCTTTCTGCATCCATAAACTGTGGTTTGACTTCCATCAACGTGAATATCGCACCGTTATTCCAAAGCCGGGAGGGGCTCAGGACGAAGTAGAATCTGCCTATGTACTTGGCACCGATGGGAAGCCTGTCCAGATCGGTGACGCGATGACGGTCACTCCTCCTCAGTACAGGACAGTCAAAACCACAGGGCCGGCGAGTGATCGCGTACAGTGGGGACCAGATCCGCTCGGTATGCGGCAGCAATTAGCCGTCCTCGCGTCAAAACTTCGTGACCCACAGCTAGCCTTTCTTTTTAACCCAGGTGACTGGCGGCCCCAACTAGATGGCACCGTTGCCAAGGACTTAAATGTTCTCCTGGCGGACTGGATAGGAAGCCCATCACCTATCGCAATTCTAGACTTATCAGGAATTCCTTCTTCAGTACTGAACGACCTCATAGGAGCCTTGCTACGTACTTTGTATGACGCCATTTTTTGGGCTAGGAAGTTGCCAGAAGGTGGTCGGGAGCGTCCTTTGATGCTGGTGCTAGAAGAAGCACATGCATATCTGGGGAAGGAGCAGGGTAGTCCTGCTTCAGCTGCTGTGCGGCGGATTGCTAAAGAAGGACGTAAGTATGGTGTGGGCGTCATGATTGTGAGTCAACGTCCCTCAGAAATTGATCCTACAATCCTGTCCCAGTGTGGAACTATTGTCGCTATGCGGCTTGCCAATGACACCGACCGTGCGCAAGTGGCTGGAGCCTCTTCGGATAATCTCAAAGGTTTGTTCGACATGCTTCCGATACTTCGCACGGGAGAAGCCATTATTGTCGGGGAGGCTGTCAGTCTTCCAATCCGAACTCTAATTGATCCACCAGGGAAAAATAGATGGCCTGACAGTCGAGATCCTCGAGTTGTCGTTAGGCAAGTACCGACACTAGTCGGTGATGTTAAGAAAGACGGTTATGAAAGCGAAGGCGGCTGGGCAGTGCCAAGAGCTAAAGAAAATTATTCGATTGTTATGCGACAGTGGCGCAAACAAAGCCCTGACTACGAGCATAAGAACAGTGACTCAGGTACAACGGATGACAATTTCGGGGAAGGAGCATCTAAATGAGCTGGATTGCCACTCCCGAATCGTCCAACATTGCAGGTTTTGACTACGTCAAGGAACGGCACATGTTGGTTGTCGAATTCAGAAACGGTACGCGCTACAACTATTACGACGTACCTGAGATCGTGTTCGAAAGGATGAAGGCGGCGCCCTCGAAGGGGCAATTTTTGGCGCAAAATATCAAGGGCGTGTACAGATACGCGAGAGCGTAGCGATATTCAATATGTCTACTTAGCCCAATGGCACGAAAACAAAAACTTGAACTCACCTGGATTGGAAAAGAGAACCGGCCGAAGTTGGAGCCGCGTATTCTGCTGGAGGACCCGGGGAAGTCTTACCACGCCTCCCACCGGGTCACCAGCCACGACATCTTTGATAACCGGCTCATCTTTGGTGACAATCTGCTTGCACTTAAAGCGCTCGAACAAGAGTTTACTGGCAAGATCAAATGCATATACATCGACCCACCGTATAACACTGGAAGTGCATTTGAGCACTATGATGATGGTGTAGAGCATTCTTTGTGGCTGTCGCTGATGCGGGACCGTATCGAGCTAATGAGGCGACTCATGGCTCCAGACGGTTCTCTTTGGATTAACATCGATGACAACGAAGCGCACTATCTGAAGCTAGTTTGCGATGAGGTGCTAGGACGGGAGAATTTCGTAGCAACCGTGATCTGGGAGAAGGCGGATTCACCGCGCAATTCTGCCAGACAGTTTTCGGCTGATCATGACTATATACTTGTTTATTCAAGAAATCGTGAATGGATTCCCAGAAAACTACCTCGGACTGATGAAGCAAACTCAATCTACGTGAATCCCGATAACGATCCGCGTGGCCCGTGGTTACCGGGCGATCCTTATGCAAATAAGCCTTATTCAAAAGGACAGTACAGTCTGTCTGGTCCGACTGGACGAACGTTCTCGCCGCCTCCTGGAAGATTCTGGAGGATCTCTGAGGAGAAACTGCGTGAGCTCGATAAAGATGGTCGTATCTGGTGGGGCCCTAAGAAGGATGCACGCCCAAGCATCAAGCGCTATCTGTCAGAGGTTGGAGATCTAGTTCCTCGGACACTTTGGTCAAAAGACGAAGTTGGTAGCAACCGAACTTCTAAGAACGAAATGCGAGAGCTGTTCCCGTCCTCTGTGTCCTTTGGTACCCCAAAACCTGAGCGATTGATTGAAAGAATCATGCGTCTTTCCACTGATGTTGGTGACTGGGTCCTAGACTCTTTTGCTGGCTCGGGCACGACTGGCGCAGTCGCTCATAAGATGGGACGCCGATGGATCATGGTAGAACTGGGTGAACATTGTCACGAACTAATTCTCCCACGTCTCAAGAAAGTCATCGATGGTGAAGACAAGGGTGGGATTACTGATGCCGTGGATTGGAACGGTGGTGGCGGATTCCGTTACTACCATCTTGCGCCGTCGCTGTTGGAGAAAGACAAGTGGGGGAACTGGGTTGTCAACAAGACCTATAATTCGGCCATGCTCGCGCAAGCGGTCTGCAAACTGGAAGGATTTACCTACGCACCGAGTGATACGGTCTATTGGCAGCAGGGCCATTCGTCAGAGCGAGACTTCATTTACGTCACCACGCAGAACCTCAGCCATGACCAGTTGCAAGCGCTGAGTGATGAAGTCGGCGAAACCCGCTCGTTGTTAGTGTTGTGCTCTGCCTTCCGTGGAAAAGTCGATCGATATTCCAACCTCACGATCAAGAAGATTCCCAAGACGGTCCTCGCTCGCTGCGAGTGGGCCCATGACGATTACAGTCTCAAGATAGAAAATTTGCCCCAGGCGCCACTGACGCCGGGGCAGCAGACGCTTGCTCTGGACCAGAGCGAGTCTAGGCCAGAATGACTCAACCCACTCGTCACACTCTTTATCACCGGATTCGCGAGATCTTGGATTCGGCTCGGGCCGGCGTGGCTCGGTCGGTCAATACTGTACAGGTCTGCGCCAATTGGCTCATTGGACGCGAAATCGTGGAGGAGGAGCAGAAGGGAAAGAAACGGGCGCGTTATGGCGAGGCGCTGCTCAAAGACTTGTCCCGGCGTCTCTCCACAGACGTGGGTAAAGGATGGTCGGTACGGAATCTCGAATACTGCAGGGCGTTTTATCTGGAATACCCCCTGCTACTTGGAGAACGGAATTCGAACGCGGTGCGTTCGATTGTGTCGCTTCTCTCGCCGGTCGATGATCGACAGATTTCGAACGCAGTGCGTGCGGAATCATGGCAGCCTGGCCGACTTCACCCGAATCTGTCGTGGACACACTACCGGACGCTTCTTCGCGTGGACAAGACGGACGCGCGTTCTTTTTACGAAATCGAGGCCATCAAATATGCCTGGTCGGCTCGCGAACTGGAGCGGCAATTCACCAGTTTGCTGTACGAACGATTGGCCCTGAGCAAGGATAAGAAGGGGCTGATGAAGCTGGCAACGAAAGGCCACGTCGTTCAACAGCCCACCGACATCTTTAAAGACCCGGTCGTCATGGAATTCCTCGGCCTGCCGGAGTCGCCGCGTCTGGTCGAATCCCAGTTGGAGGAAGGGCTCATCAATAACCTCCAGGCTTTTCTGCTGGAGCTGGGGAAGGGATTCGCCTTTGTCGCCCGTCAGGAGCGCTTGACGTTGGACGGCGATCATTTCTACATCGACCTGGTCTTCTACCACACGGTCCTCAAGTGTTATGTGCTCATCGACCTGAAGACCGGAAAGCTCACACATCAGGATCTTGGTCAACTGCAACTGTATGTGAACTATTTTGATCACGAACGACGTACAGAAGGCGACGGCCCGACATTGGGATTGATTCTCTGCGCGGACAAGAACGACGCCGTCGTCCGCTATACACTGGGGCCGGAACAGAAGCAGAAGATCTTTGCAAGCCGGTACAAGCTGCATTTGCCCACGGAGGCGGAATTGAAGGCGGAACTGCGTCGAGAAGTCCGGCAGCTGAGCGGCGCAACCGTCAAGTCAGCGGGAAAGAAGGTTCCATGAATCGCCACGTCAATGCCATAGCCGGTCGTCTGAGCCTCAGGCCTCCTCAAAGACAGTCTTTGGAAATACTGGACCGTATCACAGAGATTGTCCCGCCCAAGAAAAATGCAGATCTGAATACGGCCCTCACGGCGATCACAAGCGAATTCCCCACCGTCACAGACTTTGAGCGGGAGTTCCCGTCACTCTGCTTCGCTCTTGCGACTGGTGTCGGCAAAACCCGTCTCATGGGCGCCTTTATCAGCTATCTGCACCTGGCATATGGGATCAATCACTTCTTCGTGCTGGCTCCAAACCTGACCATCTATAACAAACTCATCGCGGACTTTACCCCTAACACAGCGAAGTACGTCTTCACTGGGATCGCAGAATTTGCCACGGAACCGCCGACGATCATCACAGGGGACAACTACGAATCCGGAGTCGCTGCTCGCCTGACTTCGTTGCCGGGGTTTGGCCAAGAGGTCCACATCAATATCTTCAATATCTCGAAGATCAACTCGGAAGTACGAGGCGGAAAAGCACCACGAATCAAACGGCTCTCGGAGTACGTCGGTCAAAGCTACTTTGAGTACCTGGCAGGCCTGGACGATCTGGTATTGATCATGGACGAGTCCCATCGTTATCGCGCGTCGGCCGGTGTGCGAGCGATCAATGAATTGAAGCCGGTCCTTGGGCTGGAACTGACTGCCACACCATTTGTGGAGTCGGCAAAGGGTCCTGTGGCATTCAAGAACGTGATCTACGACTACCCCTTGGCGAAGGCCATGGCGGATGGTTTTGTGAAAGAACCGGCCGTGGTCACGCAGAAGAATTTCAACCCTGCTCAGTTCGGCGCCGCTGAGCTCGAAAAGATCAAGCTTGAAGATGGCGTGCGTGTCCACGAGAACACAAAGGTTGAATTAGAGACCTACGCTCGCCAGGCAGAGCAGCGCACCGTCAAGCCGTTCATGCTGATCATCGCCCGCGATACGACCCACGCTCGCCAATTGATGCAGCTCATTCAATCGACGCAGTTTTTCGAAGGACGATACAAAGACAAGGTCATTCAGGTGGATTCCAGCAAGACCGGGGCGGAAGAGGATCAAATGGTTCAGCGCTTGCTCGCGGTGGAGAACCCGGAGGAGCCGACCGAGATCGTCATTCACGTCAACATGCTGAAAGAAGGCTGGGACGTGACGAACCTCTATACGATCGTTCCGCTGCGAGCCGCTAATGCGCGCACGCTCATTGAGCAATCCATAGGCCGTGGCCTCCGCCTTCCTTATGGGAGACGCACCGGCGTGACTACAGTCGACCGGCTCAATATCATTGCCCATGACCGCTTCCAGGAAATTGTCGATGAGGCCAATAGGCCAGATTCTGCAATTCGTTTGACGCAGGTCATTTTGGACCCGGCAACTGACCTTCGAAAAACCCGCACGGTCGTCGCGAAGTCCATAATCGAGGAACAGCTGCATGGAGCCTTCCTCACCGGGCCACTTGGAGGATCTATCGCGGCAACTTCAATATTCGCTGGTGAAGTCGAACGCGGTATTGCACAGGTGGCCTACAAAGAAATCCAGAAATACGAGAATCTTCCTTCTTCTCAGTATCTGCTCAAACCGGAGATTCAGGCCAAGATCGTCGAGGAGGTCAAGAGAGCGGCGTTGCCAAGTCAGCAAGGTTTACCAGGCATGGCGACCTCTCCAGACATTGCCGCTGTGGTTCAAAAGACGACGCAGCTTGTGGTGCAGCAGACCATCGATATTCCGCGCATTCTTGTGGTGCCGAAAGGTGAAGTAACCACGGGATTTGATCGTTTTACGCTCGATTGTTCAAACGTCCATTACCAACCGGTCGAGCGGGATTTGCTCATTCAGCATCTTCGGACGCATGAGCAGGAGACGCTCAGTTATGGCGGCCAGATGCAGCCGGAACAACGTTTGGAACACTATGTGATCCGTGGTCTCGTCGATTTCGACGACATCTCTTACGACGAACATGCCGACCTGCTGTATGACCTGGCCGGCCAGCTCGTGGAGCATCTGCGCTCCTATCTCACGACGGAAGAGGATATCAGGAACGTCCTGATTTACTATCAAAATCAGCTCGCGGCGTTTGTTCATGCGCAAATGCAAGAACATCAATGGGAGAAAGCTGCTGGTTACGATGTGGTGGTGAGCAAGGGGTTCACTGAATTAAAACAGTGTGCATACACTGCCAAAGATGGAGAAGCGGTCCAGGACTTTCGCCAGACGGTCGAGGATCGAGGACGAATCGCACAGATGCTTTTCGGTGGGTTTCAACGCGGCCTCTATTCTGTTCAGAAATTCGATTCCGATACCGAGCGACGGCTAGCCATTATCCTTGATCGGGATTCGCAGAAGTGGTTTAGGCCTGTGTCAGGACAATTCCAGATCTCGTATAAACTTGGTGTCTCAGTGCGTGATTACCAACCGGATTTCGTGGCGGAAACGATGGACTGCATTTACATGCTTGAGCCCAAGGCTAAGAATGAAATGACTTCGCCCGAGGTATTGGCCAAGAAAGATGCCGCGGTTATCTGGTGCAACCGTGCCACGACCCACGCCCTCAGCAACGGCGGCAAGCCTTGGAAGTATATCCTCATCCCTCATGACGTGATTGCTGAAAACATGACGCTGGCGGGGCTAGCAAGTCAGTTTGTGGCCTGTTGAGGTTTTCTATGGATCTAAACTTTGCGCTTGCCGTGCCTGCCAAAGGGTGGACGCAGCAATGCGCCCTGTGTGGGGTACAAATTACGGATGGAGATGGGGAAATCGACGTTGAGACCCAATGGCAAGATCTCGACGGAAGCTCATGGCTCTTCCGTCGAGTCTGGCACAAGCCCTGCCATTTGCAGCATTTAGATGAGGGGGAAGAAACTTGAGCAGAAGAAGAGGAACCGTCGAAGAAGCCAATCTCAAGAAGCCCGCGATTACTGTTTGCGGAATAAACGGTTCTCAGAGAACGACGTGCAAATTGTGGCAGAGTTTCTGACAGTTCTGGGAAGGGTCTCCCGCTCTCTTAACCTCAGAGCGTCAAGGAGGAGGCAATATGCGGCGGTTGACGAAAGCTATTCTTGGAAAACGCAATCATCTCGTCCTTTTCCTCATTGCCGCCTTATTACTCACCATAAGCTGTGCTGAGCAGACGCAGACAACACTCCCTAATCAGCCAATCTCATCGTACGTCATGGGACCGAATAAAACATCGAAGCGAGCATTGATATTTGTCCACGGCATATTTGGAGACTCGCGGACTACCTGGCAGAACAAGAAGGGAAGATCATTCTTTAATCTGATTAAGGAGGACCTGGAGACCAAAGGTGAGAATTCTACATTCTTCGGAAGTGATGTCTATAAGTTTGGATTCGGTTCCCCTCTCATAGGGCCTTCTTTCACCATCGACCAGGCGGTCCAGAATCTTCGCGAACGTCTTGCTGGGGATGGAATACTAGACTACGAGCAAATCATTTTCGTCGCCCATAGTATGGGAGGTCTAATCGTAGAGCGTTTTCTCCTCACCTATCATCGTGAGTCCCAAAGAGTCCCGCTGGCTGTCCTCTACTCCACCCCGCACGAGGGCTCTGAATTGGCAAATGTTGGGCAATATGTACTCCAGAATCCTGCACTTGTGACCATGGTATTCGGAGATCACAATCAGTTTTTGGCAGGTCACGGGAGCATGTGGAGGAACGCTATCGACCAAGGGACCATTCGCACGCGCATTCGCTGCGCATACGAAACCCGAAAGACCGGACCTGTTATGGTCGTACAGGCGAACAGTGCACTACAGTTTTGTGATGGAAATCCAATGCCTGTGGATACCGATCATATAGATATCGTCAAACCGGTTCTGCCAGGCGAGAAGAGAGATGAGGATAGCTTTCTACTTCTGAAGAATGCGTTACGAGAGATCGACAAACCTAAAGTGGCAGTGCTTAGTGGGCAAACAGTGGACCCTACCAATACTAGCCACAAGCAAAGTGAGATTGAGCCTCCGCATCATGAAATGGCCACACTGTCACCGGTTGTTTTAATCGATTTGCTGGATAGCGGCTCGTTAAAGAAAGATGAAAAATTCGTAGCCGATAAGGTGCACCGGAACTTAGCAGAGCTCTTGAACAACTCAGGACATCTCGTTAACGCTCCGCCACTATCTGTAGCGGTCAATTCCGCTAGTAATCGGATATCCAACAGAATCACTATTGAGACAGATTCTGATGGCGACAACCTAACAATTCACGTAGCCCTTACTACTGCAGATGGCTCGTTCGTTTCCTCTACGGAATTGTCCGGCAATCTTTTTGAACTCAAAAAGATTTACAAGGTACTTCCCGAGGCCATTCTTTTCGGTCTAGATGTTGATGAACAAACGTTGAGCAAGAAAAAGAGTGCGAAGCCGCCCACGAGGAGCGTCGAAGCATATGCCTATTATCTGTACGCTCGTCGCATAATATCTTCAGGAGACATTAAATCCGCTGAACTAGCACTGAGAAAGGCCATTTCTCTCGACGAGAGGTTTTCACTGGCGATGTGGTCTCTCGGCATCCTGCTGACAGATCAGGGGAAGGCCGCAGCAGGTGATAAATTTCTCGAAGATGCTAATCGGATTGATCCAGATCATCCTAAGGTCACATTTACATCGACATCAAAACAATCACATCCTGTCCCAACACTCCTGTCTGCGATTCGAACAAGCGAACCTCGCTCACTTGAGGCCGGCTTTGTATTTCGTAAAGCCATTTCAAAAGAGTACGGCATCGAAATGCGGATCTGGTCGGTGGATCCTGCTCTTTTCGATATGGACCTTATGGAACAGAAAGCCCCTCATGGATCCAGCATCCGTGAGTTCTTGGAAGATTCGAGCACAATACTCGCGTTGAATGGAGGGTTTTTCGAAATAGACCATTCAAAGCGCCTAAGCCCTTCGGGTGTACTCGTTATAAATGGCAAGATTCGCAATGCTTCCCTGCATGATCGGCTATCAGGCGCGCTTGTCCGAAACAGCGAAGGTATTACAATAATTGGGGCTAAAGACTTAGGCCCGCTCACGAATTACGATTTCGCACTCCAGACAGGACCAATTCTTGTAGAGGATCGGGGTAAGCTAGGCATTAGGAGGAATGATTATGACCGAGTTAATCGAGCGGCAGTATGCTTGAGAGATCATCTGATTATTTTCGTAACGTTACACGGCTCACACGGAAATGGGCTGAGCTTATACGAATTCGCGGAGTTATTGGCGGCTCGAGAGATCGACGGAGGCCTAGGCTGTAATCTTGCCATCAACTTGGATGGGGGGCCGTCCACACAGGTCGGAATGAAGGTAGGGGGAACTAGAGAGGAAGTCGATGGCTTATGGAAAATACACAACGCTATTGTTGTCAGAAGAAAGTGATGCCAGAGTGAAGGCAGAACAGTGAAGGGGACAAAACGGAAAACGGACCGGGGTGAGCTGGTCCCTTAAGAAAGCAAAAGCAGTAAGACCAACAGTCCACAATTTGGGAAGCCCAGGAATCATTTCCCATCGCTTTGAGGACGTGCTCGTTTACAGGACACCCGTCGAAGTGTGCCTCGCCGTCTCCTCATCCCGGAGGTCTATTCAGGAGATCGCATGAGTATTGAGAAGTTCATCTGGCTTGTCAGCCTTGATTAAATGCCTGTCCTATATCGGACAACCTATTTGTAAGTCATTGTAAAACCGCGTATCAGATTGGAATATCTCAATACGTAAGGCATTGATTTTACGTATCCCATTGGGCCCTTTTAAGGCGAGAGTTCGGCCACCAGCCGTTTGAGTCGGGCGCCTAGATGCGCGTACCTCTTTTCCAGGCGTAGAAGGTTTGCTCGGCAAATCCGAGCTGCCAACAGACGTGCCCAACTGGGACGCGACTCCCGGCTTGCCGGATGGCATAGACGATCTGTTCTTCGGAGAATCGTGACCCCTTCATCGATCCACTCCTTTCGTCGAGGACCGCCGAAGCCAGTATAGTACTCTAGTTATGACTTGCCGTCGTTTTTCGGGGAGACGTCAGCTAAGACATCGTATGATTAAATACGTGTATTTAAAGGCCTTGCCCATGGTCTTGCTCTGTGATAAATACGTAAACCGTGCTTATTTTAAGTCTTGCCAAACCATCGTGATAGAGTAGGTAAATATACTGCTATTTGAGGCTCGTTTAACATGCCTTTGAGGGAGCATTGGGGACTAAAAATTTACAACCATAAGAAGCGGGGCATGATTTTACCTTTGATTGCTCTTTCCGCTATTTCATTTGCAGACTGCGCTGGGATATCCGATGTAGGAGGAGACGGTTGCGCAGGCATTCTGAAGGCTGTGGTCATCGACACGAAAACGAAACACATGTGGTTGTGTCAAGCTGGTTCGTCCTTTCGAGGCTACGCAGTTGCGATTGGCAGTGGCGGACCAGACAAACAGAAAGAAGGCGATAATAAGACGCCACTTGGAATATATGCATTGGGGAGCCCGAGGCCATCTGGAGAAGGATTTCATACATTTATTCCGATTGATTTTCCTCGAGAAGATCAAAAACGCAAAGGATTTAATGGAGGTAAGATCGGCATACATGGTCCCCCTGAGAGCTGGAAATGGTTAGGTTCAACAACAACGTGGGTGAATTGGACAAGAGGCTGTATTGCAGTGGGATCAATCGATGAAATAATTGAAATCGCCGATTGGGTTCGGACTAATCAGGTAAAGGAAGTCATTCTTCGCCCAGGGCATTCACTAACAGCTACCTAGTCCAAGGAGTAGCTTATTGAAAGTCGTTAAAAGGTGAACTAGATGGTCCAATGTTTGGGCTGTTTCCATCGTATTTGGACTGCGAAAAGAGTGAAGTTGGATTTGTTCGAAGCTTTGTTATGTAATTTATCTCAGGCATCATTGTTCCTAGTTCTCATTCTGGGCACTATAACGGCGTGTGCTTCGAACGCTGAGATGTCTTCAGGAGATATTTCGAAGGCCTCAACAAATCTTCCCGAAATAAACGATGCCATCTTTGGAGCCTCGAATTCAATAATCCATGGAATCGATTTGGAAGGGGTGTTAGAGGCACCGCTGACCTCGGGACCCGGTGTCTATTGGAACAGCTGGTTTCAAGAGGCCGGTTCCATGAATGGAGTTGTTTCAAGTGTCCTGGAAGTGGGACGAGATTACACAATTGTTTTGGATATATCACCATATCGTTATGCGGATGCTGGGATAGAAGGTGAAAACCCAAGTGATGATTTTATAAAAGACATCAATAAGACGTTACAGAACCCCAAGACCGACAGCCTTACAGTTTATGTGAAGCCTGTAACGGTAGGTCGAGGGCTCCGCTTTTTGGCAGGCGAAGAGCAGCTAAAAAGGTTTGATATCGACTTGAGGAGAATCAAGACACCAGGTATCCCACGGGACCAAGAAGAAGGTCTGTCTGATTTTTCCACCCGCGTGCAGGCTGGAAAGATAAAGATAGATTTTAGAGCACTAGAGGAAGGTTGTGCTGCAGTCGCATTTTCAATATGGAATAGAAATCTTGAGCGTCCGATAGACGATTACATTCACACTGTGGCAATCCACAAGCCTGGTACCCCTATCCCAAAGTGCAAAATCAGCGCTCATCGAGCGAGAAAGATTTCTTCCAGTAACCTCCCTTTGCTGTTTGAAAAGCCTGATGGTGTCGCTGACGCGGCAATCCATCTCTTTGAGATGAAGCTTGGAGAAAACACATCTAGAGTAGCAGTCTTCGGGGAAGCCGGCAAGACGATGGCTTGGTCTGTGGGAAGTAGCTTTAGCTGGATTTTAGGTAATTCTAATTTCTTATCCATACTCGACAATGCCAGAAGTTCTGGTGACTACTCGATGGTAGGTGATTTCATATCAAGAGCTCTCTTTAGCGCAGAAAGTGATGAAGGGCGGTCACATGCGCAGGAAGCTAAGCAACGGCTAATTGAAATCGCCAAGACTAAGAAGCGACCGATTCTGTTTGCGCGACTGGTTGATTTAACCGGCCGCAGTATTTTTTTGCCTATCGGTGCTGCAAGGATTGGGTCTCGATTTTTAGGCGACTCTTACACCATCGTCCAGCCTCTTCCCCAGCAAACATATAGGCATCGTCCCATGTGCATAGGCGATCGATGGACACTTGCCTTTCCGACAACCCTGGAAGGCGTAGGATCTGCCTCCTATGAAGCCTTTCTGAGGGAGCTTGATAGATCAAATCCTGGACGCCTAAGCGCGATCAAGGACCTTCGAGAATACTGGTCTAAACAAGGTGCGGAGAGCACTCCGGAAGGTTTGATACTTTTGGCTCATCACGGCGATGGACTACTTTGGTATGACGCTCATACAGATGTGGTAATGAGTGACGAGATCGTGCGGAAGTACGGGAAGGGGAGTATTGCTGTCATTGGAGCATGTCGCGGAGGAGACCTCCTAAGTTCAGAGAAAAGATTGGCTCTTTTCTCTCGCCTAAATAGTAATGGTATTGACGCGTTAGTCTTATCGCCTTTTGATGTGCCCGCCGATTTAGGTATTGGAATGGCTACACATTTCTATAGCCAACTCAGCATTTACGTCAGAAATCCGTCGAGGCGAGCCGAACCTGTTACTCTTGGAGAGCTATTCGAGAAAGCTATAGAGGCGCTCGAAAAGGATCCCGCGTTTCAGAATATAAAAGCCAAACCTCGTTATGAATTCACCCTAGCAGGGAATAGCTTTATTCAATTTTGCAATGCACTAGGAACTAACCCATGAAAGCCAAGCAAGTGCTGCGAATACTGATTGTATTGTGGGTTGCTATCGGATTCATGCCCAGACCTGACTTGACTGCAGCAGAAACCTCCCGCACGACTGTGTTTATAAGTGACCTTCATTTTGGAGTAGGAAAGAATGGAGACGTTTGGGACCCACATGAGGACTTTCGATGGGGGGACGACCTAAAAGCATTTCTTGATAGTCTTACTTCCACGGGCAAAGGCGAGACTGACTTAGTAATTTTAGGCGATTTATTGGAACTGTGGCAGCCGCGGAAAGATTGTGTCAGTAAGGACCCAGACTGGGGTTGTACCATCGATGAAATGGAAACGATTGTTAAAGATGTAATCGCCGCCCACGGTGTGGATTTGAAACTATTAGCTTCCTTTGCTCGAAATGGCAGCAATAGAATGTTCATCGTCCCTGGTAATCATGATGCTGCTTTATTGCTTCCATCGGTCTGGGCTCTGATCAGCAAAGAAATGGGCATAAAGGACGGTGATCCAATTACACTTGTACGAAGCGGAGTTTGGACTTCGGATGACGGTACTGTCGTAGCAGAACATGGACACCAAATCGGCGGAGACGTGAATCTCTATCCTCAATGGCCGATGCTAACATCCGAAACAGGAGGAGATAAACTGCGTCGGCCATGGGGAGAGCATTTCGTTCAGGAGTTATATAATGAACGCGAAGAGTGTTTCCCTCTTATCGATAATCTCAGTCCAGAGTCGGCTGGCGTTAGATATTACATGGCAGATAAAGGAGTCTGGGGGTCTGCGCAAGATGCCGCTAGGTTCATCTGGTTTAATCTTTTTGAGACTTCCCTGTATCAAAAAATGAGAGTGCTTGGACCGCAGAAAAAAGGGGAGGAGTTCAAGTTCAATACAGACAAGGGGAGGCTCTTGGGCTATAAGCTTTTCGCAGGAGGCTTTCCATCGAAGGACACATTCCGTGAGAAGCTATTGAATGATAAAGATCCGCTGTGGGAAGGCCTGCGGACATCTTTAGAACAACTGGCTAAGGACAAGGCCGCACTACCCGATGATCAGGTGAAGCTACTCTGTGCTCATTTAGCAGCACAAAAGGGGGAAAATCCACCGACTTGGACCTGTGTTGAACCAAAGCTCGGCGCTTTGATCGAGCACACATTAGTACCCAAGGAATGGGTAATGAGGGCTCATTTAAATCAAAGGCTTGCTGAACATCCTAGAATGCGGACGTTTGTGTACGCGCACACTCATGAACTTTGGTTTGATTGGACAGTACAAATTCAGAATGGTGTGGCAGTGAAAGTTTATAACACTGGGGCCTTTCAACGATTAATCGCAGACGAAGCCTTTCAGGCATTAGCCAAAGAGAATGGGATAACCCCGATGCAAGCTATGAAATCATTGCCATTCGATAAACTGCCAGCGTGTTATTCGGGGGTGCACATATCAAGCGAGGGAACTACTACAGTGAAAAATTGGTATCGCGGCGGGGCTGGCAACGGCACCTATCTTTCAGCATGTGACGAAAAATGCTCGAATGTTAGCCGGAAATGTCTAGAGAGAACCCAGAACTGAATAATAGATGTGAAAAGGCATAGGATTCCTACTCCAAATCAAAAATCGCATCTCCCAACCAATACAATTATTCTTAGCGCCTCACTCGATACGACGTGCCGCACGTTTTCCACTGAGTCGCCAGGCCAACCTACTTGCCGCCACGCATTGTCTTAGTAATATTCACGTTTACTTACGTAGACTATATACGTACGTATCTGTTTTGATACGTGCTGTATCTGCCGAGATACATGACCGCACGGTGGCGTCAATGAAAAATGGTCACTTATCCTCGCTAAGTCAGGGAATCTTTGGGCTAGATCTTTGCATTTGCAGATTGGTTAACGAAAGAAAAGAATCTCGCTGCCTATAGATCACCTTAAACAAAGGACCTCTCATGCGAAGACTTATCATAGGGGTAGTTTTCGTCGTCTTATGGTGGCCTTACTTAAGCGTTGCCATAGCAGATAACGCTCCGGTGGTGATCGGGGCAGTTTTAGTTGATATCAATTCAGCCAAAGCATCCGAGCTCGTAAAAATTTTTAGTGCCATTGAAACTATGAAGGTTATTGATGGTCGCCCATGGAGCAGCACGGAAGAACTTGTTACTAAGGGTATTATTACTGAGGATAAGCATACAGCGTTGCAAAAGGTAATCATTGCAAAAGTCCGGACGTCAGAAAAGCCAATTGCAAGCTATTTTTTCTTAGGGGCTGAATATACCCTTGAAAGTAAATCTGGGCAGAAGAATTTTGCGAAACCGTTTCCCTTCATCGGACTAAGAGTCAATACTCTTGCCGACACGCGTAAGGCAGATGACGTTAAGAATAATGTTTTATTTTCAACTGGAAAGGTTAGAACTCAGTTGGACTTTAGGCTTGTAAGCACCGCAGTAGAAAAGTTCGATCCAACGAACCCGGCAAACACAAATTTGTCCGCAGAGAGATCTTTCGATACTAATGTAGCGCTGTTTTGGGCGCCGTTTATCTTAAATATCAATTCGTCTGAACGCGTATGGGAAATTGGTCCAGTGATTAAGGTAGGGGGACAAACCTCGGAAACTGAACAGAATTTCTTTTGGAGGACAATGGGCGGTATACGATTCATGGAAACCGGATCTGTCATGAACGGTACGTACTTCGACGTCGGCTACGGTTATAGTGGAAACTTTCTCCAACCCAAATATCGAATGAAAATAGAGGGATTTCTCCCCATGTATGATTTGGGTGTGCCGTTGTTTCTCCAGACGACTCTTGAAACGGATTTTGGCAGCAAGCCTGATCTTGTAAAGATTGGCTTCGGCACGTTTTTTGACAGCAGTCAGATATTGGATAAGTTGAAGAAACTAACCTCCGGTTAGAGCGAAAAAATTCAGAATCAATTCAGTGGTCTCTGCAGGAGACTCTTCTTGGGGAGCGTGTCCTGAGGAAATAGTAACTAGTTTGGCAAGAGGTAGATCAAGGGAAAGTTTAAGTGGAAGCTCCGGGGGCACAATGTTGTCAAACTTTCCAACAATTATAAGGGTGGGATAGTACAAAGTTTTATATTTCGAAATGATCGTAGAAAGGTCGGAAGGAATTAATTGGTCCGATGTTCGCTGGAGCGCCCATTTTGCCGCGCTCTCTTTGAGAGGCGTAGCATAGGCATGTATCGTTTCGGGAGTTATTTTTGATTGATCGTGATATACAAGCCGCAGGATTTGCTTTGCCTGGAACTCTTCAGGTATCAGCTGCAAAAGAATCTTTCCTAGGATCGGTAAACGTAAAACGGAGATGAAGGTGGGTAAGCTCTGGTCATAGGCAACAGGATCTATAAGGACCATAGATTGAAGCTTGTCATAGCCTTTTTCTTTGAGCTCGATAGCGGTGAGTAAAGCTACCGCACCTCCGAATGAATGACCAACGATTGTAAAATCTGACAACTGCTGGTCAATGATTAATGAACTCACGAGGGCCGCCTGATCCCTCGCTGAATAGTGGTTGTCCTGTGGTTTATCCGACTTTCCAAACCCCTTTAGATCTATGGCAATTATTTTATGATTAGCTGAAAGGGATGGAATAATGCCTTTCCATGTGTATACGTTGGCTCCAAAACCATGAAGTAAGACCAGCGGCCGCCCACTCCCTATCACCTCAGAATATAGTTCCGACGAATTCTGCTCCTCAGCAATATTGAGAGTGGCTATGTGCTTATCCACCTCATGCGTACAAGCCGCAGTCAGAAGCATGAAAACTAGAAGTATATTCAGAATAGGCGTTTCGGAACCCATTGTAGTAGCGACGTCCCCCCGGGTTAAGTAACATCTGCGATTAGAGCCCAAGGACTACGGTAGCTGATTTACTGGCCAATTGCCGTGCATAGGCGGCAGGTGGCGGTCAATTTTCAAAATATGGACCACATTCAAATTATCTCACCGTTAAAGAGTGCCAAATAAGATTCGTTTATAGCAGGCGAACACGAGCTGGTGGACGCAGATAAGAACTAAGTCCTACGCCGAAACGAGAAGGCCCCGTTTCTCCTCAATATGCTTTCTGATCTTTTCAGGTAGCGCCCGTTGCGCAAGACACAAATCATAGGCGTTCTGTAAGTTCATCCAAAACTCAGCCGTGGTATTGAAAAACGCTGCCAGACGCACAGCGGTATCGCCAGTAATGCCCCGTTGCCCCTTGATGATTGCCGTAATCCGGTTTGCTGGCACCTCAAGTGCCTTGGCGAGCGTATTGGCATTGATAGGGGGGGCGGACGCCTTCATGAACTCTTCGAGTAAAATTTCTCCGGGATGCACCGGCCGCATGCCGTTCTTTACCATGACCTTTCTCCTTCAGTGATAGTCCGTGATCTCGACCTCATGGGGCCATCAGCCCTCCAGATGAAACAGATGCGCCATTGGTCATTCATTCTGATACTGTGTTGTCCGGCACGATCGCCTTTCAGTTTCTCCAATCGGTTACCGGAAGGAGCCAGCAGGTCCTTCAGGTCAGCGGCACTGTATAACATCGTGAGCTTCCGTTCAGCCACATTGCGTATACAGGAGAACTCTCTGACGGTTGCCCCCGCGAACAGGCGCTCTGTTTTCTTTTCCCGGAAACTTCTGATTAAGGACCTTACGCTACCATTGTTTTACGTTTTACGTAAAGCGGATGTGCTAAATTTGTGCTAAAAATTTTCAAAAAAGGACTCGATTCACTAAAAACGGTGTAATCGGTGAAAGCGAGCTAACCGATTGATTCGTCGCTAAAAACGGGGAAACCTTCGCAAGATCAAGCCGCTATAGAAATACTACTTAACGAACTTTTAAGGCGAGGGTCCCGGCTAGCAGAATCATGACGCTGGTAGGGTTGCGGCGGACTCAGATGCTCCTTCCAACTATGATCCCAACAATTGATAAAGTCATTATCTCTTGATCGCCCGAAAGAACGCGGTCTGAGTCTCCGAAAGGCTCATCGGCACGAATGTCGAGGTCGAAGGGATGAGAACGCCACGTGTCTTAGGCTTCGGTGCTGTCTGAACCAGCGCCCCTGTACGTTTCGACCCCTGACGGCCCCCCCCATTCATGAGGCGGGCCAATGCCAGCCGTTTGAAGTGTCGGCTGCGTTGATACGGCGGAAGCCGAACGAGCCATCGAAACAGCCGCATATCCTCCGCAGACTTTTCCGAGAAATAAACCGTGACCCTAGGCATGCGAGGCCTTCTGTGCAGACGCGTCACCCTGTGGAGTATCCTCAGCCCCCTGATCCTGCGTGCGTGTCTGATCTGTGCTGGTGAGGCGGATGTATTCCAGATAGCCGGCCGCATTGGTGAACTGACTCTCCGGCAAAATCGTATAATCGTCTCGGAAGTGGCCGAGATAGGGAGCGAGCAAAGCCGATCCGCCGCCACAGTAAATCAAATGATCGATGCCTGGCGCGCCCTCCTTCCACAGTCGCGTCATCTCGTTCTGAAGCCTGTTGGCCAACGGCCGCACATAATGCACAGCCATCGTCTCTAAGGCCTGCCGCTCGACCACGCCCCCTTTGATCTTGATCGGCTTGTCCTCGCGCAATGCCCAGTCCACCTCGTAGGCATCGATCTGTCGCTGATGCTGGGAAGACAGCTTCTGGGCGACCTGCGTATACACTTGTCCGACCCCTAACACGACCCCCACCGATTCGTGGTTCAGGTATTGTCCATCGGAGAAACAGATGAGTTCCGTCGTGCGGCTGCCGATATCGACCAAGGCCACCCGGCCTTGTGCGAGCGCGGAGTTGGTGCTGATTGCCAGGCACAACGCGCCGAATCCTTGAGGCAAGACGGCCACGGCGGGAGCCTTGAGCGCTTTCCGGAAGACATCGCTGATTTGCTGTTGGGCCCGCTGAGACCCGAAGATATGCAGGGGAATGCCTGTCACGATGCGGGAGCCTGGCGGAACGAAGTTCGCGCCGGCATAGTGCAGCAGCGCTTTGTAGCGTGTCGTCATCCACCAGCCGTCATACTCCTCGCTAAAGCGAAACCCCCGAGACACCGCCGCTTGGCCCACAATATACTCCGCACCTTCGAGCTTCACGGTCTCCTGGGGATCGGACAAGCTCAGGTCGATATTGGAGAGCTCCGCCGGCGCCACCAGAGACGGGAAGACATGCGCCTGGCCCCCCTGAGTCAGGATCTTGGTGTAACCATACCCGACGTCGATTGCGACCCATGGAGCCGAGGACGCGGGGCGTTGGCGTCCACGAGACGCTTTCGGTTGTTCAACAGTCGCCTTACTCATACACAGCCTCCGTTCGTCATGCGATTCAGATTGTGCCCACTCAGCTAGGGATGTATTACCAACTTCGTGGACCTCGAACGGGGCCGCACCCCATCAAATCTATTTGTCATACATGTCAGAGAAATAAGTAGGACATTCCGCTGTCATGCGTAGGCAGACCCAAACGAGAATGCCGTGGGTTCACAACGAGTTCACTGGATCAGGCCGACATCCATGGTTAAGTGGGGGAGTCAGCCCCCCAGGACAGGAGTAATGTCATACACCTGTCAGGCGGATGGCCGGAGAGTGCGCCAGGACGTGGCTTTGGCGTAAGCTGTTCGGCAGCGCAGCCCCCGTCTATTCAAGATTCCCTCGGCGGATTCCCGTCACCATAATGCTGGCCGATAGCGACGTACGCAGTGTGAGTAGGGTGCGGCAGTACTGTCGCGTACGCATTTCGTATACCGGATGCATATATGGTGTCTTATATTGAGACTTGTCACCGCCCGCCCACTTGCCCCCTGACGGCGTTCCGTATCCGGTAATACCTCCCCCAGGAGGTGCCAATGCCACGGCAGCGAGGGGGAGCATTACACGAAGAGTACATGAATCGGTTTTACGAGTTGTTGCACGAGGCGAGAGTCCGAGCGCCACGGTTGGTGGGCCTTTGGCTCAATATCCTGTTGGATGAAGAGACGCCCAGGATCAAGCGACGGTTTCGGGGGCTCGACCGGTACATCGAACAGATGATTCTCAAGTATCCGGCATACTCGGCACGAGCGTTAAATAATCTGGTGAGGAAGCAGCGCCAGATGGGACTCAATGCAGAGCATGTGGTCCGGGCCCGGATTCGTATGGTCAAAGCAAAACTCCGCTCTCGGGCTTACCGCCAGGCCAAGAAAGCCTCGCTTGCCGGGGCAGTGCAATGGATTGGGCGGGAAGAAGATGTGCGTCATTTGCAGAATGCAGGTGACGCATGATGGGGCGAACACATTGCCTGGTGCCAGCCGCGCTGGCCGCCTGGCTCTTTGGGCCAGACCCCACCGTTCTGTTGATCTCAGCAGGGACAGGGCTCTTGCCGGATATTGACGAGCCGCAATCGACCATTGGCTATCGATTGTTTCTCTTGGCCAAAGGGTTCAAGGGGCTGGTGGGCCATCGCACCTATACCCATTCGTTGGTCGGAGTCATGACGGCCGCCTCCCTGGCCGTGACCTTCGATATGCCATGGAAATGGATTGAAGCGGGCTTGATCGGTTGGGGGAGTCACCTTGTGTTGGATGCACTGAGCGGAGGTGTGCCCTTGTGGTGGCCATGGTATGCGACGAATCGGGAGCGGTGGGTCTTGGCGCGATGGAAGCCGTTTGGGTTTGCCGATCATCTGATCTTAGTTCTGGCAGG
>WBZL01000804.1_pt1 | contig 34752 bp, 42 predicted proteins | sample 5204291 | NCBI WGS metagenome assembly WBZL01 (sample SAMN12344345, study PRJNA552823) | activated sludge metagenome | biome: Activated sludge suspended growth; feature: Nitrification reactor; material: Wastewater; isolation source: activated sludge from nitrification reactor of wastewater...
ATGGTGCGCAATTCGTGCACTTCCTGCTCGGCCCGGCCACCGTGGCATTGGCCATTCCGCTCTACGCGCAACTGCCGCGCCTGCGTGCCATGGCCGTGCCGCTGCTGGCGGCGCTCGTGGTCGGATCGGTCACAGCCATGCTCAGCGCCGTCCTCATCGGCAAGTTGCTCGGCGCGAGCGAGGCCTCGCTGCTGTCGCTGGCGCCGAAGTCCGTCACCACGCCGATCGCCATGGGCATTGCCGAGCGCATTGGCGGCCTGCCCTCGCTGACGGCCGTGCTGGTAATCGCCACCGGCATCCTCGGTGCAATCAGCGCCCGCTTCATCTACCAGGCGCTCGGCATCACCGACCACGCCGTGCGCGGCTTCGCCATCGGCGTCGCCTCGCACGGCATCGGCACCGCCCGCGCCTTCCAGGTGAGCGAGCAGGCCGGCGCCTTCTCGGGATTGGCGATGGGACTGAACGCACTCATGACAGCCTTGCTGGTGCCGCTGTTCATGCCTTTCCTCATTCGCTGGATCCAATAATCATGGCCCTCAAGGCAACCATCTTCAAGGCGGACCTGCAGATCGCGGACATGGACCGCAACTACTACCAGAACCATGCCCTCACGCTCGCGCGCCATCCGTCCGAAACGGACGAGCGCATGATGGTGCGCCTGCTCACCTTCGCCCTCTTCGCAGAAGAACGGCTGGAATTCGGGCGCGGCCTATCGGCCGACGACGAACCCGCGCTCTGGCGCAAAGACCTCACCGGCGCCATTGAACAGTGGATCGAAGTCGGCCTGCCCGATGAGCGCGACATCCGCAGGGCCTGCGGCAGGGCGAATCGCGTCGTGGTGCTGAGTTACGGCGGACGCGGCGCCGAGATCTGGTGGAACACGAATCGCGACAAGTTGGAGCGGCTGCGCAACCTCACCGTGATAAACCTGCCGCCGGCATCCATACAAGACAGCGCCGCGCTGGTCAGCCGCAGCATGAGTCTGCAATGCACCGTCCAGGACGGCCAGGCCTGGCTGACCGACGGTGAGCGAACGGTGCACATCGAACCGGCAGTACTGCAGGGGATTCGCTAGAATTTGACGATGCGCAACCGCATCAAGCAACTTAACGTCACCTTCATGGCGGCGGAGGATCGCATCCTGCTGCGGCTCAACACCACCGACAAGGAAGAATTTCGCATCTGGATGACGCGTCGCATCGTGCGCAAGCTGGCCCGTGAGCTGAGCGGCGCCGAACGCAGGCTGCTCGGCCTGGAGAGTGCCGAGAGCGGGCATATCGCACCCGGCGCCCGCGCCATCCAGGAATTTCAGCGCGAAGCGCGAATGGCGCGTGTCGATTTCGGCGAACGCTTCGAGGAGGGTGCCGCAGGATTTCCCTTCGGCACCGACGCCGTGCTGGCATCCGACTGCAATGTTGAGTTACAGGGAGAGAATGCGTCCGTGTCGCTGGCGCTCAACAACGAGCGCACCCTCAACTTCATGATCGACGTGCGCGGCATCCACGGCACACTGGCGATGCTGCAGAAGGCGGTGGCCCATAGCGACTGGGACCTCGATCAGGAACTGAGCAGCGCGGCACCGCCCGCTGGCGGGCAGGCCGGATTGCACTGATAGTCAGACGCAGCCGGTCGGCTTCGGCATGCCGGCGTAGCGCGCACCCTGCTTGGCCGGACCATAGGGGAAGAGGTCGAACAGGCGCCGCTTGTCCGCCCACTCCTCGCCCAGCTCATCCTTGAGCAGTTTCTGCATCATGCGCAGATTCGGCGCCGTGCCGTTCTCCTGGTAGTAGCCGCGGATCCAGTTGAGCAGCTTCCAGTGGTCTTCCGTGAGTTGGAGGTTGTCCTGTTGCGCCAGGTGGCTGGCGATGTCCTCCGACCAGTCGTCGAGCTGGGCCAGATAGCCTTCCGCGTCGGTTTCGATCTCTTTGCCGTTGATGACGATCATGATGTGTTCTCTCTGTTGGGGTTGGGGGCATTATTTATATTTAATAGTTGACATTATTAGTCGGGAATTATTCAATGTCAAATGAACTTCCTGATACCCCCATCAAAGCGGAGAACCGACATGAGCCAGCCAGAAATCCCCCAGAAAGCCCCCTATGCCGTCGATGTGGAGGCTGGCAAGAAATACTTTTGGTGTGCCTGCGGCAGAAGCAAAAGCCAGCCTTTCTGCGACGGATCGCACAAGGGCACCGCGTTCACTCCGGTGGAATACAAGGCGGAGAAGTCTGAAAAGGTGTGGTTCTGCGGCTGCAAGCACACGGCGAACAAGCCGCTGTGCGACGGTACGCACCAGAAGCTCTAGCCGGCGAGCTCGGGCAGCAGGTATTCACGCCAGAGCGAGTGCTCGAACTTCGGCTTGAAAAAGCCGAAGTGGCCGATGCGCTTCTCCCCGATCTCCTTCGGTGCGATGCGCTTCATGGTGCGAAGCGCATTGGCGTACTGACCGTGGATCGACTCGATGTTCCGCCGCGACATGAATTCGTCATCGGTGAAGGACAAAGAGACGATCGGCGTTTCCACGGCGGCATACAGCGCGCGCGCAGCATCGCCCTCGACGCCGACGGCGTATTCCGGGTCGAGACACCATCGCCGCCACTGCTCCATCACGCCGCGCGGCAGATCCCCTACCTTGCGCAGGCGCCTGCCCGGGAAATAGCCGAACAGCCGCACCGACAGCGGCGCCACGACGAACCATAGCCACCAGGACACGCGTCGCAAGGCGGCAGTGTTTTCACGCCAGTAGCCGCTGCCCGTAGCGACGGTAACGACGCGCGACACGCGCTCGCGATTCGGCACAAAGGGCAGGATCTGCCCGCCCAGACTATGGCCGACCCAATGCAACGGCTTTTCAGGCAACCGTGCCGAGAGTGCGTCGACCATGGCGGCACAGTCCAGCCTGGCCCAATCGAGGATGTCGGTTGACACCTTGCGCAAACTGCCGTGGCGTGACTGGCCGATGCCACGATAATCGAACGTCGCCACCAGAAATCCCTGCGCGGCCAGCCACTGCGCGAAAGGTCCGTAGTAAGCCTGCGTGACACCCATTGCCGGCACGACCAGCACCGCGGCTCTGGGTTCGTCCGCCGGCGCGAAGAAACGGGCAACGACGTGCAGGTGCTCGCCGACGGGAATCGCCTCCCGTGTGAAGGCGTTCAAGACAGCCTCCCGCCTATAGCGCGCAAGAATTCCATGCGCAATTGATTCGATTGCTCGAAGGTTCCGGTGAAGGCCTGCGTCACCACGCGCTCGTCGCCTCGGCGGTCTTCACCCAGCAGCAGACATAACTGTTCCGCCTCAATCACGCAGGCGCCACCAGCAGCCTGGCCGTGAGTCACCAGCGCCTCGGCGATATCGCGCGTCATCCATTCCTGGTAGGTGAAACGGTGGCCGATGGCATCCACCATGCGAGCGATACGGCCGAAACCGTGCAGGCGCCCGCCCGGCAGGTAGGCTACGTGCGCGACGCCGCGAAAGGGCACCAAATGGTGCGGACAGACACCATGCACGGCGATGCCGCGCACCACCACCATGTCGTTGCGCGCATCCTCGAAACCCTCGCCCAGCGCCTCGGCCGGGTCCAGATCATAGCCACCCAGCAGGCGCCTCTGCCACAGCGTGCGCACCCGCTCCGCCGTGCGGCCCATGTGCTTCATGTCCGGCGCGATGCCGCAGGCGGCAAGCAGGTCGCTTACCGCCTGCTCGAAGGCGGCAGGATCGAAGGCGTTCTGGCGCGGGATGCCGATGCCGGTACAAGGGCGCGAGCCGTGATCTGATCGGTCATGCATTTCGGCAACCTCTCGATTGTTGTAGCTGAAATCATACACGGCGGCGTATCCAGTGTTGAGATCGTCAAACACATTGCCTTATGACTTGAATCAAATTATGAGTCGGCACCTGTGACATTATGCCGCGTCCGGCGCTTGGAAATCCCGATAATGGCGCCTCAAGAAAAAGAAGAAGGTGATGAATGAACAATGGAATCGACTTCGATGTTAATGAACCACGTAAAAATCGGCTCGGCCATCCTCAACCGCGACTATTTCTGGTCGATGGCCTGCGACAAATGCAAGGTATTGCCCGAAGTTTATTATCGCCCTGACGAGGACAGTCCCAAGCAGCAGGTCAGCGCAAAAAGATCCGATGGCACCGGAAGCCATGTTTTCGACCTGCTCAAACCGGGGCTGTACTGCCTGAAGAATTTCTGTGGCGGCGGCTTCCGCTTCGACGCCCAAGTCAGCGTTACCGATAACGCCATCGCCATCCTTCTCCTGCAAGGAACGGCGGAAATCTGAAGCCCACGGCACGATTGCCGCTCATCGTAACGAAATCACCAGCGGCGGCAGATCGACGCCGATAACGATCGCCGGCGAGGCATAGTAGGCCCTTCGCTCGTAGATCACCCGCGGGGGCGGGTGGATGACGACCCGCTCGCGCACCCTCGCGTAATGACTATGGGAATGGTGAGCGTGCTTGTGATGCCCCCAGCCATGGCCACGGTGGCCATCGTGCCTGCCGCGATCGTGCGCAAGCGCACCCGTCGAAGCGGCCACTATCAACATGCCGAAGGCTGCGGCCAACGCGATGCGTATCCTGTCTTTCATCAGAAGCTCCTTCCATTGATCAAGTTCTGCGCCGCCATGCTAGCCGCACGCGGCAGCCGGCGCTGTAAGCAAATGCAATAGAATGTAACGCCCTTCTCAAGGATCCGCCTGCCATACAGTAAGTACGGATCGAACCCATGCAAAAGCCCTCCCATCTCCACGCCACTGACCTGCACGGCTTCAGCCGTATGACGATTGATGCTGTGGCGGGGCTGACCGACCTGGTCGAGGCGATGCATCACAACATCGCCAGCACACCTGCACCGCTCGGCAAACCGCCCGCAGGCCGCACGCGCGGCATCACCGGCTTCGTATACAGCAGCATCCGCGGCGTGACGCGCCTGGTGGGCGGCGGACTCGACGCGGTACTGGGGCGCCTGGTGCCGCTGTTCGGCGAAAAGAAATCCTCACCTGAACGGGAAGCCGTTCTGGCTGTGCTCAACGGCGTTCTGGGCGACTACCTCGAAGCCAGCGGCAACCCGCTGGCCATCCGCATGTGCCTGCGCCGAGGCGGGCACGCGCTGCAACTGGAAAAAAATGCGCTTGCCGCTGCCATCCCCAACGCCGGTGGCAAGGTGCTGATTTTGGCGCATGGCCTGTGCATGAATGACCTGCAATGGAAGCGGCAGGGCCACGACCACGGCGCCGCGCTGGCGCGCGATCTCGGCTACACGCCCCTATACCTGCACTACAACAGCGGCCGCCACATCTCCACCAACGGACGCGAGTTCGGCGACCAGATCGAAGCCCTGCTTGAGGCCTGGCCGGTTCCGGTCGCCGAATTGGCCATTCTCGGCCACAGCATGGGCGGCCTGCTGGCGCGCAGCGCCTGGCATTACGGCACAGTGGCAGGTCATGCCTGGCCGCGGCTGCTGGGAAAACTGGTGTTCCTCGGCACGCCGCACCACGGCGCCCCCATGGAGCGCGGCGGCAACTGGATCGACATCACGCTGGGCCTCAGCCCCTATACCGCACCGCTGTCCCGTCTGGGCAAGATACGCAGCGCCGGCATCACGGACCTGCGCCACGGCTACCTGCTCGACGAGGACTGGCACGGTCGCGACCGCTTCGCGCGTTCTACCGGCCATCACAAAACGCTGCCCCTGCCGGAAAACGCGCAGTGCTTCGCGATTGCCGCAACCACGGGCAAGCAGACGGGCGACCTCAAGGACAGACTGATCGGCGACGGACTGGTGCCGCTTGCAAGCGCGCTGGGCAGACATGTGAAACGCAACCGCACACTTGTTTTCCCGGATGACAGGCAATGGATCGCCCGCGAGACGGGCCACCTCGACCTGCTCGACCGGCCCGAAGTTTATGCGCGCCTCAAGGAATGGTTGGCCGAGTCCGACAGACCCTAGCCGCCCGGCCTCAACACCTCGCGCGCGAGGTGATAGTACAGATTGAACTGGCGGTTGCCTTCCGGCGTGATGGGATTGGGGCAGCTACTCAGGCCGTAGACCCCCAGGGCGATCCTCAGGGGACCGCCGTGATAGATGACGGAATGCGCCTCGGCCAATAGCCTGCCGCTGCCGCGCTCGGTGATCGCCGTGCGGCTGACGTGAATGGTCCGCTCCCTCACTTCGGTAACGGTCTGCACCGCTTGGCGGGATTGCAGTTCGGCGATCGGCTCAATCACCACTTCGCTGCCTGCCTTGCGGAAACGCACGAATTGGCCGGGCCGGTAAATGTCGTGCGTTTCGAACCAGGTAAAGCCTTCCTCGCGCAGATAGCGCTGGCCGAAACTGTTGGCCGTGAGGTCGTCCAGGAAGAACCCCTCGGCCCGCGCCTTTTCGACGATGCGCGGTTCGGCAAGCTGCGCGCAAAGCCGCTCGAATTCCAACCGTCCGGGAAGATAGCTGGCCAGCACGGCGCCCAGCACCAGCGCCGCTGCCGCCGCCAGATGGGCTAGGCGGTCCTGGCTGGCTTCGAGGCCCAGGCGGGGGGCGATGGCAGCTCTCTTGAACAGGAAATACAGCAGGGCGAATGGCAGCAAAAGCAGCAAGGGGCCCAGCACCGTCAGAATCAGCCCTGCAAGCATCATTGTCGCGCACCTGTTCCCGAAGTCCCTTGGCCGTCCTGCTGACCCGCACCCGGTCCGGGCGCGCCATCGTCAGCGTGGCGTGCGCATCCCGCCTTCCTGCATCAGCACCTCGATCCGCTCAGCCAACTTCTTTGCCGGCGTCGCATAGGCGAAGCGGACGACGGCGCGCCCATCCGGGCCGAGGAGAATCATGCCTGCGGAGTGATCGACGGTATAGCTCCCGGGCGGTGCATTCGGATCGCGCACCTTTTCGTAGCGCACCTTGAACTCAATGGCGGCGCGACGTATCAATTCCTCCGATCCGCGCAGGCCCAGGATGCGCAGATCGAAGGCCGAAGTGTATTCGCGCAGCACCTGCGCGCTGTCCCGTTCCGGATCGACCGTGATGAAGATCGCCTGCAACTGCGCGGACTTCTCGCCCAGCGCCTTGAGCACTTCCTTCATTTCCAGCAGCGTGGTCGGACAGACATCGGGGCAGGAGGTGTAACCGAAGGTGATCAACTGGAAGCGGCCGAGGAAGTCCTCGTTCGTCACCGCCCTGCCGTTCGGGTCCTGCAGCAGGTAGCGCGGCACGATGGCGTTCGGTTCGGTTTCCGGCTGGCTGTGTCCTTGCGGAACCTGCCCCGGGATGGGCAAGGCGGCCTTGAGGCGTTGCGTGATGGCATCGAGTCTTGCGGCCAGGACGCTGCGTTCCGCGCAGGGCGTCCCGCGGCCGTGCGAAACAAAGGCCTCCTGGGTGCCTTCCTCGTAGGCTTCGCCATAAGTTCGCGTCTTCGGCGCATGGTTGAGCATGAGGATCCTCACCCAGGCGGCGGTGTCCTTGTAGCCGCAAGCAAGCGCCTGGCCGTTCAGGCGGCCCAGATCGCGCACGACGGAGAGGCCGACGTCCGGCGTTGCGTGCGCCGCAATGGAGAGGCCCAGACAGCAGGCGAACAGGGCGGCGCGTTGCATGGTCGTCTCGTGCATATCATCCCTTCAGCGGCTTGTAGCGCAGCCGCTTCGGCTTGGCGCCTTCCTCGCCCAGCCGCTTGACCTTGTCGGCCTCATACTCGTGGTAGTTGCCATTGAAGAAGGTCCACTGCGACTCGCCCTCGCAGGCCAGAATGTGGGTGGCGATGCGGTCGAGAAACCAGCGGTCGTGGGAGATCACCAGCACGCAGCCGGCGAATTCGAGCAGGGCATCCTCGAGCGCGCGCAGGGTCTCCACGTCGAGGTCGTTGGACGGCTCGTCGAGAAGCAGCACGTTGCCGCCTTCGATCAGCGTCTTGGCCAGATGCAGGCGGCCGCGCTCGCCGCCGGAGAGGTTGCCGACAAGCTTCTGCTGGTCGGCGCCCTTGAAGTTGAAGCGGCCGATGTAGGCACGCGAGGGCGTCTCGTACTTGCCGACGGTGAGGATGTCGGCGCCGCCCGATATGGCTTCCCACACGCTCTTGTCGTTGGGCAGCGATTCGCGCGATTGCTCCACCGACACCAGCTTGACGGTCGGGCCGGTGGCGATCTCGCCGGCATCCGGTTGTTCCTTGCCGGTCATCATGCGGAAAAGGGTGGACTTGCCGGCGCCGTTGGGGCCGATGATGCCGACGATGGCGCCGGGGGGGATCTGGAAACTCAGGTTGTCAATTAGCAGGCGGTCGCCGTAACCTTTCGACACGCCGTTGAACTCGATGACCTTGTCGCCGAGGCGCTCCGCCACCGGGATGAAGATTTCCTGCGTCTCGTTGCGCTTCTGGTATTCCTGGCTCGACAATTCGTCGAAACGGGCCAGACGCGCTTTGCTCTTCGCCTGCCGCCCCTTCGGGTTCTGCCGCACCCAGTCGAGTTCCTTCTTGATGGCCTTCTGGCGGGCAGACTCGCTCGCCTCCTCCTGCTTGAGCCGCCCCTCCTTCTGCTCCAGCCACGAGCTGTAGTTGCCTTTCCAGGGGATGCCCTGGCCGCGGTCGAGTTCGAGGATCCACTCGGCCGCGTTATCGAGGAAGTAGCGGTCATGGGTCACCGCCACCACGGTGCCGGGGAAGCGCGTGAGGAACTGCTCCAGCCAGTCCACCGATTCGGCATCGAGGTGGTTGGTGGGCTCGTCGAGCAGCAGCATGTCCGGCTTGGACAGCAGCAACCGGCACAAGGCCACGCGACGTTTTTCACCCCCGGACAGCTTGTCTATCTTTGCCTCCCAGGGCGGCAGGCGCAAGGCGTCGGCGGCGACTTCAAGTTGCTGCTCGGCAGTATGACCGTCGGAGGCAGCGATGATTGCCTCGAGGCGCGCCTGTTCGGCCGCCAGCGCATCGAAATCGGCATCCGGCTCGGCATAGGCGGCATAGACAGCATCCAGTTTCTGCTGCGCTTCGAACACCTCGCCGAGGCCCTCTTCCACCGCCTGACGAACGGTCTGTTGCGGGTCGAGTTGCGGCTCCTGCGGCAGATAGCCGATGGAGAGATTCGGCATCGGCGTGGCCTCGCCCTCAATGTCCTTGTCTACTCCGGCCATGATCTTGAGCAGGGTGGATTTGCCCGAACCATTCAGACCCAGCACGCCGATCTTGGCGCCGGGGAAGAAACTGAGGGAGATGTCCTTGAGGATGTGACGCTTGGGCGGAACGATCTTGCCCACGCGGTTCATGGTGAAAACGTATTGAGCCATGCTGGGGTGCTTGCCGGAAGAAAAGAGGGATTTTAACGGAGAGCGCGCTCAGGCGGGCTCCGGTGTCATCCGCAGTTGCCCCGCTTCACGGCAGCACCACTGCCGCAGGAACCGCAAGCTCCCCGCCCATCCCGAGGCTTGGGCATGCGAACTTTCTGCAAAGCGATCATAGGAGAAACCAAGAATGTAGCGAGTCGATAGAATAAGGCTCAAATATGTTCCGTGATTGGGGCAATAAGAAAATTAATTGCTACACAAGGGAATATCCATTAGATTTACATGGACAAAACAAGTTTCCGGGCGTTAATGCGCACAAGGAAACGAGAACAGCACTTACCAAGCATCATTCACTCAAGGAGGAAGCCGATGAAGTACCGCAAGATCGCGCTCGCCGTGTCGCTGCTGGGCTTTGCCAGCGCAGCGTTCGCGGACAACCACACACTCAGCCGCAACCTGGCCTCAGCCTGCGCCAGTTGCCATGGCACCAACGGCCACAGCGTCGGCGGCAACGATCCCCTCGCCGGCATGCCCAAGGACGAGATGATCCGCAAGGTCAAGGACTTCCGCTCCGGCGCCAAGCCCGCGACTGTCATGCATCAGCTGTCGAAAGGCTATACCGACCAGCAGATCGAGATGATCGCGAATTATTACGCGGCGCAGAAATAAGGGGGAGAACATGACACTGAACAGACGCGATTTCATCAAGGCTGCCGGCGCAACGGTTGCCTTCGGCAGTCTCTACGGCTGCGCAGGCGGCGCAAAGGGCTCGGGCAATGTGGTGGTCATCGGCGGCGGCTTTGGCGGCGCCACCGTTGCAAAATACATCCGCATGTGGTCGGACGGCGGCATCAACGTCACCCTGATCGACCCCACCCCGAGTTTTGTCTCCTGCCCCATTTCCAATCTGGTGCTGGCAGGCGACAAGACCATTGCGGACATTACCACCAGCTACGACGGCCTGCGCAAGCACGGCGTCACGGTGGTGATCGACTCGGCCACGGCCATCGATCCGGCCAAGCGCACGGTCACCCTGGCCAAGGGCGGCAGCCTGAGCTACGACCGCCTGGTGGTATCCCCGGGCATCGATTTCATGTGGGACAGCGTTCCCGGCCTGACCGAGGCCGTGTCCGAAAGCAAGATCCTGCATGCCTGGAAGGCCGGTCCGCAGACCGTGGCCCTGCGCAAGCAGCTCGAGGACATGAAGGACGGCGGTGTGTACGCCCTGTGCGTTCCGAAAGGACCCTATCGCTGCCCGCCGGGACCCTACGAGCGCGCCTCGATGATTGCCAACTATTTCAAGGCCAAGAAGCCGAAATCGAAGGTGCTCATTCTGGACGCCAATGCCGATGTCACTTCGAAGGGACCGCTCTTCAAGAAGGCCTGGGCCGACCTCTACGGCGGCATGGTCGAGTTCCGCGGCAACCATACCATCACCAAGCTGGATGCCGCCAGCCAAACGGTCGAGTTCGAGTTCGGCGACAAGGTCAAGGCAGATGTGCTCAACATCATCCCGGGGCAGAAGGCCGGCATGATCGCCACGAAGGCCGGACTGACGAACTCGGGCAACCGCTGGTGCCTGGTTGACTGGAAGACGCTGGAATCCACCGCGCACAAAAACATCCACGTGCTCGGCGATGCCACCAACGCCACGGCCGGCATGCCCAAGTCGGGGCACATGACGACGCAGCACGCCAAGGTAGCGGCGGCGGCCATCGTGAACCTGATGAGCGGCCAGCCCGCACCGGATCCGATGGTCATCGCCAACACCTGCTATAGCTTCGTCAGCAGCAAGGAAGTGGTGCACGTCGCCGCCACCTACGCCTACAACGGCAAGGAGTTCGCCCCAATCGCGGGTGCGGGCGGCGTTTCCAGCGCGCGCAACGAGCTGGAAGCCAAGTACGCCATGGCCTGGGCCAAGAACATCTGGGCCGACGCGCTGCTTTGATGCGCTAGTGCAGTCGAACACGGCGGCGCCCCAGGCGGGGTTGCCGCCGTTTTTTCAGCCCGCCGCAGAGCGGACACGAGTCGTGGAGGAGGACACATGAAATTGCGCACCTTGCTGACGGGCTTCCTGTTGCTTGCTCTGTTCGTCTGGCGTCCGGCGACGGCGCAGGACAGAGCCTATCTTCTTGGCGTCATCAGTTACGGCGACAGCGCGCAGATGATCGCCTCCGAATACGAAGGCCTCACCACCTACCTTTCCAGGGTACTCAAACGTCCCGTGCGAGTGGAAGGTGCACGCAATTTCGACACGTTCGCGCAGCGTGCCGAAAAGAAGCGCTACCACATGATGTTCGTCGCGCCTTCGGCCGTGCTGGATGCCAACAAGTCGGCAGGCTACCTGCCGGTCGCCAAGATCCCGGGGCTGCTCTCTGTCTCCTTCATGGCGCCGGGCCGCACCAACATCGCTTTCCCCGAAGACATGAAGGGCAAACGCATCGGCTTCACCGGCAAGGACGCCATGATCACCAAGCTGGCTTTCGCAGAGCTGAAAGCGCTAGGCATCAAGGAGCCGGAGAAGTATTTCAGCAGCATCGCCTATTACAACGACGTCGACGGCGTGCTGGCGGGCATGCAAATGAACCTGATCGATATCGGCGTGGCCAACTCGGGGCTGTTCAACGTGTGGACCAACAAGGGCGAAAACATGAACCTGATTCACGCCGGCAAAGGCGTGCCGCACCTGACGTTTGCCGTGCGCGGCGATCTGCCGGAATCCGCGCGGCGCGCCATCACGGAAGCGCTGCTCAAGGCGAATCAGGACAAGGAAGCCCAGGAGTTCCTGCGCTTCAGCAACTTCCCCGGCTTCGAACCGGCCAAACTGGCCGATTACGACGATCTGGCGAAGACGCTGGGCATCAAGTAGCCGCGGTCAACTGGCCCCGGGAAAGCCAGGCGCGGCTCGTCGTTGTTTCCTGCGAACGAGCGCGTTACAGCTTTCCGCTCAAATAGACTGACACTGCGCGCATCTCCAACTCGGTGAGCTTGGAGGCGATGGCGTGCATCACGGCGTTGTCGTTGGTGCGTTCGCGCTTGTTGAATTCCTTCAGCTGCGATTCCGCATAGGCAGCGTGCTGGCCGGCCAGACGCGGCAACTGGGCCGTGCCATCTCCGGTCGAGCCGTGGCAGCTGGCGCAGGCCGCCACGCCGGAATAGGAATTCCCCTTGTGGTAGATGTAGCGGCCGACGGCGGCCAGATCTTGGTCGCTCACGGTATAGGCCTTCGGCTTTTTCTGCGCGAAGAACACGCCGAGCGCCTTCATTTCCTCTTCAGTCAGTTCCTGCGCCTGGTCGTTCATGGTGCCCTTGCGCCGCCCGCTCTTGAAATCGGCAAGCTGCTTGGCGATGTATTCCGGATGCTGACCCGCCAGGCGCGGAAAGATCGGGCTGGCGCTCTCGCCCTCTGCGCCATGGCAGAGCGAGCAACGGCCATTGACGATGTCCTGGGCGCGCTTCAGCTGCGAATTTGGCGGCGCGGATGCAGCTTTCTGGGCTTGTGCGAAGGACGGGGCGGCTAACAGGCCGACTGCGGCGGCCAAGGCGGCGATAACAAGCTTTTTCACGGCAGGCTCCGAAACTAATTTAGATATCAAGATCCTAGCAGAGCCTCGATGGAACGTGGATAGAACTCCGTTAGGCTGGCATAAGGGGGTCTGAATCAGTGCTTCCCGGTGCTGCCGAATCCGCCTGCGCCGCGATCGGATTCCTCGAAGCGATCGACGATGTTGAAAGCCACTTGCAGCACCGGCACGACGATCAACTGCGCCAGGCGATCCAGCGGGTTGATGGTGAAGGTCTCCCGGCCGCGGTTCCAGGTGGATACGAAAATCTCGCCCTGGTAATCCGAGTCGATCAGCCCGGTCAGGTTGCCCAGCACGATGCCGTGCTTGTGTCCCAGCCCGGAGCGCGGCAGGATCAGCGCCGCAAGACCCGGATCGGCCAGATGGATGGCGATGCCCGCGGGAATCAGTTGGGTGTCGCCCGGATGCAGTTTCACCGGTGCCTCGACGCAGGCGCGCAGGTCGAGGCCGGCGGCGCCTGGGGTGGCGTAATGGGGCGGGTTGTCCTTCAGACGCGGATCGAGAATCCGCACGTCGATGCGGTGCATGAAGCGCTACTCCCTCCCGTTGCCGGCGAGCATCCGACCGATGTGGGCGACGATGCCGCGGGCAATCTCGATCTTCGGCGCCGGGCCGAGGGGATGGCGACCCTCATCGTCGAACATGACGATCGTATTGTCATCGCCGCCCAGACCATGGCGAAGGAGGTTGCCCACCACCAGCTGCAGTTTCTTGGCCGAGCGCTTGCCTTGGGCATATTCGTCGAGATTCTCGCTCTCCGCGGCAAAGCCGACGCAGAACGGCGGCTTCGGCAGGGCGGCGATCTCGGCGAGGATGTCCGGGTTCGGCTGCAGGGTCAGCATCAACGGCTGGGCGGACTTCTTCATCTTCTGGGCTGCGGTCCGCTCCGGGCGATAATCGGCCACCGCCGCCACGGCGATGAAAATGTCCGTCTCCCGGACATGGCGCAGCACCGCATCGCGCATCTCGCGCGCGCTCAGCACATCGACGCGTACCACGCCAGACGGCGTCGGCTGCGCCACGGGTCCGCACACCAGCGTCGCCTCGGCGCCGGCATCGCGTACGGCGCGCGCCAGTGCGAAGCCCATCTTGCCTGAACTGTGATTGGTCAGGCCGCGCACGGGATCGAGCGCCTCGAAGGTCGGACCGGCGGTAAGCAGGACGCGGCGCCCCGCCAACACCTTGGGCTGGAAGAAGCCTGTCACCGCATCATGGAGTTCCGTTGCTTCCAGCATGCGTCCCATGCCGGTTTCGCCGCAGGCCTGATCGCCGCTGGCCGGTCCGAGGACGATCACGCCGTCCTGCAGAAGCTGACTTATGTTGCGGCTCGTGGCGGGGTTCTCCCACATCTGGCGATTCATCGCCGGCGCCACGATCAGCGGGCAGTCCCGTGCCAGGCACAGCGTCGACAACAGGTCGTCGGCCAGACCATGCGCCAGCTTGGCAAGGAAATCCGCCGAGGCCGGTGCGACCACGACGGCGTCCGCGCCACGCGACAGTTCGATGTGGGCCATGTTGTCCGGCATGCGCGCATCCCACAAGTCGCTCCAGGCCGGCTTGCCGGTGAGGGCCTGGAACGTCGCCGGCGTGACGAACTGCGCGCCCGACTGCGTCAGCACGGCATGCACTTCAGCGCCGTCCTTGACGAAAAGCCGTGCGAGCTCCGCCGCCTTGTAGGCCGCAATGCCGCCGGTCACGCCCAGCACCAGCCGTTTTCCGTTCAGTTCAGCCATGACGATGCGATAGAATCCGCTGCTGTGATTGGGCGATTCTACTGGATTGGATAGATGATGGCGATCAAGCACTGGCCCGAATCGGAGCGGCCGCGCGAGCGGCTCCTCCAGCATGGCGCGGCATCGCTTTCCGATGCGGAGTTGCTCGCCATTTTTCTGCGTGTCGGCGTCAAGGGCGCCAGCGCCGTCGACCTGGCACGCTCCCTGATTGGGCGATTCGGAAGCCTCAACCGCCTGTTTGCCGCTTCGGCACCCGAGTTTTCCGAGATCCCCGGCATGGGCGGCGCCAAGTACGCCCAGCTTCAGGCGGTGCTGGAACTGGCGCGCCGTGCCCTGCGCGAAGAGCTGACGACCGGCGATGCCCTTTCGTCGCCGCGCGCCGTTCGCGACTACCTCCGGCTGTCACTCGCCGGGCTGCCGCACGAAGTATTCATGGTGCTGCTGCTGGATGCGCAGAACCGGCTGATCGCCGCCGTGGAGCTGTTTCGCGGCACGCTGACACAGACCAGCGTACACCCGCGCGAAGTGGTCAAGCTGGCGCTCGCCCACAATGCGGCGGGCGCCCTGCTCGCCCACAATCACCCTTCCGGCGTGGCCGAGCCGAGCCGGGCCGACGAAGCGCTCACCCAGGCCCTCAAACAGGCGCTGGCGCTGGTCGATGTGAAGCTGCTCGACCACTTCATCGTCGCCGGCCAGTCGGAACCCCTCTCCTTTTCGGAAAAAGGCTTGATTTAACGACTATTGTCGGCGTATAATTTGCGGCTTTTCGTAATCCGAATTCTGGAGCACACCACATGGCTCGCGTTTGCCAAGTAACGGGTAAGGCCCCGATGGTGGGAAACCACGTTTCCCACGCCAACAACAAGACCAAGCGCCGTTTTCTGCCCAACCTGCAGAACCGCCGCTTCTGGGTCGAAAACGAGAACCGCTGGGTGAGCCTGCGCGTGTCCAATGCCGGCCTGCGCACCATCGACAAGAAGGGCATCGATGTTGTCCTGGCCGAGTTGCGCGCCAAGGGCACCCTTTAAGGAGATCCGCCATGCCCCGCGAGAAAATCAAACTGGAAAGCACGGCCGGCACCGGCCATTTCTACACGACGACCAAGAACAAGCGCACCAAGCCAGAGAAGATGGAGATCAAGAAGTTCGATCCCAAGGCGCGCAAGCATGTCCTGTACAAGGAAACCAAGCTGAAGTGATTGGGCAAAACCCGACAATAAAGAACCCGCCGGCCGGCGGGTTTTTTTTTGGCTGCCTGCCCAGCTTACCTGGCGTAGCTGCGCAGGCGCAGTGAAAACTCCTCCAGTTGGCGGATGCCGCTGGCCTCGGCGCGGCGGCACCAGTCCTGCAGACGGGCGATCAGCTCCTCTTGCGAAGCGGTGGAGCGTTGCCAGAGCGCAGCCAGCTCGCGCCGCATTTCGACCACCAGAAACAGACGGCTGCTTTTTTCCAGCGCGGCTTCCAGGTGCTGGCGATCCTGGAGGGACAGGGTCTCGACGTCGTCTCCCAGCCGGCGCTTGAGCGCCTTGAGCGCGCCGGCATCCAGCGACGCCTTCAGTTTTCCGGCTTCCTCGCGATAGATCTGCCTGAGCGACTTCATGTACTTCGCCATGACATCGTAGCGGTGCGTGATGACCGCCTGCAGGTTTTCGAGATCGATGGTCTGGCGCGCGCGGGTGAGGCGCGGCCTCGGCGCGACCTTCTTCACCCGGGCCTGGCCGAGCATTTCCAGCAGGCGGATGTACAACCAGCCGATGTCGAACTCGTACCACTTGTTCGACAGCCGCGCCGACGTGGCGTAGGCATGGTGGTTGTTGTGCAGTTCCTCGCCGCCGATGAGGATGCCCCAGGGCACGATATTGGTGCTGGCATCGGAACTGGCGAAGTTGCGGTAGCCCCAGAAATGGCCGATGCCGTTGATCACGCCAGCCGCCCAGAACGGAATCCAGATCATCTGCACGCCCCAGATAAGCGCGCCCGGCACGAGGCCGAACAAGGCGAGGTCGATGACCAGCATCAGGACGATGCCGAGTTTCTGTCCCGGCGTGTAGATGTTCCGCTCCAGCCAGTCGTCCGGCGTGCCGCGGCCGTAGCGCTCCATGGTCTCTGCATGGCGGGACTCCTTCACGTAGAGGAAGACCCCGCCCCACAGCACGCGATTCAGGCCGAGCACCTGCGGGCTGTGCGGATCCTCGAGTGTCTCGCACTTGGCGTGGTGCTTGCGATGGATGGCGGCCCACTCTTTGGTCACCATGCCGGTGGTCAGCCAAAGCCAAAGGCGAAAGAAATGGCTGGGCAAGGGCCCGAGGTCGAGCGCGCGATGCGCCTGATGGCGATGCAGGTAGATGGTGACCGCGGCGATGGTGACGTGCGTGAACGCCAGGACAACCAGCAGGTAGCCCCACCAGGGAAGGTCGAACAATCCGGAAAAAAACATGTGCTGAGCCAAAAGGAACGGGAATCCGGATTGTACTTGAAACCTAAATTGCTCTGGCGGGTTCCGCAGGCGCAGGATTGAGCAGGCGCACTTCCCGCTGGGGATAGGGGATTTCGACGCCAGCCTTGTGGAAGGCATGCCAGATGGCCAGGTTGATGTCGGATTTGACGTTCAGCGTGCCCTCATTGGGATCGCCGATCCAGAAACCCAGTTCCAGATCGACGCCGGAATCGGCGAAGGCGCTCAGGTAGGCCCTGGGCGGCGGATCGGCCAGCACCCTGGGGTGGCCCTGCCCCGCCTCGACCATGAGGCGCATGGCAGCCTCGATGTCCGTCTTGTAGCTCACCTGCACCGGCACGCTGATGCGCACCCGCGTATTGGTATAGGTCTCGTTGAGCACCACCGAGCCGATCAGCGTTTCGTTGGGGATGATCGCCTCGATGCCGGACAGCGACCGCAGCACCGTGTAGCGCGTGGTAATCCGCGTCACCTCGCCCTTTTGCTGGTCGACGGTGATGACATTGCCTATGCGGATCGAGCGGTCGAGCAGGATGATGAAGCCGGACACATAGCTGGCGGCGATCTTCTGCAGGCCGAAGCCGATGCCCACGCCCAGCGCGCCGCCGAACACCGACAAGGCCGTCAGGTCGATGCCCACCAGCGGCAGGCTGATCAGCACCGCCAGCACGATCAGGAGGGCCTTCGACAGGCGGGCGAACACCAGCCGGAGGTTGCCGTCCAGCGTATCGGCCTTCAGCAGCCTTGCTTCGACCAGGCCGCCGCCCCACAAGGCCAGCAGCAGGGTGAACAGTACGGTGGCGATGCCCTGCAACAGCAGCCAGAGCGAGAGTCTCTGCTTGCCCACGGCAAAGCCGACCGATTCCAGCGCGTCGATCAGGGCGGGCAACAGGCCGAGGATATGCAGAGCGACGACGCTCCACACCATCAGCGCAAGCATGCGTTCGAATGTGGCCAGCCAGCCGGAAGGGGCGAAGGCCTGGCGCAGCGTGAACATGACGGCGCGGATGACGGCGAAGGATCCCAGCAGCGGCACCGCCACGCTGAGCAGGTTCACGTTGTGCCACTGCCCGAGGATCACCCGCGCCAGCAGCACCAGGCCAAGCGCGAAAAGCGGGAACAACAGGCGGTTCAATCCGCTCTGGCCGATGCGCCAAGCGCCCGCCGTGATGGCCGGCGTACGCCGCAAGGCGCGCGCCGCCAGCCAGGCCAGCCCCAGGCAGAAGGCCAGGGCAGCCACCTGCCAAAGCACTTCGGGCTGCTGCAGGTCGCTCCAGAGTGCGCCGAGGAGATGTCCGATTTCGTTCTGTTTCATGTCATTACCATGGCAACAGCGGCCGATACTAGTCCGCCGACAGCGCCTCCGTGTAAGGCAGGGCCTCGGCGCGATGGCGCTTCCAGTTATCGAGATAGGCGCGCAGCACGGGCGGATTGCCGCGCAGGATCACTACATTCTCCGCATTGCGCATCCGTGCCGAGTAGGTGAAATTGTAGGATCCCGTTATCACGGCGCCGCCGGCCTGTTCCGCATCGATCAGCATGATCTTATTATGCGCGGCGGCGTAGCGCACTTCCAGCGCGACGGGAATGCCGGCCCCGGCGAGCAGCGGAATCTGGCTGTTCTCGCCGCGCATCGTCTGCTCGCGGTCGGCCAGCACCGCCACCTGCACGCCGCGCGCCCTGGCCTCGATCAGGGCGGCGGCGAGCGTCCGGCTGGTAAACAGAAAGGCCTGCACATGGACGCTGTGCCGTGCCCCGCGCAGGGCGCGCAGCAGGGCCGCCTCCGCATCGTCGTGCGGGCTGAACAGCACTTCCACCGTACCCTGCGCGGCATGCGACGGGCCGGGACGCGGATCGAAGGCCGCGGCGGGCGGACCCAGCAGCAGGAGCACCGCCGCCAGCGCGACGCCGGTGCGGCTCACCCCGCGGGGCTTTGCGCTTCCTTCGGCCGGACTTCCAGCGGTCATCGGCGTATCGCCCGCCGAACGAGGAAAAAGTGAAAGTCAGCCGCTGTCATACGGCGCGCACGACGATGACTTCCGCATCCTTTGCATGCTCGATCAGGATGCGGCGCACGCGCTCCTGCCACAGCCGGCCGAACTCGCGCTGCATCTCGTCGCCGGTGCGGCCGGTGATGCAGGCCGCCATCAGTTCGCCCATGCGCGGATCGCCCGGCACGCGCTCCAGGTGCGCCGTCACATCCACCGCGGCGCCGCCGTCCTTGCGCGTGAAGCGGATCTCCTCGCCCACCTCCGCATTGAAGAACAGCAGGTTGCGCCGGTCGAAGCGGCCGGCGAGCCCCTTGAAGCCGGTATCGTGCGTCGCCCCGGTGACCAGGCCGACGATGTTGGCGATGACACCGGTCACGCCACTGGTGCCGTCGTGGCGGAAGTCGACGCGGATGGCGCCGCGCTCGGGAATGTCCTTCGGATAGAGCGCTTCCAGCGCCCGCGCCGTCATCAGCCAGGCCGAAGCGACCGTGGGACAGGAATGCCCCGCCGCCTTCACGGCGTCGACATAGCGGTACTCGACGATGCCGCCCTCGACCGCGCCGAGGAATTTTGCGAGCGGGTCGTACATCGTGATGCGGGGAGCCTGGTCAAAAAAATCCGGATATCTCATAACGATCCCCCCGCGTTGCGTTCCAGCACCGCCGCAAAAAAACCGTCGGTACCGTGCATGTGCGGCGCCAGCCGCAGCGTCTCGCCGCAGGTCAGCGCGACACCCTGCTTGTCCAGGATCTCCTGCGCGGAAACCTGCCTGAAGTCCGCATGCGCGGCAAGGAAAGCGGCGACGATGGCTTCGTTCTCCTCCGGCAGGATGCTGCAGGTGGCATACACCAGCCGCCCGCCCTGCTTCACCAGACGCGCGGCGCCCTTGAGGATGCCGTGCTGCTTGCGCGCGAGTTCGGCCACGCCCTCGGGCGTCTGCCGCCATTTGAGGTCGGGGTTGCGCCGCAGCGTGCCGAGGCCGCTGCAGGGGGCATCGACCAGCACGCGGTCGATCTTTCCGGCCAGGCGCTTGATGCGGATGTCGTTCTCGTTGTCGATCACCACCGGGTGCACGTTGGAGAGTCCCGAGCGCGCCACGCGGTCCTTCAGCCGCGCCAGGCGCTTGTCGGAGACATCGAAGGCGTAGAGGCGGCCGGTCGAGCGCATCAGGGCACCGAGCAGCAGCGTCTTGCCGCCGGCCCCGGCGCAGAAATCCGCCGCCATCTCGCCGCGCTTCGGCGCCAGCAGATAGCCGAGCAGCTGGCTGCCCTCGTCCTGCACCTCGATCGAGCCGTCCAGATAGAGCGGATGCTTCTGTAGCGCCGGCTTGGCCTTGAGGCGGATGCACAGCGGCGACAGTGCTCCCGCTTCTGCGGCAACGCCTTCCTCGGCAAATCTCGCCAGCACCGCGTCGCGCTCGGCCTTGAGCGGGTTCACGCGCAGGTCGAGCGGTGCAGGCTGGTTGAGTCCCTGGGCCAGGGTCAGCAAATCCTGCGGCGTCATGCGCACCAGCAGACGTTCAATCAGCCAGCCGGGGAAATCCGCCTGCTCGGCCAGGGTGAGGTCGACGGCCTGCCTGCCCTTCAGGTCGGCCACCCATTTCAATTCCTTCTCGCCGACGGCGCCTTCCAGTTGCCGCTGGCTGACGCCCGACAGGCGCGTGAGCGCCGCCAGCACCAGCCGTCGTGGCGTCGCCTCGGCGCCGAGCAGGTGCGCCAGCAGCCGGCGGCGGCGCAGCACGGCGTAAGCGGTTTCGGCGATGAAGCCGCGGTCGTTCTGACCGAGTGCGCGATTGTCGCGAAAGAATTTGGACAGGACGGCGTCCGCCGGATGCTCGAACTTCAGGAGCAGGTTGAGCGCCGTCGTCGCCGCATCGATGAGTTTCGCCGTGATGCGCATGCTGACTTTCCATCAATCCTGGCGTGCCGCCAGGCGAGTGCCGTCGATTTCAAGTTCGACCGCGTTCTGGTCGAATACGTCGCCTTTGCGATCGATGAAGCGGATGCGCATCGGCAGGTTGCGGTAATCGGATGCCAGCCACAACTCCATGGCCTGCTCACCCGGCAGGGCCGGCGTCCTCACGTGCCAGGTGCGCAATTCACCGAAGGGCGTGGCGAGCTTCTCGTCGGCCACCGCCTCGTAGGCGTAGCGGCCGTAATTCTTCCCGGTGGCGATCATCAGTTCGATCCGCGCGGCGGTCCCGGCCAGCGCGATCTGGTAGATCTGCGAGAGGATGTCCTGGGCGCCGGCGGCCAGCGGCACCTCGCGCCTGCCGCCCTTGCCCGGATCGAGAACCACCTTCATGCCGATCCAGTCGAATCGCGCCCGCTCCGCCGGGCGCCCGTTGCGCTCGACGCTGAATGTCTGCGGCACCAGGCCCTCCGCCGCCAGTGTGCCTTCGCTCGATTGAACGATGCGGATGGTGCGGAACAGCGCGGCCAGGCCGGTCGTCTCGGTCACCGACCGCAAGACGTAAGTCGCGCCGTCATGTTGCCAGGTGTGCGTCGATTGTCCGATTTGCATGCCCAGTTCGCCCTCGCCGCGCACTACCGCGAAACGGATGCGGCCCTGTCGCGGCCAGGGCGATTCCACCTGGCTCGGCGCGGCAACGGGGGATGATGCGGGTGCGGGGTCCGGAGCAGTCGCCGCCTCGGCGGCCGCCGCGTGCGCAACCGGTTCGGCGTGCGGGCTCTCTGCCGGCGCCGGCCGGGGCGGGCGCGGTTTCTTGGCAGCGAGCTTGGGTTCGGGACGCGGTTCAGGCCTGACCTCGGCGGCCGGAGGCGACTGCGGCAAAGGCGCCGGCTTCGGCGCAAGATGCGCCTCCAGCGTGCCGCTCGGCTCCGGCTCGTTCAGAAACGGCAGACGCCATCCGGGACTGCCGACCACCGTGGCATGGAGCAACAGCGAGAAACCCAGCGCGGCGAGCAGGCGGCGGTCGATCATTGCCGGAGGCGATCGGGCGCCGGCGACATCAGGGTGCCGCCGTCCCGCCGTTCACCGCTCAACAGCACGCGGCCGTCGCTTGCGAGCGTCAGCCGCCCTTCAACGAACCAGCGCACCGCCTGCGGATAGGCGATGTGCTCCTGCGCCAGCACGCGCGCGGCGAGCCTCTCCTCGTTGTCGTCCGCATGCACCGGCACGGCGGCCTGGATGATGACCGGGCCGTTGTCGAGCGCCGGCGTGACGAAATGCACCGTGCAGCCGTGGATGCGGCAGCCCGCCTCGAGGGCGCGCCGGTGGGTATGCAGGCCGGGAAAGGCCGGCAGCAGCGAGGGATGGATGTTCATCAGGCGGCCGTGGTAGCGGCGCACGAAGTCATCGCCGAGGATGCGCATGAAGCCGGCGAGGACGATCAGATCGGGCCGGTGGCGATCGATCTCGGCCGCCAGCGCGGCATCGAACAGATCGCGCGAGGCATGTTCGGCGTGCGCCACCACGGCGGTGGAAACGCCATGGGCGCGCGCGATCTCCAGCCCTTTGGCGTCGACCTTGTTGCTGATCACCGCGGCGATGCGGCAAGGCAGATTGGCCGCCAGCATGGCTTCCATGTTGCTGCCGCGACCGGAGATGAGGATGACGATGTTTTTCATGTTCAGAACTTGACGGGCAGGAAAATCGCGGTGGCGAGGTTCTGGAACACCTTCACCACCAGGCGGTTGGTCTTGTCGGCGATGATCTTCGACAGCACATCGAGGTTGCCGATGATCTTGCCGAACTCGCGCTCGAAGGAGAGGTTCCTCACCGATCCGCCCGCTTCGTTCGAGAGCAGATACAACTCGCCGGTCGCCGTCTTGGCGTTGGAAAGCTTCCACACGGCGATCTCGACGTTGCGCGCGGCATTGAACAGCGCCTGCGGGTCGAGGTCGTCGAGGATGAACAGTTCCGACTTGTCGTTGAAGGCCGTCTGGATCATTCCGCCAAGACCCACGATAAGCGCCAGCACGCGATCCCCCGCATAGTCCTCGCGAAAGGCCAGGTGAAGGGCTTCGGTGCCGCGCCGCCCATCCAACTCGGCAAATTTCCATTCATGGTTGCTCTCGAAAATGCGCGCCACCGCCGCCTCCAGACTGGCCTGGCCGCCCTTGCGCCATTCGCGCGGATTGCGCCGGTAGAGCTTTTCCGTGAGCAGCCTGAGGCTGGCAAACAGTTCGCGCTGATGCGCCTCGGCAACGCGATCGATGTCGGACTTGGCGATCTGGTTCGGATCAAAACCGGCGGCGGGCTTGCGCGGGGTTGTCCCCGTCGCCACGCAAGCGACAAACAGTGGCAGAAAAATCAATGGGATATAACGAAAAAACATGCGCCATCATAGCGCAAAGCCCTCGTGCGGCGACAAGCGCCTGTCGGCAAAAGACTATTGCGCCGAGCGGTGCCTGAGATAGCCGATGACGGCCGGCAATACCGAAATGACGATGATGGCGAGAATCACCAGCGACAGGTTGTTCTTGACGATGGGCAGGTTGCCGAATAGATAGCCCGCCACGGTGAGGGACATCACCCACAGCAGGGCGCCCGAGACGTTGAAGGCCTGGAAGCGCAGATAGGTCATGGCGCCGATGCCGGCGACGAAGGGCGCGAAGGTGCGCAGGATGGGGATGAAGCGGGAGAGGATCAGCGTCTTGCCGCCGTGGCGCTCGTAGAAGACGTGGGTCTTCATCAGCGCCGCCTTGTTGAAGAAGCGCGAATTCTCCCAGTGGAACACCTTCGGGCCGAGATAGCGGCCGATCGAATAGTTCACGCTGTTGCCGAGCACCGCCGCGGCGATGAGCGTGCCGTTCAGCAGCCACATGTCCATGCTGCCCGCCCCGGCCAGCGCGCCGGCGACGAAGAGCAGCGAGTCGCCAGGCAGGAAGGGCGTCACGACGAAGCCTGTCTCGGAAAAGATGATGAGAAAGAGAATGGCGTACACCCACAGGCCATACTGCGCCAGCAGCGCGGCGAGGTGCTTGTCGAGGTGGACGGCGATGTCCCAGAGGAGGGCGAGGAATTCCATCGGCTATGGCGAAAAAACCGCGCCATCATACCCGAAACGGCGGCGGGGATCAGGCCGTCGCCGGGGCACGGGGCCGTCGCAACTCGCCCTGCAGGGCCTCGGCGCTGAGCAGGATGACTTCGATCTCCTCGATGATCTCCTCCTGGCGCAGACGGTTGTGCTGCTGGCGCAGTCGCGCCATGTCCTTGTCGAGCTTGCGCAGCGCATTGTCCATGTGCTCGAGCCGCTGGCGGTTCTCGGCCATCAGCGAGCGATAGAACACTTCGTGCAGCACCGCGTAGAGATACTGGTCCGTCAGGTGCGAAAGGAAATCGAACGGAGCGAGGTTGAGCAGTGGCGGGAAGGCGTGCTTCGGTCCGGGCTTGCGCGGTTCCGGCAGGGGCAGCAGGCGCCGGGAGACGACCTCCCCGTTCTCGCCGCCGTGGTAGTGCGCGGTGAGGCCTTGCAGCGGCGCGCCGCGGTGCCGCTGCTGCAGGTCCCGCAACTGCTGCACCAGCCGCACCAGCACCGGCTGCACCTCTTCCCCCACGCTCGGCCCCTCGAGAAAGACGGCCACGTCGGCGTCGCCGGGCATTCGCGCCGCCAGCCGGCTGCCGACGACGATGACCGGCCCCGCCCCGGGGGCCGGCGGAGCCTGGACGAGCAGGGCATCGTTGAAATCGCCGCAGAAGCCGCGCTCGGAGCCGATCAGCAGGTGGATCTGGGCGGCGGGCGGCGCATGGTTGAGCCGATCGCCGTAGAACCCGAGAAAATCCGCCGCCGCCGCTTCGACCATGGCCACGGCCTCCCGCTGCATGTCGAGAAAACCCGCCAGCCGCCGCGTCTCCACGAAGGCCAGGTTCTTCATGGCGACCATGATGCCGTTGATCTCGCCGTAGGTCGCGATGCGCCTGACCAGGTCACGCCGCCGCGTCATGCCGCTCCTCCCGCAGCCAGGCGCGGACCGATTCGCGCCACTGTTCGCGCCCGCTCGTCACGGCCAGGCCGGATTCCTCGGCGCCGCGCCGCAGGGCCTGCAGGTCCTTGCGCACGGCTTCCGCATCGCGGCCGTCGAGCAGCCCTTCGTTGTAGGCCACCAGCCACGCCATGTGGAAGGTCTCCGGCAGGGGATCGAGCCGCTCCTGCTTGAGGATCTCGCGCAGGAGCTGCCCGCGCCGGATGCGCGCCTCCATGCTCGCCTCGAGCTTGGAGCCGAAGCGCGTGAACACCTCCAGCTCGAGGAACTGCAGGTAGTCGAGCTTGATGCGCCCGGCCTCTTTCTTGATGGCTGCGTCCTGCGCCTTTCCGCCGATGCGCGAGACCGAGCGCGTGATGTCTATGGCCGGCAGGAAGCCGCGCGCGAACAGCGCCTGGTCGAGATAGATCTGTCCGTCCGTGATGGAGATCAGGTTGGTCGGGATGTAGGACGACACCTCGCCCTGTTCCGTCTCGACGATGGGCAGCGCGGTCATGCTGCCGCCGCCGTGATCCGGCGCCAGGCAGGTCGAGCGCTCCAGCAGCCGCGAATGCAGGTAGAAGATGTCCCCCGGGTAGGCCTCCCGGCCGGGCGGGCGGCGCAGCAGCAGCGACAGCTCGCGGTAGGTGCGCGCATGGGTGGTGATGTCGTCGTACACGACCAGGGTGTCGCGCCCCTGCCAGGTCCAGGCCTCCGCCAGCGTACAGCCGGAAAAAGGCGCCAGGTACTTGAGCCCCGGCATGGCCGTCGCTTCCGCCACGACGAGCGTGGTGTATTCCAGCGCACCGGCACGCTTCAGGGTCTCGAGGGTGCCGGCCACGGCCGAGCGTTTCTGTCCGATGAGGACGTAGACGCACAGCACCTTCTTGCCCTTCTGGTTGATCACTGCGTCGATGGCCAGTGCGCTCTTGCCCGTGCCGTTGTCGCCGATGATGAGCTGGCGCTGGCCCTTGCCGATGGGAATGAGGGTGTCGACGATCTTGTTGCCGGTATGCAGCGGACGGCTGACGAAATCGCGCACGACGATGGGCGGCGAGGCGACGTCGAGGTTGCGCCGCGCCGTGGGCTGCGGCGCGCTCCTGCCGTCGAGCGGGTTGCCGAGCGGGTCGACGACGCGGCCGATCAGGTCGTCGCCGACGCCGATGCCGAGCCGGCGGCCGGACAGATGGGCCACCGTGCCGGCGCTCAGGCGTTCCGTCTGGCGCAGCAGGATGGTGCCGACCTGGTCGCTCGCAAGATGGAATACCAGCGCCTCGCTGCCGTCGCCGAGGAGGATGATCTCGTCCATGCTCGCCGAGGGCAGGCCGGAAATCCAGGCGATGCCGTCGCCCACGGAGAACACCCTGCCCTGCTCGCTCAGGCGCAGCCGGAAGGCGTAATCCTTGAGCCGGGCCGCCTGCGCGGCCAGCGGCAGGGACAGCGCGTCGGGGTCACGATGCACGCCGCGCGCCCCCGGCAAAGAACTGCAGGTCGTCGCCCAGATTGGCATGCAGCACCCAGGGTCCGACCATGACCCGCACGCCGGCGATCAGGCTTTCGTCGATCTCGTACTCCTCGGGCAGCGTCCGCTGCAGCGCCCCCGCCAGGGCGCCGGAAAGGGACAGCCGCGAGGCTTCGCGCAGCGGACGGGCCGTCGCGACGTGCACTTTCACCCCCGCTTCGGCGGCTGCGGCGGCCAGCGTCCGCTTCTGTTCCAAAGTCAGCCGCTGCAGGTCGGCGACCATGGCCTCGACGATGCGCCCGTCCAGCCCCTCGTCCGCCAGCCGCGACAGCACCCGCGCGGAGAAGGCGGCGCCCTGCGCCAGCGCCTGCTCCTCGGCCGCATGGCGCAGTTCCTGCCGATGGCGCTCGTCCAGCACCCGATGCCGCTCGCGCTCCGCCTCGACGGCGGCGTTGACGCCGGCCATGAGGTGCTCGCGCTCACGGGATATCTCCTCGGCCAGCCTGGCGCGCGCGCCATCGCGCTCTTTTTCCCATTCGGCCAGCCGGTTCTCGTATTGCTGCTCCAAGGCCCGCGCCTGCTCCTCGATGGCCTTCGCGTCGGCCATCTCCTGCTCGATGCCGGCACGGCGCTTCGCGATGACATCGAGAACGGGGTGGTAAAAAAAGCGCTTCAGGATCCAGACTAGGATCAGGAAGTTGATGATCTCGAGCGCAAAGGTGGTCCAGTCGACTTCCACGGCGTGCACCGCTCCTATTTGACGAGGTATTCGAGCAGCGGGTTGCGGAACAGGATGATCAGCACGATCACCAGCACGTAGATGGCGAGCGACTCGATCATCGCCAGGCCGATGAACAGCGTGCGCAGGATGGATTTCTCCGACTCCGGCTGGCGCGCCAGCGCGTCCAGCGCCTGGCTGATGGCCCGTCCCATCGCCAGCGCCGGAAACATCACGCCGATGGCGATCGCCAAGGCCGCGCCCAGCGTCGAAAGCACTGTAAACCACGTCATGTCATTCATGTGCCGCCCTCCTGATCCGAATCGGAAACCGTCTGCTGCGATTGCATCGCGCCGGAAATGTATACCAGCGCGAGCACGCCGAAAATGTACGCCTGCACCACCGCCTCGATGAGGTGCAGCATGAGCAGCGGCACAGGCACCAGCAGGCCCGCCACCAGCAGCACCAGCAGCGCCGCCATCTCCAGGCTCATGACGTTGCCGAAGAGGCGCACCGCCAGCGCCACCGTGCGCGACACCTCGCTGATGAGGTGGAACGGCAAGAGGATCGGACTCGGCCTCAGGTAGTGCCTGAGATAGCCGACGACCCCTTCGCTGCGCACGCCGTACCAGTGCACCGAGAGGAACACCAGCAGCGCCAGGCCCGCCGTGACCGACAGGCTGCCGGTCGGCGAGGACAGGCCGGGGATCAGCCCGGTCAGGTTGGCGACCAGCACATAGACCCACAGCGTGCCGATGAACGGCAGCAGCATCTGCGAGCGCTGCGGCAGCATGGCGCGGATGGCATCGTCCATGGCGGAGACGATGCCCTCGAGCAGGGTCTGCAGCGGGCCGGGGTCGAGCGTCAGGCGCCGGGTGGACAGCCAAGCGACGACGCCCAGAAGCAGCATGATGCCCCAGGTGGTGACCACCGTCGCCGTGACGGCGAGCGGTCCGATTTGAAACACGACGGGCACGCTTTCCATCAATCCCGCTCCCGCACGTACATGTAGACGTTGATGACGCCGATCACCAGCCCGGCGAAGATCAGGCCGATCGTCCAGCGGAACGAGTAGCCCGTCGCCATGCCGTCGAGCCAGTTGCCGACATAGGCGCCGACCACCACCGGCAGGACGAACAGCACCGCGAGCGTGCCCATGAACACCGACTGGGCGAGCAGGCTCGGCCGGTCGCGCTGCGCCTGTTCCATGCGCCGCACCTGCTTTTCCACCTTGGCGTGCAATTCGCCGTCCTGATCGGGGGTGTTCATCAAAGGGCCCTCACGTCGCGTCCCATCTGCCAGAGGCGCCTGAACATCTCCTGTTCGAGGCGATACAGGTTCTCCTTGACGCCGCGCAACTGCTTCTCCTCGTCGAGCAATTGCCGCAGCAGCTCTCCGCTGATGCGCGCGTAGTCGGTTTCGTGCAGATAGCGCCGCGCGCTGATGTGCAGCGTGTTGCCGACAAAATACAGCACGCCGCCGGGGAAGGCGAGGTAGCGCCAGTCCGCCTCGCCGATGCGGTAGCGGGCCAGGCCGTAGGCGAGCACGGTCATCATGCGGCCGTGGCGAGCCTGGATGCCGAAGGTGCCGCTGGCGTCCTCGCCGACGAAGCTCGTCACGCGCTCGACATGTTCGTGCTGCGTGGCGCCGTGCAGGTGCATGTCGAACGTCGTCACGAATCCGCCTCCCGCATCGCCCCGCGCATGTAGCAGCGCTCCTCCGGAAGATCATCGTAATCGCCGCGGATGAAGGCCTCGCAATCGGTCAGCGTCTCCGCCAGCGGCACCGAGACGCCGGCGATGCCCGTGTGCTCGGTCACCACGTTGAAGGGCTGCGTCAGGTAGCGCTGCAGGCGCCGCGCGCGCTGCACGATGCGCCGGTCCGCCTCGGACAGCGCCTCGATGCCGAGCATGGCGATGATGTCCTCGAGCTCGTGATAGCGCGCCAGATGCTCGCGCACCGCCTCGGCGACGCGGTGGTGGCGGTCGCCGACGAGGCTGCGGTCCATCATCTTGTTGGTCGATTGCAGCGGGTCCACCGCCGGATAGATGCCCTTGCCGGCCTGGGTGCGCGAGAGGATCACCGTCGTGTCGAGATGCGACAGGATGGTGCTCACGGCCGGGTCGGTCATGTCGTCGGCGGGTACGTACACCGCCTGCACCGCGGTGATGCTGCCGGCGCGGGTCGAAGTGATGCGTTCCTGCAGTTCCGCCACTTCGGAGATGAGGGTCGGCTGGTAGCCCACGGTGGCCGGCATGCGCCCGAGCAGGCCGGAAATCTCGCTGCCGGCCTGGACGAAGCGGAAGGCGTTGTCCATCAGCAGCAGCACTTCCTTGCCCAGGCTGTCGCGCAGGTATTCCGCGTAGGCGAGGGCGGTCAGGCCGACGCGAAAGCGCACGCCCGGCGATTCGTCCATCTGCCCGAACACCATCAGGGTCTGCGGCATGACGCCGGCGTCCTGCATCTCGTGCCAGAGTTCGTGACCCTCGCGGATGCGCTCGCCGATGCCGGCGAACACCGACACGCCCTGGTGCAGGTGCACGATGGCGTGCATGAACTCCATGATCAGCACGGTCTTGCCGACGCCGGCGCCGCCGAACAGGCCGGTCTTGCCGCCCCGCACGAAGGGGCACAGCAGGTCGATCACCTTGATGCCGGTGGGCAGGATGTCGGACACCGGCACGCCCTCGGAGAGGGGGGCGGGTCTGGCGATCACGTTGCGCAATTCGCCGCCATCGAGCGGCGCGGCGCCATCGAGCGGGGCGCCGAACACGTTGAGCAATCGGCCCAGGCAATCGCGCGACACCGGCACGCGCAGCGGACCGCCCGTGTCGAAGACCGGCAGGCCGCGCCGCAGTCCGGCGGTGCGGTGCAGGGCGATCGCCCGCACGCGGCGCTCGTCGAGGTCGCGGTACACCTCGAAGATATACCGCTCCTGCCCGACCGTCGCCGTCAGCGCCTGATGCAGCGGCGGCAGTCGCTCGCAGACGATGTCGACGACCGGCCCATGCACTTCCTCGATGAAGCCGATCACTTCGGCGCCGCCCGGCATTCCTTGAAACGCGCCTGCGGACATTTCCACCCGACTCCCCGGCAAGGTTTCATTGAATCGTCATTGCCTCGCATAGGCAGCACCTTAGGCTGTAGGCCGGTGCGCGTCAACGCCACGGCCGGGCGGCTATAATCGCCGCTCAGCCCGTTCCCCGCCCGCCATGCCCGCCATCAAGCCGCTTCCCGACCTACTCGTCAGCCAGATCGCCGCCGGCGAGGTGGTCGAGCGCCCCGCCTCGGTGGTCAAGGAACTGCTGGAGAACAGCCTCGACGCGGGCGCAAGCGACATCGCGGTGCACCTGGCCGAGGGCGGCGTGCGGCAGATCCGCATCGCCGACGACGGCGGCGGCATCCCGCGCGACGAGCTGCCGCTGGCGCTGGCGCGCCACGCCACCAGCAAGATCGCCTCGCTCGAGGACCTGGAGAACGTGGCCTCCCTCGGCTTTCGCGGCGAGGCGCTCGCCTCGATCGCCTCCGTCGCCCGCGTCAGCATCACCAGCCGCCTGCGCGGCGCGCCGCACGCCTGGCGCATCGACGCGGCCGGCCTCGACATCGCCCCCGCCGCCCTCGGCGGCGGCACGGTGATCGAGGTCGACGACCTCTACTTCAACACCCCGGCGCGGCGCAAGTTCCTCAAGCGCGAGCACACCGAGTTCGCCCATTGCGAGGAAGCCTGCCGCCGCGTCGCGCTGGCGCACCCCGCCGTCGCCTTCCAGATGCAGCACAACGGCCGCAGCGTCCTGCGCCTGGCCGCGGGCGATGCGGCGCGCCGCGTGGCCGACGTGCTGGGCGGGGAATTCGCCGGCCAGTCCCGCGCCGTCGATGTCTCCGCAGGCAGCCTGCGCCTGACCGGCTATGCCGCGCTGCCGGCCTACTCGCGCGCCCGCGGCGACGCCCAGTATTTCTTCGTCAACGGCCGCTTCGTGCGCGACAAGCTGCTCGCGCATGCCGTGCGCGAGGCCTACGCGGACATCCTGCATGGGCAGCGGCATCCGGCCTACGTGCTGTTCCTCGAGCTCGATCCGCAAGGCGTGGATGTCAACGTGCACCCGGCCAAGACCGAGGTGCGCTTCCGCGAGGGCCAGGCCGTGCACCAGTTCGTCTTCCATGCCCTGCAGCGCGCGCTGGCAGAACCGTTGGCGCATGCCGTGACGGCCTCGTCCGCGCAACCGGCGATGCCCGCATCTGCGTATGCGCCGCGCCAGCAGACGCTCGCCGTCGAACAACCGCTGGCCGCCTATTTCGATTTCGCCCAGCAGGGCGCACAGCCCCCCCTGCCCGCAGCACAGGCGGGCGAAGCGCCGCCGCTCGGCTTCGCCCTGGCCCAGTTGCACGGCGTCTACATCCTGGCGCAGAACGCCGCCGGCCTGGTGCTGGTAGACATGCACGCCGCGCACGAGCGCATCCTCTACGAGAAACTGAAAACCGTACTCGACGGCCAGCCGGCGGTGCAGCCGCTGCTGGTGCCGGTGGTCATGGCGGCCAGCGGCGAGGAGACCGCCGCCGCGGAGGAACACGCCGATGCGCTGGGGCGTCTCGGCTTCGAGGTCGCCGCCGCCGGCCCGCGCGAACTGGTCGTGCGCGCCGTGCCGACGGTGCTGGCTTCGGCGCGGATTCCCGATCTGGTGCGCGCCCTGCTCGCCGACCTGGACAAGTTCGGCGCCAGCCGCGTCGCCGCCGAGCGCCGCAACGAGCTGCTCGCCACGATGGCCTGCCACGGGGCCGTGCGCGCCCACCGCGCGCTGACCCTGATCGAAATGAACGCGCTGCTGCGCCAGATGGAAGACACCGAGCGCGCCGACCAGTGCAACCACGGCCGCCCGACATGGACGCAGTTGTCGATGGGCGAGCTTGATCGGTTGTTCCTGCGCGGCCGATGAACGCCCGCAACCGGCTTCCCCCGGCCATCTGCCTCATGGGGCCGACGGCCAGCGGCAAGACCGCCGTGTCGCTGGGGCTGACTTTGCGTTTTCCCCTGGAAATCGTCAGCGTCGACTCGGCGCAGGTGTTCCGCGACATGGACATCGGCACGGCCAAGCCGGACCGCGCCACGTTGGAAAAATTTCCGCACCACCTGATCGACCTCATCAGTCCGGAGGAAAGCTATTCGGCCGCGCGCTTCCGTGCCGATGCGCTGCGCGTCATGGCGGAGGTCACGGCGCGCGGCGGGATCCCGCTGCTGGCCGGCGGCACCATGCTCTACTTCAAGGCGCTGCGCGACGGCCTCTCCGACCTGCCGCAGGCCGATGCCGGACTGCGCCGTCAGATCGACGCTGAAGCGCGGCAGCGCGGCTGGCCGGCCCTGCACGCCGAACTGGCGGCGCTCGACCCGGACGCGGCGGCGCGCCTCCAGCCCACCGACGCACAGCGCATCCAGCGCGCGCTGGAAGTCGTGCGCCTCACCGGAGCGCCGCTGGCGGAGAGCCTGACGCGCCGGACGGAAGCCGCCGCGCCCTACCGCCTCATCCAGCTTGCGCTGATCCCCTCCGATCGCGCCGTGCTGCATGAACGCATCGCGCAGCGCTTCGACGCCATGCTGGCCGCCGGGCTGGTCGACGAGGTGCGCGCGTTGCGCCGCACCTACCGCCTGCATGCCGGCCTGCCTTCCATGCGCTGCGTCGGCTACCGCCAGGCGTGGGAATTCCTCGAAGGCGGCGGCGACCGGGCGGCGCTGCGCGAGAAGGGCATCGCCGCCACGCGCCAGCTGGCCAAGCGGCAGCTGACCTGGCTGCGCAGCTGGCCGGAGGTCACGGCCTTCGACAGCCTGGCGGCGGATCTTGTCGAACAGGTCGCGCATTCCGTGGAAGCTGCCCTGGCTTAAGTTCTACATCCTTCCGCCGTTAATTTCCCTGTTATGTGAAATAGCGGAGACCACGCTTGTCCCCAGCCTGCAAAACCGTCGATGAACCGGCCGAAGAGGCCGCCCCGCCGCCAGGTCTCGCCCTGCGCGCCAAGCGCCTGCTGATCGCGCCCCTGCTTCTGCTCGGGCGACTGCGTCAGCACAAGTCGGTCGAAGAGAACCAGGAAACGGAAGAAGCCGGGCCCAGCCAGCGCAGCAGCCGGCGCGAAGCGGCGGACGCGGAAGCGACGGCGCCGGCGGCCCCGCCGCTGTGGCGACGGCTCCTGCCGTATGGCTTGGCGCTGCTGGTGGGAATCGCTGGTGGCGGCGGCGCGATCTACTGGCTCTCGGCCCAGGTCATTGCCCATCAATCGGCCGAACTGGGCGAAAGGCAGGACGAGGTCGCCCGGCTGAAAGGCATGCTGGCCGGCTACGACAAGATGATGCTGGAGAACCACAAGAAGCTGGAAGCGGAAAAGGGCAAGCAGGCGGAGCTGGGGAACCGCCTGGCCATCGCGCAGAGCGATCTGACGCGCCGACCACCAAGCGAGGAGCCCCGCAACACGGGCGCGCAAGGCGCAGGCGCACGCCCGGCCGATGCCGGCAGAAGCGCGGACTGCACGCTGCATCAGGGCAGCATCGGCATCACCCTGAAAGCCTGCCTGGAAGAGTTCAACCGCAAGTAAATTGCTCGACCGGCGCGGCGCGGCCCCACAGTTGCGGCAGCAGCGCTTCCATCCGCCCCGGTTCGCCGCTGCTGAAGAAGACTTCCCTTCCTGCCGAGCGCGCCGGGCGAAAGTCAGCCTCCGCAAGACGGCGAGCCAGTTGCCGCGCGACGGCCGCGCCGGTCTCGATAAGGGCCACGTCCTCGCCGGCCAGCTCGCGCAGCAGCGGTTGCAGGAACGGATAGTGGGTGCAGCCGAGCACCAGCGTGTCGGCGCCCTGCGCCAGCAGGGGCGAGACGAAAGCCGAGAGCAATGCGCGCGTGGCGGGGCCGGACAGGTCGCCCGACTCCACCCGCTCCACCAGGCCCGGACAGGGCTGCACCACGACCCGGGCCCGGGAGCCGAAGCGTTGCACCAGTTCGGCGAAGCGGGCGCTTTCCAGGGTGCCGCCGGTGGCGAGCACGCCGATCACGCCGGAACGCGTCGCTTCGACAGCCGGTTTCACCGCCGGCTCCATGCCGACGATGGGCAGCTCGAAGCGCCGGCGCAGGCCGACGATGGCCGCCGAAGTGGCGGTATTGCAGGCGACGACCAGCGCCTTTGCGTCCTGCGCCACAAGGAATTCGGCGATGGCCAGCGCACGCGCCTCGATGAACGCGGCGGACTTCAGCCCATAAGGGGCATGCGCGGAATCGGCGACGTAGAGGAGATCCTCCCCCGGCAGCGCCGCGCGGATGTGCCGCAGCACGGACAGGCCGCCCACGCCCGAATCGAAGACGCCGATCGGACGCGAACGCGACGTCATCAGGCCGCTGCCGTACCGGGGGCGGGCTCGACGCCGCGCGCTTCGCGGGCAAGCAGGCTGTAGACCGTCGGCACGACGAACAGGGTCAGCAGGGTACCGAGCAGCAGGCCCCCGACGATGACCCAGCCGATCTGCTGGCGCGATTCCGCGCCGGCGCCGCCGGCGAAGGCCAGCGGAATGGCGCCCAGCACCATCGCGCCGGTGGTCATGAGGATGGGCCGCAGGCGCAGGCTGGTCGCCTCG
>WBZL01000805.1_pt1 | contig 34744 bp, 29 predicted proteins | sample 5204291 | NCBI WGS metagenome assembly WBZL01 (sample SAMN12344345, study PRJNA552823) | activated sludge metagenome | biome: Activated sludge suspended growth; feature: Nitrification reactor; material: Wastewater; isolation source: activated sludge from nitrification reactor of wastewater...
CCGTGACGACTTCAACGAGCGAATATCAAGGGAGCGGGTCGGGATTCGCGGTGGTGATGGGACCGCAGACCATCCCTGCCGGCGGACGCGGACGCGTGCATGTGTTTGTGGGAGAAATCACCGAGGTGTTGTACCCCGACACCGAGGACGACCAGTACGCCAGCGGCGTGTTCGGCACGACCTGGTTCGGCTCGCAATACGTGACAGGCAATACCGATGTGACCATGGTCTTTCACTTCCCGCCCGGCATGACGAACACCGAGCCGCGCTGGCATTCCGCGCCGAGCGGGTTCGCCTCCGAGCCGCAGGTGGGCGCGGATGAAAGCGGGCGAGTTACCTACACATGGCGGAATGAAACGGGAACGGCGTCCACGCAATATACATTTGGCGCGTCGTTCCCCGCCAGTTATGTTCCCGAGTCGGCGATCGCGCGCACCAGCGCTCTTGAGAGTTTCATCACGGGCATCGTCTCACTCTTCATTGGTTTGGTGAGCATGGTGGCAGGCTTTCTGCCTTGCTTGCTCTTCCCACTGTTTTTCATCGGCGCTCCCGTTCTGGGTTTCATACAAAACCGACGGCGAAAACTGCAATACATGTCGCCGAAGATTTCCATCGAGGGGCATGGCATCAAGCGCGGACTGACGGCGGTCGAGGCGGCGATCCTCATGGAAACCCCGCTCGATCAAGTGATGACGATGATCCTGTTTGGGCTGGTGAAGAAGAACGCGGCAACGGTCACATCGCGGACTCCGCTCGACCTCGATATCGCCTCGCCCATGCCCGACGGCTTATACGAGTACGAGACGGGCTTCCTCGGCGCGTTCAAAGAACAAAATAAAACCACGCGCCAAAATCTCCTGCAAGGGACGATGGTGAAACTCGTTAAATCGGTCTCCGAAAAGATCAAGGGTTTCAGCCGCCAGGAGACGATCGCTTACTATAAAAACATCACCGAAAAAGCCTGGCGGCAGGTGGAGCAAGCGCAAACGCCCGAAGTGCAGGGGCAACTCTACGACGAGAACGCCGAATGGACGATGCTCGATAGAGACTACGATGACCGGGCGCGGCGAACGTTCACTCGACCCATCATCATGCCTGCGTGGTGGTCTCGCTACGACCCGGTCTATGCGGGCGGAGGGAGAACGATCTCGACGGGCGCGCCAGTTTCAAGCGGGGGACGAAGCGGTTCATCCGCCCTACCGGGGGCCGACTTCGCCGCGTCCGTCGTCACGGGCGCGCAATCGTTTGCCTCCAACGTGATCGGAAACGTCACAGAGTTCACCAGCAAAGTCACCAACGTCACGAACCCGCCTCCGCCGCCTTCCAGTTCCCGCAGCGGGGGCGGACGAAGCGGCGGTTGCGCGTGCGCTTGCGCGGGTTGCGCCTGCGCCTGCGCCGGCGGCGGACGATAAGGAGAACCGTCATGGCGCTTTTCGAATCGATCAAAGAGAGAATCGTCGGACCGGGTGTGAAGAACCCACAGCCCGGCTTGTACCATTATCAATTGGAAAAAGAGAACGAGAAAAGCCGCGCGCATTTGCGGATCGAAGGCGACGGGAACGCCACGCTGATCGTCAACGCCAACCGCGTAATGCATCTCAATCCCACCGCCGCATTGATGGCGTATTTCATCATGGAGCAAATCCCAAACGAGGCGGTCATCCGCATGATGACGAAACAGTTCAAGGTTCACCCCGAACAAGCGCGGACGGATTTTGAGGAGTTCCAATGGCAGATCAAGGAACTGCTCCGCCCGGACGGCGCATGCGCGGTTCACGACATGGACCTGGAAACGATGATGCCGTTCAGCGCGCGCCCCGCCGCGCCCTATCGCATGGACATGGCGCTGACCTATCGCTGTAACAACGATTGCGCCCACTGCTATAACGCGCGCGAACGCACATTCCCTGAGATCGGCACAGAACAGTGGTTCGCCGTCATTGACAAGTGTTTCGACCTTGGCGTTCCGCACATCGTTTTCACCGGCGGCGAAGCCACCCTGCGCGACGACCTGCCGGAACTGATCGCGTACGCCGAATCGAAAGGGCAGATCACCGGGCTGAACACCAACGCCCGCCGCCTCATTGACGAGCGCTTTCTGCAAAAATTGCTGGACGCCGGGCTCGATCACATCCAAATTACGGTTGAGTCGAGCGACGAACACATCCACGATGTGATGATGCGCGCCAAAGGCGCCTTCAAACAGACCATTCAAGGACTCAAGAACGCGCTGAACACCAACCTCTACGTGATGACCAACACCACCATGCTGAGAACCAACGTCCACACCATGCCGGAGACGTTGGACTTCCTCGGCGAACTCGGCGTGCCGACCATCGGCATGAACGCGCTCATCTACTCCGGGCATGGTCTCACGGTTGGCACGGGTCTGCGGGAAAGCGAACTGCAACCCATCCTTGAGATGGCGGTCGAGAAAACCTCGGTGCGCGGACAACGCCTGATCTGGTACACGCCCACGCAGTATTGTCACTTCGACCCGACGCAACTCAACCTCGGCGTGAAGGGATGCACCGCCTCGCTGTACAGCATGTGCATCGAATCGAATGGCAACGTCCTGCCATGTCAATCGTATTACCATCCGCTTGGAAACATCCTCACCGACTCGTGGGATTCGATCTGGAACCACGAGTTATCCATCCGTTTGCGCGAACGGCGCGGACTGCCCGACATGTGCAACGATTGTTCCATCGTGTCCGAATGCGGCGGCGGCTGTCCCTTGCGCTTTGAAGGTCATCGCAAACAATATGAAGTGAACGAGGAGATCGTCCCGTTGCCCGTGTTGGCGTAGGTCAATGAGGTTCTACCGTTTTTAACGCGACAACTCTTTTCAAACACAAAAGCTTGCATTGAGCTTGTCGAAATGACACAACGGTCACAAAGGAATTACCCATGAAATCACTGGCTCTTTCCCCTTTGTGTCGCTTCGACGAACTCAGCGCAAGACTTGGTGTCCTTCGTGTTAAGGCTCTTTACCGTTGATAACGGGAAAGCCATCAATTACATTGCCAAAAGGAAAAGCCATGAACATTCTTAATCGCATTTCCGAACTCTTCACCAAAGTCCAGCCCCTGCCCGAGGGCACGCATCATCTGCAAGCCGCGCCAGAGCGCGAAAAGCCGTATCGCCTGCACTTGCGCCTGCTCAAAGATGGGACGGGGATCCTCATCGTCAATGCGTCCACGGTGTTGCACCTCAACCCGAACGCGGCCGAATGCGCGTACCACTTCATCAAAGGCTCATCGCCCGACGAGGCGGCGAAGCAGATCGCGGCGCGGTATCGCGTGAGCAAGGATGCGGCGCTCAAAGACTTCACCGACTTTGCCGATCGGATTCAAACCCTCGTCGAGACTCCCGACCTCGACCCCGTTTCATACCTCGACTTCGAGCGGGTCGCGCCTCACTCCGCCAGTCTGCCTGCTCCACTGCGCCTCGACTGCGCCCTCACCTACAGACTCTCCGACCACAGCGACGCCGCGCCCGCCCAGCGCGTCCGGCGCGAACTGACCACCGAGGAATGGCAGACTATTTTGGATAAAGCCTGGAGCGCGGGGATTCCGCACGTCACCTTCACCGGCGGCGAAGCGACCCTGCGCGACGACCTTCCGCAATTGATCGCGCGCGCCGAAGCGAACGGTCAGATCTGCGGCTTGCTCACCGACGGCTTGAAACTCGCCGATGAAACCTACCGCGCGAGTCTGTTGCAGACCGGGCTCGATCACATTCTATTCCTCTTGCAACCCGGCAACGCAACATCATGGGAGGCGTTAGGCTCGCTCCTGCGCGAAGATATCTTCGTCACGGCGCATCTCACGGTGAACGCGGAGAACGCCGGTCAAGCCGACGGCATCCTCGAACGGCTCGCAAACCTCGGCGTTAAGAACCTTTCCGTCACCACCGCGGACAAATCATTCACCTCGTCTCTGCCGGCGATCCATAACCGCGCCGCCGAATTGGGGATGACGATGAGGTTCGATCTGCCGGTGCCGTATTCGGCGGAGAACCCGGTGGCATACGAAACCGCCGAAGACGAAACGCCCGACGGCGCGGGCAGGGCATGGATGTACGTGGAGCCTGACGGCGACGTGTTACCGGCGCAAGGGATGAAAGACCGCGTCCTCGGCAACTTCCTCAACGATGAGTGGGAAACGATCCGCCGCGCGTAAATGGACTGGCACACACGCTATCTGCAACAAGCGGGCTGGACGCGCGACCTGCGCGTCTATCTGTTCGCAAAGGCGGAGGCACAGTCCGCGCGTCGAATCTTGGAAGTGGGATGCGGCACCGGGGCGCTCCTCGCGACGATTGCCTCTTCGGCGACTCTTCACGGCGTAGACATCGCTCCTCGCGCGCTCGCGCAATGCCGGGTGAATGCCGCGAACGCGATTCTCACGCGCGGCGACGGGCTTGCCCTCCCCTATTCAAACGGATCGTTCGATCTTGTCTTTTGCCATTATTTTTTATTGTGGGTGAATGATCCATTGCAAGCCGTCCGCGAAATGAAGCGCGTGACGCGCCCCGGCGGACACGTCCTTGCGCTGGCGGAACCGGATTATTTTTCCCGGGTGGATGCGCCGGACGAGTTGAAGCCTCTCGGCGCGTGGCAGGTCGAATCGCTGAAACGGCAGGGAGCCGATCCCGGCTTCGGCGCGCGGCTGGCAGAGACGTTTTTCGAGGCGGGGATAAAACTCGAAGAAACGGGACCCATTCAACCCGTCGAAAAAGAAGCGGATGTTGAGGCGTTGGAAATGGAATGGGCGGTGATCGAATCCGATTTGGCGGGGATGGTCGAGGAGGAGGAAATCCAAAAAATGAGATTGTTGGATACGCAGGCGCGGAAAAGCGGCGAGCGCGTTTTGCGAGTGCCTACGTATTTTGCGTGGGGGCGGGTTACGCATTGATGCCGCTGAGACACGGAGACGCAGAGAAGAGCAATTAAAAAACTCCGTGACTCAGTGTCTCCGTGGTTAAAAATGAAGTGGGGGAATTGCTAGGTTTAATTGTTAACCTGCAACAACTGCATCATGATCTTTGTTTAACTTCGCTCGCATAATATTGATAGAGCAACCATACCGACGCCGCGCCGAGCAAATGCCAAAGGGCGTGTCCTTGCATGAGGCTGGTCTCGAAGCAAACGATGCGGGTGTTATCGAGAATCCAAATCACGTAGGCAACGGCGAGCAGGGTGATTCCGAGGCGTAATTTTTTTGTAGCGATGATCGGCGTTTGTTGTTTCAGGTACCGCGCTTCAAAGAACAAGGCGATGATGAGCGCGAGGGCAAAGACGAACCGTCTCGTATCGGGCAGGGAAATTTGTAACAGGCTGAGAAAAAGGACGATGGTAAGATACAGCCCAACAGTCGCGGCGAAGCGCAAACCCCAAATCCGCTCGAAGGCGTAGACGAGCATGAGCGTTGCGAGCATGAACATTCCCAGCACGTCGAAGAATTGACCGGTGAAGGTGAGCGAGGCGTGATAGAACGCGCTGCCAATGCCGATGACGAGACTCGACGCGCCGAAGATAACGGCATGACCGCGCGAGAAGCGCCGCGCGTTTTTCGACGATGTTAACGCCAACGCTCCGCTGAAGATATATCCCAATGAGGAGATCGTGTTCGCCGTCTGGCGGATCGGGCTGTTTTGATTCGGTCTTTCGCAGAAGCAACCATGTTGCAGGCAGGTGGCGGGGCGCCAATCTGCCCACGTGGAGGCGGGCAGGCTCATCAACACACCAAGCGTTATGGCGGAGATGAGCAGGGCGATCAGAAGAGGCAGCGCGTGTTTCACTACGCCTGAGTATACATGCGCAAACGCCTTCAATTTCTTCCTGTGTAGGCGTCACGCAGTTGGCGGGCAGTTGTATTGCCGCCGCAGTGCAACTACGGCGCAACAGGTAGGGTATTCGCATTAGAAAATCTCGAGGCTCAAAACACGGTGTTTTGCCTTCGAATCCGCTAATCCTTCGACAGGCTCAGGACAAGTCTTCGCCAATCTGCGCGAATTTTTCCGAGAAAGATTAGCGTGAATTCGTGAGGATTAGCGGACAAAAAATCCAAATGCGATTGCCTAGCGCAACAGGTTCAACTGCGTAAGTCCTGCTGTGTTAAACTTAACCCATGGAAATCTGTTATTTGCTCGCCTTCCCCGATTCAGACGACGGCAAAACGCGACCGACCGAACAATTCAAAGGGCTGATCAAAGACGCGCCGTATTTTCAACCGGTGGACATCGACCTCGTGACGCTGGGCGAAGAGACATTTTTGTTCGAGGGGTACGCCGTCAATGTCGTGCGGCATCTCTACGACGACTGCGCGCAGATGATCGAATGCCGGTATCAGATCAGCGACCCGTTCGCCGCGCCGGTGTTGCTCACGCGCACGAATTTACAAAACGTGTTGCAATCGCGCTATATTCCTGAAAAGCACCGTCGCAGCGGATTGTTCGAGGAGTATTGGATCCTGTTGGTCAAAGACGCGACCCCCACTCCCGACCAATGGATCGAAAAGAACGCGCTGGGGCTTTCAAACTTTATCCGCTCACAGCGCGATGTGTTCGACGCCGAAGAGATGCGCGAGATCCTCGGCTCGCGCGCGCGTTACTCCGCCGACGAACTCACGCTGGTGGATTGGGAGGGCGCCATCATCATCGCGCCGAAAGCCGATTTCCGCTCCGATATCGCCCTGCTCAAGATCGGCAATTATCAATTATTGCGTTACCGCATGTTGGACCAATCCATCGAAGACCTGCTCGACAAGATCAACGAATCGTTCTTTGAGAAACCGCGCCGTCCCCGCGCCACACGCGGGCTGATCCGCCAACTGACGGAACACCGCCTCGAGGTGATGCTCGATTTCGAACGCGCCGAACAAAGCCTGTTGCTCATCGGCGATTGGTACACCGCCAAACTCTACGAGATCATTCACAACGAGCTCTACCTCAACGACTGGAAGCAAACCGTGCGCGGCAAACTCGATAGTCTCGAGAACATCGTTCAAACCATCAAAGACAACCTTGCCGTCTCGTGGGAAAATCTGCTCGACCGTATCCAACTCGCTTTGTGGATCGTCATGCTCGTCGGTTACCTGTATTTATACTTTCTGGATGCCGGCTGGATCATCATCCCGCCTCGATAAAACATGCTCAGACGAAAACTCCTCCTCATCACCCTCGCGCTTCTTTCCTCGACGTTAGCCTGCCGCGCCGCCACGAGGCTGATCATCCCCGACACGCCGACTCCGCTCCCGCCGACTCTCACGCCAACCCCAACGCTGGTCCCGCCCACATCGACGCCGACGCCCATCCCCGAAGCCAGTTGCCCGGTCCAGGTTGCGGATATTCTGGAGGCTTCTCTCAATTTTGAAAGCAGTTCGGAGGAATCGCTGGAGGAGGAGATCTATCTCGTCACCTATCGTGTGGATGGAGACGATCTCGGCAATCCCTATTTCGACTCGGTGCCGAGCAAATTCCGCGACGAGCAGGATGACCGCGCCACGCACGAAGAGATTTGGAATTTATTCGCCAACCTCATCCCCCCCGACGAACGAGACTTTGTGGTGAGTTTTGCCATTGTCACCGATGGCGGCAGTGATGTGCTTGCCTCTGTTGGGCAATCGCAAAATAACGCCGAGGAGTGGGTGCTCGAGGTAGACATCCTCGACGCGGATGACCGGCGCGCCCTGGTCTTTACCTTGCTCCACGAATTCGCCCATTTGATGACTCTGAATTCCTCGCAGGTGCCGCCCAACCTATCGGTATTTGACAATCCGTCTAACGATGAAATCTACCAGCGCGAGCTTGCCGCCTGCCCGAATTACTTCCCGGGCGAGGGATGCAGTAACGCGGATTCGTACGTCAACCAGTTCTTCGATCGGTTCTGGTTCAACTTGTACGCGGAATGGCAGGAGATCGATACGATCGAGGATGAAGACGAATACTACGACCAGCTCGATGATTTTTATAACACATATCAAGACCAATTCCTCAGCGATTATTCCGTCACCAGCCCGGCGGAGGATATTGCGGAGGCGTTCGCATTTTTCATCCTTTCGCCCAAGCCGCCAGCGGATTCGATCGCCAATGAAAAAATCCTGTTCTTTCACGGGTTTCCTGAATTGATGCAATTGCGCGGGCAGATCCTGAATCAACTGTGCGCCGAATTCCCGCAATGAGCGATCACAAAATTTCGTTCAAACGATCCGATTCAACGTGGCGCAAAGCCACTGTACTGGTTGGCGGAATCATCCTCCTGTGTTGTTTCGGAGTGTTGGGGTATTCTGGATTATTATTTTATATCGTGGCGAACGATGTTTCCCTGATTCCTTCGCCCACGCTCGACCCCAATTGCAAAGAAACGGCTTGTCTCAATGCCTGCCTGCGGGTTCTGCCCGACTTCGCCGGCGTGAATCTTTCTGAATATAGAAATGAATTGGATGAAAAAGTAGGAGGATATAAACTGGTAGGCTACTGGATCAAACAAACTGACGGGTCCCTGCAACGGTTGTCCAAACCGCAGGTTCCTTCTTATCTACAACCCTACCAGGACGATACCGAATTACATGCTCGCATTTGGAATTATGCAAGACGCCTCTTCGGCGTCACGGATCAAGTGTATATTTCCTATATCACGTTTTATGTGGACACAAATGTAGACGGCTATGCGGCCAGTGTGTGGAAGACCTCCAAGGGGAAATGGAGCTTGGAAATAAACCTGGCGGAATTCGATAGCGCCAGAGACACCACGGAAATCTTAGTTCACGAGCATGGCCACATCCTGACGTTGGATGATACGCAGGTCACAGGAATTGGACCCTGGTATGATGAAACGATCAACAGGAAGGACTTCGATGCAAAGTCTCGACTATGCGGCGACCAATTCTTCACGGGCGCGGAATGCGCGCGCGCCGATTCCTACATCAACGAATTCGGAAAGCGTTTCTGGCATGGTCAGTTATTCGAGGATTGGGTAACCGCCTTCCTGCAAGCGAGCGAGACGGAGGAGAATAGCCCCATCCTGAACGAATTCTATTTGAAATACCCGGACCAGTTTGTAAGAGCCTATGCCGCCACCAACCCGGATGAAGATATCGCCGAATCATGGACGGAATTCATCGTGCGTCTCAAACCTGCGGGTAACTCGATTGCCGAGCAAAAGGTGCTCTTCTTTTATGAATACCCGGAACTGGTGCAAACGCGAACCGAGATCCTACAAGCGGTATGTCAGCAGGCGTTAGAGCAAAAGTAAGACCATGGTGGACACCCTAACAATACAAGTTAACCCCACCTTAAGGGGAAACGCCCGCCAGTAAATGGCAGTATAATGCCGCCACATGGATTCGCTTCAACCCCCTCTCACAGAACAGAATTCCCCGCCTACGGGCGAAGCAGACCAACCCGTCGAATGGAAGCGTCCGCTGCGCGATATCCTCGAAACGCTTCTTCTTGCCGTCTTCCTGTATTTTGGGATCAACGCCGTCTCTGCCCGCGTGCGCGTGGATGGGTACAGCATGAACCCGTCGCTTGAGAACGGCGAATACATCCTGGTGAATAAACTGGCGTATAAACTCGGCGCGCCTTCGCGAGGCGATATCATTGTTTTCAGTTATCCGCGCGACCCCAGCCAGGACCTGATCAAGCGCGTGATCGGTTTGCCCGGCGATACGGTCGTGGTCGAAAACGGTCGGGTGCTGGTCAACGGGTTGCAGTTGGAGGAGCCGTACATTGCTTCGGCGCCGTTTTATAACGGCACATGGCAGGTGGACGAGGGAAGCCTGTTCGTGCTGGGCGATAACCGCAACGAGTCGAAAGATTCGCACGAGTGGGGTTTGCTCCCCATGGACAATGTGATCGGTAAAGCCGTGGTCATTTATTGGCCCCCTCCCAAATGGGAGATCATCAACCACATCGACGTGGCTTTTGCCGCGCAATGAAGTTACCTTTATGAACGATACCCATGCCGCTCCCCTCCAACCCCATGCAGACCGCGTTCCGTGCAGTGAATGTTCGGCGGGCATTATGCACTTGCGCCACATCACCTATTTCACCTGGCTCAGCGAGGAACTCGTCACTGTGCCGAACTTCCCCGCCTGGATCTGCGACCTGTGCGGCAGACGCGAATACGATGAGCGCGCCGTCTCGTGGCTGGCGATGCTCCTCAGCCCGGAAACGGGAAAGCCCACGCGCCGCGTCCATCGGACGCCCAAGCCTGCCCCGCCCGCGTTGAATCATCCCACCCCCCCGCTGGACTGACTCACACACCATGGACTCTTCCTCTCGAACGTATCGTTTCCTTCCCGCAGATTTATACACCGCCGGCTATCGTATCGTCGGCAAGGTGATGGCTGGCACGAGCGGCATCATGGGGACGATGAACGACCACACCAAGTCGCATCTTGAAGTGCATGATGCGCGGCTGGCGCGCATCCATATGCCCACAAAGTTAGTGGATCATTTTGAGGTAGTGAGGCTGGTGAAGACAAATATTTTCGCGTTGTGCGCCGCGCGCCGCGAAGACCTGGGTCCTGCGGCGGTGGTGCGCGGCGGGTATTCGAATGCCGCGCCTGTGCTTGCCCGGGTGACTTCGCAGGTGTACGAAGTGGAAGGGAAATTGGAGATTTCGGGTCGGTTCGATTTTTCGGTGCTGATTTCAGATACCACGCGCAATTTCATTCCGGTCTTCGACGCCGTGCTGGGAGCCATCCTCATCCCCAACCTCAGGGTGGAAAGTCCCGCGATGTTGTTCAACCGCGTGTTCATCGATATGATGGCGCTCCTCAACCAGCGGGCGAAAGAGGATAAGTAGCGGGCGTGGCGAAACAGGCGTGTCATAACCTTCTTTGCCACAGGGAACACCGAGACCGCAGAGAAAAATCTCTCTCTACCGGTACATTTGCACCGCTAAGTGTCGCCATGGCGCCATGCGACACCCGCAAAGAACATAAAGAAAACTTTTTTATCTTGGCGACCTTGGCGCGCTTTGCGGTAAATATCTTTCATGTACGGTAGAGAAAAAAATCTCAAATTCTCTGTGGACTCTGCCGTGTCGCGACACGAACGGTGTGGCTTCGCAGACCCAAATAACCGCTCTCATGTAGCATGTAGCCAATTGCTTGACCATTGCAAGGCGGGATGATAAAATCCGCCCGCTTTACGAAAGAACGTTTGCCCCCATCGTCTAGTGGACTAGGACGCAGCCCTTTCAAGGCTACGACCGGGGTTCGAATCCCCGTGGGGGCACTAACAAAACCTAACGCGCCGTGAGGCGCGTTTTTGTTTTGGAACACTGAGTGTACTCCTGCGGGTTGAATGGATTCGGCACAAGGCTGTCCGCGCTGAGGAAGCGTCCCAGCTTGGGGGAGTAGAATCTCGACTGGTAATGGTAGATTCCCAAACCAGCGATATTCCGTTGCCCTGTGAAGAGTTTGTCCGTATACATGCTTCCTGTGGCGAGGCGCGTCTCGCCGAAGGAGTAATAGCGGTTTTCACCCACGATGTTGCCTGCTGAATCGGTCACGACGGACGCCGAGCCAAGGTGATCTTTCAAGGTGAAGTAGAGTGTACCATTGACTCGCACATCGTCCCGATGCTCTTTGGGATGGCTCCGCCAGCGGGATAGTAGGTTGTTGTGCCGATTACCGAAATTAGCAACAAGAAGAGACTACCCATTTGATTACCTTACACTTTCAAAATCGGCATGCTGATACACGCTGAAAACGCAGATTTTTCATTCTGAATCAGCGAAAATCAGCGCACTTCGCGGTCTGCGACCCCAAAACCTTTGTGTAAGGTACTCAGACTTCTCATGGAAGACACTGTTTCGTAAGTACACAGATTCGACGGATTACACGGTCAAACAAGGGTTATCAAATAGTTTTCTCCGTGAAATCCGTGTGATCCGTGTCCAAAAAAGACTTCAGAAACACTCTCTAAAGACAATCTCCACTCTCATTTCTCTATTCTCTACTCTCTACTCTCTATTCTCTATTCTCTATTCTCTACTCTCCACTCTCCAGTCTCTCATCACGCATCCAAGTGATACGTGTGATACGCGTTCTGGCACGGGTTGCCCCAGGCGATGTGCATTTCGCGGGCGGTCAGGTCGATGACCAGCGCCGAAATGGTGCTCTCGCGGTCCATCGGGTCGATACCGGCGATGTTGTGATTGCAAATGGAGTTCGGCAGGTTCACATGATCCTTCTGGATCGTCTGCAGGGTTTTGATCGTATGGGTCGAGTTCTCGCGCAGTAAGCGGTTCGCGCGGAAGTAGCGCACGCGAGAAGAGATCAACTCCTCGGGGTCCTTCTCGATCTCCTTCATGGTCGGCGAAAGATAATGGTTCGTGTGAACCATATATCCGTCAGTGCCGTGCAAGATGTCGAAACGCTTCGCCGAGACCTCCACCGAATACATCTCCCCGCTTTCATGAACGAGCAGGTGGTTGTACCCCGCGGCGCGATGCGAGATGAGCATCCGCCCGATGGCGCCTGAAATACGACGCGAGGAAAGAACGGCGCGCGCGACAACCAGGCGGGGAATGCCGATGCGGGAATCGTTCGGGTAGACCGAATCGATCAACTGGGCGATGCCGTAGGCGTTGAATCCCACGTTAGGGAGCAATCCGCCGTACGTCATGGCAAGAAACGGAGGTTCCTCCTTCGGCTTCGCCAAAACCACATACACATCATTCTCGTCTTCCGGCACCCAATCCTCGTTGTGCGCCGCCAGCACATGACCATCCGCCGCGCGCTGTTCGTTCACCGCAAAACTGGTGCAGCGCGTAAGATGCAAGGCGTCCATCGTCATGGCTTCCATGGTATTGAGTGCCACCACATCATCGAACGACACATTCGCCCCCTCGGCAATGCCGCGCATTTCATCCACGTATTGGGGATAACGCTCCTCGGCGAACGGCAAATACTTACGCGACTGGATCTGCGCGCCTCCCCACGTGAGTTCCAGAGTATTGTACGATTGGTCGATCAACACGCGGGCATTCTCGATGCTATGTTGAACCTGCTCGCGCCTCGCCTCGCCGATCTGCCTGCCCATGTCGCGGTGTGTGCCCGAAACCTCCACCAGCGGCGGCGCGGATTGATGAAGTATCGTGTTCGGGATGGGGTTTTGTTGTAATGCCATGAGACCTCCAATAAAATCAATCTGCCCCGGGCGAATACCCGGGGCAGACAAATTATAACAGCGATGCTCCCACCCTCCCGCAGGTTTTCTCGCAGCGCTCCGTTGATTCAACCGAACCTGCGGGACGTTTTACATGCGCGAATTACATCATGCGGACTTTTACGCCTGCGCGACAGGCGGAGGCGGCGGATCCACGATCACACCAGACGTATGAATGGTCCGCGACCCGAAGCGGGTGATCACCACCGAGCCGATCGCCAGCAACCCAAGCAAGAATTGCGCCAGCCCGCCGATACAAGGGAGAAAACCAAGCGCGCCACTGACCAGCACAAGCAAGAAGGTGCCAACGCCCACCGTCGCCACCGGCGACCACGTCTGGCTCATTGCCTTGGCGAAGCGCTCGCCCACCTCCGCCCCAAAGGCAACGATCCCAAACAACCAGGCAAAACCCAGCACAATGGGCGGGATGATCGTAAGGAACAACAACGCGCTCACTACCACCGCCAGCAAACCCATCGCGCCGACCATCAGCGGTTGCGCGGCAATGGCATTGCCTGCGCGCTCCATTTGCGGCTTCCAGAACAACGACAGTAACATGGCGAATCCCGCCGCCAGCGTTGCCCAAAAGAACAACTGGAATATTTGCCCAAAGAATCTGAACCCAAAATCGTACTTCACATCGATTCTGGACGGGTCTTGGAAAGGCGGAACTTGCCCATCCGGAAGATTGATCTCCGGCTGAACGTTATTGACGATCTCCCCTTCGACCACGGCTCCCTCCGCCACCACTGCCTGCCCGCCAATGGTGACCACATCACCCAGCGTCGACGCGGTCTCGTTCAAATAAATCTGCCCGCCAATAGCGACAACATCGCCATGGATCGCCCCGTCGCTTTTCACAGTGCCGCCCACCACAATCAGGTCTCCGTTGAACTCGGCATCTTCTTCAATAGACACGTTTCCGCCAAAGACCACCAGGTCGCCGTCGAACGTATCGCCGGATTCCAGCGTGAAGTTACTCCCAAAGATCACCTGACCGCCATTGGGTCCCGGCCCCTGAGCAAGCGCTGCGCTGGTCGGAACAAGCGCAAGCATAATCAGGGAAATCAGAGTAACGATCCTAAATTTTGTCTTCATACACTACACTCCTTGCGGCGCGCTTCGAAACGCGAACCGCCAAATGGATACCGACCACAACAAGCTGACGCCGGCAACGCCTGAAACGATCACCATCCACCCAAACGGCGGAAGCAACCTGCCCAGCACATCGAGGATGACCTTGCCAGCCTCCGCGCTTGCCTGAAGCGTGGTCAGAATGAACACAGCCGTCTCCACCAATGCGGCGATCCAACTGGCAGGCGATTGCAAAAAGCCAGCCAGATAAGGCGACACCAGCCATCCTAACAACAACATCCCGCCAAAAGCAAAAAAGACGGAACCGAGGATTCGGCGGCGGCGCTCGGCGGTTTTCTCAGCCGCCAGCCGCGCCTGAAACCGGGTTGCAAATCCCGGAGCGGGCACAGCCAGTTTCGCAGAGCGCAAAACCCTGGCGGTCTTTACCAGCGCGGCGCAATACGCGCACGAACGCAGGTGCGAATCCAATTCGCGCTGTTGTTGCGCATCGAGCGCAACCTCATGCAAAAGCCAGGTTTCAAAAGGCTGGTGATTCATGGCGTCTCCTTTCCGTTTGGGCAGGCAGAGTTTCCTCCTCCTGCCACATGCCTGCCAACGCCCGTCGCGAGCGATGCAGGCGGCTCTTCACAGCGCTGACCGTCAACTGCAACGACTCAGCGATCTCAATTTCAGAATAGTCGTACCAATACCTCATAATCACCGCCGCGCGATCCGTTTCATCGAGGTCGCCCAAAAGCCGGTGCAGGCGGTCGCGCTCCTCCCGCTTGGTCGATTCGACCTCAGGGTCGGGCGAAGCGGGGTCGGCGATCTCAAACACCGTCCCATCCTCGCGCTCCTCATCCATCGAAAAGACCGAGAGTCTCTTTCGGCGCAGGCGGTCGATGCAATAATGCGCGGCGATCGAAAGCAGCCAGGTGACGAACGAACGACTCGAGTCGTAACGATGCAGGTTTTGGTAGGCGCGCAAGAAAGTCTCCTGCGCGGCATCCTCCGCCGCTTCAGGTTCGCCCAGCATTCGATAACACAAGTTATACACATGTGTCTGATGCGATTCGACGAGCCGGGTAAATGCTTCGTCACTGCCTTGTTGAGCCTGGGCTACCCAGGCGAGTTCATCGTTCACCTGCGCTCCTCGTACTCCTTATACGCCTTGCGGGAAAAATAGTTGCGCGACATTTCACGGAGGACGACCGTCGCTTCATTCTACCAGTGCGGCTGATTCTAACCCTCAAAAAAACAAGCCCCCTTGCGGAGGCTTGCCATCGTTTACTTGGATGATTTATTTTTGAACCGGCTGAACAGTGTTTTCCGCTGGTTCTGGAAGCGGTCGAACGCGCTCTCCAACGATGATTTGACATCGGGCGGAACTTCGCCGCGCTCGAAGAACGCCAGCAGTTTCTTCGAGTTCGATTCCGGTTCATCCACCTTGGGCGCGCTACTGGACACATAATCGCTGTAATGCTGGGGCGAGTACATGGACATGTACTGATAATCGCCATACGTTTTCGCGTTGGTTTCCGAAACCTTATTGAACACAATGCCGATCACCCGCGCCCCGGCGCGATTCAACTGCTCTTTAATGACCTTTGCCTGATCGTCCTTCGTCAAGCCGGGTTCGATCACCAATACCACACCATCCACTTTCGAGGCGAGGTTGTACGAATCGGCAATGATCAACGGCGGCGCATCCACGATAATCGTCTCGTATTCGTCTCGCAATTCGTTCAAAATCGCGCCGACACGTTTTGAATTAACCACCTCGGTGATACTCGGCGGGATGTGCCCCGCTGTGATCACGTCGATGCGCTTCCCTTTCACGGGTCTCACAACTTCTTTTGCGGCAATCCGCGCATGGATGATATCTGCCAGCCCCGGGTTCTGCGAGATCTTCAAGGCTTTGTGAACAGAAGGACGCCGGAGATCGGAATCGACCAGGATCACCTTTTGGTCGCTCATGGCGAACGAAAGCGCGAGGTTCGCCGCAACCGTCGTCTTGCCGTTTCCCTGCACCGGGCTGGTCACCAGGATCGTCTTGGCGGAATTATAGGTTTGGAAAAACTCAAGGTTCGATTGCAACAAGCGAAAGTTCTCGGCAACGATCGAGTTCGGATGGCTCAACACATACGTGGCGTTATTGCCATTTTCAGAGATCTGCGAAAGGTAACCGATGACCGGCAGATTAAAGATACGCTCCACATCGGAAGTTGTCTTGATGGTGCGGTCGAGATATTCCAACCCATACGCGGCGCCTGCCGAAAGCAACAGCCCAACCAACCCTGCCAAGCCAATGATCAGCAGTTTGCTGGTACCCTCCGATTTTGTGGGCAGGTTCGCCGGCTCCACAACCGTCAAGGTGTTCAATGCGCCCTGCTGAGAATTGGAAAGGAACGTTGCGTAGTTATCCCGCAGGCTGGTCAACTTAAGCGTCAGAGTCTGAATTTCTTTTTCGGTCTCCGCGATCTGACTCGTGCTGGTCTGAACCTTCAAACTTGCCTGAAGGTCTTTAATTTCCTTGTCGGTCTGTTCGATCTGTTCCTGGAGGCTGGCAAGTTGCTGGTCGATGAATTCCTGCTGTTCCCCGCCCGTGCCGCTGACCGCCGGGCTTAATTTGATCAACTGTTGCGCCAATTCATTGGCAATGATCTGCGCGCGACGAGGGTCTGTGTCGGTGACAGCGATCTCGACCAACTGGGTGTTCGGAATGATGCGCGAATTGTATTGCGGAAGCCAGTCAATGCCCAACGCCTGTTTCGTGGCTTCCTGCACCGGTTCACGCCGCGCCATATCTGAGTAGATCGTCGCCAACTGTTGCGAAATTGAGATCTGACCCGGTTCCGGGTTGGGATTGGAAATGGTGCTTCCCGTCACCAGAGTGGTGCGGGAAATGTATTGCGCCGGCTGAAACAGCGTCGAGATCGAGCTGGAAATCAGAGCCAGCACAGTGGTCACTGCTATCAACCGCCACCATTTGATTAAAGGTTTGAGATAGGGATTAATATCCATGGGAACCAATTTTATAAACAGAATTATAGCAGGAGAAATTAAATAACCTAACGTTCTCCTCGAACTTCATGACGTTGCAACATTAGAAAAGTTACCATAGGAACAGCCAACGTGGTCGCTATACGCAAGGTCAGGTAAGTATTTTCGCATGGTGAATGGCTTCCTCGTAAATATGAATCAATTTCCCAGCCAAAACGGTCCAATCGTGATGCTTCCGAACATAGTCCAATCCAGCCTGCCCCACTTGTTGTTGTAATGATGGGTCTTCGATCAGGCGTAGAAGTTCCCGTGAAAACTCCTCAGCGGTGTCAGCCACCAAAACATCTTCTCCGGGCTTCGCTTGTAAAGCTATCATCGCCTTCATGTTTGTTACCACAGGTGTTTTACACGCCATCGCCTCAAGCGCTTTATTTTGGATTCCCGCGCCATACACAAGCGGAACCGCCGCAACCGTTGCTTTTTGAAGATATGGACGCATATCCGCAACAGTGCCTGTGACGATAATACGAGGGTCTGCCTGCAAGGATGTAATATGCGCCGGCGGATCCTTTCCGACGATCAGCAATTTCACGCCTGGGCGTTTCTCCCAAATGGTAGGCATGATTTCCCGAACCAGAAAATCTGCCATCGAAATATTGGCGTGATAACTCATCTTACCGCTAAAGACGATCGTTTCTGGATCGCGTTGAATCGCAACATCCGGGCGGAAATATTGCATATCCACGCCATTGGGCAACACGGTCACGGGCGATGGTGTCTTTGAAGATAATCGTAGGAGCGCCTCTCTATCAGCCTGTGATGTGATCGTCACATGATGAAACGCGGAAACCAGCTCACCTTCCCACGCCTGGGTCCGACGCAAGTCTAGCGTGGAGATCAGCCTGCCGAATGCGCTGCGGCTCTTCGCGGAGGTCAACTCAAAGAGGTGGCTGATACAGTCCACGCTGTCCCACACGACCGGCAGGCTGGGCAGGCGTGAACGGATCGTTGTTCCAAACATTGAGCCGCGCAAATGCTCCACATGCACAACGTCAAACCTTGAAGAAACGCTGTAGGATTGGAAAAAACGTTCAACCAACGCTGGGGTCCAACTATATACAGACTGCAAAGGTTGCCGGGTTGGCAAAGCAATCAGACTCTGCCAATACGAACGCAACGCGGGTTGATGTTCGTATACAACATCATGGCACAGGCTCTTCAACGCGCGCGCATCCTCAACATCTCCTTGGTTTGTCGTCACCGTAAAGACGGTCACCTCCGCGCCAAGGGCGGAAAGATGCGAGATCAACTGATAGGGCCTGACCCGAATCAGATTAGGCACATACGGAACAAAATATGCGATTTTCATGCCGGGCTGGAAAACATCGAACGCAGGCGAAGCCGATGCAACAGAAGTCTGTATTGAAAACGCAAATGAGATTTGATCGTGCGCCACAACTTCGCCTTGGAAACCCCGAACATACGGCTATGCAACGCGGCGGGAAACTCGACGACCTTGAATCCCTTGAGCATGGCTTTGACCATGAACTCGGTGCCGGCAAGGTAATCATCCGCCTCGAATTGCACTTGTTCGACCACTCTGCGGCGATAGCCTCGAAACAGCGCTGTATACGTGTAGATGTTCCAGTTCAACAAAATTCGATAAAGAAGAGACGAGCCTTTGCTAAGGAATATCCTATACCCGGGCACTCCAACCACTTCCCCGTCCGGATGGTACGGCGAGGCGGTCACCACATCCACATTCTTCTGAAGGCAAGCCAACAAGGCTGGGATGGTCCCAAATTTATAGGTTCCATCGCTGTCGGTTGTGAGAATGATGTCGCCGGTCGAAGCCTGTAACCCTGTGCGGATTGCCGCGCCAAGCCCGCGATTTACTTCATGCTTCTCAAACTTAATCGGTATTGTCTGGCTGGAACGGGAAGCAAAAGCGGTTTTGAGCGCGTGATACGTAGCATCCTTGCTCCCATCGTCGACAAAAACGACTTCTACAGAGGTCACAGCGCCGCCGTCCGGCAATTTACTTCCGATCAAGCTATCGGCAACGGGGAAGAAGTCTGTTCCCAGTTTTTCGATGTTATCCTCTTCATTAAAACAGGGAATAACAATGGATATTTTCATATGCAATCTTTTCACTCCTCGCGATGGTTGATTTTATACAATGTGTAATTCTCAACAGTAACCACAGGGACGCAACAGCCTCCCGCCAAAAACTCGGTATACATGCCAGTCCACTTCGAAAAGGGACCTTCGATCAGGTAATCTGGATCATACGCCGTTGGATCATAGATCTCGTCTGTCATCTCGCCAAACTGCGTTTCCGCGGTCTTGAGGTCGACCCAGCGATTGGCAGGATGATGGTACGTGTGATCCGGCGTCAACAGGTCGAGCTCCCATTCCCACGATTCGATCACCGCGTCCGCGGGAAGGTTTTGAATAATATAATCGGCAAATTTCTCGGGCGTTGCATCGTGCCTGACATCAATATCCCGTATCTGCTGGAACAAACCGTTTCCCGCCCAAACCAAACCCGCCAACAGAAAAACGGACCCTGCATACAAGGAGCTTTGTCGCAACCTCGAACTTTTTTGCCACTCGTTCCAGGTCTTGCGAATATATAAATAAATTCGATAAAAAACCTCTCCAGAGAAAACCAGCCCGATGGAGAAAGCCTCGAACATATAACGGGGCCACCCGACTGATATAAAGCAAAACCAAAGGACCCAGACTGTGACGAACACAGCCAGCATGAATTTCCCTAACCCAAATAAGGTCCGTTGACGGCTTTCCAGAAACGACAGAAGCAAGCCAGGACCCGCAAAAAGCAAAAAACCGGAACGTAGTAGGTACCATATATTTCCCGGTATACGACTCGCCCGAAACGCCAGGATGGTCACTTCTGCGCTCGAGTCGAGCGCCGCAAGATGAGCGGCAAAATTTTCCGCGCCTACCAATTTGTACTGAACGCCGAACCATAAGGCGGCACAGGTGAGCATCACAACCAAAACGATCATGCTGTTGAGAGGTCGGATTTGCTTGTAATAAAAATAATCTGCAACGACCGCCAAGCCCAACGCGGGGACAAAGATCCAATACTGACCCTTCGTCACCAGCGCCAGCCCGAAAAACAACCCTGAGAGAATTGCGTAACGCGTCTGTTTCTTTTTCCCAAGCGCAAAGAAGCAGAGAAACCCGATAAAAAAATACATCAGCGCGGGAACGTTGCCCAAAGCCTGCCTGCCATAAAACAAGAACCCTTCGTCTGGGATCGACAACAACAGGAATACCGAGATCAACGCGGAAGGCGCGCTATACAACACGGATGAGATGCGAAAAAACAACCAAACCGCCGCAAGAAAAAATACGGCGGCAAGGATCCGCGCTTGCAACAACCCTACGCCAAAGATCTTGAATAGTACTGCAATCGGAACGATCAAGCCTGGTCCATTCGCGATCAACGGCTGATCAAGCATCCGAAACCCTTCCACAGACCGCATGGCATACTGCCCATGGTTGACCAAATTCAACGCGCCCTGCAACGCCAGCCCCTCGTCAAACCAGGTAACCGGGTAATAGGGTTGATGATAGACACCTAACACCAACAGAGAAACAAACGCCAAGGCGACAAGAAGCCGCCTCATATTAATCGCTTTCCAATCCATGAAGAGGTCCGAGGCAAATACTACGGCGCGTACTGATACAAATATCGCGGATACTCAAGGTTATATCGCTTGGGCAATGTGGAGAGCGCGGCGAACCTGTCACCCAAATCTGATGCAAGTTGGTAATCATCCAGAAGGAAGAAAAGAAGCGGATCGTTCTCCAGCGGATAATTCGTCAGGATGTAGGCGGTTCCCTCCGGACGTATGACTGGGTCCAGTAATCCCTGAACGATTCTCACATCCTCATCCTCCGCGCCGGGACCGCGAATCAGATCCTCCATCGGCACCCAATGGACAGCGGGAGCAAACGCATACCCATCCTCCAACTGCCCAACCCACGGAGCATAGACGGGTCCATCGAGAGAATTTAAATATCCGATAAAATCCTGATAGGTCTCCTCGGCATGCGAAGAAACAATCACAGTTGCCGGGTTATAAAAGAATAAGGCAAAAGATAAACCCAACGCCGCAAGATGGAGCGACCATTTGCGCGCAACTTGATATTCGTCAAGGAATGCCGCCATGCCGATCACACCGGTTAAGATGAACCATGCGCCCATCGGGATAAAAACATTGTTATTCGAACCGGGATCGAGTGCGCCCATAAAACCGCTCAGCAAAGCAAAGGGCAGGGTGAAATACCAAATACTCGCCTTGCTTTTCTGTTTGAGCCCATACATCAACGAGGCAACTACGCCGACACCGGCCAGGGCAGGGTAATTTGTTACGATGAACACAACATAGCGTACAACGGCATCCACATTGAGATGGCTCCAACTGCCGGGCACCGTCAACGTGTAGTAGTGAAACAGTGAACCAAAGAAGAGCGTTGGCGCAAGCAGGTACAGGACGGGACCGAGCGCCCCGGCAACAACCCAATAGGGCAGGGAATTCTTCCAGCCCTCGCGCCATGTGAGATACAGCACGCCCCCCATGGCGAATAAAGCGCCGTGTTGCTTGAACCAGAACGAAGCGACCAACACCAACACGCCCAGCACATTGACCGAACGGGATTTGTTCAACGAGATCATGTAACATCCCAGTAATGCGCAGAATAATAGCCAAGAGTCAGAATGGGCGTTATCAAGGTAGGTATCCATCACGCGATACGCGGCAGTGAACAAACCCACCGCAACGATCCCCCACCACGCAGAGCGCGTTTCTTTTTTGACAGCGAGGAAGATGACGATCTCCGCGCCGAGCATTCCGAGGATGGCTACCAGCCTCAGGGTGAACAAGTTCGCTCCGAATAACCACGCAAACGGAATCGAGAAATAGTAATAAAACGGGGCATATGCCAGCGGCACAAAGCCCGGCGACGGCTCGACGTATATCGGCTGACCGGCAACCGCGCGCTGGAAATGCTGGACGACCGTCAACTCCATGGCTTCAAGGTTCAACGGGAAGTTGACGTGGTTGACCCACAGATACGCCATGAAAAGAATCCAAGCCCCCGCGTAGAGGGCGACCAGGTTCAGAAAAACGCGCGAAAGATTCGACTCGCGCCGAAACCCGAGAAGTATTCCGCCGGCGAAGACAAGCAAAATGAAAAGTTTAACCAGCATGGTTTATTTCTCGATCCGTTGATACAGATCGTAATCGCCGAAGGTCTGCACCCATTGGTAGTTTTCGAAAACATATTCCACCGGGTAGATCAACGTCCATTTGGAGAACTCGCCGACAAGGAGATACTCGGGGTTCTCAGTTTCCACGAAAGAGTAGCGGTCCCTGACCGGTTCGCCGCCATAGTACACCTGGTTCACAGCCACCGCGAGCAACTCATTTTGCGGGTAGTGATAGTTATGGTTTGTCAGGAAGCCGATTTCAGGCTCCCAGGTTTCGATCACCGCCGACTCGGGAACATTCGCGTTGAGATAGTCTGCCATCAGTTGAGCATTGTTCGGGCCGGGAAACGCGATCTCTGAGACCGTCTTTGCCAGCGGAATTGCGACGATGGCAACCAGCCATAAGGTCAGGGCGAGGCGGGCGGCGTTCTTCACCTCGAACAGCGAACGGAAAAATCCGCCTCTCCAGTCGAAGTTGAAACCCTCCGTCAGGCTGTGGAAGAAGCGGGCGATGAAAATGCTGGAGAGGGTAAGCCCGAGGAAGGCGTAGCGGATCCAGCCGATGGAGGCGACGATAAACCACACAAGGTTGAGCGCGATCATGAGGAACAGCACGCTGAATTTTTGTCCCTCGCGCGCGCGAGGCGCCGACACGAAGAAAGCATAGATCAAAGCGGGTAACAAGGCTTCGAGGTAGACCGCCCGCGAACTGAGCGCACCCACATTGGCGGCGAGTTGCGCAAGGTTGAAATTGAATGCCGCGCCTTCGGCAGAGGCTCGCAAGAGCGCCAGGTTTTCGGTCATTGTAGCGGGACCGAGATACATCAATGTGAAGACTTGCCAGATGCCGAAACTGCCCGCCGCAACAATGCCGGGGATGAGAAAATTCTTGTGAGAAGAGGTCTTGTAATAGAAAATATCCAGCCCCCACGAAAGGATCAGGGTCGGGGCGAGGAAGAGCAGGTATTGGTATTTGGTGATCATCGCCAGCCCGAAGAATAAGCCGATGGTCGCCAGCCGTTTTACATCGTTTTCATTCCATTTGGAGAACCAGAGATAGAGCGCGAGCGCCAGGAAGAAAAAGCCCGGCACCTCCCCCAGCAGTTGACGCCCATACTCCAAAAACAAAACACTGCGCGAGGATAAGATTAACGCCAGGGCGATCCACGCAACCGCCTTGCCGGAGAGATGCTCCGCCAGTTTGAAAAAGATGTAGCATGCCGCCAGCAGATACAGCGCCATCACGAACCGCGCCTGGATTAAGCCGATGCCAAAGAGTTTGAACGCCGCCGCGATGGGAAGCATCACCGTGGGACCAACACCAATGGTGGGACCGTAATAACGGAACCCGTCACTGCTGATATCCGCATACTCGCCGTATCGCGCCAGCGTCTTCGGCACATGCAAATGTGAGCCCTCATCGAACCACGGGGCGGGGTAGCGCGTCAGGTTATGGAACGCAAAGAAATAAATAAGCAGGATTCCAAGCGCCGTAAGAAGCGTCTTTCGATTCGTAGATAGGAATTGCGACATAGTCTCTCCGAAGGCTGAAACAAGCAACTGTGGTAGATTTCCCCATCGCCTGGGGTTGTTATGAATAGGCGGATTGTATCGATTGCCGTCTGGCGGGGAGGATCAACTGCGCGTATTCCACGCCGCCAAGTACTAGACGGGTTTTGGCGGGAGTGGGTACACCGTCTACGGTGACAGCGGAAAGTTTCTTTCCGGCATGGAGCGCGGGGAGGAGAACCGTCAGCGTGGATAAAGGCTGGGCGGGCGGGAGCAGTTCGCACGTCAGGGAAGAAGCGGCGGCATCCCAGGTCACATTCTCAAAGTTAGAGTCGTGCCGGGCATCCGAAAACCACAGCCACTCTTGCGCCGAAAGTATCGGCACGCCGAGTTCGTTGGCGTAATCCAGCGTGCCCTCCAAAAAGATGCGCCCCGATTTCGCCGGGTCGCCGCCGAGTTGGAAGGGATCGACATGGAATTGCCCGGTGATGGCGCAGTAATCGCCGTACTTGACCGAGCGATCGAGCAGATACTTTGAAATGTCTACCGTCTCTTGCGCGCTCAAGCTGGCATAGCCGCCCCACTCCGGCACGTTCATGGGGATGTTGTGTTCATCGGTGACTTGCGTGAGTTGCTGATACAGGTCGATGATATGACCCTGCTCGTCGATGAATTTCATCGGGCGACCGCTACCGGTGAGGTGACCATTCACCCACGCGCCGTTCGGCATTTGCAGGGATGGACCGACATGATAATAATCAAAATTCATGCGCATCCCGTGCATGGCTTGCGCGCGGGCGGTTTCCATCCAACCTGACCATAAGACGCGATGCGTGCGCACGGTTTGCGATACGGGCCCGTAGCCTCGCCCGGTAAATTCCTTCCAATAGACCTGCCATTCGTCGAGCCCGGTTTCAACATACGGATGCAAAGCGATCTCATGCCCGCGCGCGCGCCAGGATTTAATCAGGTCTGGCGTGGGCGACCCAAATTCTTCGCCGAGCGCGTTGGAGATCACGGGCACGTGATCGGTCAGCCAGAAACGAGTCCAGCGGGCGGCGCGACCGATATCGCCCACGATCTGCGGGGCGTAATACACGGTCATGTGCCCTCCGCGATCGTCCACGATCTTCAACACTTCTTCGATGAACGGAACGGGGTTGCTGTGCGAATCGCCGGTGGCGATTAATACCGATTTTTTATCTTCGGGGAAATACCACAAACGCGGCAAAGGTCGTTTGCTCAAGCGCGCCAGCATATTCACGAGCAGGCGTTGTTGTTCGTCGGCTTGCGGGATATGGATACGCTCGAGGTCGATCCAACCCACGAACATATCCACCGTGCGCGCGCCGTTCAAACCGTCCAAATCCTGGTTCACAAGTTCGGGGTTTCCCTGCCGCATATACGCGATGCTCTTGGCGAGATCGAACGCGAACGCCGCCGCTTCGCCTTTGCCGAATCGATTCATCACAATCGCGGGTTTTCCATACGGGGCATTCTTGGTAAACAGCCACGCCACCCCCTCGCCGCTGGTGAGTTCGTACAAATCTGCCGTTCCATGATATTGAAGCGACATGGGATTACTGCCGCCATTGACAGGCTGGGCGGAGTCATACAAAAGATATTCGTCGGATAACGAGCCTGCGCTTCTCTCCCAGCCGAACATTGATTCAAACCCCGCGGCCGGTTTCAAACTGACGAGTCCCCCGCCGTTGAACACGTAGCCTTCGAACAGTTCGATCTGCGAGGTTGTCAGCGGGGTCTCAGCCAGCAGAATCACATCGTATGCGCCGATCACATCTGCGGAAAGCGACGACAATGCCGCCACGTGAAAACAATTGACTCCCTCTGCCCGCAGAATCTCGGTGAGGAAGATGCCGAACTTATTTTCCGCTTCGGGGTTCACGACAACAAGGATGGGGACCGAGCCGTCCAACTCTGCTGTGAACAAACTATTCGGGTTCACATACGGATTCCGCTCCACGATGGGATCGCCGTTCGATTCGCGCAACACGCCATAGCCCAAGGCGGCAGTTACCGCCGCGCCTGCGCCAGCCAATTTGAGAAAATCTCTGCGGGTAATTTTTCGTTTCATAGTGTTCGAAGGAGATGCCGCCCTGAACGGGGCGAAGGGTCTCTACCACAAGGACAGAGAGGCTTCGCGTTTATTCAGCGCGACAAGATAGAGGCTTACTTGAAAATCGGCGAGCCGATCAACTCATCGAGGTAGGAGCGCAAGGACTCGAGCGCGGTTGCCGAGTCTGGTTCCTTCGCAAGGTCCGATAATTCTAGCGGATCGTCTCTCCAGTTATATAACACCTCGCCGAATTCTTCATGGACGATATACTGCAATCGATCGCCGACCACCGATTTCATCTCGCCGTAGGTGGTGGGGTTTTGTTCCGCCGCGCCGTCAAATTGCGCCACCTCCGAAATGGGGTTCGCCCACCCCGGCGGCGCGCTCCCGCCGAATAATTTCGTCAGCGGTTGGGATGGGAATGCGCCGTCGTTGGCGTTCAACAATTGCAGGATGGTCGCAGGCAGGCTGGTCGTCGAGACAGGCGTATCCACGACAATGCCCGAGGGAACTCCCGCCCCCCACACGATGAGCGGCACGTGGATCTCCTGCCGGTACAGCGACGCGCTGTGCTGGAGCAATCCATGCTCGCCCAACGACTCGCCATGATCGGCGGTGATGATAACAATTGTATTCTCCAACTCGCCGCGCGACTCAAGCTCGGCAAACAACGCTTTGATCTGATCGTCCACATAATTGATCGAGCCGTCGTATGCGTCGATCTCGCTTTGCAGTTGTGCGGGCGTCAATTCAGGGTGGTAGCGCTCGATGAAGCCGTTGATCAACCCGCCCCGCGTCTGACCGTATTTACTCAGATAAGGTTCGGGCGGCGTGTAGGGGTCGTGCGCATCGAAGTAATTGATGAAAACAAAGAATGGCTGATCGCCGCGATCGATCCACTGCAATGCCGACTGATTGATCTCCGGCGCAAGCCGGCGCGTGGGAACGCCTTCATACTTCAAGGCTTTGCGCAAACCATAATAATCGAAGAGATAGCCGTATAACGATGAATTGAGAAACGCGTCAGGCGCAGACTGATCATTGTCTTCAAAATGCAGGAAGCCGCGACCAAAACCCTGGCGGCGGGTGAAGAATAGTGTGTTCGCCGAAAACGCGCCGGTGCGATAGCCCTGCGCTTGCAACACTTCGCCGATCGTCGGGTAGGTGTCGTCGAGCGGTTGCGTTTCGGCTTGGTGTTCGTAGGTGTAGCGGCCGGTCAACATGGAGGCGTGTGATGGTTGCGTCCATGAAGAAGGCGAGATGGCGTTCTCAAAGCGGACACCCTCCGCGGCGAGACCGTCGATGAACGGACTCGTCTCGCGCTCATACCCGTACGAGGAAAGATGATCGGCGCGCAATGTGTCCACCACGATCACAATGACGTTCGGCGCGTCGGCATGATCCCTCAGCTGGGATGTCTTTAATCTTTCGTTCGCCCACCCCCCGCCTTGGACGATCACAAAGACCGCAATTGCCATGACCGCCAGCCATTTCAAACCGCGTAGAGAACTCTGTCCAGCCTGTTCCCGTTTGAGCAACACATTGAAAACCTGAACGCTTGCTCCTGCCGACAAAATCAAAATCGGCGCGAGTGAAATGCGCCCGAAGAGGACGATGAAAACCCAATCGAACACGGCGAGAAACGAAAAAAGAAACAGGCTGATCTTATGGACGGGGATTTTCTTCCGCAACGGAAAGCCGATCAGGGTCAGCGCGAATCCCGCCAGCGCAAACAGGATCACATCCACCAAGGGCGCGATCCACAGCGTTTCATACCAGTAGGCGCGGTTTTGCAGTCGCCACGTCAGCAGTTCGAGCTGATGCAAGCCGAAGAGTAGGATGCCCTCCACCAACCCGGTGATCAGACCGAAGTTGACAGCCAGCAGTAGCGTTTTCTGCGCGAAATCTTTGAAGTTATCTTTCAAGTTTTATCTCAGGGGCAAGGGAACGCGACAGGGTTGCCGCTCTTGCAACCGGCAAGATCATTCTCGCGTTATGGGTGGTTATTTATTATCGTAGGGCCACGTCATACCGAGTTGGGCGAGGAGATCAAGGTAGTACTTGGTGAGTGAATCCACTTCGGCGGGATTCTCGCCGGCAAGATTATTTTCCTGATCTGGGTCGTCATTCAAATTGTACAACTCGATGCCATTGAACTCATGGGCGATGAACTGCCATTCGGGAGACAGCACGGTGACCATGTCGCCTCGAATCGACAAGTGATGCGGGTTCACCCAACTCGACTCTGCCATCTCCGCGATGGGGTCGGGGAAATCCGCCGCCGCGGCCGGGTCAGCCCACAATTGAGAAAGAGGCGGTCCGCGGAAGGCGGTCTGCTCCGGTTCGCCGAGCATATCCAACAGCATGGCGGGGATAAAAGTGTTCGACACGGGCGTATCGATCCGCATATTTTGCGGCGCCGATTTCGGATACCATACGATCAGCGGCACATAGATGACCGGCTTATACAACGAGTTGTGATGCTCCCACAGCCCATGCTCGCCGAACAACTCGCCATGATCGGAAGTGATGACAACGATGGTGTTATCGAGTTTGCCGCGCGACTCCAATTCTTTCAACAGAACGTCGATCTGCTGGTCGGTATAGTAAATGCCGCCGTCGTACGCGTCGATCTCGCCTTGCGCTTGCTCGGGCGTTTTGGAGTTGTAAATATCGGCGGTAGTCCAATCGGTGTTGACGAGTCCGCCGGGGTTGGGGAGGTTCGAAAATTTCGCGCGCTCCGGTGAAATGTACGGCGCGTGAGCGTCGTAATAATTGACAAAGGCAAAGAACGGCGTGTCGTCGTCCTGGTCGATCCAATCCAATGCGGACTGGTTGACGCTCGGACCCCAACGGCGGTCAATCGAAAATTCCATGTTGAACACTTTATGGAAAACGTAATATTCCATGAAGCGCCCATACACAGAACTGACCGCCAACTGTGGCAGGGTCTGGTAGTAATCTTCAAAATGGAGGAAGCCGCGCGCAAACCCCCAATGGCTGGTGACAGTTTCAAAATTGCCGTTGAATGCGCCGGTGCGGTAACCGCGTTCGGTCAGCGCTTCGGCAATGGTGGGGTAGGTTTCATCGAGATAACGCCCGCCGTCCGCTTTATGTTCGTAGGGCCAGCGACCGGTGAAGAGCGAGGCGTGCGAGGTGAGAGTCCATGACGAGGCGGCGTAGGCGTTTTCGAACATCACGCCTTCAGAGGCGATGCGCTTGAGGGTCGGGTCGGTTTCGCGCTCGTATCCTTGAAGCGACAAATGGTCGGCGCGGACGGTGTCCATCACGATCAACAAGATATTCGGGGTTGGTTCGCTCCCCTGCGTCTGCGGCAGGTTGCTTGCGGCAACGCGCTCTCGAACCCACAAACCGCCTTGAACGAGGACGAACAATGCCAGCGTAACCCCGGCAAGAATTTTGAACGTTCGTTGCGCGAACCGGGCAAATCGATTTTCACGCGCAACAATGACCGTTGACACTTGATACCCGATGCCGGCGCCAAGGATCGCAGTGGCGGCGGGGTTCAACCTGCCGGAAAGGTAGACCAGTAACCAACCGAAAGAGGCAAGAAAACAAAAAACAAAGAAGACCGCTGGCCTGGCAAACTTGCGCGGCAGAAACTGGGCAACGACCGCCGCGCCAACGCCAACCAGCAGAAAGAACAACGCGTCGAAGACTGGCGCGACCCACAACACTTGCGGTCCGGAGCCGAGATAGGTGATCTGCCCGCGCAGGAGTTCGTAGCGTTGCAATGCGTACAGCAACATGCCTTCCACCAAGCCGGTGATCATGCCAAACCACAGCGCGTATTTGAGGATTTCAATCGCAAATTGTGTGTCGAATTTTTTCATGAAGTTTTCTCGCCATGTCACCCTGAACCCTTCGACAGGCTCAGGAGAAACTCCGCAAAGGGTCTCCGCGATCGTTTCAGAGATTCTTCGCTTCAGAATGACAATCGATTAGATATACCCCAACCCGCTCAACCGTTCGCGGAGCATCGCCTGTTCGTCATCCGACAAGCCGGAGGAGCGGTTCAGTTCCATGCCTGCCACCCACGATTTCCCTTCGATGCTCGCAGGCAACGGGTAGCCCGCCAATTCCAACACGGTTGGAGTGAGATCGAGCGAGGAGCCATCCTGATAACCCGAAATCGGGTTGCTCGACGCGACGAGCACAAAACACAACTCCCCCACCACCAGGATAAGGGTGTCATCGCTTAAATGTTGTAGCGCGTTGCCCAAGCCGCGGTCGAAGTCCAGATAGAGGTCGGCGGACCCGCCGTCACTGGGGAAAGAGGCGTTGAGTTGACAGCAATCCCATGCGCCGGAGGCAAGTTTCGCTTCCAGCGCGGAAACATCATCGAACACGGCAACGTCTTTCTCCGCTTGCGCGAGAAATTCAGCCAGCGTCAAGGTGTGCGCTTCGTGACGCGCCAGCACATTCCATTCGCGCGGGTTGCCTTCGAGTTCTCCAAAACAACCCATGTCCATCAGGCGGCGCAGATTTTCGAGCCGTTCATCGGCGAGCAACATGGCGCGCTTTGCTCCCTGCAAGTTGAACGCTAAAATTTTCATGATATTAAATCGCTTCCTTCCATGGCATCGCCTTTCGCGACGCCGAGCGCGTTGAGAATGGTCGGCGCAAGGTCCATCAGGCTCGGCGACTCTGCGCTGAATTTTTTATTCATGAACAAAACCCCCGAAGCCAGCGCGGGGTCGATCACATGATCGCCGCCCCACTTTTTGGTGTTATCGGCGAACAACCCGCGCGGAACTCCGCCCAGCGGCGTATCCCACGAGACGCGATAGCCCTCGGAAAAATTGACGATCAGGTCGGGCGCTTCGTTCGCATACGGACCGCGATAGACTTCTTCGCTTCGCGCCACCGCGCGAACTGCCACGGCTCCCCGGTCGGGGTCCGCCAGCCCGGTCAGCCCCTTCACGATGCCATCCCGCACAGACTCCGCATCCCCATCCGTGACGATGCCGTTGGCTTCGCGTCCTTTGCGGTTGAGGAAGATGCAACCCAACCCCAGCGAAAAGGCTTTGGTCTTATCCCAATCCACGTTTTGGAAAAAGTCGCCGCTTTCGCCCGGCGTGAAACCGGGCTTGAGAGCGAGGAAACCGTTATCGTGCAACCATGTGTTGAGATTTAATCCGCGTTGGAACGAGTTCATGCCATGGTCGCTCAACACGATGAAGAGCGTGTCGGGGTCGGCGCGCTTCATTGCCTCGCCGACGATCTCGTCGCATTCGCGGTAATGTTCTTCGATCACTTTGGCGTAGCGCGAAACATCCTCGCCTTGATTGGCGGGATGGTTCGGCTCGGTAAAGCGCCAGAACATGTGCGCCAGCCGATCGGGAGTGTCGAACAGGCAGAAGAAGAATCCTTTTTGGAATCTGCCTAATTCAAATTCCATCATCTTGCGGCGTTCGCGTAACACGGTGCGACACTGGTCGAGGTACGAGGCTTCGTCGAATCGTTCGTTGTTCAAGCCGTCGTGGTCTTCCGCCATGCCGGCGGTGTAATAGCGCCCGATCTTCATTGCCAGGTCGTGGGCATATTCCTGCGGCGAGCTGATCGGGAACAGCGGTTCCTCGGTTTCGAAATTGACGGGGGAAGCGTATAACTCAAACTCGGGTTCGAGTTGGCGCAGGTTGAAGCGCACAATGCCCGATACGGTTTGCATCATCCCAACTTTGAACTTGACCTTCAGCCACTTGCTCCACTTGCCCAAAGTCACTTCGAGCTTGTCGGGTTGTCCCTGCGAGGCGATGACGATCTTATTTTCGGACTTCTGTATTTCGATATGGATATCGAACTTGTGATCGGACTTGGTCTTCGGGTCGCGCGGACCAATGATGTGCGTCGTCACTTTGCCGTTCGCCACGCCAACGTTGACCACCTTTTCACTTGGCTCGGCGCGCAACTCTTTGCGCGTGGAGTAGAACGTGGGCGTGCCGAATCCGCCGCGCAGGTCGGGGACGCCGACGCCCGAGAGCATGCGTCCCTTCACTTTATCCGGCGGGTAGGCGCATGGGATGCGCAGGATGGTCGATTCCACATCCTTTGCCGAGAGCAAATCCCAGAATGGAGTCCCGCGCCGCATGTTCACCACCTTGGGCAGGACGAACGCGTTCTTCTGCTCGTACCGACTCAATGCCATCAGCGGCAGGTAGGTTTTCGCGTCGCGGGTGAGGAAATCGAAAATGCCGTGCCCGCCGGGGTTGGTACCGGTTGAGAAGGTGGACCAAGCCACAGGCGTCTGGGCGGAGGCGGTGGTTTTGAGTCGCGAATATCCGCCCTGTTCGCGCAGTCGCATCAAGTTGGGGAGTTCACCACGAGCCATCATGGATTCGACGATCTTCGGCTCGAATCCATCCAGCCCGATGACAATGACCTTTTTCATCGGCGAAAGAATTATTGCTCTTGTTTTTCTTCCACGGCTTCTTCGATTTCGACATCCGGGGGAAGTTCTTCGGGGATGCCGCGCGCTTTGCGATACGCCTTCTTCACGAATTTGACGATGATTCGCCAGAACATAAGGAAGAAGCCCGCAATTGCCGCCAGAACAGAGGCGATGGGCATGAGGGTCTCAGGTCCCAAGTAGCCGCGCCCTTGCGCCGGGTCGGAAAGCCCCATGAGGGTGAGCAGTCGGGTCAATCGGAAAATTGGATTCATTGTTGTATTCCTTTCTTTTTATGCAAGCGCTTTTTTGCGTTCGCGATAGAGTTCCTGGTCCACGACAGATGCCATCGTTTGCACATCCATGCCGCCAAGAAACGCGCTGACCTTTTGCAACGATTCGGTCGGGTCGTTGACCATCACGTTGTAATCGACGTAGAGCGTTTCGATGTTTGCCTGCCGCACGAGCCAGCCTTTTACCTGTTTGAGGTGTTCTTCGTAGGTCTTTGCCATCTTGTCGTCGGGGATGTTATCGTCGCCTTTGCCGAGCCGCCCCAGCATTTTCTTCTGGGAGGACAGGATTTCCTTGAGATCGCGGCGCATGAAGACAATCTTGTAATTGAATTCAGGCGGCAGGAAGGTGATCAGCCCGGTGACGATCTTTACGACTTTGCCGACCGCCTCCGGCATCCAGGCGAGGTCGCCGTCTTTCATGTTTTTGACGCGCTCGAATTCGTAATACCCTTTCGGGTTGTTCGCGTCTGCTTCGCGCAGGTTATCGGTGAGGATCGGCAACCCGCCCGCTTCGAGCATCTTCATCATCATGGACGTGCCCGAGCGCGGCAGTCCGGACACAATTATGACTGTGTTAGAGTTCATCGATTCGCTCCTGCGATAAGATCAGACGCCTCGCGCGCGTGACGGGAAACGGATTCGCCATTGGTCAGCGCGGGGTAGATCTGCGACGTGGTGGCAAGGAAGAGATTCTCGATCGGCGTCTTGACCGGCGGGATTAAGCCCGTTTCATTCAAGCCATGTAATGGTTCGACATAACGCTCCCGATGGATCAAGAAATATCGAACGGAGGCGGCGTCAAAACTTGGGAACATCGCTTCTAAGTTTTCAAGCCAGATGCGCTTGATCTCGTCGTCGCTCTTCTTCTGCCATTCACTGCCGGGCGCGGTGTATTTTGGCAAATAGACCAGGTGATAGCCGCCGGCATATTTGGGATCGATGTAAGCGGTCGTCTCGATCACGCCGGTGAACGGGTAGCGATCGTCGGTGATATTCACCGTCCAGTTCCCGGTCAAGGGGCGGTCCAGCACAAGCAACGGGGCGATGATGCCAAGATAGTCCGACTTGCCGAGATATTCGTGATACGCCTGATCGGCTGTGGGAATCAGGCGCTGAAAGACGGGGGTCTGCATGGTGCAAACCACCTTGTCATACTTCACCACCTCGTCGTTCGTCATGCGAATGCCCACCGCCTTGCCGTTTTCGATCACAATTTCCTTGACCGGCGTTTTGAGAAGCACGTTCCCGCCCGCCTCCACGATCTTGTCTGTCAGGGCTTTGATGAGGGTGATGTACCCGCCGATTAGATGCCCTGCCATTTCTTTTTGATTCGCGCCCTCGCGGGTCGATTTCATGCGCACCAGCCGAGACCAGATCCATGTGGCTGGCACATTATCGAAACCGCCATCGAATTTGGCTTTCAACATGGGACGCCAGATGTTTTGGAAAGTGGTTTCGCCGCTCCACTTCAGCAGCCAACTTTGAACGCTGACCGATTCGAGCGTTTTCCAATCTTTGACGAATTGCGCGGCAAGCACGGTGAGACCCAGCCGGAAGCGGTCGATCCAACCGAGGGGCGGGAACTTCAAGAATTCGATGATGTTGTTCATTGGGTGAAGTTTACCCTTGTAATAAAAACTGGTCTTGGTCTCTTTGTAACGCAGTTGGTCGTCGATGCCCAGTTCTTTGCACAGGTCGCTGAGGAAGCGGTCGCTGGACAAGATGGCGTGATAGAAGCGATCCACCTGAGTCCCATCGCCAAGCGTAATGGGACCCGCCAAGCCGCCCAACACCGGGGAGGCTTCGTAGATGGTCACTTTGAGTCCGCGGCGCGAGAGGAAGTAGCCGAGGCTGATTCCCATAATGCCGCCGCCGATGATGCCGATGTGTTGCTGTGATGTTTGATTCATAGTCTCAAATCTTCTGTAAAAGTTGATTACGCCAGT